>Ga0134128_10000125_pt1 | contig 107602 bp, 69 predicted proteins | sample KB31754_FD_96462 | JGI IMG/M metagenome (GOLD analysis project Ga0134128, IMG submission 96462) | Terrestrial soil microbial communities with excess Nitrogen fertilizer from Kellogg Biological Station, Michigan, USA - KB3-175-4 | ecosystem: Environmental > Terrestrial > Soil > Unclassified ... | reverse complement strand
GCTGCGTTTCATCGCTGCCCTCCGCGCTGGAGTTCACGCCGGCGTTTCGCCAACCATTGCCTGAGCAATACATCGATCGCTATCACGTTTGAGCCTTCGACTGGTGCCACAGCACCGAGTTTCGTTGTATTCCGTTGTCTCATTTACGTCTCCTGTCATGCACAGCGCTGTGCATAGGACGAGTATGCGTCGAAAGCCCTAAACTTGTCAATTGGTTTTTTCACAGCGCTGTGCATATACTTGAGCATGGCAAAGCGAAAGAACCCTGCGGCCGTCGCGCTCGGCCGGAAGGGCGGAAAGAACAGCCGGAAGAATCTCACGCCGGAGCAACGGAAGGAACTAGCGCAGAAGGCGGCCGACGCGCGCTGGGGGAAATCTCGGAATTTTGAAGAACTGAGAGCCAAGATGCCTCCTGAAGCCCGGGCAGAGAGCGCGCGCATCGCGGAAGAGATGAGCCGTGCGAAAGGCCGTCGCAAGCCGGAGCGTTAGTTGGCGGGTGGAAACGAGAGAGAGTGGGAGGGTGCTACGAACTTCCGGGCGGGAACCCTTCGGAAGCTTATTTTAGTGTGTACACGCCAATGTACACGCAAACGAATAAACAACCGGGTAAATCAGCGTATTGCCCGGTAGCTCTCAGTGTTTCGTCGCTTTCGGTAACTTCATGGAAAGGCAGCTACTTGGTACGTTCAAGTAGCTGCCAGTACTGCATTACCTCAATTCCTTGGGCGCAGGGGGTCGGGCGTTCGAATCGCCCCGCCCCGACCATTCCTCCTGCTGATTCCAAAGCAGTCCATCGATCGGGCGTCCATAGCTTTCGCTGTTCCTTTGCCTATACGCTGTCAGAACTGTGCCAAAACCCGGCCCTGAGATCGCAAGCTGAATCCGGAAGGCATCAGCCGCGATGTCCGTCAACGGAACATCCGCCACTCCATTGGGCGTCTTCGATTCCCGAATCCACACCGTCCGGTTCACCAGATCGAGCTCATCACTCTTTATCGGCGTCAGCTCTTTGTAGATGCGTAGTCCGGTTTCGGTGACGATGCGGATTACGTTGCGCAGGTACTCCGGCGCCGCGAACTCGATCCTCTGCTGCTCCGACCACGTGACGTAATGCGGCCGGAACAACCCATCGACCCGCGCCGGAAACTGGAACGCCCGCGCATGGATTCGCAAACAGGAAGTTCTTGCGCAGGGCCACGTTCAACATGCGCCGCAGCACTCGACGAATCCAGCTTTCGTCTTCACCAGCGCCCGCTGTTTGAGCCGCTGGCGAAGGTACATCTCGATATCGTCGGCGGTCCGTTCTGAGTTGCAGGGCAGAGACTCCTGGGGACTATACGGTCGGGTGTTCCTGTATCGCCTGCCACACCGCTATGCGTTAGCATTATCGTCAAATGGGCAGGTTGGCTCTCATCTTGCTGTTCGGCTCAGTGCTCAGCGCCGCAGACGATCGCTTGGCTGGGATCCACGCGATCTTGGTCCCGATGCGAACATCGCCGATCACCGAGGCCCGAGGCGCAACGCCGCCATTAACAACCATCAAACATGAACTCCGCGACTGGATCGAATTCCGCATGTCGGGGATGCAATGGAAAAATGGGCGTTGGACGATTAATCCCTCAGTTCTTGAGGAGCAAATCAACGACGAACTAAGTCAGGCTGACCTCTTCTGCCTTCAAAACTCAACATGCCTACAGAACCCGCTTGGGTATCTTGACCGCGTTGCCCTCGACATGCAATCCGGCTTTCTGGTGGTACGCACATCAATCGGTGTCCAGACCTGCGGGACCGATGATTCGGCGTACATCTATGAGTCGACTGACGGGCGTTGGCGCCGAGTCTGGGAAAGTGAACAGACGAAGTACGAGGAAAAGACTTATTTTCCGCAGCGACTTGTCGATGTCAAGATCTCACCGTCGGATTGGCACCCCAAATCCGACCATGCCGAGCATGTGATTGTCACGACCGGCGTCTTCCCATGGTGTAGCTCCGTATGGCAGCCCGTCTACTATCGCGTATGGCAGACAAAATCCAAGTATCCGGATGCGCGCCTGCTTCTGGACGGGAGTGAGCAGGCGGATATTGCCGCTCCCATTCATGCGCGCGCCTATAAAAAGGAAGTTCTTATCGAATTTCAAGTCATCGCTGACGATGCCATGCGCGTCCCCGAGATCCAGCACTATGTTGTCGAAAACGATAATCTTCGCCGAACTGATCCGGTGGCGCTGACGCCTCAGGACTTCGTCTCCTTCTGGTTGCGCCATGCGTGGAAAGAAGTCTCAGAGCGGACAGATCAAACCAAGCGCGCGAGTTTGAAAGCGTTGCACGAGCGCTATAAAGGAACCGACTCTGAGTTCACGTCTCCTACCCGCCACTGCACGCTCCACCCAGATCTCTGGCAAGTCGCGACTAATCCTGGCGCCGATCCTCACTCGACTGTTCACTACTTCCTTATCCGCGGGCTTCTACCCTTCCGATTTAAAATGGTCGGGGCGTCCGACCACCCGTGGGCCGACTGCACTAAAGACGACCCCGCCGTGGACAAGGCACCAGACCTATTCGGTAATTAGCGCCCAGTGTCCTGCTCGTCGCGTCGACCCTCGCGCCCGTGCTTTTTCACGGTGCCAAAACTGTGTCCGAACCCGATTCGTTCCATCCGATGAAGTTTCTCTTTGAGCGAAAGCAGATACCCCCGATCATCACCCATATGCAGCCCATTTTCGACATGAAATGAGGACGGGCCCCGGATTCCGGCATCGCTGCGAATCTCCATCGGCTGGCGAAAGTTGCCACCGGCCTACATCATCCCGTTTACATCCAGCTCGTAATTTTGGTTATCTCCCCCGGGCACTCCAAAGACAGGGTGTTTTCGAGCGTTGACTTTGCCGGTCTCTACGCTAGAGTCATCAGGTAAAGAGTCGCTAGGAACCACACTCGAACCCATGGAAATGCAATGCATCCTCCCGACCCGTGCAGAGCCTCCCGGATCATCCGGGTGCCGCCGGACTCAGAATCGCTATCCAATGGCACTCCCGCTCAAGTGGCGGTGTCTTCAGGACCGGGTCATCCGGGCTGAGGGCGCCGGCACCACGGTGAACCTGTCCAGCCGCGGGCTGAATTGCGTCTTGGATCGCGAACTTCCAGTGGGCGCAGCCGTCGAACTCTCGATCCGGTGGCCCGCACTTCTGGACGGCACAATCAGCCTCGCCCTCGCTGTGGAAGCAACCGTCGTACGGACCGGGGATGGCCGCACAGCGCTACGAATCCTGCGCCACGAATTCAAAACGGCGGGTCTCGCGCGCTAGAGAGGTTTGCCGCGGATCTCCGCGCCGGCCGCGCGAATCGTGTTATACCGTCTGCATGCCGAAGAGAATCGCGCTTGTTGGCGGTGCCGCGTTTGCAGCCCTCCTCTGGTTCGCCCCCATCGCCGGCGCACAGCTTTCTCAGAATCTAACCCAATGGATGCGCCGCATCAACTCCGGCGAATTCAGCGGGGGCGCAGGCGGCGGACGCGGAGCCGGCGGACGCGGAGGACGGGGAGCCGGCAGCGGCCGATGGCTGGACGGCGGAACGGCTTACGCCGCCACCGAACCGGGCGATGGCGGCGCCATGCAGCGCTTCCGCATCGATACCGCCACCGCCGAGCGCCGGCAATTGCCGGCGGAGCCCTCGAACCGCCCGCCGGGCATGGACCGCGCTCTCGCCGGCGGCACCGCGTCGGCCGACGGGCAGGAACTGCTCTTCGCGACCAATCCGCGCACCGTCATGATCCGCAAGACGGCCAGCGATTATTGGGTGCTGGACAAGCACGACAACTCGTGGCACAAACTGGCGGCTCATTCCACCGGCGGCCTTCTTTTCGCCAAGTTCTCGCCCGACGGCAAGAGCGTCGCCTACCTGGGCGATCCGCATCCCACGGCGGGCGCATTGCCGAAATACAACCTCTACGTGGAAGAGATCGCGACCGGCGCGCTGCGGCAGCTTACTTCCGACGCCACCGACGACCTCATTGACGGCACTTCGGATTGGGTAAACAACGAAGAGTTCGGGCTCGCCGATTGCTTCCACTGGAGTCCCGACGGCTCGAAAATCGCCTACTATCAATTCGACCAGAGCGGCGTGCCCGAATTCGCGCTCATCAACTACACGGACGCGCTCTATCCCATCATCACCAAATACAAATATCCGAAGCCCGGGCAGAAGAACGCCGCCGTTCGCGTAGGCGTCGTGAACGCCACCGGAGGGCCTACCCGCTGGTTAAAAACGCCCGGCGACCCACGCAACACATACATTCCGGATATGGAGTGGACCGCGGACAACCACGTCATCCTGCAGCACATGAACCGGCTGCAGAATACGAACACCGTATTCCTCGCGAATCCGGATACCGGCGACCTGCGCCAGATTTTCCAGGACAAAGATGACGCATGGGTGGAAGTGAACCGCAATCTTCGTTGGATCGAAGGCGGCCGACGCTTCCTCTTCACCAGCGAGCGCGACGGGTGGCGCCACGTCTACGCGGTGTCGCTGACCGGCGATGCGCGCCGCATCACCACCGAACCCTTCGACCTGGTGTCAATCGCCGCCGTGGATGAACCGGGCGGCTGGCTGTACTTCATCGCGTCGCCGGAGAACGGCACGCAGCGGTATCTCTATCGCGCGCGCCTCGATGGCTCGAAGACCGAGCGCGTCACGCCGTCCGGCCAGCCGGGCACCCATACATACGACATCTCACCGGACGCGCACTGGGCATTCCATACCGTTTCGACATTCAACTCGCCGGGCGAATCCGACCTGGTCAGCCTGCCCGATCACAAGGTGGTGCGTGTGCTGAACGACAACGCAGCACTGAAAGCCAAGGTGTCGCCGATTCTTGCCGGACGCACCGAAATGGTGCACATTCCGGTCGGCCACGATACTACCATCGACGGCTGGCTGATTCGGCCCTCGAAGTTCGACCCCAGCCGCAAGTATCCGATCATCATCAACGTGTACGGCGAGCCCGCGTCTTCCACGGTGAACGATAGTTGGGGCGGCAACAACCGCATGCTCATGGCCGCGCTTGCAGACGATGGGTACCTGGTGGCCAGTTTCGATAACAGCGGCACACCGTCCCCGAAAGGCCGCCACTGGCGCAAAGTGATCTATGGCTCCGTTGGCGTGCTCGCATCGCAGGAGCAGGCCGATGCATTGCGCGGCCTCGCGGCGACGCACCCTTATGTGGACCTCACGCGAGTAGGCGTGTTCGGCTGGAGCGGCGGCGGTTCCATGACGCTCAACCTGATGTTCCGCTTCCCCGATCTCTACAGCGTCGGAGTTGCCGGCGCTCCCGTTGCGGACCAGGCGCTCTATGACACCATTTATCAGGAACGCTACATGGGACTCCCGGCAGACAATGCCAAGGGCTACCACGATGGCTCCCCCATCAGCTACGCCGAAGGCCTCAAAGGCAAATTGCTGATCGTGCACGGCACGGGCGACGACAACGTCCATTTTCAGGGCACGCAGCGGCTGCTGAATAAGCTGATCTCGCTCAACAAGCAATTTCACTTCATGGAGTATCCGAACCGGCGGCACGGCGTGCAGGGCTCCGATCCCGTGCACCTGGATACGCTGCGCTACGGCTTCTTCGAAGAGTATTTGCCGGCGGGACCGAGGTGACGTTCATGAATTCGCGATTGCCCATTCTGTTGATGCTTTCGGCCTCGCTGCCGCTGTTTGCACAACCCGTCGCGCGGCCCGCGGAGCCCACTCACGCCGATATTTTGCGGGGCGCATACGGGCCGTACCGCGCGAATAACGACCTGCTCTTCTACCATCTCGATATACGGCTCAATCCCGAGCTGAAGACCATCAGCGGAAAAGTGACCATCCGCTTCAAGATGCTGCAGGATGCGGCGCGCATTCAACTCGACCTGCATGAAGCGCTTCAGGTGGACAAGATCCTCCTGGGCAGCACTGAGCTGAAGTACGAGCGCGACTCCGGCGCCGTTTTCGTTGATTTCCCGGAAACTCTCCACGCGGGCCGGACTTACTCCATCGACTTCTATTACTCGGGCCATCCGCTCGAAACCGGGCGCTTTGGCGGCATCGCATTCCGCAAAGACCCCGCCGGCCGGCCGTGGATCAATACCGCATGCGAAGGCACCGGGGCCAGCCTCTGGTGGCCGAACAAAGACCAGTGGCGCGATGAAGTAGAGAACATGCAAATCAGCGTGGCGATACCGAACGATCTGGTGGATGTTTCGAATGGCAAGTTCGTAGGCAAGACCGATCTGGGCGACGGTTACACACGATGGGACTGGCTGGTGCAATATCCCATCAATAACTACGATGTGTCGCTCAATATCGGCAAATACGAACACTTCTCCGACCGGCTTGGCAATGTGCCGCTTGATTTCTACGCGCTTCCCGAAGATCTCGATAAGGCGAAGAAACAGTTCGTGCAGGCAAAGGGAATGCTGGAAGCCTACCAGCATTATCTCGGCGAATACCCGTTCGCCAAAGACGGCTATAAGTTGATTGAAGCGCCTTACTCCGGCATGGAGCATCAGAGCGCCGTCACTTATGGCAACCACTTCGCGAACGGATATCTGGAGCGCGATTGGACGGGCGTCGGCATCAGTCCGAAATTCGACTTCATCATCATTCACGAAAGCGCGCACGAATGGTTCGGCAACAGCATCACCGCGGCCGACGTGTCCGACATGTGGATTCACGAAGGCTGGGCCACTTACCTGGAAGCGCTCTATGTGGAATACACCTTCGGGCACGATGACGCAATCAAGTACCTCAACGGCTATAAGCCGAAGGTCCGCAACCGCCAGCCGATCATCACAGAGCGCGGTGTCAACCGCACGCCGCAGCAGGATCAGTACTTCAAGGGCGCGCTATTCCTGAACACGCTGCGCAGCGTGGTCAATGACGACAAGCGCTGGTGGGCGCTGCTCCACGATTTTTACCAGCACTTCAAATATCGAACCATTCTCACCGAGGATGTAGTCGATTACTTCAACCGGTCTCTGAAGATGGATCTGACGCCCATCTTCGATGAATACCTCCGCCACGCCGCGCTCCCCGCGCTCGAATTGAAATTCGATGATGCGCAGGGCACGGTGCAATATCGCTGGAAGGCCGACGCCGCCGGCTTTGCGATGCCGGTGAAGGTGGGCGCTCCCGGCAAATGGCAGATCGTCCGCCCGACCGCGGAATGGCAGACCATGAAGACGCCAATCGGCAAAGCGGATTTCACTGTCGATACCGACCACTATTACGTGGACGTCGTCAAGCAGTAGCGCGCCGGCGAACGGCGAACAGCAGGCCGGCCCCGGCCATCAGCCACAACGCACCCGGTTCCGGCACAGCCGACCCCTGTGGCAACTGGCCCAACGCTGTAACCGTCGTATCCACATCGAACTGATCGCTACCTAACTGCGTCGCCGACGACCCGGTCGCCGGATCGAATGGGTTCGAATCGTAGAAATCGTAAAAGATGTGGAGCTGAGCCGGAATCGTACCCGGATCGGCAGTCGGAGAAATCGCGAAGGACGCGAGATCCACCGGCGATCCCGGGGATAGCAGATTCAGATCCTGGCCCGGCGCCAACGCCGTATTGTTCAAAAAGAAATTCGTGAAGAAGTAGGGGAAGAGCAGGTCCGTGAAGAAGCTCGACCCGTCCGGAATTTCTCCCGGAGCCCCGGTGGACGTGTAGTCCGAGGCAACTCCCGTGAACACCCACCACTGATCGACGGTGTCATTGGAGAGACGAAGGCCCCAACTGACGGTGGTACCGTTGAAGCCCGCGAGATCTCCCGACGAGGGACTCAGTTGTCCGGGAGGATCTGTCAGTAAGCCGGCGTGTCCGCAAACCGCCGCTGCAAGTGCAACCGCTGCTGTTCGAAGTATGGAAAGTCGATTCATGATAGGTTCTCCTGTTCGTTACCGTGCCTGCAGACTCAATGTCTGCGAAACTGTGTACGCGCCGCCATTCGCCGTTAACGTGAGCTTCAGCGAGACGAATGTCGCGGGGGTGGTCGCCGGGAAACTGAGCGTCAGCGGGACGCTCGCGTTTTGGCCGGATGCAATGTCGCCCACCGTGACCGGAAGCGATGTCACCAAAGTCACCGGACCTGCGCCCGATTGCAACGTCACCACCGCGGCCGTGACCTTCACGCCCTGTGCTGTGCCGAGTCCTTTATTGGTGACCGAGATATTCCAGACTCGCTGCGGCGAAGCTGCTCCGTCTGCCTTGGAGGCGATGGAGAAGCTCAGTGCCGGCGCGGAGACGGCGAAGTTGGCGGCGGCAGCGGTGGGGGCTGTGATCTTGAACGTCGCCGAGGGCGAAGTGCCGCCCGTGAAACCGCTCCATTGCGTGAAGACGTACCCGGAGGCGGGCGTCGCCGTGACAGTGACCTGCGAGTTTGCGTCGTACCAGCCCGCTCCCGTGACGGTTCCCGCGCTCACCGGATAAGTGCTCGTGGTGACCTGATACTGCGCCACGAAGTTGGCGGTCAACACGGTATCCGCCGAGAGGGTTAGGGTATGCTGCATGAAGTCGCCGTCGCTCCAGCTTACGAAACGATACCTGGTACCGGAACCGCCCGGGAGATTGGAGTACTGATCCACCGATATGGTGGTCGGCACACCCACCGGGACCGCGATGATCGCGGGCAGCGTGTAGGCCGTGCCGCCGACCGTCACCTGCACAGCTCCTGTGGGAACGCCTTGCACCGTCAGCTTCACGGTGTTCGGAGTGGTGATGGCCGTATCCTGCGCCTTCGGGCTATTAGGCGCGCCGCCGCCCGAGACCTGTACCTGATTACTGATGGTTGCCGCCGTCACGGTCGCCGTTACGGTGATCGGCGGTATTGTGGCATTCGCCGGCCATACGTCCGAACGAGTGCATTTGAGAGTGGTGAGGTCACACGTCCAACCGTTTCCGGAGAGCCCGGTGATGGTAATTCCCGCCACTGGAATCTCGGTTACGGTGATGAGACCGTGCGTGTAATCGGAACCGTATGCAACAGTCGCGTTGCTGAGGGTGCCGTTGTTGTTGATATTGACCTGATACTGCACGCCGTTCGTTCCCATGGTGGGCGTTCCCACGTGAGTCATTTGGATGGACCAGACGGGGGAGCCGATCAGGAAGATGTCCATTGTCCTGGCCTGCCCCGTGTTGGCGGCGAGGTCGATCCGTCCGTCGCCGTTGAAATCGGCGGCGATGATGCCGATCGCATCGCTATCGGTGGTCATGGTCTGAATCGGAGAGAATATCAGCGGCGAATACGTGCCCGGCTGCTGGACCATTCTCATCGCGACGAGGCCGCCCTGGTAAGCGTAGGCGAAGTCAGGCACGCCGTCGGAGTTGAAATCGGCGGTGACGGTGGCACTGGCTCCGGGGGCGGCCTGGCAGACCCAAATCTGGGTGAATGTGCCGTTGCCATTGCCCTGGAAGAGGCATACGAGGCCGCCGGTGGGGTCGAACGGGCTTTGCCCGTAAAGCGCCACAGCGAGGTCGGCGATGCCGTCCTGATTGAAATCGGCGGTCGAGAATTTTGCCACGGAAGGCGCCGGCATGGGTGTATCGACCGGAGGCGCGAAGCTGCCGCCGGGGTTTCCGAGCAGCACGTGGAGAGCGCCGCCGTAATCGTCGCCGACGGCGATGTCCGGGTTACCGTCGCCATTGAAGTCGCCGATCACCAGAGAGGGTTGACCGCTGGCGTTGGTGCCATACACCTGATCGGCAATGATGGTGCCATCGCCGTTGCCGAAGAGGATTTCGACACCGCCGCACGCGTTCACGGCAGCGATATCGACACGGCCATCGAGGTTGAAGTCGCCGGTTGCCATGGCGCCGACGAGGCATGTCGGGGAGTAGTTGCCGTTGTTCGTGCCGGCTGGAAACACGAAATGGTTCACGCCGTTCAAGACGGCGTTCAGCAGGATGTAAACGCCACCCTGGCCGGACACGGCCACGTCGGGCAAGCCGTCGCCGTTGAAATCGCCGGCGATGGCCTGCGAGAGTCCGCCGTCGAGGTGGATCACCTGGGTTTGCTGGAAGGTGCCGTCGCCTTTACCTTTATAGAAGGTGACGGAGAAGTCTTCGTTGCTGAGCAAAGCCAGATCGGGAATGCCATCGTTATTGAAATCGAAGACGAGCGGGCCGGGAGATTCACGACCTCCGGAGGGCACGGAGCCGAAGGGCTCCCAACCAACGTTTGAAGTGGCGATGTTGACGGCCACCGTCTGGAAATTCGAGGCGCTCGGGCCTGAAAGCGGATCGCCCGAATACACCGCGCGGAAGACGTGCTTGCCCGGGGAGAGCGACTTTGTGGTGTAGGATGCGGTGAGGCCGGAAACCAGCGCCGCGCCCGCGTAGTTGCCATTGTCGAGGAAAATCACGCTTCCGGTGGGATTCGTCTCCGCGCCGCCAATTTCCGCAGTCAGCTTGACCGCCTGGCCGAAGTTGGCTACGGAAGGTGAAGGCGAATCCAGCGTGACATACGAGTAGAGGCCGTAAGGAGCCGTATCGCTGGCGGAGAATGGGGCCCCGGCGCCGGTGAGTGTAGCCGTGTTGGTCATTGCGATGGACACGTTGGGCAGTGTGGCGTTGACGCTGATCGGCGGATACGAAAAGCCGGGCTGCAACGTATCGGCACGCGAAGAGGTGAGGCTCGGAATATCGCAATTCCAACCGGCGCCGCCGAGGCTGACGGCGGTGGAACCGGCGGGCGGCATATCGGTGACGCTAATAGCGGCGACCGAGGGAAGCGTCGAGGCGTTCGACACCATAATGCTCCAAACGGCCGGCGCCCCCCGGGACAGCGTACCCGCGTGGGTGACGCGCATCACCAGGTTGGCTAGGTTCAGGGCCGCGCTACCGCTCGCCGACGCGTTCGCGCCGGTAGTAACTAAACTGGCGGACTCTGTCACGGTCGCCGGCGCCGAGCCGGAGACATTCACGTTCGCCTGAATGGTGTACACAACTCCGGGGAGAAGGTTCGTGTTGGTGGTGCATGACGTTCCGCTACAAGTCCAACCGCTGCCGGACATAGAGACCGCGGTGAGACCCGCGCCCGGGGTGGTGGTGACAGTCGTCGGACCGACAGTGGCGCCACCGGTGTTGGTGACGGTGATCAGGAATGCGACGTTTTGTTGCCCTTGCGAGACGGTGGCCGTTGCCGGTTTCACGGTCAGCGCAGGTTTGGAGCGCTGAGCCGTTTGAATGGTCGCCGATTGCGAAACAATCTGGTACAGCGACCCGCCGATCGGTTGCTTGGCGAGGCTGAACGAGGGGCTCAGCACTGTCTGATCCTGCCGCGAGTAGCTCAGCGGCACGGTGAGCGTGAGGGTGCTGTTCGCGTTGAGAGTCGCAATAGTGCACGTAAGGCCCTGGCATTGGAAGCCGGCGCCAGTGAGCGTCCCGGCGGTAACGAATGCCGGCAAAGTACCGGTCACTTGAAGTCCGGTGAACGCCACCGGATTGTTGTTTTTGAGAGTGACCGTCAACTGCGCGGTCGGACTATCCCAGAAAAGGTACTGCTGCGTTGGCGTCGCCGTGAAGGTGAAATTGGAGGCGAGCGGAGTGAATGTGTCGGAGGTTGAGAGAAGGGCGGGAGCACCCATGGCAGCAGAGAAGGTGTAAGACGATGTGGTGGCAGGAACCGTGAAGAAGACCGGCAACACGGGAACCTGGCCCGGCGCGAAGGTGCCCGTGATGCTGCAAACCACACCCGAGCAAGTCCAGCCATTTCCGCCGGCTTGATACGGTATGCCGGAAGTCAGAATCACGCTGAGCGTGCCCACGTATTGCGTCAAGCTGCTGACGGTGACGCTGTATTGCGCATTCTGCGATTGGTAGAACGAAGCTGTCCCCCGCGACATGGTGAGGGAATACTGCGGATGACTCAGCAGAAGGTGCACGAACCTGTCGGCAGCGAGCACCGCAACATCGGGTGTTCCATCGCCGTTGAAATCGCGGACAACGAAGTCCACGATCGGAGCGCCAATGGAATTCTCGACCCGGGTTTGCGCCGAGAACGTGCCGTCTCCGTTTGAAAGACAGATGGTGGCATTGTTGAACGCGGTATTGATGACGACGATATCGTCATAGCCATCGCCGTTAAAATCGCCGGTCTTCACGCCGTAAAGCGCTTGCGAGAGCGTGAAGGGAATGATGTTCTGGAAGGTTCCGTTTCCGTTGCCGAGCAGGATGCTGATGCCGGAAGCATCCGCGACAGCAAGGTCGGGTTTGCCGTCGCCGTTGAAATCGCCCACGGCGATGTCCCGGACGCCGCCGCCGACGTTGTAGGCAAAGGGATTCTGGAAGGTGCCATCGCCATTGCCGATGTCCACCCAGATTTCCGAGACCGTAGTGTCACCTTCAATCACATCCGGAATGCCGTCGCCGTTGACATCCGCGATTGCGACAGCTCCAATGTGCGCCCAGGAGGGTGCAGGCGGCGCCGCAATCCCGATCATTTTGCCGGCAGGGTCGCCCAGAAAAAGACTGAGCGATTGGCTGAAGGACGCAATATCCGGGTGGCCATCGCGATCGAAATCCGCGGAGAACATCGTATAACCGGGATAGCCGCCTGCAGACATGCGAGTCAAAAAACTGCCGGCGCCGTCGCCGGGAAAGATCTCAATTCCGTCGGGGCCGAAGGTCGCTATGGAGGCAACGCCCCTGCCGCCGAAGTCGCCGGCTGTGAGGCCGTCCGGGTTGACCTGGTCGAGCTCGGCTGCCGCGCCGAAGGGGCTAAATGTGCCATCGGACTTTGCAATTCCGGTGACCAGGTAGGAATCTCTCGCTCCCAGGTTTCCGTCGTAGGTGACAACGGCGAGATCGGGGAGTCCGTCGCCATTCAGGTCCGTAGCGACCATGCCTTTCATGACCGAATTCACGGAGGGAACGAAGTATTTGGCGGCCTGAGTGGGCGGCGTGGCGGGCACCCAAGCCACGTGCACAATGGCGGTTGCGAATCCGCTCAGCCCGGAATCTCCCACGAAAACGGCCCTGACCTGGTGCGCGCCGGAGGAAAGCCTGGCTCCGCGGAAGATGGCTTGACCGTTGGCCAAGGTAGCGGCGCCCAGGAACGTCTCGCCGTCATAGAAATCGACGATTCCACCGGCGGATAGGCCCGCCAGCAAGGGGCTGGTTTGTATGGACGCGGTCATGATCACCGGCGTCGAGGCAAGTATCAGCGCGGAAGGTCCCACCGTGAGGGTCATCGGAAGCGCGAGCTGCCCGGAGAAGCCATTCGATACGGACGCTGAGTTATTGCTGTTGAACAGGGTGGTGCCGGCGGAATTGATTGTTGCTTTGGCGTGCTGAGCAACGAACAGGCCGCCGCCCGCGCTCGCAGCCTGACCGCCGATGATCACGCCGTCTTTCAGGCCGTCACTGCCGCCGATGGCCTGGTTCAATTGAAAAGTGCAGCTGTCGAAATCGACCGAAGCGCCATGGTATACGAAGACCGCGCCGCCATATGCGGAACCGCCGCGGCCGATACCACGAGTATCCACCCCGCCGCCGGCGCCGCCGCCGAAAATAGAGCGGCCTCCGACTCCATGCAAGGGGTCGGCCGAGCCGCCGCCGCCGCCACCGAACCCGCCGTTCATTCCGAGGGGGTAGCTTTCGCCTCCTCCACCTCCGCCGCCGCCGGGGCCGCCGTCGCTTGGCTCCGTAGAGAAGGTCAGCGAGGGGTTGCCTCCGAGCGCCAGGAAGCCTTGATCGATGAGGTGCGTGAATTCGTAGTCTCTGCCCTCATCCACCACTAAGGTGGTGGCGATTTCACTCAACTCCTCGGCCTCAATTTCCGGGCCGACTGCGAGCGCGAATTCCAGGACTCCATTGAAAATCTCGAGGACGTCCACATCCAGTTCCGAACCGCCGTCGCCGCCATTCCCGCCGAGGACCCCGCCGAAACCGCCGCCGCCGCCGCCGTCGGAGGCTTCCAGAAACAGGAAGGTACCGCCCGGGGACCCCTGTCCGCCATTGCCACCGAGTCCCCCACCGCCCCCTCCGGATTTCGGGAACCCACTGGACTCGGACCATCCACCGTTACCGCCGACGGCCAGATTCGCGGAAAACAGAACATGGCTGAACTGATTTCCGGTTCCCTGAACGAACGCGGCGCCCCCCATGCCGGCCGCGCCTCCGCCACCGAGATAGCCGGTACCGCCATCGCCGCCGTGGGCCCGCCCGTTCACAAGGGTGAGGTTCGCGATGCGGTTGTTGCCGTTCAGTTCGAAGATGCGTGTTGCGTTATTGCCGGAAACCGTGATGTTGTTGCCGCCTCCGTCAATCGACACGCCGGGCGGCAGAGAGATCGCGCAGCCTGGATTGCCGCCGCACTGCAGCTTAATGGTGGCTCCGCCAATCGCTGAGCTGAACGTGACAGTGGCGGGAGCAGCGCCCCCAGCCTGTGCGACTAGAGATCGCAGAGTGCCGCCACCTCCATCGTCGGCAGAGCTGGTCACGACGAACGAGCCACCGGTATGAGCCGTAACGGCCGCTGGTCTTGCACCGCTACTGTCCAGTCCCCACAGAACGCGGACGCTTGCATCGTTCGCCACCACCAGATCAAGCCGTCCGTCATGATCCACATCGGCGGCAATCAGGAACGGCGTGCCCGCTTGTGCCTGGCCGGCCACTTCCGCGCGACCGGCGATTCGGATGGCGCCATCGGTGCTTAGCCACGCGATCTGCGATTTGCCATCGCCGCTGAAATCGCCGATGGTCACGGCGGCAGGAACGCCTTCAGTCGGATAAGTCGCACCCGCGATGAAGCCGCTCGATGCGCCCTGGATCACGGTGATCCTCAAGCCGGAGGTCTCCGCCACGATCAGATCGTCGAGCCCATCGCCGTTGACGTCGCCGGCGGCCACGTGGACCGGCCCCGCCGGCATGCGGACTTCCGCCGGGCCCTCCATACGGTTGTCCGCTGTTCCATAAAAGACCCGGATCTCACCGGTGTTTCGATTGATGAGCGCCAGATCAGCGAAGCCATCGCCGTTGAAGTCACCGGACGCGAGGTCGATGAGATCCTTGCCATGGGCCAGCGAGAGGGGAGGGCGAGGCCGCTTGTCCGGTTGGGAGAACACCACCTGCACGTTGCCTCTCCCGGCGGAGGCCAAATCCGGAACGCCGTCGCCGTTGAAATCCGCCGTGGCGAAGGAATCGCCCAGAGAAACGGCCGCTGAGCCGCGAGTTTCGGTGTGTCCGTTTGCGTCACGGTGCACGGTGTACAGGCCGTGCCGTCCCAGCACGACGACGTCCCCGCTGACGGAGGTGAGCCCTTTAATATGGGGGGCTGCGTTGCTGAGCAGCTCGTCTTGGCCGAAGCGTACGACGGGATGCGAAGGGACGCGGTACCGGACCGGCTCAGACCGAACGCCCTGATAGACTGCTCGCAGAGTGTAGGTTCCCGGTGGCAGATCCGAGGGGCTCCACCTGGCTTCGCCCCCGTTCAAAGGACGATAGCCGAGAATGCGGCCTCCGCCGGTCAACAGAATCGAGCCTTGGTTCTCCGGCGAATCGACGCGAGCCGTGATGCCTTCGTTCGACGCCACCACTGCCACGTGGCGCTGTGGGTGAGCGGGCGTCTGAGCGACGGCGGCTGAAGCGGCGAAAAGAACTGCTATCGCGGCGCCAAGGTTGTGTGTCCGAATCTCCATGTCTTCCCTCCGAGGTGTTTCGCACCTTTCTGGGGAGAGTACGGCGATTCCTACTTTGTAGTCCTCAAGAACTTCTCAAAGTTCTCTCAAAGACGGGGGCTGTTTGGAATCAAGGCGTTGAGAGGAGTTTTGAGGGGCTTCAGCCGCCCCGGCGCGGAACCCGTCCGTCTATTTCTGGCGTTCGAGCGCCGTTCGGGCTTCCTGGGCCAGCGGATCGTAGCCGTAGCGCTCGGCGCGGACCCGTGCCTGCTGCAATTCGTCAACGGCCGCGATGCGTTTGCCGCGTGCGGCGTCCAACCGCGCCGCCACGATCTGCAAGGCAATCGTGGGGTCCGGGAGATCGTTCTTGAATTGATCGGACTTTTTTCCCTCGGCGATGGAGTCCGCCGCGCGCCCCAACTCGCCTGCGTCGATCTGCACGCCCGCGATCCGTGCCCAATCATGCGCCGAAATGATGCTCCGGTTCGGGCCGGTGGTCAGTTTTGCGATCGCCGCCGTCGCATCTTTTTTATGCCCCGCTCCATATTCCGCCAGGGCGAGATGAAGATGGCAGTTGGCAGTCTGCACGGCGTTCTTCTGTGTTTCCAGCAGGGCACACGATTCGCTGAACGCCTTGACAGCGCCATCGCCGTCGCCGCGCAGCATCGCCAGCCAGCCGGCGTTGGTAAGGGTATCGCCGAGCGGCCGTTTGGCGTTCAATTTCCGAAAGCCAGCGACGGCATCATTCACCTCCGCCGCCGCTGCGTCCAGACGCCCACGCGCCAGATTCACCGTAGCCAGGCTATTCATGGAACTCGCTTGGCCCAGCGGATCCTTCAGGTCTTTGAGTATGCCATTCGCCTCGGCAAAGACAGTCTCGGCTCCGGCGAGGTCGCCGCCGTCGATCAAGACGTAGCCGAGCGTGAGATCGGCGATCGCCTGCCCGGCCTTGTCGTTAGTGGAATGGGCGTCCGAGGCAGCTTCCCGCAAGACTTGCGCGGCGTCGGACAGCCGCTCCTCGCGCTGATACAACAAGCCGAGTTGGGAGAGAATGCGGCCGCTCAGCTTGTTGTAGCCGATGCGGCGGCTAATCTCGAGCCCCTGCTTCAACTCGTGTTCGCCGCCGTCCAAATCGCCTCCCCGCTGCAGCAGCGCGCCGTGAAGCCGCATAGAATCGGCTAATCCCTGCGGGTCGCCGTATTTTTCGAAGAGCTCTTTCGCATCGGCGTAATCCTTCATCGCGCCCGGATTGTCATTCCGCCGTTCCCGTATGACGCCGCGATTGATGGTCGCACGCGCCAGTTCCAGGTACACCTTGGCTCGCGTGGCCGAAGCAATGGCGCGCTCGATGGCTGCATTCGCCTGGTCATAACGTCCTGCGAGTTGCGCTCCAATCGCTTCCAGACGGTCGATTCGCGGATCGTTGCCGGCCGGCGGAGGCAGTTTGCGCGCTTCCGCCACTGCGGCGAGCACTTCATCGCCTTTCGAGGCCGTAAACTCCGCCTGCCCCACCGACAGGATGTAGTCGAGATTATCGGGGTAGCGCCGCCACAATTCACGCCACGCCGCGATGGCGCGGTCATTCTGATGGGTAGCCATGGCGTAATACGCTTCGATTTGCAGCCGCGCTTCGCCGGTAAGCCCTTTGGAGGAATCCAGTCCTTCTTCGCTTCGTCGGCGGCCTGCTGCTCGTAACCGCCGCCCAGTAAAGCGGAAGCTAATGCCGAATGCGCGAGTGCGAATTTCGGATCGGCCTTGAGGGCCTCCTGGAAATAGGCCTTTGCCGCCGGTACGTCGGCGACGCGGTTGGCGGTCAGCCCGCGGAAGTAGAGCATGGCGGCTTGAGGATTGGAACTGATCGCCGAAGCGATGCGGCGGCGCTCGGCCGGTGTACCCGCACCCAATTTAGCGCTCATTTGCGAACCGAGCTTCTCCACCAGCGGAATCAGGTTTCGAGCATCGTTCGTGTCCGTCAGCATGCCGGCGGTTTCGCCGGTTTGGGCGTCGAACGCCTGTAAATCCACACGAAGTTTGCCGTTCCACAGCAGGTAGGAACCAGTGAGCACCAGGTCGCAGCCTAGATTGCTGCGCACATCGGAAATCTGGCTGGGTCCGAGCCCTGTACCCGCGGGGAGACTGAGTTCGCGTACGCTCCGCGCCACTTGGTCGCCGCCGATGGCGCGCAGCCGGTCGCCCGCTGCGAGTTGGGAGCCGAGAGTCTCGGCGAGCGCGGTTGAGAACCACGCCGCATCGGGTTTGCCGGAGAGATTCTGAAACGGGAGCACGGCTACCGAACGGCGCGGCGCTACAGGCGCAACCGGTTTCGGCGGACCCGGCCGCATGCTGACCCCGATCCCGACGGCAGCGAGCAAAAGAGCAGCAATTCCCGCGCCCCACCACCAGCGGCGTGGCGCGGCGGGCGCAGAAAGTGGAACCGCAGCGGACTGCGCAGGTTCCGGCTGAACAGGTTGGTCCGCCGCCGAAGGCACTGCAACAACGCCGTCATCCACCTGCGTCAGTACGCTTTTCACCTCGCGCCGCTCTACAGCGGCAGCGAAACGATATCCCTGACGAGCGACCGTTGCGATCGGGCTCTCGCCGTCAAAGAATGGATCGAGAGCTTTGCGCAGCACGGAGATGGTCTGGAAAATATTGCCTTCTTCGACGAAGGTTCCGGGCCAGACATTGTCCAGAATCTCGGTCTTGGAAACGACACGACCGTCCTCGCGCACCAAATAATGGAGCAGGTCGAAAGCTTTTGCCCCGAGCGGGACCGCATCTCCATCGCGGGTCAGAGTCCGCTTCGCCGGATCGAGTACGAACCGCCCAAAGCAATAAGTCACGCCTCGCCCAGGGGTAGTCAGGCGCATTTCATAACGATACCAAAGAACATGGGCCGGACCTACGCCAAAACGCTGGCGCGGAGGCATTTCGCCGAACCGCATAACGAGCCTCCCGGGATTAGCATGGTGCGATGCTACGTCAGCCGCATGCCCGGCGTCTTCGAAAAGTGTTCTCAAAAATTCTCAAAGACGAAAAGTGCTGTCTTTGACTAGAGTTGCGGGAGTGCCGGAGAGTTGTTGCGGCGCGATGCTCAGGAGTCTCCTTCACCCGGAGTGACACACGACCGATAGGCTCGAAGCGCCGACACATAGTCCGCGGCGAAGGACTCCACGCTGCGGCGGCATTGTTTCCACTGCGCAAGCACCGTGCGATTCGGCTGCTTCAGCAGTTGTTCATGGAGCTGTTGCTCCAGGCCAAGCGCAAAATTCAGACGCTCGCCCGCTGTTATAGTTTCCCGCCGGAGAATGTCCGGAGAAACTGGGGTTTTGGCTGCCGGCATAATCAATCGATTCGCATTCTAAACCAATTCTCCGCATTTACGAAGCGAGTACGGTCTACTCCCTGACGCGTACTGATAACCCTTCCTAACCGTACCTGCGCAGTACTATCGGGACTTCTGCTTCAAACTTGGAGGAGTCACACTGATTGAAAAGCATATGGAGACTTTGACCGCAGGCATGTTGTTGATCGGCGTTTCCGCGATCTCTTACCGGTATTGGCTGAAAGGCCGTCGCGGTAAATCGCACCCGCGTGTGCGCGAAGGACTGCGCATGTACGCCGAACGCCAGAGACAAGCCGTGTCATAGCCCCCGGCGCACCTGGTAGGCGACGGACGCGTGGATTGCTCCGGCCGTCGCACGCAACCCGCTAAAAATATCGAATTGCTTTTCTCCGCATTCGAAAGCAACTCGCATCGCCGGCACCTTTTACCGCTCCCCCACGGTCACGGCTCCGTTAGCGGCCGCAACATAGTTGCCCGCTCGAACTAAATATGATCTCCTGTTGGGTATGCTGTTACGCACCCGCCTGCCGCTCTCGTTAGCCGTACTCCTCGCGACCGGCCTTTTTGCCCAGAAACTCGTCGATACCAGCAACTGGACCGCCGACGACGACCACAAGAATATGATGGAGCAGCTCGGTATCAAAGCCCTCCGCCCGGGACCGAGCGGCAACGAGTCCGCACCCAATCACGCCAACTACGACGAAGCTACAGCCAACCCGTATCCGAATCTTCCGGACGTGCTCACGCTGAAGAACGGGCGGAAGGTGACGACTCCAGCGATGTGGTGGTCGCAGCGGCGGCCGGAGATTGTGGAAGACTTTGAGCGCGAGGTGGTTGGCCGCATTCCGAAGGACGTCCCCAAGGTCACCTGGGAGGTCACGAAGACCGCGGAATCGAAGGTCGCCGACCGCCCCGTGATTGGAAAGCAACTCATCGGGCATGTCGATAACTCTTCGTACCCGCAAATCTCCGTCGACATCCAGATGACACTGGTGCTGCCGGCGGATGCCAAGGGTCCGGTCCCTGTGATGATGATGTTCGGCGGCCGCACGATTCCGGAGGTGGCATTTCCGCCGCCGACGTTCCCGGGGCGCGGCGGACCGGGTGCGGCTGGACGCGGTGCGGCTGGGCGTGGCGGACCCGGTGCGGCTGGACGCGGTGGACCCGGTGCGCAGGGAAGGGGCGCGTTTACGCCGCCGCCCAACGCCGACCGGCCGGCTCTCGAACAACTCATCGCCGATGGGTGGGGCGTCGTCACCATCAACCCCAACAGCGTTCAGGCGGACAATGGCGCCGGACTGACGAAGGGCATCATTGGGCTCTCTAATAAAGGCCAGCCGCGAAAGCCGGACGATTGGGGGGCTCTGCGCGCCTGGGGCTGGGGCGCCTCACGCGGTTTGGATTATCTGCAAACGGAAAAGGCCGTCAATGCAAGGCAGGTTGGAATCGAAGGCGTCTCGCGATACGGCAAGGCCGCGCTCATCACCATGGCCTTCGACCCACGGTTCGCAGTCGTGCTGATCGGCTCCTCGGGAGAAGGCGGGGCTAAACTGCATCGGCGCAACTGGGGCGAGGCCGTGGAGAGCCTCACCGGCTCGGGCGAGTATCACTGGATGGCCGGCAATTTCCTGAAGTACGGCGCGTCGGAAGCTACGTTCGGAAGCAAGAACCCCGGCGATCTCCCCGTGGATTCTCACGAGTTACTGGCGCTCTGCGCGCCGCGGCTCACGTTTATCAGCTACGGTGTGCCCGAAAAAGGCGACGCGAAGTGGCTCGATCATCAGGGCAGCTTCATGGCCGCGGTGGCTGCGCAGCCGGTTTTCCGCCTGCTCGGCGCCAAGGATCTCGGGGTGACCGAGGACTACCATACGGCGAAGATGCCGCCGGTGAACGTGGGGCTGCTCGACGGTCAGCTTGCCTGGCGGCAGCACGATGGCGGCCACACGGACGGCCCGAACTGGAAGTACTTCATCCCCTGGGCCGACAAGTTCCTGCAGCAGACGGCTCGCGCGCAGAACTTCACGCCGCCGCCCGCCGACCAGCCGCGGCCGCGCAACGACGCGAACTCACAGCTCGCGCATCAACAACTCCTCGCAAAGGCCAAGGAAGGCAAGGTGGACGTTTATTTCGAAGGCGACTCCATCATACGGCGCTGGGGCGCAACGGACTATCCGCAGTACCTGGAGAACTGGAACGCGAACTTCTTCGGCTGGAACGCGGGGGACTTCGGCTGGGGGGCGGATCGCGTCGAGAACATTCTCTGGCGTCTGGAAAATGGCGAGCTCGATGGCGTGAATCCCAAAGTGATCGTACTGCTCGCCGGCACCAACAACGTGGGCAGCCGCGTGCCTCAGGACTTGGACGCGGCCGCCGCCAACGTCACTGCCGGGCTCCGCGCGGTGGTTCGTGTCATGCAGGAGAAGGCGCCGAAGGCCACCATCATCCTCACAGCTATCTTTCCGCGCAACGACAATATCGCAGTGATGCCGCTAATCGACCGGATTAACAGCAATCTGGCGCAGATGGCTGACGGCCGCAAGATCCGCTACCTGAATATCAACAATAAGCTCGCCGGCCCCGATGGCACTCTATTCCCCGGCATGATGAACCGCGATAACCTGCATCCCGCGATCCCCGGTTACCAGGTTTGGGCCGACGCGCTGAAGCCGATTTTCAACGAGTTGCTCGGGGCGCCGAAAAAGAAGGATCTCGCCCCGCCGCCGACCGGCGACCCTTCGGCCACAGCAAAGCGCACCGCGCAGAAATAGTGAGTTCGTGAAAAATCTGAGCCCCGCCCCTTGACTTGCAATTTGTTTTGGCATACAACTAACTCAAATTGTCTCGCTAATTGTGTTGTCACCAGTTCAAGGGATCGTCCGGCGAATTCGTGCCGCCGGTTTGCATTAGGAGGATACTCAATGAGTCGTTCAGCCTGCCTGGTTGCAGTCGCTCTGAGCCTCGCCGTTGTTGCGGGTGCCCAGGAAAACCGCGGTACCATCCAAGGTACCGTCAAAGATCCGCAAGGCGCCACCGTATCAGGCGCCACTGTCACCATCATTAATAACGATACGAACGGTAACGTGTCGCTGAAAACGAGCGAAGTGGGGCGGTATATGGCGCCCCTGCTGCTGCCCGGCACCTACACTGTTAGTGTGGAAGCAACAGGTTTTAAGAAGGAAGTGCGCAACGGCGTGCAACTCCTGTCGGGCGATATCTTCACGCTCGACTTCTCGTTGCAGATCGGCGCAGCCACCGACGCGGTGACTGTGACGGCCGAAGCGCCCCTCATCGACGTGAGCCACACCGATACGGGAACCGTGCTGGATGACCGCACCGTTCGCGACTTGCCGGTGATGAGCAACGTGATCACCAGCATGATCCAGTTCGCGCCGGGCGTGAACGCCGGGTTCAGCGCATCGCAACTGCTGGGTCCGCATTCGACCCAGGGCGGCTCGGATTACAACAGCGGCGCCGGCGTGGGCGGCAACGTGTGGACCATCGATGGCGCATTCGCCAACGGCAATGGCCGGAACACGTCCCTTCTGCCCTCGGTCAGTTCCGTTTCCGAAGTAAAGATCCTCGATAATACGTTCGACGGCAGCTTCGGCCATTCGCTCGGCCTCGGCATTTCCGTGACGACGAAATCGGGCGCCAACGACTTCCACGGCGACGCCAGCGAAAACTACTGGAGCCAGCGCTGGCAGGGCAGCAACCTGTATACGAAGCAGGCGTACTACAAGAATGTCAATTCTCTGCTGGCCAGCGGCAATACAGCGGGCGCAGCTTCGGCACTGAGTCAGCCAATCCAGCCCTCCGGCCACTCCAACCTTTATGGCTTCAACGCCACCGGCCCGATCTACATTCCGCACGTTCTCGATCTTCGCAACAAGGTGTTCTGGAGCTTGAACTACAACGGCGAGCACGATAAGAAGCCGGAGACCGCCAACTCCTATGCGCACGTCGTACCCTCCGCCGCTGACAAGACCGGCAACTTCTCCGACCTTCTGAAGGTCACCTCGGATGGTCTGAACTATCAGCTCTTCGACCCCTTCTCGGTGAAAGTGGACCCCAGCCGCAGCGGTTCGCATTACATTCGTACGCCGCTGCCGGGCAATGTTCTCCCCGGACAATATGTCGCCATGGGACAGTCGGTGTACAAGAACTACACCAAATACTGGCCCGACCCGAACAACTGGTTCGATCCGACGCTGGCGCAAAACGCGGGCTGCCCTTCGCCAAGCTCCAACTGCCCCACCGCCGACTTCCTGGGAGTCACCACGCCGTATAACTGGCTCTTCGGTCAGTGGTCCGGCCGCATGGACGTGAACCTCTCCAGCAAGGCGCGCGTTTTCGGCCGCTACACACGAAATCACTTCGTGGAGTACCGCAGCGATTGGACATACTTCATCGTGCCCGGCTATAACAACAGCGGCGCGAACGGCACTGGCGTAACTCGTGACGACCAAAACGGCGTCCTCGACTTCGTCTACACCTTGAGCCCGAGCACGCTGCTGCACGCCTCCGGCGCGGTCAGCAACTGGCTGTCGTACACCACCACGCTGCCCTACGCATTTCAGTTCAAACCGTCCGACGCCGGGCTGCCGTCGTACCTGGACGCGAACTGCGGAAGCCTCTGCTATCTGCCGCAGATGAACGTGAGCGGCTACTCGACCAACGGCATCGGCGGAACTCCCAACCCCCAATACAACCGGTTCTACGACTACAACGCCGACGTATATCACAACCGCGGCAACCATCAGTTTCGCGCAGGCGTCGATTTCCGCCAGCAAACGCGCGTGAATCATGCCGGGCAAAACGACGGCACGTACGGCTTCGGCAACACCTACTTCCGCCAGTACGATGATGCCGGCCCGAACGGCAATTACACGCCGGGCACGCTCGGTTTGAGCTGGGCATCTTTCATGACGGGCCTGCCCACTTCCGCATCGCTCAGCGACAACGCGAGCTACACGGTTTCGAACCAGTTCTGGGCCGGCTTTATCCAGGACACATGGCGCGTAACGCCGAAATTCACGCTTACCCTCTCTCTGCGTACAGAATGGGAGAACGGCGCGAAAGGCCATCAGAACGACTGGATCTCCGGCTGGAACCCCACGGCGCAATTGCCGATCAGCGCTCCAGCGCAGGCGGCGTTCGCTGCCCAGACCGCCAGCCAGGTGCCCGAGCTTTCGCCGGCCAATTTCCAGGTAACCGGCGGGCCGCTATATGCGGGAACGCCCGGTGCTCCCTCGCGCGCATGGGGTAGCCAGTTGATGTGGCTGCCGCGCGTCGGCTTCGGCTATCAGCTCGATTCCAAGACCGTGATTCGCGGCGGTTACGGAATCTACTACGATACGCTCGATGTCAACGCGCTTGTTTACGGAGCCAATCAGACCGGTTATTCGGTTTCGACGAACACCACCTTCACGACGAATCAGGGCGTTACGTGGGGCAATAGCGGCGCTTGCGGCAACTGGTGCAACGCGAGCACAACGTTCACCTCGCCGCTTCTCGATCCGTTCCCGGTTCGCCCGAGCAACGGCGGCACGCGCATCAACACGCCGGTGGGCAACACCTATGGCCTGATGGGCCTGCTTGCGCTCACGAACGGCCCGACCGGCTGGACGATCCCCGATTCTTCGCACCCCCGCATGCAGCGGTGGCGCCTGGGCATCGAACGGCAGCTTACGCATCACGACGTGGTTTCGTTCGGCTACACCGGAGCATACACGAGCAACTTGAACATCAATGTGAACACGTCGGCGCTGCCCTCCAACTTCTATTTCACGGGCAACGCGCGTCCCGTGAATGCCAGCGGCGCAACAATTGCCTGCGCGTCGGGTGTCACCAATGCGACGGCCGCCGGTTGCCTGGAAGACACCAATTTGGGCGCCAACGTTGCCAACCCGTTCTACATCGGCAACATGAGTTCGCTTCAAGCCAGCAACCCGACCCTGTATTCCGCACTCAGCAGCGTGGGCAGCTTCTTCACCAGCACCACCATTTCGAAGGCCAACCTGTTGAAGCGCTATCCATCGAGCAACCTCACGGTCGGCATGCCGCTGGGGCACGAACGCGAAAACGAGTTCGACGCCAGCATCAATCACCGCTTCAGCCGCGGACTGGTCGCCACCTTCGGCTATACGCACTTCAACAGCAAGGTCGCCAACAGCTTCCTGCAGGGCTGGAATCCGCTCGATCCCGCTAACCCGCAATCGCCCGTTTGGCAGCCCAACAACATCAGCCCCGATCGCGTTACCGCAACGTGGGTCTACGATCTGCCGTTCGGCAAGGGCCGGCAGTGGCTGACTAACAATAAGGCGCTTGGCTTGGTGGTCGGTGGGTGGACCATCGCAGGCAACTACGTCTGGACGAGAGGCAACCTCCTCGGTCTGCCGAATACCTTCTATTACGGAAATTTGAATGACATCAAAATTTCCGATCCGACACTCGGCCACTGGTTCAACACGGCCGGCTGCGTACTGCCCGGGCAGGCACTGGCGCCGGGAGATGTCGCTGTTCCTCTTGGCCAGCCTTGCACGCAGGGCTGGGAGAAGCGCACCGCCATGCAGCCCGGCACCTACCAGGCGCGCGTCATGCCGCTGTTCCTCGACGGCCTTCGCAATCCCAACGCGGGCCAGCTCAACGGCAGCCTGATGCGCGATTTCCGCTTCGCCGTTAAGGACCACCCGCTGACCTTCCAGGTCCGCGGCGATGTCCTCAACGTCGAGAACCACTCGTTCCTGGGCGGCATCGGCACCGGCGTCACGAGCGGTCCGACAACGTTCGGCGCGATTACTTCCGGATCCACCGTCTTGAACCGCTTCATTCAGGTTCAAGGCCATATCCGCTGGTAATTCCCGCTCGACTCGCGTTACCCTAAACGGCGTCCCTCGAAACGGGGGACGCCGTTTTCTTTTGTACGATGCCCACACGGAAATCCCTTCTCCCCGCCGCCGGAATTATACTTGCGACGATTGTCGCGTATTGGCCGGCGCTGCACGGGGCGCTGTTGTGGGATGACGCGGCGCACGTCACTCGCCCGGACCTCCGCGGCATCCAAGGCCTCTGGCGCATCTGGAGCGTTCCCGGCGCGACGCAACAATATTACCCGCTGCTGCACAGCGCGTTTTGGCTGGAACACGCAGTCTGGGGCGATTCCGTTTTCTGGTATCACTTGCTCAATGTGCTGCTGCACGGCGTCGCGGCGCTGCTCGTGGTGAGACTCGTGCGACGGTTGGAATTACCGGGCGCGTGGCTGGCCGGGCTGCTGTTCGCATTGCATCCCATGTGCGTGGAAAGCGTGGCATGGATCTCCGAGCAGAAGAGCACGCTCTCCGGCGTTTTCTTTCTCGCCGCGGCTTTGTCGTATTTACGGTTCGAGAAGTCTCGCGCGCGGGCTGCCTACTCTGCCGCACTGCTGTTTTTTGTAGCGGCGCTGCTGAGCAAGACGGTAACCGCGGTGTTGCCGGGCGTGTTGCTCGTGGCGCTGTGGTGGCGTCGCGGGAAAGTGGAATGGAAGCCGCTGATCCCGTTTTTCGCCCTCGGCGCAGCAGCGGGAATCGTGACTGTCTGGGTGGAGCGCACTCTGATCGGCGCGCAGGGAGCGGAATTTCTGCTATCGCCGGCACAAAGGATCCTGCTCGCCGGACGCGCCGCATGGTTTTACGCGTCAAAGGTGGTGTGGCCGGCGGACCTTGCCTTCTTCTATCCTCGTTGGACGCTGAACCCGGGCGGTTTTTTGCAATGGCTGTTCCCGGCGGCCGCTCTGGCAGCGTTGGCCATTCTGTGGCGATGGCGCGGCGCATTCGCAGCGGCAGTCATTTTCGTGGGCACGCTGTTCCCCGCCCTCGGGTTCTTCAACGTTTTTCCGTTTCGCTATTCCTTTGTCGCGGACCACTTCGCGTACCTCGCAATTCTGGCGATCCTGATCCCGCTCGCCGCGGCGTCGCGGAGATTCGGCATATGGCCGGGCGCGATCGCCGCTGCCGCGTTGTTCGTTCTCACCTTTCAACAGGCGGGACATTATCGCGACGAAGAGACGTTGTATCGCGCCACGCTCGCCACCAATCCCGACGCCTGGCTGGCTCATAATAATCTCGGCAACCTGCTGCTGGAGAGGCCGGCTGCGCACGCCGAAGCCCTCGCGCATATACAGGAAGCTCTGCGGCTCGCGCCCGATGTGATGGAGACGCACCTCAGCATGGGCAATGTCCTGCTGCAAACGCCCGGCCGGTTGAACGATGCCATCGCCGAATACCAGACGGCCGTGCGACTCGCGCCGAATTCCGAACGCGCGCATACCAACCTGGGGAATGCGTTCGTGCAAGCGGGACGAGTCTCGGAAGCTGTCCCGCAACTCGAACAGGCATTGCGCATCGATGCAACGGACGCCGAAGCGCATAACGATCTCGGCAATGCCTTCATGCAGATGCCGGGCCGGCTTGCAGACGCGATTGAGCAGTATCGCGCTGCCATTGCGGCCGAGCCTGATTTCGCCGAAGCGCACAACAATCTGGGCCGCGCGCTGGCCGCCCTCCCCGGCAAACTCCCCGACGCCATTGCGGAATTCGAAGCCTCCATCCGCGCAAAGCCGGATTACGCTACCGCGCACAGCAATCTTGGCAACGCGTTGTCTATGATCGGCCGCCGCGACGACGCCATCGCCGAATACCGTGTCGCGGTGCGGCTCCGCCCGGATTCCGCCGCCGCGCACAACAACCTCGGCTATGCGCTATCGCAAACGCCTGCGACGCTGCCCGAAGCCATCGCCGAATGCCGCGAGGCTGTCCGCCTGCAGCCCGATTCCGCCGACTACCACTTCAATCTCGGGATGGCGCTGGCACAGACACCGGCGCATCGTGCGGAGGCAATTTCGGAGTTGGAGACAGTCCTTCGATTAAAGCCCAATGCGCGCGTGCGGGAAATCGTAGACCGCCTTCGTGCACTGTGATAGATTTGTACGATCATCGAACTAAAGAGCTCTATGACGAGATCGATGTACCGCTGTTGCGCGCTCGCGGCTCTGTTCAGCGCCACGTTGGCCGGCCACCCGGCATCGTCCGGTCGCACGGACGGTCCGAACTGGCCGTTCTTTCTCGATTTCGCAGCGGGACATCTCAACTAGAGCAGTCATGAAGCCGCCACGTTTTTGCTCTTTCCGGCCGGGAATGTGGCACCATGTCCTGAAGGTCCGTATCGTTGATTTCGCCATCGGAAACGTTCGCTAATGCCTACCAAAACAGCGCCCTACAAAAACGCTGCCCTGCCCGCTGAACGCAGGGTCAAAGACTTGCTTTCGCGCATGACGCTGGAAGAAAAGGCCGCGCAGATGATGTGCGTCTGGCAGAAGAAAGCCGAAACGCTGGTGGACGCCGACGGCAACTTCGATGCCGGGAAAGCGAAGTCCGCTTTCCGCCACGGCCGGGGTATCGGACAGGTCGGGCGTCCCAGTGACGCCGGCAAAGGTTTGAATGCGCGCCGGACCGCGGAACTCGCCAACGCCATTCAGAAGTTCTTCATGGAGACCAGCCGCCTCGGAATTCCCGTCGTGTTTCATGAAGAATGCCTGCACGGCCACGCCGCTCTCGACGCAACCAGCTTTTCGCAACCGATCGGCCTCGGGGCGACATTTGACCCCGGCTTAGTCGAGCGTCTCTTTGCCATGACCGCGCTCGAGGCGCGCGTGCGCGGCACGCACCAGGCGCTTACTCCCGTGGTGGACGTCGCGCGCGAGCCGCGCTGGGGACGCGTCGAAGAGACCTATGGCGAAGATCCGTTCCTGGTCTCGCGCATGGGAATCGCCGCCGTCCGCGGATTTCAGGGCGATGCCACATTCCGCGACAAAACGCGTGTCATGGCGACCCTGAAACATTTCGCCGCCCACGGGCAACCGGAATCCGGCACGAACTGCGCGCCAGTGAATGTCTCCGAACGCCTCTTGCGTGAAACCTTCCTTTTCACATTCAAAGAAGCGATTCAGAAAGCCGGCGCCATCAGTGTAATGGCGTCCTATAACGAGATCGATGGCGTGCCCTCGCATGCAAACCGCTGGCTGCTGCGCGATATTCTGCGCAAAGAATGGGGCTTCCAAGGTTTCGTGGTCTCCGATTACTTCGCCATCGCGGAGCTGAATTACCGCACCGAAGTCCGCGGCCACTCGGTCGCCAAAGACAAGAAGGACGCCTGCGCTCTTGCCGTGAACGCCGGCGTCAACATCGAACTCCCCGATCCGGACTGCTATCTTCACCTGGTCGAGCTCGTGAAGAAAGGAATCCTCCGTGAAAGGCAGCTCGACGAACTCGTCGCGCCGATGCTGCTCTGGAAATTCCGCATGGGCCTGTTCGAGGATCCTTACGTCGATCCCGAAGAAGCCGAGCGCGTCGTGGGCGCTTCGGAACATCGCGAGGTGGCGCTGGAGGCTGCCCGCGAGACCATCACGCTGCTCAAGAACGATTCCGCCGTGGCTCCGCTCGACCCCGCGAAACTGAAGACCATAGCGGTGATCGGGCCGAACGCGCACAAGCCGCTGTGGGGCGGCTACAGCAGCGTGCCGAAACACAACGTCACGGTGCTCGAAGGCATTCAGGCGAAGGTCAGCGATCGCGTGAAGGTCCTGTACAGCGAAGGCTGCAAGATCACCCAGCCCGGCTCCTGGTACGAGGATCCCGTACTCCCGAGCGATCCGGAAGAAGATCGCCGCCAGATTGCGGAAGCCGTAAAGATCGCGCGCAAAGCGGACGTGATCGTTCTCGCGCTGGGTGGAAACGAACTCACGTCCCGCGAAGCATGGTCCTTCTCGCATCTTGGCGACAGGCCCAGCCTCGACCTGATCGGCCGCCAGGAAGATTTGATCCGTGCCCTCGCCGGCACAGGCAAACCGATCGTCGCCTTCCTGTTCAACGGCCGCCCGTTGGCCATTCAACCGCTCATCGAACAGGCAGCAGCCATTTTCGAGTGCTGGTATCTCGGACAGGAAACGGGCCGGGCCGTCGCCGATGTTCTGTTCGGCGATTTCAACCCGGGCGGCAAATTGCCGATCACCATTCCGCGCTCGGCCGGTCACCTGCCCGCGTTCTACAACTACAAGCCGACCGCCCGCCGCGGCTATCTTTTCGATGATGTCACGCCGCTTTATCCGTTCGGCTACGGCCTCAGCTACACTACTTTCGAAATAGCCAACGTTCGACTGGCGAAGAAGTCCATCCGCAGCGACGGCAGCACACGCATTCTCGCCGACCTTGCGAATACCGGTTCTCGCGCCGGCAGCGAGGTGGTTCAGATGTACATCCGCGATCGAGTCAGCTCCGTCACGCGACCCATTAAGGAACTGAAGGGCTTTCGTCGCGTCTGGCTCGACGCCGGCCAACGCACCACCGTCGAGTTTGAGATCACGCCCGAACAGCTCGGCTTCTGGAATGTCGAGATGGAGTACGTGGTAGAGCCCGGCGAGTTCGAAATCATGATCGGCAACTCGTCGCGCGATTCCGATTTGCAAACCCTGGTCCTCACCGTCAAATAACGGGAGCCGCATGGCACAACCGCAGAAATTATCGTTCACCGAAAAAGCCGGGTACAGCCTGGGAGACGGCGCCGCCAATTTCGTCTTCATGACGATGATCCTCTTCCAGCTCAACTTCTATACGGACACGTTGGGAGTTGCCGCGGCTTCGGCCGGCAGTCTTTTGCTGGTGGGTCGCTTGTGGGATGCGTTCTTCGATCCCATGATGGGCGTGCTCGCCGACCGCACGAACACACGCTGGGGCAAATTCCGTCCGTGGGTGCTCTGGACCGCTGTCCCCTGGGGCATCGCCATGGTGCTCGCATACACCAACCCTGGCCTGAGCTCTTCAGGCAACCTGGTGTGGGCGTGCCTGACCAACATCCTGCTGATGACGTTGTATTCCGCCAACAACACGCCGTACTCGGCTCTGACCGGCGTGATGACGGGAGACGTCAATGAACGCACGAGCCTTTCCTCATACCGCTTCGTCGCGGCGATGATTGCGCAGTTGATCGTCGGCGGATTCACCTTGCCTCTGGTTGCTAAGTTTGGTCACGGCAATAATGCCAAAGGCTGGCAGATGACGATGGCACTGTGGGCGGTGATCTGCCTTGTCCTGTTCTGCATCACCTTCCTCGCCACGCGTGAGCGCATTCAGCCCGATCCGCGGCAGAAATCTTCTCCTCGCGAGGACTTCCGGGGCCTGCTCGCCAACCGCCCGTGGAAGGCGATGTTCATCCTCACCCTCGCGCATTTCGCGATGCTCGCCCTGCGCGGCGGGACGATGTTTTACTACTTTCAGTATTACGTCAACCCAGGCAAGCTCTACGATCTGCTGCAGAGCATCGGGCTCGCGAGCGCCGCCGGCAGCGGCGTATGGCATTCGCTTCTGGACACCTTCGGCCTCATCGTGGATCCCAGCAAGAGCAACGTCGCATCGGTCGGCTTCGGATTGCTGAACATCACCAGCCAGTTCGTGACCGTGATCGGCGTGCTCTGTTCCACGGCGCTTTCCGCGCGATTCGGCAAGAAAGCCGTGGCCATCGCCGGTTTCAGCACCACCACCGTATTCATGGCTCTCTTTGTGCTGCTGCCGCCCGAGTCCGTCGGCACGATGTTTCTGCTGGAATACCTGCGCGCCCTGACTTACGCGCCGACCATTCCGCTCATTTGGGCCATGTTCGCGGACGTGGTGGATTTTGCCGAATGGAAGACGGGACGGCGAGCCACAGGCATCATCTACGCCACCATCCTCTTCGGCCTGAAAACCGGACTGAGCCTGGGCGGCGCCATCGCCGGATGGCTGCTCTCCGGGTTCGGCTACCGGCCCAACGCCGTGCAGACGCCCGAAGCGCTGAACGGCATCCGCATGAACATCAGCATCTTCCCGGCGATTCTCTTCCTGATCGTGATCGCGTGCCTGATCGTCTACCCGATCGGCAAGAATCTGAATATTGAAATCCAAGACGTACTGGCCGAGCGCCGCAAGAAGTTCGCTCAGGCCTAAGCGAGGTATCGAATGTCATTCCGCACTTCCACACTCCGGCTCTCCGCCACCGCGCTCGCCATCGTCGCGGCCCTTCCCGCGCAAACCTCGCTGAAGGATGCGTATAAGGGTATTTTCCGGATCGGCGCGGCCGTCAACACCGCTCAGGATGAAGACCGCGATGAGCGCGGCGATGCGATCATCAAAGCGCAGTTCAACACCATCTCGCCGGAAAATGTTCTGAAGTGGGAATCCGTGCATCCGCGCCCCGGCACGTATGCTTTCGAGGCGTCGGACCGCTACGTCGCTTTCGGCGAGCGAAACCACATGTTCATCATCGGCCACTGTCTGGTTTGGCATAGCCAGGTGCCGCGCTGGGTATTTGAGGACGACAAGGGCGCGCCGCTCACGCGCGATCCGCTACTCGAACGCATGCACGACCATATCCGCACCGTAATGGGCCGCTACAAAGGGCGCATCGGCGGATGGGACGTAGTCAATGAGGCGCTCAACGAAGACGGCACACTGCGGCAATCGCCGTGGCTGAAAATCATTGGCGAGGATTTCATCGCCAAGGCGTTCCAGTTCGCCCACGAAGCCGACCCGGCGGCCGAACTCTACTACAACGATTATTCGCTCGAAAACGAATCCAAGCGCAAAGGCGCCGTCGAGCTCATTCGCAAGCTCAAAGCTGAGGGAATCCCTGTAACCGCAGTCGGGTTGCAGGACCACAATCACATGGACTTCCCCACTCTTGCGCAGGAAGATGCCACCATCGCGGCCTTTGAGCCTCTCGGCGTGAAGGTGAACATCACAGAGCTTGATATCGACGTGCTACCGCGCGCCACCAATCAGAACGGCGCGGATGTTGCTACGCGCGCCGCAGCCCAGGCCAATTCCAATCCGTACGCCGAGGGACTTCCGGACAGTATGCAGCAAGCGCTCGCCAAGCGCTATGCGGATCTCTTCGGTATCTTCCTGAAGCATCGCGCCTCCATCACGCGCATCACCTTCTGGGGAGTTACAGATGCCGATTCGTGGCTGAATAACTGGCCGGTTCGCGGACGTACCAGTTATCCCCTACTCTTCGATCGTGCCGGCAAACCAAAACCGGCCTTCAACGCCGTAATAAATGTAATTAAGTAAGCTGTAAGACACCCGCGGCGGTATTCGCGATTGACTTCATCTCGAAGTGACCATATAGTTCGAGAAGAAAACTAAGTCTCGCGTTTCTTGAGCTGTCACAGAGAAAGGGGAACCCTGTGTTTCACTCAATCCGCCGTTTGCTTTTTGCCTGTTATCTGAGCCTGGTTGCGATCGCCTCGGTTGCCGGTATCAGCCGCGCGCAAGTTCTTTACGGGACGCTCACCGGAAATGTCGTCGATCCCGCCGGCGCCGCAGTTCCCAACGTCAAAGTGGAAGCGGTCAACCTCGCGACAAACGCGAAGTATCAGGCCACCACGGATGAACGCGGCCTTTACCGGTTTAACGACCTGCAACCCGGCCTCTATCGCCTTACGGTTACTGCGACATCCTTCCGGACCTTCTCCGAAACCAACGTACAGGTACAAGCCAATGATGTCCGCCGCGTTGACGTAGCGCTGCAGATCGCATCCGCGACAGAGTCGGTCGAAGTCACCGCCGACGCAGTGGTGCTGCAAACCGATAAGGGCGACGTCCACACGGAGATTTCGACTACCGAAGTCGAGGAACTCCCCTATAACGGCACGGAAGGCAAGAACTTCCAATCGCTGCTGCTGTTGCAGCCCGGATCGGCAACTACCGCCGGCACGGGCGAAGCGAATTCCGCGGCAGGCAATCCGCAGCGCGCCATTACCGTCTTCCAGAACGGTGTCTCATCGCAGGCCAACGTCACGCGGCTGGACGGTGCGCTCGACGCATACCCCTGGCTTCCCGTGAATGTCGGCTACGTGCCCTCGCCGGAAGCCATACAGACTGTCGCGGTAAGCACGAATGCCTATGATGCGGAACAGGGAATGGCCGGCGGCGCGGCGATCAACGTCGGAATCAAAACCGGCACGAACCAGTTACACGGGTCGCTATTCGAACGCAACACCAACCAGGATTTCGATGCCGTCAACAACTACTTCTCCCATCCCGGAAGGCTCGCCAAGAACATCTTGAATCAGTACGGCTTCACCATCGGCGGACCCGTGTGGATTCCAAAAGTTGTTCACGGTAAAGACAAGCTGTTCTGGTTTATGTCGTATGAAGGCACCAAACAGAACCAGTTCGCCGCGGCCCCCAACCTCACACTGCCGACCGCGGCCATGCGCACCGGCGATTTCAGTGCCACAGGCGTGGTCATCTACGACCCGTTGACCGGCAACCCGGACGGCACCGGCCGCACCCCATTCCTCAACAACCAAATTCCGTCCAACCGCATCGCTCCCGCGGCGGCGACACTCACAGCGCTGTTGCCCGCGCTCACCCGGCCTGACAGCTACTTCACGAATTACGATGCCTACGGCGCCACTACTTACAGCGTGGATCGCTACGACTGGAAGGTGAATTACAACGCCACTGAGAAAGTAATGCTCTGGGGCCGCTATAGCATTTCGCCGATGGACATTGTTGCCCCGCTGGTGCTCGGACCGGCAGGTGGCGACGCGTTCAACGGCGGCAACCCTGGCCACGCCGGAGGGCGCGTTCAGATCCCGGCCGCGGGCTTCACCTACTCGCTTTCTCCAACAATGTTGATCGACGGCAACGTCGGTTATACCCGGCAGAACATCGGCGCGAACGGCGATCCGCAGGATGGCGCCTTCGGCACGGACGTCCTCCACATCCCGGGCACCAATGGCCCGGGCTTCAACTATCTCGGCATTCCCGGCTTCCAGGTTGCCGGCATCGCGAACATCGGCAACACCAGCACGGGCAGCCCGTTCCAGTTCCGCGATAACCAGTACACCACCAATCTCAACGTCACGAAGATCAAAGGTTCGCACAGCATTCGCGCCGGCTTCGAATACGATCATTTCGCGCTCAATCACTTCCAACCCCAGGGCGGCACGTTCGGTACGGCTCGCGGAACATTCGGCTTCGATGGCACTCTGACGTCTCTGAACGGCGGAGCGGCGCCCAACACCGTCGCGCCCGGCAGTACGCTTCCCTCGGCTCCAGCGAACTCCTGGGCGCAGTTCCTCCTCGGCTTCCCCTCGCAAACCGGCAAGGTCACGCAAGTTACGAATCCAATCGCCCTGCGCTTCTCCACCTGGTCAATGTACGTGCGCGACTTATGGCAGATCTCGCCTAAGCTGACGATCGACTACGGCCTGCGCTGGGAATACTATCCCATCTATTCGCATGACCACTACGGCGCGGTCCGCTTCGATCCGGCCACGGAATTTATATTGGTCGGCGGCGAAAATGGTGTGCCCTGGGATACCGGCGCCTCAGCGAGCAAGAAAGGCTTTGGCCCGCGCATCGGCGTGGCCTACCGCCTCACTCAGAAAACGGTGATCCGCACCGGCTACGGCATCAGCGTGGATCCCGACAACATGCGCAATCAGCGGAACCAGTACCCGGCGATCGTCAATCAGGTTTATGCGCCGCCGAAGAGTTATCAGTTCATCAGTTATGCAGGCGTGCCGAACTCCGATGGCGCGACTCAGGTCAACCTGAAAGACGGAATTCCGCTTCCCACTTTCCCCGATATCACAGTCGGGACCATTAAGCCCTCCACTACGGCATCGCCGACCACGTATCTGCCCAGCGTCAGCACCGTCACGTTCCCCGCCGATTACGACCGCGGCTACTACCAGACCTGGAACTTCACCGCTCAGCATGAGTTCTCGCCCAGCCTTGTAGCGCAGGTCGGCTACGTAGGCACTCACGGCGTCCACACGCAGATGAATGTCAACATCAACGGATCGGCGCCCGGCACCGGCAATGTGGGCCGCATCTTACAGCCGTTCGTCACCAGCGATCTCAACATGGTGGAGCCGTTCGGCGATATGACTTACAACAGCTTGCAGGCTTCCGTAAGAAAGCGCATAGCCGCCTCTATCATCGGCTTGAGTTATACCTTCTCGAAAGCCATTAACAACGCCAACGGCGACAACGGCGACGCCAGCCTGTGGCGCACTTACCCGGTTTCGTTCACGCTGGACAAGCAGATCGCCGGCTTTGACCGTCCGCACAATTTCCAGTTCTACTACGTCTACCAGTTGCCGTTTGGCAAAGGACACACGTGGCTCAATCACGGACTCGCGTCCTGGGTTGTGGGCAACTGGCAATTGGCCGGGACGGTCGCCCGTGAAAGCGGTCTGCCGTTCGGCGTCGGCACTACATCCAACATCAACGCGGGCGGGCAGGGCAACAGCGCGAACCAGATCAGCCCCACCGTCCAGATTCTTGGCGGCCACGATCAGAGCCACCCCTACTATGACGGTTCTGCATTCGCGAATCCGCCCGCGGGCGTGCTCGGCTCCACGGGACACTATGTCGGCGGACTGTTCGGACCGGGTCTGTTCCAGATGAACGCAAACATCTCGCGCGTCTTCCCGTTCAAGGAAGGGAAGATCAAGTTCCAATTACAGGGCGAGGCGTACAACCTGACCAACACCGTGGTCTTCTCAAACCCCGGCGGAAGCTGCTGCTGGGTGGCGGGAGCGAACGGCACGACGAACTACAACGGCTTCGCGGTGATCAGCGGAACGCAATCCACGCCGCGATACCTCGTGGTCGCAGGCTATCTGCGCTTTTAAACGGAGGCGCCGCCGTCGCGGCAGCGTCCGCGGTCCGCGCATTTGGACCGGCTTCACGGCCGGCGAATACCGAACAACAAGGCCGATTCTGTTGTTGCAACCGACTTTGTTGTAAGGTAAAACTAAATATGCGCATCCGGGACATTCGGGCCACTACGGTGACCGTGCCGCTGGAGGCGCCGTTGCGTCACGCGAACGGTTGCCACTGGGGCCGGTTCGTGCGCACAATCGTCGAAGTTGAAGCGGATAACGGACTTGTCGGGCTAGGGGAGATGGGCGGAGGCGGAGAATCCGCGGAAGCCGCCATTCGAGCCCTGAAGACCTACCTGGTCGGCCGCGACCCCGCGAAACTCGAGGAAATGCGGTTCCTGATCGCTAACCCGACCGCATCGTTATACAACAACCGGACTCAGCTGCTGGCCGCGTTGGAATTCGCCTGCCTGGACATTCTCGGCCAGGCGTGGAACGTCCCCGTCAGCGAGATTTTGGGCGGCCGCTTGCGCGATTCCGTCCGTTTCGCCACTTACTCCTTCTTCCGCTATCCCTGCCAGCGCACCGGCGAGGGCGAAGTCCGCACCATCGACCAGGTGATTGAGCATATCGCTTCGCTCAAGCAGCGTTTCGGCTTCACCACCCACAAGCTCAAGGCGGGCGTTTTTCATCCGGACTACGAACTGGAAGTCTACCGCGCCGTCGCCGCGGCTTTTCCAGGCGATTCGCTGCGCTTCGACCCGAACGCCGTCTGGTCCACCGAGCAGGCCATTCGCTTCGGCCAGGCGATTGAAGGCCTGCGCAACGACTATCTCGAAGATCCCGTCTACGGGCTGAACGGCATGCGCCGCACTCGCGAAATGGTGCGCGTCCCGTTGGCCACGAACACCGTAGTGGTGAATTTCGAACAGCTCGCGGCAAATGCGCTGAACACCGCCGTCGATGTCATCCTGCTGGACACTACCTTCTGGGGCGGAATCCGCGCCTGCATCAAGGCTGCGGCCATTTGCGAGACGTTTCAGCTCGGAGTCGCGGTGCACTCCTCCGGCGAACTCGGCATACAACTGGCGACCATGCTGCATCTCGGCGCTGTGATTCCCAACCTTTCGTTCGCCGCCGATGCCCATTACCATCACCTCGCCGACGACGTGATCGAAGGCGGGCTCATGCGTTACGAGGGCGGCGCCATTCGCGTACCCGAGGGTCCCGGGCTGGGTATCAAACTGGATCGCGAAAAAGTTCGAAAATATAACGAGCTGTATCGCCGGCTGGGCGGATATCCATACGACCAGGATCCAGGGCGGCCGGGTTGGACGCCGATTATTCCCAACGACCGCTGGGCAGACCCGAATGAAAGCCGGCCGGCGCCAGTTCCGGATTAGAAAATAAGGAAGAATAAGTAAGGGGCCATCATGCTACCGCAACAGTGGGAGACGTTTAAACGCGCCGCGCGGCTGGAGAAGCTGGACGCGGTGCCCATGGCGCTGATTATCGACAGCCCTTGGATGCCGGGATACCTCGGGATCAAGCACCTCGATTACTATCTGGATCCCGAAGTTTGGTTCCAGGCGAATCTGAAGGTCATGCAGGAGTACCCGGACATCATTTTCGTCCCCTCGTGGTGGATGGAATACGGCATGGCCGCCGAACCCTCCGTGCTGGGCGCGAAAATCAAGTTCTGGCAGGACAACACTCCCAGCGAATACCACACGCTCTATCGCCTGGAAGATATCGAGCAGTTCCCCGAATACGAAGTGGAGGCCGATGCTTTCGCCGCTTTGACCCTGCACCGCATCAAGATGCAGCGGCAGCGTATCCTGGATGCCGGCTACATTCTCCCGATGGTCACCTCGCGCGGCCCGCTGTGCACGGCGGGCTTCGTCCGCGGCACCACGCATTTGATGATCGATTTGGTGGAGAACCCCGAAGGCGCGCACAAGCTCATCGACCTCTGCACGCGCGTGATCATCGATTGGTTGAAGGCGCAGCACAAAGCCATGGGCGACACGGTGGAGAGCATCTTCATCCTCGACGACATCGTCGGCTTCATCAATGAGGAGCATTACCTCGAATTCGCGCACCCGTACCTGAAGCGCATCTGCGACGCTTTTCCGGACGACTGGGTGAAGGTCTACCACAACGATGCCGAAGTCGATGCCTGCCTCGATCACCTTCCCGACACTGGCTTCAACGTACTCAACTGGGGCAAGCAGAAGGACATCCGCGAAGTGAAGCAGCGCGTCGGCAAGCGCATGTGCCTCATGGGCAATGTGAACCCGCTCGAAATCGCTGTCCGAGGCACCCCGGAAGAGGTGGAAGAAGCCACGGTCGATGTGCTCGAAGGAGCCGGCGGGGAAGGCGTTATCCTCTCGGTCGGCGGCGGTGTCAGCCCCGGCATGCCGCGCGAGAACATTGTCGCCATGCTGAGCGCTCTCAAGCAGTTCAACGGCGGCCGCGTCGCCGTTCAAGGGGCGCGGAATGGTTGATTACGCGTTGATGAATCAGTACCTCTATGAGGGCAATGCCGCCAAAGTCGAGCAGATGACGAAAGATGCGCTCGCCGAAGGCAGGACGGCGCAGGAGATTCTGAACGATGGCCTGATCGCGGGCATGAGCGTAGTGGGAGAGGATTTCAAGCACAACGTGCTGTACGTGCCGGAAGTGCTCATCGCCGCGCGCGCCATGAAAGCGGGTATGGCGGTGCTAAAGCCGCTCCTCAGCGCGAAAGATAGCGGCTCCAGGCCCGCCGGCGTGCTGCTGATGGGGACCGTTCGCGGCGACCTGCACGATATCGGCAAGAACCTGGTCTGCATGATGGCTGAAGGCGCGGGCTTCGAAGTAACTGATATCGGCGTGGATCAGAGCGTCGAAAAATTCATGGCCGCGGCGGACAAGTGCAAGCCGGATATTATCGGCATGAGCGCCCTGCTGACCACCACCATGACTTACATGAAGACCGTGATCGACGGTTTTCGCGCCGCCGGACGCGAACAAATCAAAATGGCGGTGGGAGGAGCGCCGATCAGCGAGATGTTCGCCGACGAGATTGGCGCCGATGGCTACGGCGCGAACGCGTCAGCCGCAGTGGAGTTGTTTCTGCGCCTGGCACGGGAGAAGAACGAGCAATATGGCGACCTACAAAATTCTGTACTGGCAGGAAGTGCCGTCGCAGATCAAGGCTGATGACGGCTTCGACGAGGTGACCCTGCCTCTCGACGATCGCTTCCAGGAACGGATTGACGCACTCGCCGCCAGGCGCAACCTGCAGGGTTCGGACGATTACCTCGCGCAGTGGAGATGGAGCGAAGACCGGGAGCGCGACGGGTCCGCACAAGAGATCGCCGAAGCCGTGAAATCGGAACTCGAATCGGAGGCGGCCTGGTAGCTCACGAAAATGGCAGCCACCGTCACCATCAACGGCCTCACCGCCGATGCCGCGCCCGGCACGTCGCTATTCGACTGCGCCGAGCGGCTCGGCGTCCGCGTGCCTACGTCCTGCAATAAACAGGGCAAGTGCAAGGAGTGCGTGGTGGAAGTCGCCGAGGGGTTGGAGTCGCTTTCCGCGCCCGGCGAATACGAACGCCACCTGAGCGGCCCCTTCCGTCTTTCGTGCCAGACGATGGTTCTGGGCGATGGCGCAATCCGCTGCCACACGATGCGCCGCGGCCACATGCGCATCGAGCAGTGCGCCGTCGGCCTGCCTCCGTCGGAACTGAGCGCCAATTCGCGGCCGGGCTACGGCATCGCATTGGACCTCGGCACCACCACGGTGGTCCTGCGCTTGATCGATCTTCAGACCGGCAGCATCGCCGCCGATGCTTCGTTCGAGAATCCGCAGCGCTTCGCGGGGTCTGACGTGATGGCGCGCATTTTCTACGATACGAACCATCCCGGCAAACTGCTGCGGCGCACGCTCGCCGGCTATCTCACGCACGCCATCCAGGAGTTTCCCATCGATCCGTTGGAGATCCGCGAAATGGTGGTGGTCGGCAACTCCACCATGCGCGACATCTTCTTCCGCCAGAATGTCTACTCCATAGGGCAGAACCCGTACCGCTCGATCACCGAAATCGAGATGGCCGAAGGCAAGCGCGCCGGCACCAGCCTGCTCGAAACCGGCCGCCGCTGCCTCCTGCCGATTCATCCGCAGGCCGCGGTTTATGGAGGCCCAATCGTCAGCGGCCACGTGGGCGCGGACGCCGCTGCCTGCATGCTCGCCATTGACCTGGCGCATGAAGAACGACTCGTCGCGGTGATGGACATCGGCACCAATACCGAGCTGATCCTCGGCAATCGTCATCGCATCCTGGCGGCGTCCTGCCCCGCCGGGCCGGCATTCGAAGGCGGCGCGATCGCCTGCGGCATGCCCGCGCTGGATGGCGCAATCGCGCGCGTGCAGATTGACGATGCCGGCGATTTCCACCTCGAAACCATCGGCGGTGGCGCACCCGCGGGAATCTGCGGTTCGGGACTGGTATCTCTGCTCAGCGAGCTCATGCGCACGGGCCGCATGAACGAGCGCGGACGTTTCGAAGACGGCCCGGACCGCATCACGCTGGACGCCGCCAACAACGTCTATTTCCTCGAAAGCGACGTCAACGAACTCGCTCAAGCGAAGGGCGCGAATGCCGCGGGTCTGGAAACCGTGATCAGCAATTACGGCGTCAGCTTCGGCGATATCGACGTCTTCTACCTCGCGGGCGGCTTCGGCAGGCATCTGGACGTGGACGCCGCCATGCGCATCGGTTTGATCCCCGAGATTCCGAAGAACCGCATCGTGCAAGTGGGCAACGCAGCGATTGAAGGCGCGACCATCGCGCTTGTTTCCGAGGCCAAGCGCCGCGAACTGGAAGAGCTCGTGCTGCGCGTCGAGCACTGCCGCCTGGAAACGCACCCGCGCTTTTTCGACTTCTTCGTGGATGGCTGCCAATTTCAGAGTCTGCCTGCCTCGGAACGGGCGGCCGTATGATCGAATTCGCCGATACACAGCCCGATGTGCAGGTGCCCGAGAGCGAGTACTTGCGGCTACTCGGCTATCCGCGCAATTACGAAATCTCCGGCCGCGCCGCCGAGCTCGCCGCGTGGGCTCGCCAGTGGTACAACGAAAACGCGCGGCCGTGGGTGTACGCGCGGGAAACCGCGGGCGTCGAAATCGCCGGTGAAGCCGTGCGCATCGAAGGACAGGCTTTCCACAGCGGCCGCTTGCGCCAGACCTTCGGGGAAGGAGAAGCGGAAGGCGCCGTCTGGGCGGCGGCGAGCGCCGGACCGGAAGCCGAGCAGCACGCCAAACAACTCTGGAACGAAGAGAAACCGGACGAGTACTTCTTTCTCGAAACCTATGCCGCGGCAGTGACCGAGCATCTGGTTACCAACCTCGGCGCGCGACTCTGCGCGTGGGCCGAAAGTCACGGCATGGCGGTGCTGCCGCATTACTCTCCCGGCTACACCGGCTGGGATGTCGCCGAACAGCCGCGCCTGCTCTCACTTTCGGGCGACCGGCTCCCCGGTCCGCTGGAAGCGCTCGATTCCGGCGCGCTTCGCCCGACAAAATCGCAGCTCGTCCTCTTCGGCATCACGCGCGACGCCAATTCGCTACACCGCCTCACGGGCGGCGTGCCCTGCACCAACTGCACCTTTCAACCGTGCCGCTTCCGGCGCGCGCCTTACCGGCGCACGATTGCAGCGCCTGCGCCGGAACCGGTCGCTTACAACGTCAATCCGCGAGCCCTGGAACGCTGGGCAGCGCAACGTCTCACGCTCGAGTCGCGCCCCGATGGCACGGTGATCGCGCGCTTTCGCTTCGACGGGACCACTTGCAGCAACATGGGCCGTCCGCTGGCGTTCGATTATCTGGTGACACTCGGACCGCGCGAGAGTGGCTACCCGCTGCTCGACCAGCAGTGCGGGCCGGCGCCGAACGATGAGGGACATCGCTCCATGTGCCAGTACATCGCCGCGCCCGATGCGCTGATGGCCTCCATCGAATCGGAAAAGCCGCTTTCCGGCAGGCCGCTGCATGAGGTACTCACGTGGCGCCGCCCGGCGAGTCCCGCCGGCTGCTACTGCGATGCCGGCAGCCGCCAGCACAAGTGGGGACTGGTGCTCGAGACCATCCACTACGCATTGCACAAGAACGGAAAACTATGAAACAGCCCTTGCTGGAGGCCATTCTCGAACATCCGCTGCTTGGCGATGGCGCCATGGGCACGCAGCTCATGTTCGCCGGACTGGAACAGGGCGGTTGCGGAGAGGCGTGGAACCTGACACATCCGGAAAAGGTTCTCGGGATTCAGCGCCGCTATGTGGAGGCAGGGTCGGATTGCCTGCTCACCAACACTTTCGGCGGCTCGCGCATCATGCTCAATCGCCACGGCAACGCGGGCAAGGTCGCGGAGGTCAACCGTGCCGCTGTCGAAATCGCGCGCGAAGCATTCGCCGGCAAGCCCGGTTATGTGATCGGGGATATCGGCCCGTTTGGCGGCCTCATGGAGCCCTTTGGCGATTTTAAAGAGGAAGATGTCCGTGACGCCTTCGCCGAACAGGCACAAGCCCTCATGTCCGCCGGAGCCGATGCCATCATCATCGAAACTCAAACCTCCCTCGAAGAGCTCGGGCTCGGAATCTGCGCCGCCAAAAAAGCGGGCGCACCGTGCATCATCGGTTCTCTTGCCTATGACGTGACGCTCGATGGTTCCACGTTCCGCACCATGATGGGCATAGACCCCGAGCACGCGGCGAGCTTCATGGAAGAGAACGGCGTCAATATCGTCGCTCTCAACTGCGGAACCGGCATGGATATGGAGCGCGCCCGCCAGGCCGTCACGCGATACCGCAACACTACGAAGCTCCCGGTGATGGTGCAGCCGAACGCCGGCCAGCCCAAGCTCGTGAACATGAAAGTGGTTTACGACGAGTTGCCGGACGATATGGCAAGAGGCGTCGCGCCGCTGCTCGATGCGGGCGCCGGCATCGTCGGCGCATGCTGCGGCAGCACGCCAGACCACATCCGCGCGTTTCGCCGCGCCATGGATACCTACGGAATACCTTCATGAAAACCAAGCTCTGCGACATCGATCCGGCCATCGGCCAAAAGCTGCCTGAGTTCACGGCGGATAAATCGGGAATCGGCGTACATTACGTGGACGCGTTCCTCAAGCCGATGAACACCAAGCTGGAAGACGGCACCGCCGTGCGCTGCAAGCGCCGCGGCCTCAAGGTGGTCTTCGCGGCTGGAACGCGCAAAGGCGAAGGACTCATGCGCCGCCTGCAATTCGGGCCTGACCCCGTCGCCATGCTCGACGCCGCCCTGCGCGAAGCAGCCCAGGCGGCCGGCGTGGAAATCGCCGTCGAAGCCGGCGCAGTTTATCTCAGCTATGAGTGACAGCCTCTGCATTCGCGACCGCGTCGCCGTGGTCATTGGTGGAACCACGGGACTCGGCCGCGCGCTGGCTCTCGGGCTCGCCGGGCATGGCGCCCACGTGGTGCCCTCCGGAAGACGCATCGCCGAGCTATCCGAAACTGCCGCGGAAATCGAAGCCGCCGGGCGGCGGACGCTTCGCAAAACGTCCGATGCGCGCGACCGCAAATCGTTAGACGAGCTGTGTAGCGCAGTCGTCGCCGGGCTGGGCGGCGTCGATATCCTGATCAACGCCGCGGGATATACCTTCAAGGAGCCGACCCTCAACGTCACCGACGAAAAGTGGTCCGGCCTGCTGGATACGAACCTCACCGGCGTGCTGCGCGCATGCCAGGCCTTCCACGACGCGCTCGCCGCGAGCGGGCATGGCCGCATCATCAACATTGCGTCGCTCGGCTCGTTTCTCTCGTTTCATCAGGTGGCGGCATACTGCGCCGCGAAAACAGCAACCCTTTCGCTCACCCGCAGTCTCGCGTGCGAGTGGGCGGAAGAGGGAATCTCGGTCAATGCGATCGCGCCCGGCGTCTTCCCCACCGAGCTCAACGGTCACCTGGTAATGAACACGGCGCGCGGCCAGGAGATCCTGATGCGCACTCCCATGCGCCGTTTCGGAAGGCCGGAAGAACTGGTCGGAATTGCAGTTATGCTCGCGTCCGATGCGGCCAGCTTCCTCACCGGCCAGTGCATCGCAGTTGATGGAGGCTATCTGGCTTCCGGAGTCAATTCTTAAGGAGAACCCGTCCCATGTCGAAACTTCCTCTGATCCTGCTCGGCATATGCTGCGGCGCCCTGCACGGCGAAACCGGCTACGATGCGTGGCTCAGATACGCGGCGTTGCAAGGCGTCCCGCTGGATCGCGCGCGCGTCGAAGTGCCCGCCGCCGTTGTGCTGCTCGACGATTCGCCGGTGGCGACCAGTGCGCGCGCCGAACTGATCCGCGGCATTCACGGAATGCTGGGGCGCACCCTGCGGGAGGACTCCGTCATTCCGCGCGAAGGCGCCATCGTGATCGGCACCTTTGACCAGCTTGCGAAAGCCGCCGCGCCCTTCCACGTGCGCGCTGACGTGGCGCCGGAAGGCTATCTGCTGAAGACCGTGCTCTCCGGAAACGCGCACTACATCGTCATCGCGGCCCCGGACTCGCGTGGTCTGCTTTACGGCTCCGCCGCCTTCTTGCGGAAACTCGCGCAGCCGCAATCCATCGCCGCGCTCGATGAAAAGAGCTCGCCGTACGCGCCGCTGCGCTGGGTCAATCAGTGGGACAATCTCGACGGCAGCATCGAACGCGGCTACGGCGGCCGGTCCATTTTCTGGGAAAACCAGAAGGTCCGCGAAGATCTCTCGCGCGTGAGCGATTACGGACGCCTGCTGGCGTCGCTCGGAATCAATGGCTGCTCCATCAACAACGTCAACGCCAACCCGAAAATCCTATCCCCGGAAATGATTCCGCAGATCGCGCGCATCGCCGCCGCATTCCGTCCGTGGGGCGTACGCACCGTGATTGCCATCGATTTCGGCAGCCCGAAATCCGTCGGTGGGCTCGACACATTCGATCCGCTCGATGAGAAGGTCGCCGCCTGGTGGAAGTCCACCTTCGACGCGCTCTACGCGGCCGTGCCCGATCTCGGCGGCGTAGTTCTAAAAGCCGATTCGGAGGGTCGCGTAGGCCCTTCCACATACGGCCGTTCGCACGCCGATGCCGCCAATGTAGTGGCGCGCGCGCTCAAGCCGCACGGCGGCATTCTGCTCTACCGCGGCTTCGTCTACGACCACCACATGGACTGGCGTAACCTGAAGAACGACCGCGCCCGCGCGTCCTACGACAACTTCCAGCCGCTCGATGGCAAATTCGACGACAATGTCGTCATCCAGATCAAACATGGCCCCATCGATTTCCAGGTGCGCGAGCCCGCATCCCCGCTCTTCGGCGCGCTGGAGAAAACCAATCAGGCGATCGAGCTGCAAGTCACACAGGAATATTTCGGCCAATCGCGGCACGACGTCTTCCTGGTGCCCATGTGGAAAGCGACGCTGGATTTCGACATGCACGCGAGCGCCGGCGCCGCCACGCCGGTCAAGGCGCTCGTCGCCGGCAAGACGTTCCACCGCCCGCTCGGCGGCTTCGTCGGAGTCGCGAATATCGGGCTCAGCGAGAGCTGGTCCGGCAATCAACTGTCGCAAGCGAACCTGTACGGCTATGGCCGCCTCGCGTGGGATCCCGACCTCAGCGCTCGCCAGATCGTCGACGAATGGACGCGCCAGACCTTTGGCCCCGACCTCAAGGTGAATGAGACGATCGACTCCATTCAGCTCACCTCCTGGCACACGTACGAGCAGTACACCGGACCGCTCGGCCTGCAGACCCTCACCGACATCACCGGCAATCACTTCGGCGTGAACGTCGAAGCCTCCGAGCGCAACGGCTGGGGGCAGTGGCATCGCGCCGATGACAAAGGCGTCGGCATGGACCGCACGTCCGCGGGCACCGGCTACATCCAGCAATACAGGCCGGCCGTCGCTCACGTGTATGAATCGCTCGAGACCTGCCCCGACGATCTACTGCTCTTCCTCCATCACGTTCCGTACACGTATCATCTCCGTTCCGGCAAAACCGTCATCCAGTACATCTACGATTCGCATTACGCGGGCGCGGCGGAGGTGGAGCAATACGTCAATCAATGGAAAACGCTGCGCGGTCTCGTCGACGAGCAGCGCTACAACCAGGTGCTGGCACAGCTTCAATATCAGGCCGGGCAGGCGGAAGTCTGGCGCGACGCCGTCAATACATGGTTCGAGCGCGCCAGCCACATTCCCGACGCCAAGGGCCGCGTCGGCAACTATCCGGGACGGACAGAGGCCGAAGCCATGACACTCCAGGGCTACACCGTCCGCGATGTCACGCCGTACGAAGATGCTTCCGGCGGCAAAGCGGTCGGCTGCCCGAACGGCGCCGCATGCTCCGCAGTTACCAAATTCTCAGGCGAGCCCGGCTGGTACAACCTACGCGTAGAGTACTTCGACCAGAACAACGGAGTCTCGCACTACCGGGTCTTTCTCAACAAGCAACCGCTGGACGAATGGGCCGCGGACCTGGAATTGCCCCGCACCTTCCGGCCGGATTCCACATCCTCCACCCGCCGCGAAATCTCCGGAATCGCACTCCGCCCGGGAGATGAGATCCGAATCGAAGGAACGCCGAACAACGGAGAACCCGCGGCATTGGACTACATCGAGTTAGTGAAAGCCGTGTCCGTCAAATAAGAGAGCGAAACATTATTGGCCGCCGATGAACGCCAAATCATTCTCTTCTCGAACACGGCAATCCGCCCACTCGAATAGCCGGCACCTTTTACCGCTCCCTTACGGTCACGGCTCCGTCAGTGCTTGATGCTGCTAATGGAGCCGCGACCGTGAGGAAGCGGTAAAAGGTGTATCGAAGGCGAATGGAGCGCCGCGAGAACGACAGCCGGATTTTTTCAACCGTGAGACAGAGGCGCAATCCGATGAGCGCCGATAAAACGCAAACCGCCTTTTGTGTTATCGGCGTTCATCGGCGTTTATCGGCGGCCAATTATCTTCGTCCCCTTAAATCGTCGTTTCCACGTGCGGCACACTGCCCACCGGCTGCCCGCCTCCGACGCTGATCTTCACCTTGCCTTTGGGCAGATCCTCGGCCTTCAACGTGAATTCGATCTCCCGCGCCTCCCCCGCCTTCAAATGCACCCGCTGGAATCCGCGCAATTGCCGGATTGCGGAATTCGCTGCACCATCACCCTCAATATAAAGCTCGGCCACCTCATCGCCATCGCGATTCGATTTATTGCTGACCCTGACCGTCACCTTCCCCCCGCCGGCGCTGCGCTGTGCCTTCGGCCGCGAGTACTCGAATTGCGAGTAGCTCAGTCCGAAACCGAAATCGTACAACGCATCGCCTTTGAAGTAGCGGTACGTGCGCCCGTTCATCGAGTAATCGTCGAACGGAGGCAGTTGCTCCACGCCGCGATAGAAGGTCAGGGGCAGACGCCCCGATGGATTATTCACTCCGGCCAGCGTTTCCGCGATTGCCGTGCCCGCCTCCTCGCCGCCATACCAAAGCTGCAGCACGGCGGCGGCGTGCGCGGCGGCATCGTTCACCGCAACAGCGCTGCCGCTCGTCAGCACCACAATCACCGGCTTGCCGGTACCGATCGCCGCCTCCAGTAATTTTTCCTGAGTCTCAGGCAGTTTCAGATCCGTGCGGTCGCCGCCCGCGAACCCGGGAATCGACACCCGCATCTCTTCGCCTTCAAGATTCGGATTCAGTCCCGCGAACGCCACCACCACATCGGCATTCCTGGCGACCTCCAAGGCTTCCGCAAGTAGCGGCTCAGCCGGTGGAATCCAGGAAACCTGAACGTTGGCGCCCATGCGCTGTGCACGGTATTCCGCCCGAAACGCATAGCTGTGCCCCGCTTCGAAGTGCGCGTGCATCTGACCGCCGGGCGCACCGGCCGTGACCTCTTTATCGTCGATGAATAAGCGCGTCGCCGGACGCCCGAACGCCGCCCCGGCGGAAAGCGCATAATCGCCCGTCACCGGCGGATGCAATTCGCCGCTCCATCGCACCGAGTAGCCGCCCTTCGGAAATGCAGCCGCGACATCGGCGCTCACCATGCCGCCCTGCAGCAGGGGCCGCGATTCCACATGCGACACTTTCGGCGAGCCTTGCAGCGTATCGTTGTCGAAGTACTCGGCGAGCAATCCCGGCCCGCCTCCGTTCGGCTGCGTGAATGCCTGCGACGGAATCAACGACGCCGATTGCGCCGTGTACGTAGCGCCGAGCGCATACGACACCTTGCCCGCGAATTGCCGCTGCATCCCTTCGAGAGGGGTCACCTGCTTCTTCGAAAAGCCGTTGTAGTTGCCCATCAGTGCGACGGGATCGTCCGCCGGCGGCCCAATCACCGCGATCTTATTCGCCGCAGCGCTGAGCGGCAGAGCGTTTTTCTCGTTCTTCAAAAGCACGATCGATTTCCGCGCCGCCTCCAGCGCCAGTTTCCGATGCTCGTCCGAATCGTTCACCGAGTACGGAATCTTCGAGAACGGAACGCGTTCCGGAGGATCGAACATCCCGAGTTGGAATCGCGCTTTGAACAGCCGCTCCAGCGACCGGTTGATTGCCCCTTCGTCGATCAGCCCGTTCTTCACAGCGTCCACCAGCGACCGGTACTCATTGCCGCACGTCAGATCAGTTCCCGCTTTCACCGCGACCGCCGATGCTTCTGCCGCCGTCGCCTTGTACTTATGTCCGCGGAAAATATCGTTGATCGCGCCGCAGTCGCTCACCACGTATCCCTGGAAATTCCAGTCGCCGCGCAGATGCTTCACCAGCAGGTCCGTATTAGCGCACGCCGGCACGCCATCCACCGCGTTGTACGCGCACATCACGGAATCCGCCTTGCCCTCCATGATGGCCGCGCGAAACGCCGGCAAATATGTATCGTTCAAATCCCGCTCGCTCGGCTTCACATCGAACTCATGGCGCGAGGGCTCCGGGCCGCTGTGCACCGCGTAATGCTTCGCCGTCGCAATCACTTTGTAATAATGCGGATCGTCGCCCTGCATTCCTTTGATGAACGCGACCGCCAGCCGCCCCGTCAGAAATGGATCTTCGCCGTAAGTCTCCTGCCCCCGGCCCCATCGCGGATCGCGAAAAATATTGATGTTCGGGGACCAAAAGGTCAGCCCGAAATAACGCGCGTGGTTATCCTCCGCAATCGCCTTGTTGTACTTCGCGCGGGCCTCTGTCGAGATAGCATCCGCGATGCGGTGCATCAGATCCGTGTCCCACGTAGCTGCCAGTCCGATGGCCTGCGGAAACACGGTGGCCTCGCCCGCGCGCGCGACTCCGTGCAGCGCTTCGTTCCACCAATCGTAGGCGGGGACCCCGAGCCTCGGAATTGCCGGCGCGGAGTTTTGCATCTGCAATACCTTCTCTTCCAGCGTCATGCGCGAGACCAGGTCGGCGGCGCGGCGGTCGGCAGCCAGGTCAGGGTTCTTGTAGGCCTCGCCGGCGGATTGGGCATGCAGCCCGGCCACCGCGGCGCACACACAGAAAAAACAGGTGCTCCATTTGCGCATAGTAATTAGTTTTATCATGAAACAAATTATCCGCAGTACACACGAGCCTGCCAGAAAACTAGTACAGTATGGTTAGCCGCCGAATGGCAGACCAAAGTCCGACATCTGAACGAAAACGAACCCAGGGTGTATCGAGCGAGGTTGTCCGCGATATCAATAGTCGATTGATATTGAACCTGATACGCACCCGGCATCTGATCTCGCGAGCGGACTTGGCTCGCGTCTCGGGACTTCAGCGTAGCACCGTTTCCCTGATCGTTGAGCAGTTGATCGCCGAGCGATGGGTGCTCGAAGGCCCCACAGGCCGGCTGCCCCGCGGCCGCCGCCCCACTTTCCTCCGCCTCAACGAAGAACGCGTCATCATCGCCGTCGATATTCGTCCCGTTCAGTGCACCGTGGCGCTCGCTAATGCTACCGGCCGATTCTTATCGCAGGAAACACTCGCCACGTCGCCCGAGCCGAAGACCACGCTGCAGGCCATCACCCGCTCCATCCAGCGGCTCATCGAATCGAATTCCAAAAGCAAGGTGGAAGGCGTCGGAATCAGCCTGCCGGGCCGGTACGATCACAAGACGGACCGGCTGGTCTTTGCCCCGAACCTGCACTGGCCCGATATCGACATTCGCGGGCCCATCGAAAAAGCCACCGGTTTGGACGTCGCCGTGGAAAACGCAGCGAATGCCTGTGTGCTCGCAGCCGTATGGTTCGATCACATGGAAGAGTGCCGCAACTTCGTCGTGGTGACGATTTCCGAAGGCATCGGTACCGGTGTGTGGGCTAACGGTCGCCTGGTGCGAGGCCTCAACGGCATGGCCGGAGAATTCGGCCACGTTGCGCTGGACCCGCAAGGTCCGCGGTGCGGCTGCGGCGGCCGCGGCTGTTGGGAAGTGTTCGCGTCTCATCGGGCGGCGCTGCGCGATTATCAGGAAGGCCGCCCGCAGGAGCCGGGATTCTCGTTCCTGGATCTGCTCAGCCGCGCCGAGCAAAATGACGAACGCGCCGCCAAAGCAATCGAAAGCATGGCGCACTATCTCGGCCGCGGCATGCGGATGGTAGTTGCCGGACTCGCTCCGGAACGCATCATCGTGGTGGGCGACCTCACCCGTTCCTGGCATCGTTTCGGCCCCATCATTGAAGCCGAAGTCCAGGCGCAGGTGCTGCCGGGAGGCTGTATGCCGCTCCTGATCCCCGCCTACGAAGACGGCATGGCGCGCCTCCGCGGCACAGTCGCTCTGGTACTGCAAAAGGATTTCGGAATGCTGGGCGAGGTCGCACAGTAGGGAAGATACGACGGAGTTCACGAATATGGCAGAAACCGGCTTGTTGGGCCCCTTCTCACTAACGCCAGAGGAAATTCAGGAGCGCGTAGGGGAGAAGTCGGCGGGCGTTTATGCGCTCGATCGCTCGCACGAAGAAGGACCGTTCCACGTCAGCTACGTAGGCCGCTCCGATACCGACGTCAATGCCCGGCTGAAAGAGCACGCCGGCAAATACAAACGCTTCAAGTTCCAATACGTCGGGTCGCCCGAAGAGGCCTTCGCCAGGGAATGCGAGCTGTACCATCAATTCAACCCCCCGAGCACCATCGCCCATCCGCCCCGGCCCATCGGCTCTAAGTGGAAGTGCCAACATTGCAAAGTGTACGGCTAGTGAACAGTAGCGACCGGTCTCCTGACCGGTTGCAGGCGAACAGAGCTCGCCCGGCCGCGCAAGCGCGAGAGCTTCCCCAAAAAACAATCGCGGCTCTTGAGCTTTCCTCAAGAGCCGCGATTGGCTGTCTTCTTTAGATCGAACGATCCGTTAGAAGTTGATGGTGCCGCGGAACGTCATGCTGCGGCTTCCGCCCGGTGCTCCAACCGTTCCGAAGCCGGTGCTCGAAACGCTGGTGTTCGGGAGACCCCATGCCGGGTGGTTTAACACGTTGTTCGCCGCGGCGAACAGGGCGAACCGGACCCGCTCGGTGATCCGGAAGTTCTTCGTCATCGAAGCATTGAACGTGAAGTTGTTCATGCCGTGGATGAAGAGGAGCTGTCCGAGCGTACCGGGGACATTGTTCGCCTGGATGAGCGCGGGATTCGCTTTGCCGCTCGGGTCGAGCCAGTTGAGAGGCAGAGCGAGACGCGTGGTGTCGTTGGCGTTGGCGCGGGCGAGGAGCGAGTTGCTGTTCCCCACCTGGTTGCCTTCTGGTAGTTGGCGTTGGAGTGGAACAGATCGTTGATCTGGTCCAGCGTGACGCCCGGTCCGAGAATCACACCCGAACCCTGGTTGTTGAACGTGGCTGAGCCGCCGGTGATCTGCACCGGAGCGCCGGTGTTGAACTCCGTGATGAAGCCGGCGACCCAGCCGCCGAACAGTGCATCGAGCTTACGGTTGCTGAGGTTCAGCTTCTTGTTGCGGCCAACCGGCAGTTCATACGATCCGAAGTTCTGCCAATCGAATGTTTGGTCGAACTGCGACGGACGGCGGTTCAGGTTCAGGTTGCGCAGGGTGAGATAGTCGTAACCCTGGTTGGCGCTATCGGCCCAGTTGTTGGCCAGGCTCTTCGCGTAAGTGAAGTTCGTCGTCCAGACCAGTCCGCTGCTGTACTGCTTGCGCAGCTTCACCTGCAGGCCGTTGTAGCTCGTCCAACCGCTGTCATTGACCATTTCCAGGCTGCCCGCCGAGTACGGATTCAACAGGAAGGTATTGATCGGATAAGCCGACCCCGGCGCAGCGTAGGACTGCGTGGCGGAAGGCTGCACACGAGCCTGCGTGCAGGGCGAGAAGTTGCTGCCGAACATACGGCAAACGTAAATCTGGTTGGTAGCCAGCGATTGCGCGAAGGATCCGGCGGCGCCGCTTTGCAGGTAATTGACGAATGTGGGGCTGCTGTATCCGCTGGTGGCGGCGATGGCCGGCACAGTGCCGCGCGCGCCGAATGCCGCATCCATCAGAGGAGTGTTCACCTGGCCCGGCAGTCCCTGGTTCTGGAAGTTGTTGGTCTTCAGAATCGGAACCGTGGGCTGAGAGGTCATTTGTGCAACGGTGAGGCCGTTGGCGATAGCGAGGTTATTCTGGGCGGCCAGGAAGTCCTTCAGGAAGCCGCTTTCGAAGATGTTGACCTCGTTCATGTTATTCGTGATCCAACCGTGATGGCTCTGGTTGCCGACATAGCGAACTTCCAGAACCGTGCTGGGGTTGAGTTGCCGCTCCACGCCGAGGCTCCAGTTCACGGTGTACGGCGCCTGCAAATTCTGGTTCATGCCGTTCAGGGTGGTGGAGAAGGTCTGGTTCGCCTGGTTGATCGTCGGCGAATACGTCGGAATGCCGGTGAACGCCGCCGGGGTAATCGGGTTGGACACCAACTGGCTGAGCGTAGTGAACTGGCCGAGCCCGCTCTGGCCGGCAATGATCGTCTGGTTGGCGCTCTTTCCGGGGTTGTTGCCCAGGTTCTGCGCAAACATCTGCGTGCCTTCATCGTAGACGGTCATGCCGAGCGAGGCGCGGAAAACGCTCTTCTTGCCGCCCAGGAACTTGCCCAGCAATCCACTATCGACGTTCGGATTCCAGGCGAGGCCGACGTTCGGGGGGAACTTCTTCCAATCCGTCTTATACGGCAGGCGATCGATGGTAGCGGTCGGCGCCGGGTTGCTGCTCAGCACTCCCGGCGTGAACAGCGAAACCGAAGGACCATAGATATCGGCGTTCGTCGGCACTGCCGTGATGCCCTTGGGGTCATACATCGGACCCTGAGCTTCCCAGCGCAGACCGGCGGTGATTGTGAGCGATTCGGAAACGCGGAAGCGATCCTGGATGTACGCGCCGCCCATGTAGGAACGGGTCCAGGTGTGATTGATGAATCCGCCGTATTGTTTCGTTGCGGGGTCGACTACCTGGCGAAGAGAGGCGCTTGCAACCCGGCCGACGAGCTCGTTATAAAGGTTCGTCGGGCCACCGGGGATATCGCCGGGGGCGTCGCCCGGAAGCGTGGCGCTGGTGAACAGCGTGGCCGGAATCGTGTCTCCCGAAGGTGTTCCAAGATTGTAGGTCGGAATCGGGAAGACTTCGGCCGAATCGTGCCAGTCCGTGCGCCGGAAACTAACACCCGCCGTGATGGTGTGGCGGCCTTTGATCTTCGTCAGCGTGTCATAGATCGTCGTAATGTAGTGACGGCCGGTAACGTTCTGCTGGTCGATGTAAGGAACTGTCAAACTGAATGGCGAGCTACCGATGGTGTTGCCGATGCGCAGCGGAGCTCCGTTGAACGCGAAGTAAGAACCGTAATTGGCGGTCGCCGAAGCGTTCGAATCGCCGCTGTGCTGCACGCCGTAACGAGCTTCGTTAAACAACGTGGGCGAGAGCGTCGATTGCAGCGCAATGTTGTACACAAAATAGCCGCCGATGCGGAACGGGTTGGCGCGATTGCCGTCCTGATACCGCGCTGCGCCCGGCTGCCACGAATGCTCCAGGTTCCAGGCGAACGTGATTTGCTGTTTCTGCGTGAGGTAGTAGTCGAAGCGCGTCGTCGGATAGTACTGGTAGAGATTATTGTCCGTGCGCCACAGCCAGTTGGTCGAGTTGAAGTTGGTCGTCGGCTGCTGCGTCGCGTACGTGGGAACCTTCGCGTTCAGGTTCAGGATGCTCTGGATCACAGGATCGACGGTAGACGGCGCGCCGCCCTGCTTTGCGAGGCTGAGCACGTTGATCGTAGCGGTTTGGTTCAGCGAACCGTTCAACAGGTACGTGTAGTTGCCTTGCATCGCCGCCGGGTTGGCGACCGAGAACGTGATGTTCGTGACTTGCGGATTGTAGATGTATTCGTAGTTGAAGAAGAAGAACAGCTTGTTGCGCATGCGGCCGAACGGAATTACCGGACCGCCGATGTTGCCGCCGAGGTTATGCGTGCGGTTGTAAGCGCGCGAAGTGCCGATGGCGTTGTTGCCCCACGAGTTCGCGTTGAACTGCTCGCTGGTCGGCTGATAGAATGCCGATCCGTGATATTGGTTGCCGCCGCGGCGCGTAATGAACTTGATATTGATGCCGCTTTCCGCGCCGGCATCGGCGCCGAGACCGCTGGTCTCCACCGAAACTTCTTCGAGCGCGCCCAGGCGCACCGGGACAGTGGTATAGAAAACGGTGCCGCCGCTCTTGAAGCCGTTGGACGCGTCGTTGATGCCGTCGACGGTAACTTCCACGGAGCCGCCCGGCATGTTATTGAAGCGCGTGTCTCCGCCGGAGCTCGCGTTCGTCGTCTTACCCGGCGTGAGCGCTGCGAATGCCAGCATCTGCCGCGCAGTGCTCGGCAGTTCGTTGATCTCCTTGGTTTCCGTGGTCGTGTTGACCAGGGTCGAAGTAGTTTCCAGCACTGCGCTGGTCGCTTCGACCGTTACGGATTCGGCCGCCTGGCCGACTTTAAGCTGCACAGGTACGTCTGTGGTTTGGCTGGCTACCACGGAGACATGCTGCACCACCGCGGTTTGGAAACCCGTCGCGGCGACGCTCACTTCAAATGTGCCGAAGGGCAAATCGGGAAATGCATATTGCCCGCTGCCGTTCGTTGTTGCTTCTTTCTTTGTTCCGTTGACTTCGTCCTTGAGTGTGACCTTCGCGTTGGGCACCGTGGCCCCGCTGGGATCGGTCACGACCCCGGTGATTGAGCCCACGATACGCATCTGAGCGTAGGCGGCGTGACAGCCCGCCAGTACGACCACTGCGAGCAGGAGCGACGTCAAAATTCGTATTGCCCAGTTCCTCATTTACAGACCTTTCTTTCAGCGATACAACTCCGGCATTACCAGTTTGCGAGACAGAGTTTTTGCCTGATTACCGGGCCAGTGTAAGCGCTATCAGAATCAGAGTCAAGGGTCTTTTCGGGGTTTTACCAGTTCTTTTTTGTAAATGTTGGAAGGGCGCGAAAAGGCTACGGAAAACGGAATTATTAGCGATAAATGGGGTCGCTATGAATCCAGAAAACCAAATAAAAGCGTCGCGACAGAAATGTTTCCGGCCGTCCCTCGCGAAGCCCGGCTGCCTGCGCGCGTCGCGCCTAAGCCGTGGCCCGCAATTGCGCCGTCACGCGAGTACGCGGTTGCTTGCGGACACGAGCCGGCGCCGTGCGCCGCTCGACCTCCTCGGTGAGCAGACTAATCCACCGATCCAGGTTTCGGCGCCGCATTTGGATGTTCAGCAGAAACAGTTGTTCCAAGTCCGCCATTTCAGCGCGCGGATCGGTTGCCGCAGGTGTCAGGAACGGACTCTGCGCTGTCTCCTGCAATAAAGACAGAGCGTCACTCATGGCATGGTTCGATTGTGCCTTCATCGCCTGCTCCTCAACCGTCGGATTTTCTGGAATGCGCTTCTCAGACGCGAAATGAATTGCCCGGTTCCGGGTAAGTTTCCACCGTGTATTCGGTTTCGCCCGCCCGCCAGGTAACCGCGAGCGTGTACCCGCCCTGCAACTGTATGCCGAGAGGCTGAATCGTCTCGGACTCCGTACTCGAGTTGGTGTATACCGCGCGCCCGGAAATGCAGTGCCAGATCACGTCGTGGCCCGCGCCTTCACAAGCGGCCCGGCAATTACTCGCCGCCAACGCGGCGAACCAGATGGGAGGGCGATCTCCCCCATAGTCGAACCGGCCCATCGGGGTTCCCGGCAGCGGGGATAGCTGGGCCATCCCCGCGTCCGTACAATCGCATGACGCCGCAGCCGGGTGCGATGTCCGGACGGCGAGAACTCGATGGTCCCCGCCTTCTGCTTGCGTCATCCTCCGCGAGCGATTGATCTGATACTCGGCGTTCATCTTCTCCTCCGAATCAGCACAGATACACGTAGAACGCGAACACAAATACTACAAAACCGATGATTCGCCGCCGCTCGAAAATCTCTAGCGATCGGCCTCGTAACTACAAGCCCGGAATAAATCCAGACGGCCCGCGCCGAGCATCTGCCCGATGGGCGCGGCCTGCTGCAATGCCAGCCTGGTCGTGGTGCCGTTCAAATGCGATTTCAGTTCCGAGAGCAAAGCGGCCCCGCCCGCTACGAACGGAGCGCTGAACGATGTTCCCCAACCGGCGGCATACCGGTTTTGCGGGTACGTCGTAATGATCTGTTCCCCGGGCGCGGCCAGTGTCACTACCGGCCCGTAATTCGAAAAGCTGCTGCGTTGATCGTAATCATTCGTCGAACCCACGCCGATCACGTTATTCAATCCGGCAGGGTAGACGGTCATGTTCGCGCCTTCATTACCCGCCGAGGCCACGATGATCATGTTCGCGGCATTCGCTGCCGTGATTGCCTTGCTCAGCTCGATCGAAGCCGTCGTCATGCTGAAGCTCATGTTCAGCACTTGAACTTTGTGGTCGATCGCGTAATAAATTGCCGCCACAATTGCGGAAATATTCGCGCCGCCGTCGTTGGTAAACGTGCGCAGCGGCATCAGCTTCGCCCGCGGGGCCACCAGGTGGATCACTCCCGCAACCATCGTGCCGTGCCCGTACGCATCGGCTGGCTTGCTGTCCAGAATATTCGTGGTCGATTGGTCCAGAATATTCGTGGTGGATTGGTCCAGAATATTGGTGGTCGATTGCAGCTCGTCCAGAATATTCGTGGTCGACTGGGTCAGCACCAACTCCGAGTTCGAATCCAGGATGTTGGTCGTCGATTGCATGTCGTCCAGGATGTTCGTCGTGGACTGCAGGTCATTCAACGTCGCCACCGCCGAGCCGCCCGGCGTGTTGTTGGTGAAATCCCAGCCGGGGACCAGTGAACCAGCCAGAACCGGGTGCGTGAAATCCGCTCCCGTATCGAGAAATCCTATGAGAACGTTATTGCCGGTCGCGAATTTCTGCGCCTGCGTCAGGTTGATGATTCCGGCAGCCGCCTGGTTCGTATAACCGGTCCACCCATTCACCTGAATCGGGCTGGAATGATTCGTCCCCAGGCTGCCCAGCAGTTGCTGCAGCAGAGAGAGCACACCCGTCTGGTTGAACGGCTGATGGCGAAGCGCGGAGGAATTCGCCGCTTCCGGCAGTGTCACCGTGATATCGGGTTCCGCACCCGCTATCTGCGGGTCGGATTGCAGCGACTGAAGAACCTGGGCCGCCGTCTGATTCCCCTGCGGCTCCACAACCGCGACATTGCCCGCCGAACCACCCAAAACCTGGACCAGCTTCAACCCGTGGTGGCCGGCTACGGCCGCAATGTTATTCCCGTTTCCCTGCGTTCTGATGAGATAGTGATCGCCGGCTATCGCCGGCAGGAGGCCGAGCATCAATAGGATGCCGGTTCGTCCGCATTTGGGCCATTTCGTCAGCATGAAAGTACCTTGTGAGCTAGTTTCGCTCGGACCCAGTCTTCCTCCTGCGACCTTCCAGCGTAAACCGATTCCCTCCGATAGGGTTGTCCGTTGTCAGCGTCTTGAGTGGCACCTGGATGCGCTTCGCGCCCCCTTCCAGGTACAACCAGAGCTGCAACCGAGCTTGTTGTTCGTATTCAATCTGGAACTCACCGAACCGATTGCTGACCGTCGAGGCAACTACATTTTTCCCCGCCTTCAAAAACACCGGTACATTGTCGAGCTTGGATTCGGGCATCGCGGCGTTCGTGATCTGTCCGATCACCGCGGCGCGCGATGTCTTCAATTCCGGCTCAATCCTCAAATCCAAAGAGCAGTCCCCTGCTTGATATAAACCCTGCCATCCCACTTGCCAGCTCGACCGAAGACCTGCCGGCGCCGGCGACAAAAAGCTGTCAAACAGCAACGCTACCGGCAGAATCAAAGGCCTTCGCACCCGCTTCGGGCGCGCCGGGAAGATTGCTTTCGCCATCCGGACAGCGAACTCGGGCACTTCTACGGTCGTGATTGCGCCCGCTGTCTCGCTTACCTTGAGGCAGAAGTCCGCTAGCTCGTGGCATGATTCACATCCGGCCTCGAGGTGCTTCTGCATTTGCTCCCGCTCGGCGGCGGGAAGCATTCCTCTGGCGAAATCTACCCATTGCGTTATCCCGTAGTCGTTCATAAACGTTCCCTGACCGTCTCAATTCCGGGCTTTGGCCTGACCGTTGGCCAAATTCGTCATGATCTATACGGAGGGGTCTACCCGATCCTACTTTGATATAGTCGCACGTCGATTTTTTTTAAGTTAGATCCAAAAGGGTACTAGGGGTACCCCTGAGGAGTGAGAAATCCAGCCGCCTGTCAGCACCGCGGCGGCCGCTATTAATACTTGCCGACCAGCACGAACGGAGCCCAGTAGAAGGGATGCGGATATCGTTCCCGAATCCCCGCCATCGCGCTCTGCACTGCCGCCGCTTTGTTCCCGTTGCTCTTCAGGTGCTGATAGAACAGCTTCATAAAGTCCGCGGTGCTCTGATCGTTCACATCCCACAGCGTCACCAGGATGCTCTGCGCTCCGGCGTAAAGCAGTCCGCGCTTCAATCCCAGCAACTCATCGCCGCCCACCACCACGTTCAGCCCCGTGCCGCACCCGCTCAGCGTCACCAGTTCCGCCGGCAGGCTCACCTGATACAGATCGAAAAGACTCAGATGCGTGTTCCCCAGCCCGATCGAGGAGAACATCGGGTTATCCTGCCGGAACCAGCCGTGCGTCGCGATGTGGATATACCGGCAGTGTGCCCCGCGCTCGCGCAGCACGCGATCGGTCGCCTGCGGCCCTAGGTACACCTCCGCGTTGCTCAGCACCGAAGCCACCGCGCGCGTCTCTTCCAGAATCTGCGGCGCCGAAGGATCCGGCACTCCGAGAATCAACGCGCCTTCCGACGCCGTCACATTCTTCGTGCAGCAGAGATAGTACACGCTCGCGCTCGGCGTGTAGGAAATCGAATGACGGTCGCCCAGAAAGCCGCCGCTTTCATCCATCAGCGCGTGGAACGGCAGGTAGTGCAGAAACTCGTGCGGAGCCACGATCAGATGCCGCTGCCGGAGATCGCGCGCGATCGGCGCGATCAGCGCATCGTACAATCCGCGCAGGTGCGCGCTTGCCGCTTCCAGTAGCAGCGGCTGGAACGTACGGATATACTCCGGACCGAGCCGGAATTTGGAAAGCTGAAAGCGCAGAAGCTGAAGCACGCGCCGCACATCGCTCGCCGCGCCGAGCGGCACGATCTTCAGATCCTTGCGGGAGAGCAGGCACGCGTAGAACGTATCCTTCACGCGGTAATACTGCAACAACAGCGCCTCATCCGTCAGCGTGCTGCGGATCGCTTCCAGTTCGATCGAGTGCGCGTCGTCCAGGTTGGCGAATTCCGGATCTTCCGCGCGCAAAGTGGTCATCGTGGTGACCAGCCGCTGTTCGCATTCCCGCGCCGCGCGCCGCAGCCGTTCGATGTGCGCCGGCCGCAGCGGCGAATTGCCGCTCTCGATGGATTGCAGCGCCCGCGTGTACCACGTGAGTTCCTCGCGCAAGCTCCCCACCTGTTCGATCAACGCGCGGTGTGTCTGCCGCGGGTTCGGCAGACGATTGCCGCGCGACGCGATCAGGTCCGCCAGGCTGCGCGATTTGGCTTGCTCGATATAGGTAAACGCCAGTTCCTGCTCGGCCGGCGAATTCCCGCGCTCCAGACACAGGCGCACGAGCGATTCATAGACCGAGAGTTTATCCTTGAGGAACGCGATCTTCATTTCCTCGGTCTTCAGATGGCTGCGCAGATTTTCCAGCCGTTCGTGAGCCGTTCGATACGCGCGCAGCGCCGCCGCCGAATCGCCCATCGCTTCTTCCACGGTCCCCAGCACGAAGTACCCCTGATACGCCAGCGCGGGACTCTCCGTCTGTTCCAGACGCCGCAGCGCGCTTTCGCAGATCTCGCGCGCTTCCTGCAACCGTCCTCCGCCCAGGTGTATGCGGGCCAGCAGCAGTTCGCACAACACCGCTTTGCCCGTGAGGGGCGAGTCCGAAAAGAAGTCGAGTGCGCGCTCACACAGTGTGCGCGCATCTTCAAACCGCCCCTCCTGGAAAATCACCAGCGCCTGGTACAGATCGATCATCGCCGTCCACACCGTATTGCCTTCGTGGACGAAGATCTCTCGCGCCGCCCGGAACAACTCCAGTGCCTGCTGAGCGTCCCCGTGATGACTCGCCGCGATTGCCAGGTTGGTGGTGGCCTTGGCGGCTTCATACCCCATGCCGAGATGCCGAAATGTCTCGAGCCCGCGCTCGGCCAGAAACGCACCCTCCTCGCTGAGATTCAGCTCCAGGTACATTTCCGATTGATCCAGATCGCACAGGCCCTGATGATATTGGTCGCCGAGTTCCACACAGTGTTCCCGCGTCTGCGAGTAGAGCTCGATCGCCGTGGCATACTCGCCGCGCAGGTAATACAAATAGGCGATATTGTAATCCGCCTCCGCCACCAGCACCGAGAGGTCGTGCTTGAGGCAGAACTCGCGCGCCGCGTGATAAGTCTCCAGCGCCTGGCGGAAATCGTTCAGGCTGATCTGGCACGTGGCCATGTTCTTCAGCGTGATGGCGACATCTTGCGGATCGCCGATGGTGGTGAACTCGGCGTAGGCGCGGCGGTAAAGGTCCAGCGCTTCATCGAACCGGTCCAGCCGGTAAAGAACGTTCGCGATGTTGACGTCCAGCCGTGCGAGGCGGAGCCTGTCTCCGTGACGCGAGAAGATGCCGCGCGCGCGATCCGCCCACGCGAACGCTTCGTCATACCGGCCCAGGTAAATCAAGGCCTGCAGCCCGCCGCTCATCGTACGTCCGGCGGCCACCTCCATGTCTTCCTTATCGTAAATATCGATCGCGCCCTGATAGCATTTGAGCGCGGGCTCGTGATGCCCCTTGGTGTATTCGATATGCCCGATCGCGCGCAGCCCCAGCGCGCGCGCAGCCGGATCGTCGACTTTCTTTGAAATCCAATAAACCGCCTCCGCCACCCGCTCCGATTGCGCCAGTTCCACGCGCAGCAGCCGCACCGATGCTTCATACAGCCGCGAAACGACATCCGGCGTCAGCAGATCCGGGCTCGCCGAATACAGCTTCTGCCTCAGCGCCTTGTTCGGCTCGGCGGCGATGGCGGAAATGAGAGTTTCCAGGTCCGGTGCTCCCATCAGAATCCCTTGTCCTGCAGAATCGATTTCAGCCGTTTGAGACAGCGCCCGCGGATGAAGCCGATAGAGCCTATGGCCAGGTTCAGCCGGGACGCCACATCTTTATAGGCCAGGGGCGGCTGTTCGAAAAACAGCAGCTCGATCATTTGACGGCAGCGCGGCGCCAGTTTCCGGACCGCGTCCCGCAGCATCTGCTGCCGTTCCACGTCCGCCAGAACATCGGGCGTCAACGCGCCATCCACGGGCAACTGATGCTGGTCTTCGTTCAACTCCTCGGAGGGCTCCGCTCCGCGTTTCCAGTGATAGCACTTGTTCGCCGTAACGCGAACCAGCCAGCCTTGCAGCGCCTCCGCCTCGCGCAGTTTGGGAAGTTCGTTGAACAGGTCCAGGCAGACCGCCTGGAAAATATCGGCTGCGTCTTGCGGGGGCGCTCCGTAGCGCAGCGGAATGGAATAGATCAGGCCCTTGTAGCGATCCACCAGCACGTTCCAGGCACGGTCGTCCCCGCGCAGGCATTCCTGTACGAGACGCGTATTCGTCCATTCCTGGGCGGAACCCGGGGTCATCGATGAGGTCCGCCGGCGCCACGCCAGTAGAGCTCATCGGCATTCCATAGCGTGTAATGATCCATCAGTGCGGGGCGAAAGTTCCCCAGGTTGCCCTTCGCTCCGACAAGGATATTCGGCGATACCAGTGGGATGAGAGGTAGATTCTCAGCTAGGATTTCCTGCACCCGGTCGAACAGGCGCTTGCGTTCGGCATATCGCGGCGTCACCATCTGCCGCTCCATGAGGCGGTCGATCTCGGCCTCCCACGGAGTTGCCGGCGATTTCTCATTGGGATGCCACAAGTGATTTCCGCCCGTGGATTCCCAGACGCCCATATCCGGCGTCGGATCGGCATCGCCGTTCGCCAGCGAAAGCACGCAGGCGTCATAATCGTGTGTCCGCTGCACACGATCCAGCAAACTGCGGTGTTCCAGCGGCACTACGTGCACGTCCATTCCGAGCGGCTTGAGATCTTCCTGTATCAGCGTTGCCGTTTGCACGCGGTCCGCATTCCCTGCTGTAGTGACGATTGAGAATTCAACTCGTTTGCCGTCGGGATCCAGCAATTGGCCTTCGCGCGTCCAGGAGAAATGCTGCGCTTTGAGCAATTCGCGCGCTTGCTCCACCGAGTGCACCGGCAGAGGAATCGACGTGTTGACCCACGCCTTGTTCCCAGGCGGCACAGGGACGCCGATGGGCGACGCATGCCCCAGATACACCAGTTTCACAATCGCCGCCCGATCGATGGCCAACGAAACGGCCCGCCGGAACGCGGCGCGCTGGAAATAGGGTTGAAGCGACGCGTCGTTGAGATTGAAAAACAGGAAGTTGTATTCGAGCCCCGGACCTTCGTCTTTCAGGTTGAAGCCGCGCTGTCCGGCGCTACGCTCCAGGGCCGCGAAATTCTTGGCTGTGATCCGGTTCAGGATGTCCGCTTCGCCCGCCTGAAAGCGCATCACCTGCATGTCCTCACTGCCCGCGAAGTCCACCTCCAGCCGGTCAAGGTAGGGCAGCCGGTGGCCGGTGCTGTCAGACTTCCAATAATACGGATTGCGTTCCAGGACAATCCGTTGGCCGGGGGCGTAGGCGGCAATGCGGAACGAACCCAATCCCGCCATCTGCGCCGGCGGTGTTCGCATACTCCATGCTTCCTTGAGTTTCCCCTCCCGGTACGCCTGCTCCAGCAGGTGCCGGGGCAGTATCGCAAACCCGTCGAACAGCCGCTCCGCCGCGGCATAAGGCTTTGGCAGATCGAAACGCACGCGATAGGGATCGAGCTTTACTACAGATATCGGTTTATCGTCGACCATCAGCAGGTCGCGCGCGGGAGACGCAATCTTCTCATCGAGATACAACTGGAATGAGAAGACGACATCATCGGCATCGAACGGTTGGCCGTCGCTGAAGCGAACGCCATGGCGAAGCTCGAGCGTGTAGTGCAACCCGTCCGGCGACACAGTCCACGATCTCGCCAGCGCAGGCTCGGTCTTTTGCGTTTCCCGATTGATGTGGATGAGGTCGGCGTGCAGGCGATGCAGCACCTCGCGGGAAGCGTTATCGTTGGCCACCACGGGGTTCAGCGTTTTGAGCTCTGTGCGCGCCGCGTAAACGAGGGTCCCACCCGAAACTCCGGTGATTCCCGGCAGCATCAGTGTTTGTTCGGAACCCGCCGAAAGACAGCAAGCCGCCACAACTCCAGCTACGTAGATGGTGCCATGACGCTGCAAAATTTGGCTGCCTCCAGGGTAGTTTAACTCATTGTGGGTACTCGGGATAACACTACGGTCTACTGACTTTTGGAAGTACCGTACCAGGAACACCTGGGCGGCGTGGGCAGTCTTAACTTAGCCGCCTAAGTACTCCGGTACTTGGCGGAGAGACCGTCGGCGATCCACAAGTATCCAAAAAGGAACGGGATGAGCGCGAAGCCGGGAGCCAGCAGCCAGGGATGTTCCAAAATCGCATAGTACTGCCGCCCTTCGGCCAGCATATTTCCCCAGCTCGGCACTGGTTCGCCGATTCCCAAACCGAGAAAAGAAAGTGACACCTCGGCCAGCACGAACTGTGGAATCAGCACCGTAGCCTGCGTGATCAGCACCCCCCAGGTGAGCGGAACCACATGGCGGCGAAGCAGATAAAAGTGAGAAGCGCCGAAGCCGCGAGCCGCCTGCACAAAGGGCCGTTCCCGTCCGCTGAGCGCGATCCCGCGGACCAGCCGCGCCGGCCGGAACCAGCCGATCCCCCCAATGATCGCTATCAGTAGTAGAAACGTCTCCCCCGTTCCGATGTGCAGCGGAAGAAACGCTCTGACCCCCAGGAGCAGATACAACCACGGAACCGCCATCGTCAATTCCCCGCCCCGCATCAGGACGCGATCTGCCCATCCTCCGAAATAGCCGGCCGAAGCGCCGAACAGGAGTCCCAACGCCAGCGCCACGGCGGATGCCAGCAGGCCTGTCAGCAGCGAGAGCTGCCCGCCGTAGAGCACGCGCGAAAACGTGTCGCGGCCGAGACCGTCCGTCCCGAAAAGAAACAGCACGCCGGGTTGATCTACGCCGAACAAGCGGCCGTGTACCAGGAAGCGCACCGGATAAGTCCGCGACCGCTCCTCCGTATACCCGCCGGCAGTAGCCGCGAGCCCGTAAACGAACGGGCGTGCGCCGGAAAAATGAACGTGCGAAGGCGGCGCGTACGGGTAATCCCGATGCTGATCGGCATACGGGTAGGGCGCCAGCACGAAGGCCAGCAGAATTGCGGCATGCAGCGCTGCCAGCACGATGACGGCGGCCTTCATGACCGCACCCGGATTCGCGGATCGAAGCGATACAGCAGAAGGTCCGCCACCAGATTTCCCGCAATCAGGAACACGGTCGAGAGCATCACGACCGCCAGTACGATGGCGAAATCCCGCGCCATGATGGCATCGAGAAACAGAGGCCCGAGCCCTGGCCACCCCACCACCACTTCCACCAGGAGCGAGGCGCTCAGCAGGGTTCCTAAAGAAAGACCGAATAGCGTGATGAGCGGATTCAACGCCGCCGGAAGGGCATGCCGGAACAGCAGGCGCCGCCGCGGGATTCCCTGCGCGCGGGCGTTCAACACAAAAGGCGAATCGAGCGCCTCGGCGACCGCCGATCTCACGTGCCGTGCGATGACCGGCAGCATTCCCGCAACCAGCACCGCGACCGGCAAAGCCAGATGCCACACCGTATCGCGCAGGCGGGCGGAGGCCGTCAGCGAAGCCGCATCGCGCGACGCCAACCCGCCGATCGGAAACGCGCCGGTTTGCGCCGCGATCGCCAGTAACACTATGGCCAGCAACAGGTTAGGGAAACTGAGGAACGAAGCCAATATGACGCGAGACGTGCCGTCCACCCACTTGCCGCGCGATGCCGCACTCCAGACGCCCCAAGGCACGGCGATCAGCCACGCGAGCAGCGTCGCGGTGACCGTCAGCAGAAGAGTCGCGCCGATGCGCTCGCGCACAATCGGACCGGCCGGCGCTCCAAACGCCAGCGAGTACCCGAAATCGCCGCGCGCTACCGACGCCACCCAGGAGCCGTATCGCGCCACAAACGGCCGGTCCTCGCCTGCATTTTTCCTGAGCGCGGAAATCGTGCCGCTGGACACCTGCGGCGTCATGCTCAATTCCGAGTAGAAATCTCCCGGCGCCAGGCTGGCAAACAGGAAACACAGGATGGATACGCCGATCAGAAGAAACAGACTGTGGAGCGCCCTTGCCGCCAGATATCTCATAGTGGAAGCGCCAGTGACGCACTGGCCTCCCACAGCTCTCGCGTGCGCGGATGGCGCCCGTCGGCGGCGATTTGAGCGGCAGGTCCGCGCTCCACGATCTCACCGCCATCCAACACCAGGACTTCCGCCGCCCACTGCAACACCGTCGCCAGATAGTGCGAGATGATCAGACAACCAGTGCCATGCTCGCGACGGGATTCGTCGATGAGCGCCAGCGTCCGGCTGAGCACGCCGGAATCGAGACCGGAGAACGATTCGTCCAGAATCAATAATTTCGGCTCGGCGGCAAGTGCGCGCGCGATTGCCAGCCGCTGGCGTTCTCCGCCGCTGAACTCGAGCGCTCGCTTGCGCGAGTCCGCTGGATTGAGGCCTGCGCGCCGCATCATCTCGTGCGAGCGCTCCCGCCGCCAGCGAGCCGTTCCGCGTTTCTGAATGACCAGCGGTTCGGCCACGATTTCTTCCGCTGTGAATCGCGGATTCAGCGCCGCCGCCGGCTGCTGCAGAATCAGTTGAATCGCCGGCGTGACCCGGCCTGCGATGCTGCTTCCGTTCAACAGAATTTCGCCCGAGTCGAGTCTGTCGAAGCCCGCAATACAGCGCGCCACGGTCGATTTGCCGGACCCCGATACGCCCACCAGCGCCGCCACCGCGCCGCATTCGAGATCGAAGCTGATGCCGCGCAGCACCTCGCGTCCGTCGAAGCGCTTGTGTGCATCGCGGACGCGCAACAGCGGCTCAGCCATGCCGCAGCACCTCGCGCGCGCTGCCGCTTTCGACGATCTGCCCTGCCTGCATGGCAAACACCCGGTCGGCCATGCGGGCAAGCACTCCGGCGCTGTGGCTGATGACCAGCATCGAGAGGCCGAGTTCGCGCTTCAACGAAAGAAACAGGTCCGAAAGTTCGACCACGCGAATCGGGTCGAGCGCGGTGAACGGCTCGTCGGCGATGACCAAAGCGGGCCGCGCGGCGATCGCTTGCGCAAGCAGCACGCGCTGGCGCTCTCCTCCGCTCAACTGATGTGGATACGCTCTGAGGAGGCGAGGAGTGGGCGGCAGACCCGCGAGATGCAGCAAGTCCGGTACGCTATCGCCGGCCGAGTGAGCGCGAATCACTTCGGCGACCTGATCGCCCACGCGCAGCACCGGATTCAGCGCCAGCAGAGGATCCTGGAAGATGAAGCTGAGCCGGCGGCCGCCACCCTGAAACCGCACCGAGCCGCGCACACGATACTGAGGAGAGAGAAGCCCGGCAATCGCCAGCGCAAGAGTGGTTTTGCCGCACCCGGAATCGCCGAACAACCCGGCGATCTGCCCTTCATCCACGGTGCAGCAGACATCGTGCAGCACCGGCCGAAAGCGGCCATCCACGTCGACATCCACACATAAATTCTGCACCGACAGCAGCGACTCGCCGGACGGCATCCCTACATTGTACGCACGCGAACGCATCTTGACTCATCCCCGGCACGTTTACCGCTCCGTTACCGAGCTGGGAAGAATCGAGTCGGTTTTACGCCGCATTCAAACGCACTCGCATCCCCGGCACCTTTTACCGCTCCCTTACGGTCACGGCTCCGTATGTAGTTGATTCTACTAACGGAGCCGCGACCGTCAGGGGTTGTGAAAAAATATCGAATTGCTTTTCTCCGCATTCAAACGCACCTCGCATCCTCGGCACCTTTTACCGCTCCCTCACGGTCACGGCTCCGTAAGTGGTTGATGCTGCTAACGGAGCCGCGGCCGTGAGTGAGCGGTAAAAGGTGTATCGAAAGGCGAATGGATCGCGACGAGAGCGACAGCCGCATTGTTTCACAGGCCCGTCAGAAGCGGTAAAAAGTGCATCGAAAGGCGAATGGATCCCGACGAGAACAAGGAAGCGGCAAAAGGCACTTCGAAACGCGAACCGTCGCCCTTACTCCGCGCCCCACCATCTCTCGCCGTCCAACCGCAACACCGCCGTAGCCGCCCCTGCTCGCCCGACCCGTATGGTCAACCGTGCGCCCAGGATACGCGCCCGCTCTCGCGCGGCCAGCACCCGTACGTCATCCTCCAACACCGCGCGCCACGAGTGTGGCCCTGCTCCACACGACTCCCGAGCATGCGCCGAGTGCGTCACCGTAACCCCGGCGCCGCTCTCCACTCGTACCGCGACCCCCGGCCCGCCAGGCAACGCGAGCATCGCCTCCGTAAGTGTCTGCGTGATGCGGAAGAGTGCGAGCTCGGTGTCGGGAGTCGGACGGCACATTGCGCCGGATGCCGAAAACGAAACCTCGGCTCCGGCGCGGCTCATCGTACGGACGTAACTCTCCAGGGCAGCCTGCAGCCCCGCATCCTTGAGGACCACCGGATGCATCGCCAGAGAGATATCGGTAATCTCGCGCGAGCATGCTTCCGCCATAGCCGTGCAGTTCTCCAGCAGTTTCAAAACGCGCGCGGAGCTCACCCCGACGGCATCGGAAAGAAGACTGAGGTGCCACGATAGCGCCGCCAGACTCTGCAGAGTTCCTTCATGAAGCGCATGCGCCATATGGCCGCGCTCGGCATCCTGCAGTTCCAACAACTCCCGGCAAAGCCGGCGCAGCCTCGCCCGCGGCTGGCTGACGACCGCGATGGCGCCGGGGGTATCCGTCGATAACAATCCTCTCGTCAAAAACTCAGTATGGAACACGCTGAGACGGTTGACCATCCGTGCGATTGCGCGTTCCACCTCAGCGTATTGCGGTATGAATCAACTCGCGATCTGGTTCTTCAGGGCGTACCGGACAAGCTCCGCCATGGAGTGTAAGTTTAACTTAGACATCATGTTACTGCGATGCGTCTCCACCGTACGTACACTGATGTAGAGCGCGGTGGCTACTTCCTTGTTGCTTTTCCCCTGAGCCAGAAGCTGAAGGATCTCGCGTTCGCGCGCCGTCAGCACACTCGGTGGATCCCCCGATTCCTGCGGCGCGGCGCCGCGCTTCAGATAAACATTCAGCAACAATTCGGAAACCTTTGAGGTAAAGAACGGCTTACCGGAGGCGAGTGAGTCCACCGCCGAAAGCAGGTCGCGGCCTGCATCGGATTTGAGAATGTAACCTCGCGCTCCGCTGGCCAGCACCTCGCGCACAATCTGTTCCGATTCGTGCATGGACAACACCAGCACCTTGATATTCGGATTCTCCTGCAGCATCTGCCGGGTAGCGTCAAAGCCGTTGAGTTCCGGCATGGTGACGTCCAGAATGGCGATGTCGGGCCGCGATGTAGCCGCCAGTTGGACCGCCTCCCTGCCATCAGCCGCTTCGCCGACAATCTCGCAGTTCGGCTGCTTTTCCAAGACTGCGCGAATGCCGCGCCGGATGAACTCATGGTCATCCGCAATCAGAATTCGTAAAGGTTTCATTTCTGTAATCCCATTGGCAGCGTCACCCGGACCACAGTCCGCCCTGGTACGGACTCAATGTCCAGGTCGCCGCCCAGCCGCCGGGCGCGCTCCTTCATTCCCGGAATGCCTACTCCGAACAACACACCGGATTTCTCTCGCCACGGCCAGCCGCCTTTAATTCCGCGGCCGTTATCCTCGATCTCCAGTTCCAACCGTTCCCCGCGCCGTTTCGCGCGAATGCCGATCCGGGTTGCCACGCCGTGGCGCTGAGCGTTGCTGAGGCTCTCCTGAACAATCCGAAAGACGGCGATTTCCGCTTCCGGCGACAGGCGGCCGAGCTCGTCCAAATCGAGCGCCACCGCAATTTGCGTACGTCTCGTAAACCCTTCCACGAAATTCTTCAGCGCGCTCGACAGCCCCAGTTCGTCCAGCAGCGGCGGATGCAGCAGGTAGGACAGCGTCCGCAGCTCTCGCGAGCCTTCCTTCGCAAGCTCGATGCTGTCCGCAATCCGGTGTGCGGCATCATCGTCCCCTTTTAAGGACGGCGATTGTTCCAGAGCCGAAAGGTTCATGCAGACGGCCGCGAACGTCTGCGCCACTCCATCGTGCAGATCGCGCGCGATCTGTCTGCGCGCTTCGTCTTCCGCGCGCAGCAACTCTCCGCTCAGCCGGCGAAGATCCTCATTCATTCGCTCCATCGCCAACCGGTTGCTCTTCTGCTCCGTGATGTCGCGTGCGATGGTGGAAATCCCGATGACGCGGCCTGCTCTGTCTTTGATCGGCGACGCTACAATCGACACCGGGACCACGTCGCCGCTTCGGCACACGCGCTCGGAATCGTATGGCGAAATTAAGCCTCCCGCGCGCACTGTGGCAAGCAGTTTCTCCTCCTCTTCGCGCCGGCATTCCGGAACGAGGATGCCGATGTCCCGCCCAATCATCTCGTCGCTGCGATAACCGAAGAGGCGCTCGGCTCCCGCGTTCCAGCTCACCACCAGGCCGTCAGGGCTCTTCACGATGATGGCGTCGCCGGACTGCTCGACGATAGCGGCCATCTGAGAAAGCGCTCCTTCTCCCATACTGGCTTCAGTCAGGTCGACCAAGGCGCCGATCAGCCGGTGCGCCTCTCCTTTTTCGTTGCGGATCGCATGGGCGCGGCTGAACACCATGTGATACGTTCCGTCCGGCACGCGAAAGCGGTAGGTGGTCCGGTACGGCTCGCCCGTCTTGACGTGCTGGTTGAGCGCCGCCTCGATGCGGGCAGCGTCGGCGGGATGAACGCGCGTGTAGTAATCGTCGATGAGATTCACTTCGGATACTCCGCCGAGCAGCAGCGAATCCCTCCCGGATAGCCACGTGATCCTTCCGGTTTTGAGATCGCGCTCCCACACAATATCCGTGGCGCTCTCGGCCACCAGCCGGAAGCGTTCTTCGGAGATCTGCAACCTCTGGAGTGTGAGGCGCCGCTCGGTGACGTCGCGAACCGCCGCGATCCATTTCCGGACGCCGCCGCAACTGGGCAGCAGAATGGCGCGATGTCTCCAGTAGCGCTCCTCGCCGGCGATGCTGAACGCGTACACCTCGTCGAAATCGCCGCCGTCCCCCAAATGGTGCTCGAACTCCGCGGCAACGCGCGCGCGATCGTTTTCATGGATGCGGCTCAACCACCCATCCAGGCCTTGCGGCAAGTCCCCCGCGAAGCGGTTCGACGGTTGCGCCAGGCGGCCGAAATACTGCATCTCACCGCTGTCCAGGTTGCATTCCCAGATCAGGTCCGTGCCGAGCTCCGCGGCGACCATGAATTTCTGTTCGGCCGTGCGATTCGCAGCCTCCAGCGCGCGAAGCCGGAATTCGCTCCGCTGCAGCTCCCGGTTCATCAGACGGAGGCGGACCAGTGCCCGCGCAGTGGCAAGCATCACCTCCACCGGCTCTTCTCCCGTCAGGTAGGCATCGGCGCCGCAGGCCACACCCGCGACGCGATCCTCCGCCGATTGAAACACCTGCGAGACCAGCATGACGGGAATTTCGGAAGTCGCCGGAGTTGCTTTCAGCGTTCGGCAGATTTCCATACCGCTCCGGTCCGGCAACTGCACGTCCAGGATAACGATATCGGGATCCGACGCCGTGGCTAGTTGCAGTGCTTCGCTTCCGGTGCTCGCTTCCAAAATCCGGCAGTGCTCGCCTGCGAAACGGCGTCCCCACAGGTAACGTTGGCTATCGCTGTCCTCTACGATCAGAATGATGGGGTGATCGGAACTCTCTGGAGGCTCAGCCATAGTCGCGCTAACGGAATACCGGGACAGAGACTAAGCCGTGGGTACGCCACAAGCCGGATCTCGGAATGCCGGGTAAATCGGTTTTTTGATTTAAGAAATAGTATAACCGAGTTAAGGATTTTATAACAAATTTGACCGAAATTCTTATTCCGTCCCCAACAAATGACGGCGGGAAGATATCATTTACCGGCGGCTGACAGCCTGGCGAGAAGCCGCTGGGCCTTTTCGTATTGCGGATCGGCGGCGGTAATCGCAGTGAGCAGTTGGCGAGCCTTGTCGTATTGCTTCTCCTGGACATAAGCACCCGCAAGCAAGTATTGCGCCTCGGCGGCCGGATCGAGATGCAAAGCGTCCTTCAGGGCGCTTTCCGCGCGCCGGGCATCGCCGAGTAGCAGGTACAGCGTGCCGGCGGCGATCTGTTGCTCGGAATCGTCGGAGTTCAGCGCCGCGCGAGCATCGAACACCTGCCGGGCAGCTTCCACAGCCGGGCGATCCTCCGGCGCGAGTTGACCGGCGCCCACATTGGCGATCGCCGCCAGCGCGCTGACCCGCACGATGGTGACCGGGTCGCGCAGCGCGTCCTTGAGGAGCCGTAACGCTGCGGGCCGGTCCGCCATAGCCGGATTCATACCCAGTGCCGCGACGGCGCGCACCAGCGGTTCGGAATCGCGCATCGCCGTTTGGAGCGCCGATGCAGCCGCCGCACTCGCGGAAAAACGCGAGAGGTGCCCCGCTGCGTTGGCGCGCGACAGTGGACCTTCGCCGCGTTCCCCGAGAATGGCGATTAATTGCGGTATGGACGCCGTATCTCCCGCCCGCGCAGCGGCGAACGCATCCGCGCGCCGGATCCACTTTTGGCGCGAGGCCGTGCCCCACCACTCGTCCATGCGCGCGGCGGCCCACGCGGCGTCGCGATCCTTGTGGCACAGATTGCAGGCGTTCGGAATCCCGTGCCGCTGCGTATTCTCCGGCGCCGGTACCGTCATCGAATGGTCGCGGATCTCCGCTTTGATGCTGTATACCGTGCGCGGCATGTGGCATTCCACGCAGGAACTGCCTGCGCTCGCGGCGGCGTGATGCGTGTGCTTAGGCCCGGCCTCGCCTACCGCAGTATGGCATCGCGTGCAGAGCGCATTGGCGTCCGGACGCAACTGCGGATTGCGTTCGATCTCCGTTTCATGCGGCTGCACGTGGCAATCGACGCAGGTGACTTTCCCTTTCAAATAACATTCGCTCTGCCACAGCCCAAAGGCGTCGTTGGAGAACCGCCGGGTGCGTCCGTCCGCCCAGTACGCGGGATCTTCCGCGTCATTGAGCCGGTATTCCATGACCGGAAGGAAGTAGTTGTAATAGTCTTCGCCGGCGGAGTAGCCTTCCGCGAAGATGTCGCGGAAGGAGTGGCACTGCGCGCAAACCTGAGTATTGCGCGCAGCGTCCAGCCGCGTTTGCAGTACGATGTCGCGCGCCGGTCCGCGGGGTTTCTGCGCGCCGCTGTAGTGCGCGACATGCTCGTTGCCCGGACCGTGACATCGTTCGCAGTTCGTGCCGAAGTTCAGCCACGATGTCTTGTAAGTCAATGACGCGGGGTCGAAGTTCTTCTGCTCCTGGCTCACATGGCACGAATAGCAGCCTTTATTCCAGATCTGCACCAGAACGCCCGGCGTCTCTTCGGGGTCGGCGACGTCCAGGTTGTGGAACCACTGCTTGCGCAGCACGTCCCAGCTCGGTGGCAGCAGAATGATGCGTCCATCGGAAAGGGTCGTGAGGTAATGCTGAATTCGGCGGTTGCCGAGCGTGTAATCCACCTTGTGCTCGACCGGCTTCCCGGTCAGGTAGCTCTCGGTGATAAAGTATTCGCCCTTGCGCTCGCGAAGTGTATAGACGGCGCCGCGAAGAGTTACCGCGCCGCGGGCAAAGTCACCCTTGACGGCAGCAGGGGTCGCGGGCTGCACCATCTTGCTGTGCCGCGACCCCGCCCACTTATGACTCTGTTCGACGTGGCATTTGGCGCAAACGTCCGCGCCAACATAAGAATTGCCGCCAACCCCGAAAGCAGAGGCGGCGCACATGGCCGCCCACCAGACCCCCCTCAGCATTCCCTTGCGTTTATATCGCAGTCGCGCAAGCGAAGCAACGGAGGGGGGCGCCTAGTGCCGATAGGAATCCTTTCTGCCGGGTCGCGCGGCGCGCGACTAGGGCGAGCGCCGCTCGCCTGCTTGCGTCTACCAGCTCAACCGGCCGCCCAACTCCACGCTCCTTGCCTGGTTCTGCTGAGAGGGCGTCACACGGCCGAATGTGGAGTCGCCCGGATTCGTATCCGGTCCGCCGAAGCGAGGATGATTGAACGCGTTGAAAGCGTCGAAGCGGAGCTGCAGCTTCACGCGTTCCACGATCTGGAAGTTCTTGCGAAGGCCCAGGTCCACGTTATTCACGCGGCTTGCCCGCACATCTCCCCACCGCGTCGGATTGGTCTGGATGTAGTTGGCGAAATCCTGATACACGCCATTCTTGATCGTGTCGCCGGCTTGAGGCACGTAGTTGTAGCCCGGCAGGTTCTGCACACCGGTCCAAGCTGGATACGACGCAAGCTGCGCCGTTGTCGTATTCGCGTTCGGGAACGGATAGAAGCAGGAGGTGTCGAACCACTTGCTCAGACTCTGCTGGCTCCCCGACAGCTTGAAGTCACGTCCGCAGAAGAAGCTTGCCGTTCCAAAAACCACCGGCACACCCGACTGGATGTTGTAGTTGCCCGAAAGCTCCCAGCCGCCGACCACGGCATCCGCCCACTTCGGCATCGTGGAACCGAACTTCAGCTTGCGGCCGACCGGAATGTTCCAGATCGGCGAAACAGCCAGATGGAACGGCCGGTCCTCGCCGCCGAGCTTATGCTCCACGTGATAGCCCGCGATCTGCGGACCGAGGAACGACGTGTCCTCGAACAGCTTGGCCCATGTGAACGACCCCAGGATGCTGAAGCCCTTGCTGAACCGGCGCTCGATGTTCGAGAGCATCGCATCGTACTGATTCGTGCCGCTGGGCTTACTCTCGGCAATGCCGCTCGAACTGAACATTGCATTCGGCGAAAGGAACTGGTTGAAGTTCAGTGTCGAATTGCTGCCCAGCGACGTGCCGGCCAGCGCCGGAATACCCTTGAACGGATTCGGAATCGGCTGATTCCACGTCAGCGTCGCGACCGGCTTACCGGTGGCGTCGAAAGTCGGCGTCTGATACTGCTTCCACAGCGAAAGCGGCTGCTCGTTCTCAAACCACGTTCCGAAATTCCAGATGCCATACGTCTTGTTGTGCGAATAACCCGCTTCGAACAACCAACCCTTCCACTGGTGTTGCAGGTGAAGACTGTACTCCCACGAGTAAAGACGGCCCAGGTTGGGATCGTACCAGCTCGGCCCCGCCGTCGGATTGGACAGTGGTCCAAGCGAGTTGCCGACCGGCTGCAGGATGCCGCTGCGGAACGGATTCGCCATCGTGTCGAACGGAGTAATTCCATTATCCGTGGAGGCGATCAGCGAGGTGGTCCGGCTGAACCCGCTTTGGCTGCCGGTGATGAAATCGGCTTGCGTGAATCGGCCGAAACCGCCGCGCAGAACGGTGTTGGCGTCGATCTGATAAGCGAAGCCTGCGCGCGGCTGCCACTCGTGATAGTCATTGTTCACAACCGTGCGCGGCACACCGTTGACGCCCGCATAAAGCTGCGTGCCGAGCACCTGGAACTGGCTCGCCGGCATCAATTGCGCCAGAAGCTGAATGGCGGGGTTGCTGGCATTCGCCGGACTGGCCAGCATAGCGGCATAGTTCGCCTGCGCCTGCGCACTGATCGGGTTCACGGCGGTGGGGTCCCACCGGTTGGCAGTGCGATCGAAGCGCTCCACCGGCTCGTTTTCGAAGTCCCAGCGCATGCCGAGATTGATGGTGAGCTTGCGGCTGAGGCGGATATCGTCCTGGAAGAACGCGCCCGTGTAGCGCTGGCTCCAGAACGCCTGAGCGTTGTTATCCACCGCGCCGCCGCTGGGCAGGCCAAGCAGGAACGACGCCAGTGTGGAGCCCACGCCCGTGCCGCCGCTGTTGAGATAATTCTGTCGCGTATAGTTGCCGTTGAAATCGAACTCCGGCTGATGGCCGATGCCGTTGGTCGCCTGCTGCAGAACCCAGTATTCCGCGCCGTAACGGAAGGTGTGCTTGCCGTGGATCTGCGTCATGGTGGCGCCCGCGGAATAGTACGTACTGCCGGTGAAGCTGCCGGCGTTGCCCGTTCCGAAGTTTCCTGCCACGCCGGTGATGTACGGGAACGACGAGCGCGTCAGCAGCCCCTCGACGCTCGGAGAAAAGCCGAGCTTCGTGATGTCGAAGCCCGCGCCCGCGTCGTAGCTGGGCTCCTCGTAGCGGTTCACGTTGAAGTGCAGGTCCAGGACCTTGCTCGGGCCGAGCGTGATTACGTGGTCGAGACCGGCCTGCTTCGAAATGCGCACCTGGTAGGCGCCCGAAGCGATGTCGGATGGGCCGAAATCGTCGCCCGTCAATTCCGTCAGGTGGTGCCACCGCACGGTGACGAAACTGCGCTGCGATTGTGTCCAGTTCTGGTCACCGCGAATCGAGAGCGCCGGGAATTTGTCCGTGCGGACGGCCGGCGGAACAAAGTTATTCGAATCGTTGCCGGTCGGGTCGTTGGGCGTGTTGGGAAGAGGAACGTATTTGAGAATCGCTTGCGCAATCGGGCTGAGTTGGTTCGCCGGAATCATGTTGTTTTGGTAGGGAGTGCGGTTTCCCGTCTTCGGATCCGTCGAGTACGGATCGTAGATCTGGATCGGGAAACGCTGCAGCACGCCGCCGAGGTTCTGCGTCGTGAAGCTCTGGCTGAAATCGCCGGTCCGTTCCAACGCACTCGGAACCGAGCGCGTGCCGTCGCCGAGGAAGTTGCTGTTGCGGCTGTCATCGAAGCTGACGAAAAAGAACGTCTTCGCCGTCCCTTTATAAACTTTCGGAATCCACACCGGACCGCCGAAGGTGCCGCCCCAGTTATTGAAGTGGACCGGCGCAACCTTGCCGCCGATCAGATTCGATTGCAGCAGGTTGGCATTCAGGAATGAGTTCTGATTGAATTCGTAGAGCGTGCCGTGATAGGCCTTTGTGCCGCTCTTGGTCTGCATGTTGATGGTAGCGCCCGCCTGGCGCCCGATGGACGCATCGTAGGCATTGGTCTGCACGCGGAATTCCTGCACCGAGTCCATCGGCGGAATGAAGGCCACGTTGCCGCCGCTCTTTACATCCGGCATGCCGTCGAGCTGAAAGGAATTCGAATACGCGATGTTGCGGCCGCCATCGGCCGTGAACTGCGATGCCGCGTTGTAACTCCACAGGTGGGCGACGTTGTTGTTCTGATCCTGCGCCAAAACGCCGGGCGACATGGTAGCCAGCAGCGTGATGACGTGCGACGAAGTCGGCATCTCATTGATCTGCTCCTGCGTGATCACGGTGCCGGAGGTCGCGCTGGTCGTGTCGATGAGCGGCGCTTCCGCTACTACATCGACCGTCTGCGTGGAGGCGCCCACTTCGAGCGAGGTATCAAACTGTTTGTTGTCCGCCGCCTGAAGGGTAACGCCCTTACGCTCCGCCGTCTTGAAGCCCGCGGCGGCGACACTGAATTCGTACTCTCCCGGATTCAGGAATTGGATGGACCAGATGCCTTGGCCGTTCGTATGAGTTTCGTTCTTGACGAGAGTATCGTCGTTCTTGACCACCACGAGCGCATTGGGCACCAGCGCGCCTGTTGGGTCGGTGACCCGGCCGCCGATCGTCGCGCGCACTTCCTGCGCCTGTAAACTGCCGCCAGCGATGCAGATGGCGGCAAGTACGATAACCCACTGAAGCAGAGTTTTAATTCGAGACATTGCACACACGATAACAGGCAGCAGTCGAATTTTGCATCATTTTTTCCGAATCCGTGGTTTTATTCGTTTGAACGCCGCCACTTGTATGATGTGAACGTGCGTCGCGGGAAAGCTGCATCCAAGGCGAAGTTCATTGAATCCGAGCAGTTCGGGCGCGTGGAGTGGCTGATTTGCCTGGCTCTCGCTGTGGCCGTACTTCTCATTTACGTCCAGACGGCCGGGTTCAGCTTTGTTAACTTCGACGATCCCGAAACCATCAGCGGCAATCCCCACGTGCGCACCGGCTTGACTCCGGAGAATATACGGTGGGCGCTCACATCGACGGAGGCTGCGAACTGGCTTCCACTGACCCGCCTTACGCATCTGTCAGACGTTTCGCTTTTCGGAATGCAGGCCGGTCCACAGCATCTGGTGAATGCGGCCCTGCATGCGATCGCCGCGATCCTGTTGTTCCTGTTTCTGCGCCGCGCGACGAACGCCCGATGGCCGAGCGCCTTCGTGGCCGCAGTCTTCGCCGTGCATCCGCTGCATGTGGAATCGGTCGCGTGGTTGAGCGAGCGTAAGGATGTGCTCTGCGCGGTGTTCTGGTTTCTATCCCTTTGGGCGTACGCGCGCTGGGCTCAGGACGCAAGGCGCCGGTGGTATGCCGTCGCGCTGGCGGCATTTTGCTGCGGGTGGGCGGCGAAACCGATGATCGTGACGTTGCCCGTGCTGCTGATGCTTCTCGATGTTTGGCCGCTGCGCCGTGGCCTTCGCATCCGCGAAAAGCTGCCGTTTTTCCTCATTTCCGCCTTAGGTGCTGCCATCACCCTTGCCGCGCAAAGCGGCAGCGGCGCGGTGCAATCGATTCAGGCGTTTCCGCTCGATGTGCGAGTGGAGAATGCCCTGCTTTCTTATCTCATTTACATCGCGAAAACCATCTGGCCCGCGGCGCTCGCCGTCTTTTATCCCTACCCGCGAGCGATTCCTTTGTGGGAAGCCGCAGCGGCGGCGCTCACTCTAATCACGATTTCCATCTGGACCATTCGATCCGCCCGAACCAGCCCCTATCTGGCCGTAGGCTGGTGGTGGTTCATCGTCACGCTTTTGCCCGTAATCGGGTTGGTGCAGGCGGGAGCGCAGGCTCGCGCGGATCGATACATGTATATGTCGATGGTGGGTTTGGCGATCATGGCCGCCTGGAGCGTTCCGCCCCGGCGCTGGACGGGATTTGTGGCTGCGGCCGCCCTTTTGGGCTTCGCCGCGGCGGCCTGGACGCAAGCTTCTTACTGGCGGAATAGCGGCACGCTGTTCACTCATGCGATCGCCGCGACAGGCGATAACTACCTGGCGGAGCATAACTTGGGAGTTTTTCTGCTGGACGAGCCGGGGCGCGCCGCCGACGCCGTCGAACACTTGCAGCGCGCCGTGCAACTCAATCCGGACAACGCGCGCGCGGAGAGCGATTTGGGAAATGCTTTGACGCGAGTGCCGGGCCGGCAGGCCGAAGCTATCTTAGACCTGTCTAAATCGGTCAGCTTGCAGCCGGATTCCGCCATCGCCCACAACAATCTCGGGAATGCGCTGGCCCAGGCCGGCCGAATCGCGGAAGCGACCGCCGAGTTTGAGACTGCCATCCAACTCGACCCGGGATATCCGGACGCTCGGGCCAACCTGACCAAAGTGCGGGACGGCGGCGACTCCGCCGAGGGCCATTACAACCGCGGCATCGCGCTCTCCGGGGAAGGCCGGGCCCTCGAAGCAGTCCGTGAATTCGAAGCCGCACTGGGGCTCAACCCGAATTACGCCGACGCGGAGAATAATTTGGGAGTTGCGCTTGCACAGATACCCGGCCTGAGTGCTGAGGCGCTGTCACACTTCCGGGCCGCTGTGCGTTTGCGGCCCGATTATGCCGACGCTCACTACAACCTCGGTGTTGCACTCGCAAATCTTCCCGGCCAGTCTCGCGAGGCTCTAAAAGAGCTGGAAACCGCCTATAGACTGCATCCGGACCCTCAGTTAAGAGACGCAATCGACCGGCTGAAGCGTTAAATGTGCCACGCCGGGACGTTAACAACGCGTTAAAAGCAAAGTCCGAGCGTGATAGAATCCTGGGACGTGGCCACCAGTTCCAGTGGAATGAAGTTCCAGGCGGACGAGGCGCAGTGCAGAGCCGAGCTCGCCGTGGTTCTGGCTTCCAGCGGGTTTAAACGGTCACCCAAACTTTCCCGATTACTTGCTTACCTCTGCGATAAGCAGCTCACCGGGAAGGCCGGCGACATCAACGAATACTCGATCGCGATTGAAGCCCTCGGGAGAAACGCGAGCTTCAATCCGCAGCAGGACGCGGTTGTCCGTGTCGATCTGTATCACCTCCGCAAGCGACTGAAGGAGTATTACGGCACTGAGGGGGCGGAGCATTCGCTGCGAATACAGATCCCGAACGGGCAGTACACCCCGGAGTTCACCGTTGCGGGTGATGTCGCGGAAGAAACCGAGCCCGCGCTCGTTCCTATCGAACTGCCGCCGCCCGCTGCGCCGCCGCCCACATCGGGCCATCTGAAGCGCTGGTTGCCGCTGCTCGCTCTGATTTTTGCGATCGTAGCGCCGGTCATCTTATATAGAAGCGCCCGCGTCTCCTCAAAAACACCGCCGGTCAGCGGCGTGGCCGGGTCGGGTGAAATCCGCATCGCCGCCGGGGACCGGGGCGGTCCTTATATAGATAGCGCCGGCCGCACTTGGGAAGCCGACCGCTATTTCAGCGGTGGCTCCGCCTTTCACCGCGCTGTGCCGATCCTGCGAACTCGCGACCAGGATCTGTTTCAGAACGGCCGGGAAGGCCAATTCGTCTACGCGGTCCCTTTGCATCCGGGCATTTACGAAGTCCACCTCTACTTTGCCGAAACCGGGGTTGCTACCGATACGCTGCGCAGCGTCAACGTCTCAATCAACGCTCAACCGTTTCAAGCCATCGACATCGCATCGGACGCGGGCGGCATTAACACCGCCACCATGAAGGTCTTTCGGGATGTATCGCCCGGCAAAGACGGCTTCGTCCGGATCATGATGCAAGGCGCGGATGGCAAGAGCTTCCTGAACGCCCTGGAGATTGTACCGGGCACGCCCGGCAAGATGAACCCGATCCGCATGATTACCGGCGATACCGCTTTTCGCGATCACGCCGGTCAAGTATGGCTTCCGGAACAATGGGCATCCGGCGGGCGCAAATCCACGCGCGCCGTTTCGATACAAGGGACGCCCGACCCGCCGCTGTATCAGTGGGAGCGCGTGGGCCACTTCAACTATTCGATCCCGGTTGCGGAGGGCGGCGTCTACACCGTGGTGCTGCACTTTTCGGAAACCTGGTTTACGCCGGCGAATTCTCCCGGCGGAATCGGCAGCCGTGTGTTCCATGTTTATTGTAATGGCGCCACCCTGCTCACTGACTTCGACATCCTCAAAGAAGCCGGCGGTGTGCCGGACCGCGCCGTCATCAAGACTTTCAAGCACATCCCCGCTTCTCCGCAGGGAAAAATCGAGTTACAGTTCATCCCCGTCGCTAATTACGCGCTGCTGAATGCCATCGAAATTTTTCCTGAATAGTTGTCCGCCAACCTCCTCTTTCACGAGTTAAATTTAACGCAATGAAACTTGCGGGGTGCAGGACTACCGCCTAGAATGCTTCTGAAGAAACCAAAGAACTGGCGGCGAAGGTATCTATCCATACCCAAGAGCCGCAGTCTATAGAGATAGTCCTGCTTCTACGCTTCAGGGGCAGGAACGACCAAATTACTGGGGGATGAAAGTAATGCCACGTTTGCGTTCCATTCTTGTTTTCTCACTGCTGATGTGCGTAACAGCCTTGGCCGGCTGGTCGCAGACTGTCACCGCGACAATTCTCGGCACGGTCACCGACGCCTCGGGCGCGGTTGTGCAGAACGCGAAAGTCAGCGTCACCGAAACTCAAACGGGCGTGGCCCACACGCTCCAAACGAATGAAAGCGGGAACTACATTCTGACCAATGTGCCGCCCGGGGTATATGCCGTATCGGTAGAGGCTAACGGGTTTAAGACCGTCACCCGGAGAGATGTGACCGTCCAGGTGGACAGCAACACGCGCATCGACGTTCAGCTTCAGCCCGGCAACGTCACCGAAACAATCGAAGTGACCGGCGCGCCGCCCCTGCTGCAGACGGACAGCGCTTCCACCACCGAGAAGATCGATCGCGCGACGCTGGCGAACGTGCCGCTGATCAGCTCCAACCGGAATTTTCAAAGCCTCCTCAATCTGGCGCCCGGGGTGGCGCCGGTGGCCGAACAGCACTCGCAGTTCTTCAACGCATCCAGCTCGCTGCAGACGGAGGTCAACGGACAGATGCGGCAGGGCAACAACTTCATGATCGAAGGCTCCGACGATAACGAGCGCACCGGGTTGCTGCAGATCTACATTCCTCCGATCGAAGCCATCCAGACCGTGGACGTCTCCCTGACCAACCACGACCCCGAAATGGGGCGCGCTACCGGCGCCGTAGTCAACGTTGTGCTGAAGTCCGGGACCAACGGCTTCCATGGCGGCGCGTATGAATTCCTGCAGAACAGCGATTTCAATGCGCGGGCGTTCTTCAATCCCTCTGTCGGCCACCTTGCCTACAATTATGTCGGCGGCAATATCGGCGGGCCGATCAAGAAAAACAAAATGTTCTTCTTCTCGGACTACCTCCGCGTGATGGACCACGAGGCGAACACCAACCAGACCACGATTCCGCCAAACCCGTGGCGCACGGGCGATTTCAGCACTGCCGCGACGATCATTTATGACCCGACGACCGGCAATCCGCTGGACGGCACCGGCCGCACGCCGTTCCCGAACAACATGATTCCAGCGAATCAGATCAACCAGATCTCGGCGAAGATGATGGCCCTGCTGCCCGGAACGAACGAGAACTATAACATCGCCTCTCCCAGCAACAACTACTTTGCGCTGCTGCCGTATACAAAGACGACGGACTCGGTGGACGGAAAGATCGATTACAACGTGACGGACAAGGACCGTCTGACCGGCCGCTTCAGCTTTTCCAAGCCGGTGATCTTCCAGGCTCCGGAATTCGGCATCTCCGCCGGCGGTCCGGCGCAAGGCGCGTTCGAAGGCACGGGGACACAGAAAACGTATGTGGCCGGAATCAATTACGACCGCATCGTGAGTCCCACGCTGGTTACCGAGCTTCGCCTGGCCGTCTCGCATTATCACAATGAAGCGCTCCCCTCCGACTACAATGCGAACGACGCTTCCAACCTGGGAGTCCCCGGCGTGAACATCAATGCCTTTACCAGCGGCATGGTCGGCATTCAGATCAACGACGGTTTCTCCAATCCCGTGTTGGGCTACTCGGCCAGCCTGCCGTGGATTCGCGCCGAAGCCAACGTGGACGTGGTGAACACGTGGACCAAAACGAAAGGCAACCACACGATCAAGTGGGGCTTCGATCTGAAGCGCCTGCGCGACGACCTACTGCAGGACCAGACTTACAGCCCGCGCGGCATATACTACTTCGGTAACGAGCAGACCGGCCTTTGCACGCCAACTGCAATCGGCGCGAATGGGTTGGCCACAAGCTGCAACTCCTCCAAGCTGGGAATCGCGAACGACCTGGCGAGCTTCCTGCTGGACGTTCCTTACCAACTCGGCCGCGACCTCAACACCTACTTCCCGGCTTACCGGCAGTGGGAGTTTTTCGCGTTCGCCGGCGATAAGTGGCAGGTATCTCCGAAGTTGACCCTGGACTTGGGCGTGCGCTGGGAATTCTATCCGCCGGCCACCCCGCAATTCCCGGGCGGCTTCTCCAATTACAATCCCGATAACAATACGCTAGTTCTTGCGGGCATCGGCAACAATCCGTCCAATCTGGGGATGAAAACGCGTTATAAAAACTTCGCGCCCCGCATCGGGCTGGCATACCGCATGAGTGAAAAGACCGTGATCCGCGCCGGCTTCGGCACAAGCTACACGCCGTTCCCGGACAACACGTACGCGTACAACTATCCCGTGCGTTCGAACAACTTCTACAACAACGTGGGCGACGGGTACGCTACCACCCTGCTCCCTGGCGGCCAGCCGGCAACATTCCAGAACGGTTTCCCGCTACCGGTGCCGGTAACTATCCCCTCGAACGGCATCATCCCGGCAACGGGATCGCTGATCAGCCAGAGCTTCGATCTCATCAACCTGAATTTCAAGAATCCGTACACCGAGACGTGGAACATCGCCGTGCAGCGCTCGTTGCCCGGGCATTGGGTGGCGGATCTGGCTTACGTGGGGGTTCACGGCGTGGATACGGTCGCCAACATCAATGTGAATAATCCGATGAGCGCGAGCCAGCTCGGACTCGGGAACGCCGCCGAACCGCTGAACATTCTTTACGGCAAAACGGCTTCCGTAACGCTCCGCTGGGCGGGATATTCTTCGAGTTACAACTCCCTTCAAGCGAAGCTGAATCGGCGCTTTGCGAATGACCTCATCGTGTCGACGTCATTTACCTATGGCAAAGCGATGAACTACCAGACCGGCGACGACGGCAACCTGCTGTGGCTGATCGACCAGCGCCGGAGCTATGCGCGGGCGGATTTCGACCGCACCTTCAATTTCGTGCAGAGCTACGTTTATCAGCTTCCGGCGGGCAAGGGCAAACGATGGTTGCACAGTGGCCCGGGCGCGTGGGTACTTGGCAACTGGCAGCTTTCGGGCGTGCTCAGCCTGCTGACGGGCACACCGTTCTACATCACAGCCAGCGGCAGCAGCCTCAACACCCCTGGCGAAACACAGACGGCCGATCAGGTGGCGCCGGTTAGCTTCCCGAAGGGCATCAATACGGGGAATCCGTGGTTCAGCACCAGCAGCTTCCAGCAACCGACAGGTGTGCGGTTCGGCAACACGGGGCGGAACATCATGACCGGACCGGGACTGTTCTCGCTCAACGTTTCGCTCTCCAAGACCTTCAAGATCAGGGAGCACAGTGGCGTGGAAGTTCGCGCGGAGACGTTCAACTTCACCAACACTCCGCAATTCAGCAACCCGCAGGGGTCTTTCACCAACTCCAGCTTCGGGTTTGTTACCGGAACCGTCGGCAGCGGCACGGGCGTCAACGGCACGGGCGGCGGCCGGGCGGTTCAGCTCGGCGCCCGAGTAACGTTCTAAGCTGTAAGTGAACGGAAAAGCGCCGGGCCTGACCGTCCGGCGCTTTTCTATTTCTACAATCTAATGACTCTCTCCCTTCGATGGCGCGCGGCGTTGCTGTGCGTCACGGCCTCCGGATACGTGGCCCTCCTCTCTCAACCCAAATCGCTCGCGTCTTTCGATTCCGAGGTCAAGCCGCTGGTGGCGCGCATGACTTTGGACGAGAAGATCGGTCAGATGACCCAGCCCGAACAGAGCGCCCTGAAGGATCAGGCCGACATCGAGAATTACTTCGTCGGATCCCTGCTGAGCGGCGGCGATTCCGATCCGGCCGCCGGCAACAGCCTGCAAGCGTGGACGGATCTCTACGACCAACTGCAATCGCACACGCAAAAGACCCGGCTGCGCATCCCGATCCTTTACGGAATTGACGCCGTGCACGGGCACAACAACGTGCTGGGCGCCGTGATTTCCCGCACAACATCGGGTTGGGGTGTACGCGCGATGCCGCTCTCGTCGAAAAAGTGGAGCGAGTCACGGCGGACGAAGTGCGCGCGACCGGAATCCAGTGGGCTTTCGCGCCGTGCGTCACCGTGCCGCAGGACCAGCGATGGGGCCGCACCTATGAAGGCTTCAGCGAAGATCCGCAGGTGGTGAAGGAACTCGGAGGCGCGGCCGTCCGGGGGATGCAAGGCGCGAGCCTGGCCGACCCGGTCGGCGTGCTCGCCTGCGCCAAGCACTTCGCCGGCGATGGCGGCACTGCGTTCGGAACGGGGCAAAAGGGACAGGGGCTGGACCAGGGCGACACGCGCGTCGACGAAGCTACGCTGCGACGTATCCACCTACCCGGCTATTACAGCGCCATCGCAGCGGGAGCCGGCACGATCATGCCGTCGTACAGCAGTTGGAATGGCGTGAAGTGCTCGGCGAGCAAGCGGCTTCTCACTGAAATTCTGAAGCAGGAGATGGGCTTCGAGGGCTTCCTCATTTCCGATTACAACGCTATCGACCAGATCACGCCGAATTACAAAGACGCGATCGCGATTTCGATAAACGCCGGCATGGACATGGTGATGGTGCCGAGCCGCTATCGCGAATTCTATACGGACCTGAAGGCGCTGGTGGAGGAGGGCCGCGTCCCGATGACGCGGATTGACGATGCCGTCACGCGCATTCTGCGGGTAAAGGCGGCGATGGGAATGCTGGACGGCAAACCGCACCTCGCCGATCGCAGCCTGCAAAAGGACTTCGGCTCGCCGGAGCACCGCGCCATCGCGCGGCAGGCCGTGCGCGAATCCATCGTGTTGCTGAAGAATGAAGGCGGCGTACTGCCGCTGAAAAAGACGGCGGCGCGCATACACGTCGCGGGCAAAAGCGCCGACAACATCGGCAATCAATGCGGCGGCTGGACAATCGACTGGCAGGGCCGCACGGGCAATGTGACGACCGGCGGCACGACCATCCTCGCGGCCATCAAGTCTGCCGTATCGTCGAAAACGCAGGTCACTTATTCGCTGGATGGCGAAGGTGCGGAAGGCGCCGACGTGGCGGTGGCGGTGATCGGCGAAACGCCCTACGCGGAGATGCGCGGCGATCGTTCGAATCTGACAATCGCGCCGGAGGACGCAGCCGTCATCGCGAAACTGAAGGCGGCGGGCATTCCGGTGGTCGTGGTGATTCTCTCAGGACGGCCGCTCATCGTGACGGACCTGCTGCCGAAGATGGATGCCCTCGTGGCGGCGTGGCTTCCGGGCACGGAAGGCGGCGGAGTAAGCGACATCCTGTTCGGCGACTACAAGCCCACCGGCAAGCTCTCTTTCACATGGGCACGGTCTATGGATCAGTATCCCGCGAACAAGAATAACGGCACCACTAACCCGTTGTTCCCGTTCGGCTACGGCCTGAGCTATTGATCGCGCAGTTTCGCTAAATCGATTGTTCAGGGAATCTAAACGGCACGTTATAATCCTTCAACAGGGGTGACTGGGTGGAGCTTTCGCATTCGCGATCGTTGATAGCAATCGGCGAGCTGGGCAGTTTCAGCAAGGCCGCCGAGCGGCTGAACCTATCGCCCCCGGCAGTCTTCGCCCACATTCAGCAACTGGAGACCGAGCTCGGAGAAAAGCTCTACGAACGCTCCGGACGCAAGCTGGTGCTCACGCCGGCGGGGCGGCTGATGATCGAGTACTGCCGCAGTCTGCTGCGCGTCCACGATGAGGCGATCACGGCGGTGCGCGAGCTCAGTGGGGTGCATCGCGGGTCGTTGTATCTCGGCTGCGGACCGCATATCAGCGTGGCCATTGTGCCGCACCTGCTGCGCGCCTACCTCGCCCGCCACCCCAACGTGGAACTTCGCCTGATCACCGGTAACGATCACATGTTGTTCGAAGATCTGTATGCCGGGCGCGTCGACCTTATCCTGATGAATTTGCCGGTGGAAGGCGACGACCTGGTGCAGGACCCGCTCTGGCGCTATGAGATGGTCTTCATCGTGCCGCCGGGCGATCCGCTCGGCGCATCGGACACGGCGTCCGTCGCCGACCTGCAAGAGCGGCCGTTCATTCTTTACCAGCGAGCGGTGGTGATTGAGTCGGCGATCCGGCAGTTTTGCGTGGCGGCGGGCTTCGAGCCCAAGGTTGTGATGCAGAACGATCAGGCCGATTCGATCAAAGAGCTGGTGAAGCTCGGTTTGGGTATTTCATTGTTGCCGCTGTGGAGCGTGTCCGACGACATTCGCCGCGGGACGTTGAAACTGGTGCGGCTGAGCAACCGGCAGCTTTTTAGCGTGACGGGGCTGATCTATCGAAAGACGCCGCACTTGCCGAAGGCGGTGCAGTCGTTGATCGAGGTGTCGCACGAGTGGAAGAACTGGGTGCCGCAGGCAGAAGATCTGCTGGAGATCGCGACCTGAGCGAGGCTGGAATTGCCTGGAGCTGGGGTTCCTGCTCGCGGGCGACATACGGCGGTTACAATTGGAGCGAAAGTCATCGTCATGAAGAACTACTTGGATCTCAGCGGCAAGGTGGCGCTCATCACCGGTGGGTCTTCCGGCATCGGCGCCGCGACGGCGGCCGTCTTTGCGGAATTGGGCGCCACGGTGGCGATCGGCTTCAACAATAACGAAGCCGGCGCGAAATCAGTGAGGAGCCGCATCGGGGGCGCGAAGGCCATGATCGTGAAGGCGGACATGCGCAATCCCTCGGAGATCGCCCCCATGGTGAACCAGGTGACGGAGGCTCTCGGCCCGGTCGATATCCTGATCAACAACGCCGGCTCGCTGGTGGCGCGCTATCCGCTCCAGGAAATGACCGGAGAGGCGATTGACGAAGTCATGGACCTGAACTTCAAGAGCGCGGTGGTGTGCTCGCAAGCGGTAGTCCCGGGGATGAGGGAGCGCAAGAGCGGAGCGATCGTCAACGTGGTTTCGATCGCGGCGCATCATGGCGGAGGACCTGGCGCAGGTCTCTACGCGAGTGCGAAGGCGGCGCTCATCGCGTTCACCAAGTCGATGGCGAAAGAGATGGCGCCGCACGGCGTGCGCGTGAATGCGCTATCGCCCGGCGTTATCGATACGCCCTTCCATGAGACATTCTCCACGCCGGAGATGATGGCGAATTTCGTCAAGGCGATTCCGCTGGGACGCGTGGGGCGCAGCGAAGAATGCGCCGCCGCGATCGCTTTTCTGGCATCGGAGGCGGCCAGCTATATCGTGGGAGAAACGCTCGAGGTGAACGGCGGGCAATTGATGCGGTAGCTGCCCGACGCCCGCGGGAACTACGGACAAATGTAGTTCACAACTGTACTGTAAACCTTTGTAAATACGCGGAAATATTTGACTTTCCGTTCCGGTGCTAGTTATACTTTCGAATCCGCGCAGTTTCACCGCGAACCGGGAAATACGGCCGCCGGATATTTCCAGGGTGCAGCCCTGTACGAACTCCCTCTTTCGAGTCATGCAACTTTCGGTGGGGTAGCTGCGTCATATCTGTCTGACTTTTTATTGAAGCAGTAAAAGAGAAATGAATACGAAAATGAAAAACGCACCGAAGCCCAAAGCGATCAACTACCGTCAAGTGCTTGAGAGCAAGGCCGAAGAAGTGCGCCGCAGCATGTCCGCCCAGAAAGCGGCGCAGGTTGTGTCCCGGCTGGACTGCCCGTCGGACGAAGGCGATTTGAGCCAGCACCACCATGAGGAATGGATTTTTCTCAACCGCAACACGATCGACATGAAGTTGCTGCGTGAAATCTCAGACGCGCTACACCGTCTGGAGCACGGCAGCTACGGAGTTTGCCTGGAGTGCGAAGAGGAAATCTCCGCCAAGCGCCTCGCCGCTGTACCGTGGGCACGCTACTGCGTGACATGCCAGGAAGAGATCGCGCACCGCATCGCGGCGGGCGAGATCGTGGACGAGTACCAGGAAGCAGACAAGTAATGAAGCTGGCGGATTTACGCAAGCTCTCCATTAAGAAGCAACTGAAGATTCATTTTCGTCTGCACAACGGCATGGAGTGCGTGATTTCGGAGCACGGAATCGCGCACATTCCCGAGTTGAAGGGCATCCCCGATTTCAACCTGGAACAGGAGTTGGAATCGGCTGGAGAATTCCTGGTGGAACCGGCCGCGGCGCCGGATAAGAAAAACCCCGCTCGTCCGCAAAAAATGGATCGCGCCCAACTGGCCGCGATGACGGCTACCGGTCCCGCGGCAGCAGTGCACGACGAGCACGAAGACGAGTGACGCCGCACCGCTCAGACGCAGCAAACGGATTGGGGCGCCCTTGCGTGTAGTATTGCGGCAGCGCAGTTCACCACGGAGACGCCGAGGCCGCGGAGAGGGCGCAGAGGAAACCGGGATTACCGCAGAGGATATGCACGCGCGGCGCCTCAGCGGTGACAGCCATGGCGCTAGCCATGCATGAATCGGTGTACAATACTATCGCCGTTCTCTCACTGTTTTACTTTGCCCTCCGGGGCTTTTTTGGGGAGCTTCGATGGAAACCAAGCCGGCTCAAAACATTCAAGATAGTTTTTTGAACAACGCTCGCAAGGACAAAGTCCTCCTGACCATCTATCTGATGAGCGGCGTCAAACTATCGGGGCGTATTAAGAGTTTCGACAAGTACTCGCTGGTTCTGGAGACGAATAACCAGGAGCAGTTGATCTTCAAGCACGCCATCTCCACCGTGGTGACGCAGAAGACTGCGCACTCGTATTCCGGCAGCAGCTCCCACGCCGCGGCGCAGTCGAACTCCGGGCCGATCACCCCCGGAACCCCTGTGCACGCCGAGACTTCGGAGGCATAGCCCACGACCCGCGAAACCCCCGCAGAGCGGGCCATCCTGGTGGGACTGGAGTGGAAAACCAGAACCACTCCCACGCGAAAATCCATCGCTTCGCTGGACGAATCTCTGGACGAACTTGCCGAGCTGGCCGCCAGCGCCGGCGCCCAGGTGATCGAACGAGTCACTCAGACTCGCGCCCTGCCGGAAGCCTCCACACTCATCGGGGAAGGTAAAGTGGAAGAGCTCGCGGGCGCGGTTCACGCGAGCGGCGCGGGGGTTGTCATCTTCGACCACGACCTCACGCCTACCCAGCAGCGCAACCTCGAAAAAGCCATCGACGCGAAAATCATCGATCGCACGCAGCTCATTCTGGATATCTTCGCCTCGCGCGCACGGACTCGCGAAGGGCGGCTGCAAGTCGAGCTGGCGCAGCTCAATTACCTGCTGCCGCGGTTGACCGGACGAGGCGTGGAAATGTCCCGGCTGGGTGGCGGAATCGGCACGCGCGGACCCGGTGAAACCCAACTGGAGACGGATCGCCGTCGAATCGCGAAGCGCATCAAGAAGCTGGAAGACGATCTGGAAGGCGTTCGCGCGGGACGCGCGCTCCACCGGCGGCGCCGCGGTGCCGTGCCGCTTGCCACGCTCGCGCTGGCAGGCTACACGAATGCCGGGAAGAGCACGCTGTTCAACCGCCTTACGCAATCCGGCGTAATGGCCGATGCGCGCATGTTCGCCACGCTCGATCCAACCGTTCGTTCGCTGACGCTGCCATCTCGCCGCCGCGTCCTGATGAGTGACACGGTCGGCTTCATCAGGAATCTTCCGACCACTCTTGTGAAAGCTTTTCGCGCCACTCTCGAAGAGGTCAACGAAGCGGCGCTCATCCTGCACGTGGTGGATGCATCCGCACCCGCCGCCGTGGAACATACGGCGCATGTCTTTGAGGTGCTCGCGGAGATCGGCGCTTCCGCGATACCTCAGATTCTGGTGATGAACAAGGTCGACCGGCTCGGTCCGGACGCGGCGAATCCGGAAACGGTCAAGCGGCGGCTGCTGGGGGGAGCGGGGAATCACCCGGAAGCCCGGGCGGTCGCCATCAGCGCTCTCAGCGGACAGGGCATCGACCGGCTGCTCGCGGCCATTGACGAAGCGCTGCCGGTGGACCCGGTTGTCCGCACGACTCTCCGCATTCCCGCGGCGGACGGCGCGACGCTGGCTTTGCTACACGAATTCGGGAGAGTCCTGGATAGCCGTTACGAGGGCGAAGAGTGCATCGTGGAGGCGGAAGTCCCTGAGTCTCTGCAAAGGCGACTTCAGCGGTCCAAATAGATTCCACAGATCTGTGGAAAACTCTGTGGGAAACCGTCTGCCGATCTGTCAAACATCTGTAATATTGCCAACTTACCTCATTTTGAACCAATCGGCAGCAGTTCGTGCAAGCTGCTTTGTTTCAGTGGATTAACCCGACTTTTGCGGGAAAGGAAAGTAGGTTTGAGAAATCCCGTGGCGCGCACCCGGAGAATTCCAGATTTCCACAATTCGGATGAGGGAAGTCCTGGTTTCTGCCGCCCGGCGGTAGTCTGGTACACTGTTGAGTTGTTGGCGGTGTAGCTCAGCTGGCTAGAGCGACGGTCTCATAATCCGTAGGTCGGGAGTTCAAGTCTCCCCGCCGCCACCAAAACCACACCGCTCTTCAGAGCCCGTAGAGTTTCCGCGCATTATCGCGCAGCACCAGACGGGCAATTGCACTGGCCCGCGTACGCGAAATTTCGCCGTCGCGCACCATCCCGGTGAGCGCCTCCGCCAGCGCAAGCCGCGCATTCCGCGACCCTATCCACACAAATTCTTCCCAGCCGGCATCGGGCAGGTAGGGATATGCATCCGTCCCGAACATGACCTTCTCGGGAAGGGCCTCCAGCCATTCGCGCAGCACACCGGCGAGGGTCGCAGGTTGCAGCAGCAGATCCTGCGCGGAAAAATCGAGATAGACATTCGGCTTGGTAAGCATCGCGTCCGCCTCGCGATCGTACGGCCAACCCCCGTGGATCATCACGAAGTTGGTCCGGCGCAGCGAAGGATCGTTAAAGATTGGCTCCAGGTTCGATGGCCTGGCGCCCGCGACATCGAAATACCCGCCCGCGCCGGCCATGGTGTGGATGTGGACCGCCATGCCCAGGCGGCCGCACTCGCGCGCGATGTAGCGGAAGAGATAATCCTGCAGCGGCTGGTAATCGGCCGGCGATGGACCCGGCTTGCCGATGTACTGCGCATAGATTCGCGACGCGGTTGCCTCATCCACTTTCTCGAAACGCAGCGACCGCAGGTACGCCGCTTCGAACTTCTGCGCGATCGCTCCGCCGTGGCGCGCGCGCTCCAGCACGGGGGTGACGATCTGAGCGGTGTAGTCCGCCAGAGTCGCCGGCAGGTTCTGAATCCCGAGCTCAGCCAGGAAGCGCGACCGCACTTTGTCTTCGAGGGGGAAGAACGCGCCGCGGTCTGGATTCTCCGCGGCGAGCTGCGAATTATCGAGAGGGTACATCAACGCATCCGCATAGGGTACCCAGCGAAAGCGCGGCGGCGCGATGCTGGTCCCCATGGTCACGCGATTGGCCACCATGGTTTCGATGCCGGCCTTATCCAGCACCCAAGCGGGGTAGTTGTCGCCCTGCTGCCGGGCGATGTCCCGCTGGTGCTCCTTGCCGCCGAAGAGCGCGCGCTGCGCCTCGGCGAGCTGCGGCGAATCCGCTCGTAAACCGGTGGGGTCCGACTGCGGCTCCATATTGTCCACCGGGAGCGCGTCGAAATCGCGATCCGGCGCCTCTCCCGCGTGGACGGCGCGGACCGGATGCGCATGATTGTCCACGGCGCGAATCGCCTGAATCTCCTCCAGCAGGCCGGAATCGATGTTGGCACGCGGACCGGAGCAGGCGGCCGTTAGCGTGATCGAACAGAAGAGGACAAGGCGTTGCATCAGCCGTACGATACAGGCAGAAGGTCGCCTATGTCCAGAGGTTTGCGAGCAGTCGCGCTGCGCCCGACCCGACAGGAAGGATTCCTGTCGGCACGTGCCGCTAGCGCTACAATGCGGGTGCATGCGCCGCCGCTCCGCTGTTCGCAATCGTTTGGAGTACGCGGCCGTGGTGTGCGCGCTCGCCACGCTGGAATACGCGCCGCGCGGCGTCGCCGAAGGTCTGGCGCGCCTGTACTCGCGGCTGCTGGATCTCGCGATCCCGCGCCTGCGGCGGGTGGCGCGTCGCAATCTCACGCTCGCCTTTCCACAGATGGACGAGGCCGGCCGTGAGGGCATCATCGACGGCGTGTTCCGCTCGATAGCGCGCATCTTCCTCTCGTTCGCACGCTTTCCCCGGATACGCCGCGACACTGTCGACCAGTGGATTCGCTGCGAGGGCATGGAGCACTTCACTGCCGCGCGGGCGCGTGGACGCGGTGTGTTGTTTGCAACGGCGCATCTCGGCAACTGGGAGCTCAGCGCCTTCGCTCACGCGCTGATCGCCGGACCGATGCACGTGGTGGTACGCCCGCTCGATAATCCGCTGCTGGACGCGCTGGTGCGGCGGCGCAGGTCGCTTTCGGGGAATCGCGTGATCGCCAAGCGCGACTTTGCCCGCACGATTTTCAAAGCGCTCACGCTCAACGAAGCCGTGGGCCTGCTCATCGATCAGAACGCTGCCGTCGAAGAGGGAGAATTCGTCAATTTCTTCGGCGTGCCGGCCAGTGCGGGAACCGGGTTTGCGCGAATCGCGGCGCGCTCAGGGGCGACGGTGATTCCGGGATTCGCTCTCTGGGAAGAAACCGAGGGCCGCTATGTGCTGCGCTTCTATCCGCCCGTCGAACTCAGCGGTGATGCGGTACGCGATACGCAGGCGTTGCAGTCGCAGCTCGAAACGGTTATCCGCCAGTACCCTGACCAGTGGCTCTGGATCCACCGGCGTTGGAAAACAAGGCCTCCGGGCGAAGCACCCCTGTATGCAACCACACGGGAGGCCCCCCATGCGCTGTAGTATTCTGTGAACGGCGCCCGCTCAATGAATCCGCTGAAACGCTCCCCCTTGCACGGCAGCGTGTTCGCGCTTGCCGTTACCGCGCTGGCGTTGCTGCTCACCCTCCTGATGCGGCCGTTGCTGGAGCCCACCATCTTCCTGCTATTCGTGGTGGCGGTGTGGATCAGCGCGCTTTATTACGGGCGCACGGGCGGCTTCACCGCAACTATTGCCTCGGCACTGGCGGACCTCTACTTCTTCACGCACATGGTACCGGAGGGGGGCGCGCCGGTTCCGCCATGGGCCATTCTCTTCCGCATTCTCACGTTCCTGGTGCTCGGGTCGCTGATCACCTGGGTCACGGCATCGTGGCGCGACAGCAGCCAGCTTTTGACGGCGACGCTCTCCAGCATCGGCGACGCTGTGCTCGCCACGGACGCGGAAGGCAAGGTCACCTTCCTCAACCCGGTCGCCGAAACGCTTACAGGCTGGTCGCGCGCGGACGCACGGGGCAAGTCGGCGCACGAAATCCTGCGGCTGATCGACGAAAAGACGCGTGAGCCGCTGGAAAATCCGTTGGACCGCGCCATCAAAGACCGCGTCATGATCCCGGTTCACGACCGCACCGCGGTGGTGTCGCGCAGCGGCGTGGAAGTGCCGATCGAGCACACGGCGGCGCCCGTGCGCGACGATAACGGTGAAGTGCACGGCGCGATTCTTGTCTTCCGCGACATCAGCAAGCGCCGCCAACTGGAAGAACAGGCGACGCATGCGCAGAAGATGGACGCGGTGGGGCGGCTCGCTGGCGGAGTCGCCGGCGATTTCAATAACGTGCTCACCGTCATCACCGGTTACGCCGAGCTGCTGCGCTCCGAGATTCCCGCGGCCAATCCGCAGCGGCGCTTCATCGACGAGATCATCTACGCCGGAGAGCGCGCCGCCGCCCTCACGCGCCACCTGCTGGCTTTCAGCCGCGGCACCACGGCCCAGCCCAAGGTGCTGGACCTCAACGCACTCGCCACCGGCATGGAACCGATGCTTCGGCGCATGCTGGGCCAGAACGTCGAGCTGATTCTGCTGACGACACCGGGACTCGGCCGCGTGAAGGCGGACCCCGCGCAAATTGAGCAGGTGATCGTCAATCTCGCGACGAATGCGCGCGACGCGATGCCGCGCGGCGGCAAACTGGTGATCGAAACGGCGAACGCGGACCTGGAAGACACGCTCGCCAGCAAGAATATCGGCGTGAAGCCGGGGTCGTATGTGATGCTCGCGGTCAGCGACACCGGAATCGGCATGGACCCGGAGACGCGGTCGCGGCTATTCGAGCCGTTTTTCACCACGAAAGCGCCTGGTAAGGGCAGCGGACTCGGGCTGGCTACGGTGTACGGCGCGATTAAACAGGCGGAAGGCCAGGTGACGGTCTACAGCCAACCGAACTGCGGCACGATTTTCGAGATTTACCTGCCGCGCGTGAAGGAAGCGATCACCGAACCGGTGAGCCGCAACCTGGCCAAGGGATCGGAGACCATTCTTCTGGTTGACGACGAGGAAGGCGTGCGCAAGCTGGTTTATGCCGTGCTCACCTCCAACGGCTACGACGTGCTGGAGGCGCCGAACGGCAGCGCCGCGCTGGCCGCGTACGAGAAGAATTCGCATAAGATCGACATGGTGCTTACCGACGTGGTGATGCCGCAGATGAACGGGTTCGAGCTCGGCAAGAGCCTGGGCGAAAAGAACCCCGCGCTCAAGATTCTCTACATGTCCGGGTATCGCGACAACGCCGTAGGAGGCCCCGGCGAAGAGGCGCCGCGCGCATTTCTGCATAAGCCGTTCACGCCCGATTTCCTGCTTGCCAAAGTGCGGGAAGTGCTCGACGCGGGATGACACGCCGGGCTTTCGTCGCACTCGCCGCGGCCGGGGCCGCCGCCGACGGACGCCTGCTCGCGATTCCCATCCATCGCATCACGGACGCTCGCGCGAAATTTGCGCCCGCCGAGCTACGGCATTTCTGGACCGTTATCTGGCCCGAAGCAGTCCGCGACTTCGCGCGAGGCGGGATGGCTCTCGCCACAACGGATGGTCCGGGAGAGATCCGCTACACGGCAGCCGACCGGCCTCTTTTCCTGGGACTACAGCGGCACGTGCTCAACCTGGTGTTGACGCGTGACCTGCCGCTCTACTGGGACGAGGCGCGTGCGCGCGCCGGAGTCACAACGATCATCGACGGCTGCCACGTGTGCGTGATTGCGCTGCGGTATGCGCACGGAGACCAGGCGCCGTTCGTTTCGGTGAACACTTGCGTGCATGAAGTGCTGCATGCGCTGATGCAGGATGTGTTCGTGACGAAGCCCAAGTGGTACCAAAGCGGAACGCGCGAATTCAACGCGGATTACTACGCGACGTTGATGTGGCTGTTCCATGATGGCTCGGCTGTCCGGCGGTCGGCGGAAGCGTACCTGCGGCGATTGCGCGCGGTAACCAGCTGACGCTCAGCCCAACTGCGCGGTCGCGTCGAAACCCCGCACGGCCGAGCCGCCCGCCGCGCTTCCCCGCCACAATACGAACGCCAATACCGCGCACAGCACAGGGATCACAAACATCGCCTGATGCAGTCCCGCGGCACGCGCGGTTTCGGAGACTCCGTGCGCGAAGATGTCGCTCAGCTTTCCGGTCAGCAATGGACCGAAAGAAGCACCGCACAGATAACTGATCATCAGGTATGCGGCCATCGCCGTCGCGCGTAGCTCGGAGGGCACGGCCGAATGCAGGGCCGCGTAGACGAGCCCGTAATACATTTGCAGCAGACCGTATCCCGCCATCATGAGGATGAGGGTCGCGGCGATCTGCCCGCGCGGCGCGACAATTCCAGCGAGTGTCGCGGGAGCAGCCAGCAGCGCCGCCCAGCCGGCAAGGCGAAGACGATTCGGCACGCGGTCGCCGAGCCACGCTGCGGCGAGAGCGCCGATCACGCCCGCAACCCCCGACCCAATCCCCGTCCACAACCCCGCGTCTCCCACGGCTACTCCATGGACGCGCGTCAGGTATGCCGGAAGGAAATACGAGAACGTGTATAGGGCGGAATTCACGAGCGCGCCGGACGCCGCTATCCACCAGAACAGCGCCGCCGGCCGCAAGGCGCGCGCGGTCGCGGTATGAGAGGAATCGCTCCGCGGCGGTTCGCGGAGACGAAGAACCGCGGGAACCAGCAAAATCGCCGGAAGCGCGGCGGCTGCCAGCGCGGCCCGCCAGCCCTGCGCCTGGGCCAGAGGACCGCTGATAGCCAGACTCAGCATCACACCGATCGGCACGGCCATCATGAACCCGGCCATCGCGCGAGCGCGGCGCGCCGCTGGGATTAAGTCGCTGATCCAACTGGTCGCGACTGGGGCGCAAACCGCTTCGCCGATCCCCACCCCCAGCCGGGTAGCCAACAACGCGGCGTAGCTGCCCGCCAAAGCACTCAAACCTGTAAGCCCAGCCCAGACGGTTACTCCGATCGCCAGCAGCCCGCGACGGCTGCGCGTATCCGCCAGTCGCCCCAAGGGCAAACCGGCAATCGCATACACCACCGTAAACAAAGCCGGCATCAGCCCAAGCTGCGTATCGCTCAGCCCGAACTGATGCCGTAAGGGTTCGACGACCGCACCGAGAGCTTGCCGGTCGTAAATATTAAGGACGTTGACCAGGAACAGAGTTGTGAGGGTGAGGGAGCGGGACGTCTCCTTCACATCTTCACTTCGCTGTCCTTGAGAGCCTTGGCCTTGGAGCCCGAGTCGGAGTCGGTTGCCGGCGCGGCGCCGGCTTTGCGAAGCTCAATCTGCCCGCGATTCATGGTCAACTGCACGTGCGGACCATCGCCGACGGAGCCGCGCATGGTCGCCGTGCGCCCGTGGTGCTCCTGCTCGATCGGCGAACCGTAGTCGTTGACGGCTTCGCCATGCTCGGCGGTGGCGTCCAAACGGAACGTTGCCTTGTCCGGCATGATCAACTCAATGCGCCCGCTGCCCGCCTTCACGTCGATGGACGGCATTGGCATCGCCGGCTGCAATTCGATATCGCCGCGCTGCGACTCCATTTCGAGCGATTGCGTGAATTGCTCCAGATGGATGTCGCGGCTCCCGCTCACCAGCCGCATGGGACCGGTAATGCCAGTTCCGGTAAGCTGCCCGAGGTCCATGTTCAAGTGGCCGGGTACAGCCTGCGCGCTCACTTCGGTATTGCGCGCGCCTTCGAACTGAAGGGGCTTGGCGAGGTTTTTGAAGTCCAGCGTGCCTTGATACGATCCGCCGATGGTGACCTGCCCCCCAATATTTTCCAGTTCGATGTCCGTGCCACGTCCCTGCAGGTCGATGCGGCCTTTGATATCGGCGGCTCGAATGAGCTCGCTGTGCGCCACGTCCAGACGTGCGTTGCCGCCGATTCGCGCCAGCCGCACATCGCCGTGGTTGGTCGCCAGTTCCACGTCGCCGGTGAGGTCGGAGACATCGAAGTCGCCGGAACTGCCGTGCGCTTCCACAGCCATGCCGCGCGGCACCGTCACTTCAAGATCGTCGGAGATGCGCTGATTGTTCGGCGCGCGATCCTGATTGCACCGCACCAGCAGGCGATCGCCCTGCGGCACAATCTCGACGGGAGTGTTGCTGTCGGTGCGATTGGCCTCATCGCGATTGTAGGCGCGCACCGTCTTGTGCCCGCTGACGGTTACCTGCTGCACGTCGCCGCCGACCACTTTGATGTTGCCGCGCGGATCGTCGAACACCAGGCGCTGCATTCCCGCGGCCGGAGCGCTCACGGTCACCGGATAATCGAACTGTTCGCCGAACCACTCCAGGCTTCCGGATTCGAAGCGGAACTGATGGAGATGGCCTTCCCACATGCCCCAGCCGAAGACGCAGAGCAATACGATCAACACTACTTCGCCGCCGCCGAAGCTGCCGCGGCGGGCGTCGGGGGCGAACATCACTTCCACCAGCCGCAGCAGGCCCCAGGCAATCAACACGAACGGCCAGTACTGCGCCACGATGTCGAACACCGGGATTTCCGGATGCAGGTTGCGCCACAGAAAGAGTCCGCCGATGAGCAAGAGCAACAGCGGCCCTGCAATGGATCCACGTCTCATCGAGTGCCTCCCTGCCCCGGCGTCACGTTGCCAGGATCGCTGCCCGGAGCTGCCGGCGGCTGCGCGTAGGGCGTCTGCGAATAACTGCCAGGCCGGTAGGCGCCGGGATTGGGATAGCCGCCCGGATAGTAATTAGGTGGCGGCGGCGCTGCCGGAGGAGCCGGGGGAGCGGTGGCGCGTCCCAAGAGGCTCAGAATTCCAAACACAATCAGGATCACGGGCCACGTCTGGTCAAACCGGTACGGGGTGAAGTTGTTCACCGCGAACAGCACGCCGATGGTAATTACCGTGATGGGGCCGCGGATATTCCGCACCCAATGCTTCTCAGCGGCGTTCATGCGGCACCCCCGCCGTATCGCTCGGTCCGAAGAAACGGCCCCAGAGCAGATACGCGCCCGCCACGATCAACAGCACCGGCCAGAAACGGGCGATGAATTCGAAATCCAGAACATCCAAGGTGCGCAGCAGGAGCAGCACGCCGAGCAGGATCAGCACGATTCCGGCGACCGGCACGTTGTGACCGCCGCGAATATCCAGCAGGCTGGAGTACTCGTCCACCGGCTCGCCCGCGCGGCGCTTGCGCGCCGTGTGATACGCCTCGAAGACCATGTACGCCCACCAGGCGAACACCAGCATCACGAAAATTGGCTCCATGCCGTGAGCGGCGCGCGAATCCGCGATGCTCATCAGCACGCCCCAGATGATCGCGTGCACCAGGCCTTTGGCATATTGCCCGTTGTAGATAGCTCCCACGCCCGGAATCATGCCGAGGAAGAGCGCGAGCGGAGGCGAAACGTCCGAATGCGCGTAGCTCGGCGGCGGCGGCATAGTAGCGGCCACCGGAGGCACCACCGGATAGGGAGGCACGGAGCCCATATTCGGCGGAGGCGGCGGCGCTGCCGCGGATTGCGGGTTGAAGTGCTCGGCACAATACACCGTGCCGAAGGCGTCCCGCCTGCATTCGTCGCAAACCGGTTTGCCGCAGGTGCGGCAATAGGCCGTTGCCGGTACTTCAGGATGATTTTGACAGTTCATCGTATTTCCTTTCCTCGATGAATTAACGTGGTGCCCCGCTCTCGCCCGAGGTCTGCGAAGCGGGTGGCTTCACCGGCAATTTCCGCTCGTCCGTTGCCCCGCCCTGCGGCTTGGCGCCGCCTGCCGGGACTTGTTCTTCACTTTGTTGCTGCCACTCCCGCAGCATCGTCTGCACCTGATAGACAAACTTCAGGTTTTCGTAGAATTTCACCGTCCGCGCCCACGCCAGATCCACTTTCAAGGTGAGGGCGTTCCAAACTTTGGCCGGCTCCAGATCGCTCGGCTTCAACTGGTGCGGCACGGCCGATTGCACCAGGAAGGAAATCGAAATCACGGTGAGGGCGAAGCCCATCGCAAAACGCGGCTGCAGAATCGGACTCAACAACGCCCGGAACCATTTGCCCGCGCGCGTTTCCGGCTTCTGCTTCGTCCACGGAGCATCGAACAGAATGCGCGTGATCAGCTCGGGCGGCGGCTCCACTAACTCCGCACGCTCCATGAACGCCAAAGCGGCTGCCGAATCCCGCGCCAGTTCGGCACATGCGGCGCACTCGTACAGATGGCGGTCGAGTTCGCTGCGCTCGGCCGGGGACAGCGTTGCGTAGTCGCAGATCAGGATTTCCGCTTCAGCGCAGTTCATATAACCAGCTTCTGCTTTCGCAACAACCGGGCCAATTCCGCCCGGCCGCGATTGATTCGCGATTTCACTGTGCCTTCGGGAATCTCCAGCACTTGGGCGATTTCCCGGTACTCCATCTCCTGCAGGTCGCGCAGGATCACGGCTTCCCGCAGATCCGGCGATAATTTTTGCAGCGTCTGCTGCAGCACTTCACTGGCTTCCTTGCCTGCCAGCGCTTCATCCGGCCGCGCCATGGCCGACGCGCCTTCTTCTTCGAAGCGCGGCAACTGTTCCTCAATCGAATCGGTGGAGCGGTCCTGCCGCGTGCGCCGGTAATGGTCGATCAGCAGGTTCCGCGTCACACGAGTCAGCCACGTGCCGAAGCTTCCCTCGTCGCTGCGGAAGCTTTTCACGGTACGGAAAACGCGCAGGAACACTTCCTGCGTCAGATCCTGAGCTTCGTGTCCGCTGCCCGTGAAGCGGAAGCAAAGGCCATAGACTCTCCTGGTATGAATCCGCACCAGGTCTTCCCACGCGGTTTCATCCCCGCGCAGGCATCTGGCTACAAGTGTGGAATCCGCGTCCAATCGTTTCTCAACCGGTACATCGCCGTCGTGCACTGCCGCTGCCAGATTCCAGCCGTCTGCCGCCGCGACCTTTACAGCCTCCGCGCGGCGCTTGTCCGGCGCAACAGCGGTTCCCGTACCGAAATTTGCGAAGGCTAATGTCGCGGTTCCCATCGCACTCGTTCTTTCAATTAAAAGAACGAGGCTTTATGATGATAGGTTCAATTTTTAAATACCGGCGGCCGCCCGCCAAGGAGTCAACCGATTCGCCATCATACATGGAAATGGGCCGCGGCGGTAGCGGTGGCAATCGCTGCCTTCGTCTGGATCGTCCGCGCACTGCTCACGTCCCATTCCTTCGATTGGAATCTCTTCGTCACCAGCCTTCGCCGCCTCCGTTGGAAGTGGCTGCTGCTGGCGGTAATTCCCATATTTGCAAGCTACTACGGGCGGGCGTTGCGGTGGGCCGTGTTCCTGAAGCCGCTCAAGCCGAAGCCGTCGATTCTGAATCTGTTGTCCGCCACCGTAATAGGCTTCACGGCCATCACCCTTTTCGGGCGGCCTGGAGAGTTCGTGCGCCCGTACCTGATCGCGTTGAAGGAGCGCGTTCCGGTGCCGTCTCAACTGGCGGCGTGGTTTCTGGAGCGCATGTTCGACCTGCTGATGGCGCTGCTGGTCTTCGGTTTCGCTCTGACCCAATTGCCGGCCAAGGCGGCCCACGTCGGCTCCAGCCTCGCCTGGGTACTGGCCGTAGGAGGCCGCGTGGTGGGCTTCACGTCGCTGGCGGTGCTGGTCCTGATCTTCGGTATGCGGCACTTCGCTGAACCGCTGCGGAAGCGGCTGGTCGCCCTGCTTCGGTTTGTGCCGGAGCGATATCGCCTGAAACTGGAGCACCTGCTCGGCGCGTTTGTGCAGGGAGTCGAGTCGACGCGCAGCGACGGCGCCTTGCTTCTGGTGTTTATCTACTCCATCATTGAGTGGGCGCTCATCATAGCGTGCTATTGGTGCCTGGCCCGGTCGTTTCAGGGGATCATTCCTTTTACATTTATCGATGTCGTTGTTTTTCTGGGGTTTATTTCGTTCGGCTCGACCGTTCAGATACCCGGAATCGGCGGCGGAATACAGGTGGTAGCGGTGCTGGTGTTGACGGAACTGTTCGGCGTACGGATCGAGCTGGCGACCACCTTCGCCCTCTTCTCCTGGATTTTGTCATTTGTAGTAATTGTCCCGGTAGGCCTCTGTTGGGCTCTGAAAGAAGGAATGGACTTGCGTAGCCTACGCCGTATAGGCAAGGAGGCATCCGTATGAAGTGCCCGTTTTGCAATCATTTAGAGGATAAAGTGGTGGATTCCCGGGAGAGCCGGGAGGGCGATGCGATTCGCCGCCGCCGCGAGTGCCTGGCGTGCGAGCGCCGCTATACGACGTACGAGCGCATCGACGAAGTTCCGTATATGGTGGTAAAGAAAGACGGTCGCCGTGAGAAGTTCGACCGGCAAAAGGTGCTCGGCGGCTTACTCAAGGCCTGCGAAAAGCGGCCGGTCAGTATGGCCAAGCTTTCCGAGCTGGTGAACAAGGTGGAATCGAAGGTCAGCGACTCCCCGGACCGCGAAATCGAAACTACAGAAATCGGAGAATACCTCATGGATTCCTTGCGGGATCTCGACAAGATCGCGTATGTGCGGTTCGCCAGCGTTTACCGGGACTTTCAGGATGAGCAGGCCTTTTTCAACGAGTTAAAGAACCTGATGCGGCAGAAGCTCACGTAACCGATATGGTGCCGGCGCCATTGCCGCGCACGGCCCGAAAATTGCCTGCCTGCGGACCTTCGAATCCGTGTAACCTTCTCAGTTTTAAGACATCTCTTAATTAGGGCTTAACTTCGCTGGCGAATGATGTTACCATCAGATGAAAGCCGAACCCCGAACCATGCCTTGCATTTCCTTTTTCCCTGGGGCGGAGCCAGCAAGTCGAACAATTTTCAGGCAATAACCCATTTTCCCAGACATTCGATCGCCCAATCGTGTGTCCATGGGGGAGGTGAGTCTTAGTGGACCAATTCGAAGATCAATTTTTAGCTGAAAACCCTGAAACTCTCGGCATCAATTTCGAAGACGAAACCAAGTTTTTCGACCCCGAGGCTGCGCACGAGGCAGATTTCTTACATCCCGCGCCGGTGGAAGAATCCATCTACACCGACGACCCCGTCCGCGTGTATCTCCGCGAGATGGGTGCTGTTCCGCTGCTGACCCGCGAAGGCGAAGTGGATCTCGCCCGCCGCATGGAACGCGGTAAGCTCCGCATGCAAAAGGCCATTAGCCGTTCCGCCCTGGTGCAACAGGCCGTGGTGGATCTGGCCGAGCAATTGAAAAAGGGCGCGATGGAACTGGAATCCGTGGCGGATCTGGGCGACGTCGAAGAGGGCACGCCGGCGGACGTGAAAGTTCGCTCCGAAGCGTCCCGCCTGTTCAGCGACGTCATTCTGCTGCACAAGAAATTGCAGCAACTGCAGGACAAAGTGGAAGCCACTCCGGTGGCCAACAAAAAGCCGCGCAAACGCCTCTGCGCGAAGCTCAATCGCGCCAAAGTAGAGACCTCGCTCGCCATTCGCCGCTGCCCGTTCAAGGGCAACAAATGGAAAGAGTTCTCCCGCGAAATTGAGCGCGCGGTGGACGAAATTTCTCACCTCGATAGCGAAATCAAAAAGCTCGAGGTGCGCAACAACCCGGTGAACCAGCAGCGCATTCGCGAACTGAAGCGGGAGCTGCGCAAGCGCGAAGCGCAGGCCGGCGCCAGCCTCACTGACGTGAAGCATTCGCTGACGGTCATCCGCCACGGCGAAAAAGAAGCCGAGCGCGCGAAAAAGGATTTAGTGGAGGCCAACCTCCGCCTAGTGGTTTCCGTCGCGAAGAAGTACGTGAACCGTGGGCTTCACCTCCTGGATCTGATCCAGGAAGGCAACATCGGCCTCATGCGAGCCGCCGATAAGTTCGAATACCGCCGCGGCTACAAGTTTTCGACCTATGCCACGTGGTGGATCCGTCAGGCCATTACGCGCGCCATCGCCGACCAGTCCCGCACCATCCGCATTCCCGTTCACATGAACGAGAGCATGAACAAATTCCTGCGCGCTACCCGCGAGTTGGAAAAGGAACTGGGCCGGACTCCGACGAACGAAGAAATCGGCCGCCGGATGGACATCCCGGTGGAAAAGGTCCAGAAGCTGAAGACCATCTCGCGCGACCCTGTGTCGCTCGAAACGCCTGTCGGGCGCGATGGCGAATCGGCGCTGGGAGACCTGATCGAAGACCGCTGGGTCGGCTCCCCTGTGGACGCCGTGATTGAGTCGAACGTGCGCGACGAAACCGCCGGCATTCTCAAGACGCTCTCTCCCAAGGAGGAGAAAGTGATCCGGATGCGCTTCGGAATCGGCTGTGAACGCGAGCATACCCTGGAAGAAATCGGCCAGGAGTTCGACGTCACGCGCGAACGGATTCGCCAGATCGAAGCCAAGGCCTTGCGTCAACTGCGCGCCCCGGAACGCGCCCGCCGCCTGCGCGCTTTGATGGCAGCCCGCTAACAGATACCGGCCTACGGGCCGGTACAACACCGCCGCGTCGTACAATCGGACGATGGCGAAAATCCCTGCCGCTCTTCCAGTTGCTGCTCTTCTGCTCACCTCGGCGTGCAATCGCAATCCGTCCGATCAGTTAGCCAAACTCTCCGAAGAGTTCGTGTACACCACTCTCTCCTTTTCGCCTTCCAACGCAACCGCGGCGGGCCTGCACCAGTACAAAGGGCAGAACCTCGACGACCTGCTCGACGACGAAAGCCCCGCCGCGATCGCTAAGCAACAGCGCTTTTACCAGGGTTTCAGCGACCGCCTCGGCAAGCTCGACGCCGAAAAGCTGGGACCCGAAGACCGCGCGGACCTCACCATTCTTCAAGATCAGACCGCCCTCGCGCTGCAGGATCTGACGGTGATCCATCCCTATCTCCACAATCCCGTGCTGTACGTGGAGACGCTCGGCAATGCGCTGTTCAGCCCCTTCGTTCTGGAATATGCCCCGAAGGAGCAGCGAATCCAGCACATCATTGCGCGCTTGCAGAAGGTCCCACTCTTCCTGGACCAGGCTGCGACGAACCTCACTGCCTCCCCGGGAATTTGGACGCAAGTGGCGCAGGACGAAAACGCGGGCAACATCGCGCTGGTGGATAAGTCGATTCGAGCCGAAGTCCCCGATAATCTCCGCGATGCCTATGCCAAAGCCGCGACTCCGGCGTTAGCGGCGATGCGCAAATTTCAGGACTACCTGAAGAACAGCCTCTCCGGACGCACCGATGCCGACTGGCGGCTGGGCCGCGAGAAATACGCGGCGAAGTTCCGCAACACCATGGAAGCCGGCGTGGAAGCCGATAACACTCTCGAAGCCGCCGAACGCGATATGCAGAAGGTGCGCGCCCACATGCTCGAACTCGCGCTGCCGCTGCATCACCGCATGTTTGCCGGTCATGGCGAGCATGAAGGCGTTGCCGGCGACGATCGCATTAACCTGGTGGTCGGCGAAGTACTGGATCAAATCGCCGCGGACCATTCCACGGCGCAGAGTTTTATGGACGATGCGCGCAAAGACCTGGAACAGGCCCGCTCGTTCGTACAGCAGAAACATCTGCTCACGCTGCCTTCGCAGGGCAACCTGCAGGTCATTCCGACGCCCGAATTCATGCGCGGCGCGTATCCGGTGGGCGGTTTTTCGCCTGCGCCGGCGCTGGAGCAGCAGCTCGGCGCCTTCTACTGGATCACTCCGATCCCGCCGGACTGGCCAAAGGACAGAATCGAATCCAAGCTCCGCGAGTACAACAATTACAAGCTGCAACTGTTGACGCTGCATGAGGCCATGCCCGGGCATTATGTGCAACTCGAGTACGCCAATCGTGTGCAGCCTGCGTCGCGGCGTTTGCTGCGCAGCGTCTTCGGCAACGGTCCGTATATCGAAGGGTGGGGACAGTATTCCGAGCAAATGATGCTCGACGAAGGCTACCTGAACCACGCACCGGAATTTGAGCTGACGTTCGCCAAGGAGCAACTGCGCGTCATCGCAAATGCGATTCTTGATATCCGGCTCCAGATGCTGAACATGACCGATCAGGACGCGCTCGACCTCATGGAGAAGCAGACGTTTCAGGAGAAGGAGGAGGCGGTGGAGAAGCTGCAGCGGGCCAAGCTCGGGGCCGCTCAACTGCCCACGTATTATGTGGGGTGGAACGGCTGGCTGAAGGTGCGGGCGGATTACAAAAACGCGAAGGGCAGCGCCTACAGCCTGGCGGATTTCAACGATCGGGCGCTCCAGGCGGGATCGGTCCCACTGCCGTCATTGCCCGCTCTGCTGACGCATTGAGTTACCGCTCCCCTACGGGGCTGTGAAGAAATATCGAATTGCTTGTTTGCCGCGTTCAGACGCGCTCGCATCCCCGGCACCTTTTACCGCTCCCTTGGGGGCTTGTGAAAAAGATATGAATTGCTTTTTGGGCATTCAAACGCACTCGCATTCCCGGCACCGTTTACCGCTCCGTTGAAAGTCACAATGGGAGTGCTGCGTCCGTAGCGGGTTTGATATTGACGGTGTAACCGAGAATTCGCAGTTCCCGGGCGATTTTCTGAGCACGGCGTTTG
>Ga0134128_10000124_pt1 | contig 108355 bp, 88 predicted proteins | sample KB31754_FD_96462 | JGI IMG/M metagenome (GOLD analysis project Ga0134128, IMG submission 96462) | Terrestrial soil microbial communities with excess Nitrogen fertilizer from Kellogg Biological Station, Michigan, USA - KB3-175-4 | ecosystem: Environmental > Terrestrial > Soil > Unclassified ... | reverse complement strand
CTGCGGCGCACAGGTAGTTCTTTGCGGCGCACGGTCAATTTTATGCGGCGCAGGCACATAATTCCATCAAAAAACATAAAATTAATCAACCGCACATAGCCATTTCACATTAACTCCTAATTTTACGCATGGCAATTTTAAACTCTATAGCAAGTTGGTTCATGAAAAAACGCATGCACCAGATAGAGCTTTTTATGAAATACCCTCACGATGTGCAGGATGAATGGCAAAGCAAGCTAATCCGTGCAGCCAAAGACACCGAGTTCGGAAAAAAACACCGCTTTGCAACCATCACCTCCTATCAAAACTTTAAAGAACAAATCCCCCTGCAAGACTACGAAAGCCTTAAGCCCCTTATAGAACGCGTTAGGCGAGGCGAACAAAACATCTTATGGAACTCCGAAATTAAATGGTTTGCCAAAAGCAGCGGCACCACCGATAAAAGCAAATTCCTGCCCGTAAGCAAAGAAAGCCTCGACCGTTGCCACTACAATGGCGGGCGCGATATGGTTACCCTGCACTGCGTAAACAACCCCGATACACAACTCTTCACAGGTAAAAACCTTGCCCTGGGCGGAAGCCACCAAACACAATACACCGGCAATTACGAATCCTATCACGGCGATGTAAGCGCCATCGTAATACAAAACCTACCCGTTTGGGCCGAATACTTCCGTGCACCCGATATTGAAATAGCCCTGTTGGATAACTGGGACGAAAAACTTGATAAAATGGCTCGCGCCACCATGCAGGAAAACGTTACCAGCATGGCAGGCGTGCCCTCCTGGATGCTGGTGCTAACCCGCAGGATCTTAGAATACAAAAACAGCACCTCCATAAAAGAGATCTGGCCCAACCTCGAAGTCTACTTCCATGGCGGCGTAAGCTTTTCGCCCTACCGTGATCAGTTCAAAAAAATATTTGAAGGCAGCGGCGTAAAATACATGCAGATCTATAACGCCTCAGAAGGCTTTATAGGCCTGCAAGATCAACCCAACAGCGAAGAAATGCTCCTCATGCTCGATTACGGCATCTTCTACGAATTCATCCCCCAGCACGAAATAAACAAGATCAACCCCAAAGTATGCCATATTTCCGAAGTGGATACACAAACCATCTACGAAGTAATCATCACAACCAACGCAGGCCTGTGGCGCTACCGCCTGGGCGACACCATCCAATTCACCTCCCTTAGCCCATACCGCTTTATCATTACCGGGCGCACCCGTCACTACATAAACGTTTTTGGCGAAGAGCTCATGATACACAATGCAGAACAAGCCCTTAAAACCGCCTGCGAAAAGACCCACGCCCAGATAAGCGAATACACCGTAGCCCCCTTGTTTACCGACCAAACCCATGGAAAACACCAATGGCTCATAGAATTTGAAAAAGGGCCCAACAACCTCGATTTCTTTACCGATGTGCTGGATAAAGCCCTAAAACAGGTCAATTCCGATTACGAGGCCAAGCGCTATAACAACTACGTCATCCAACTGCCCGAAGTGAAAAGCCTGCCCAAAGGAAGCTTCTACAAATGGCTCAGCAAAAAAAACAAACTTGGCGGGCAATACAAAGTGCCCCGCCTGCAAAACAACCGAAGCATAGCCGACGAGCTTTTAATGTAATTTAAGTTAAAGAACCCCGCCCGTTTGTTGGTAGATAAAAAAATTGTTTTATCTTGCAACGAATTAAGATTTTTATAATTTTTCAGTTATGTCGAAAAAAACGAGCAAAAAAGCGGCTAAAAAGAGCGTTTCAAAGAAAAAAGCAAGCAATACTAAACCGGTAGCTAAAAAAAGTAAAGTTGTTAAAAAATCAACTAAAAAAACTGCAGTAAAAAAATCAGTTAAAAAAGTTGTAAAAAAAGCGATCGTTAAAAAGAAAGTTGTTGCTAAGAAAAAAGCTGTAAAGCCCGCTGCCGTTAAAAAGAAAATAACAAAACCAGCTCCCAAAAAAGTTCAGGCTAAAAAAGCAGCCCCTGCCAAAAAAGTAAGCAAGCCAATCATACAAAAAACTAAACCGGTTGTAGCAAAAAAACAAAAAGCCGAAAAACCTGTAAAGGCAGCTAAAGAAACCAAGCCATCAAAAGTGGCCGTTACCAAATCAGTTTCAGCTAAAAATTTAAAACCAATATTTCAGCCTGCTAAGAAAAATGTAGCCGAAGTACGTGTTGAAAGACAAATACCCGACCCTGCCGGAAAATTTGAATTAGAATACATCATTCATACATCTACACCGATCTTATTTGAATTCTTAACTACGCCAAGCGGCTTATCCGAATGGTTTTGCGATGATGTAAACATCCGCGATAACGTATACTCTTTTCAATGGGATGAGAATGCACAAAACGCGCGCCTGATAAAATACATCGAAGAAAGCGTTGCACGTTTTCAATGGGTTGATAAAAACGATGATACCTATTTTGAATTCAGGATAGAGCGCGACGACCTTACCAACGATATCTCCTTAATCGTGGCCGACTTTGCCGATACCCCTGAAGACAGGAACTCATCAACACTTTTATGGAACAGCCAGATAGACAAACTACTGTCTGTTTTAGGAAGCCATTAAATCAGTTAACAATTATCACTTAGCAGGTAACAGTACCATCTTAATTACAACAAGCGCAGTTTTTCTGATAACTGATTATTGATTGACAACTGTTTACTGATTTCGTTTATGCTTCCAGCGGCGGTGGCTCCAAAGCCATATCTCAGGCTGCTGCATAATATCTTTTTCCAGGCGACGTGTGTGTGCTTCTGATATTTCACCTTCGGCGGTTTCTTTAGGATTTTCAAAAAGCGTTTCAGCAAAAATTTCATAATGGCCACGCTTCCATCTTTTAAGGCTCACATAAAGCACCGGGTAATTAAACTTCTGCGCTATCTTTTCAGTGCCAGTAAACACAGGCGTATCCTGGTTTAAAAAATTTGTCCAGTAAGCATTCTCCGGAAACGGGGTCTGGTCAGCAATAAAAGCTGTTGCATTTATTTCTTTGCGTGTAGAAACCATATCGCGCAACGTGCTTTTCATTTCAATAAGCTTGGTACCAAAGCGTGTACGCATTTTAATAATAAGCTTATTAAAATACGGGTTGCTTAACTGGTGATACAATACATACAACTGGTGCTTGCTGTTATCAAACACATTACCGGCCCACTCCCAGTTGCCAAAATGCCCCATAACAACAATCACGCTTTTTTGCTGCGCGTAATAACTGTCAAAAAGCTTTTGCGCATCTTCATTCATCTTGCAATGCTTCAGCATTCTTTTCTTAGAGATCGTAAGCGTTTTAAACGTCTCTAAAAACAAATCACACAGGTACCTGTAAAAAGCAATGGTGATCTCTTTTATTTCCTTATCCGATTTTTCAGGAAACGAGTTGCGCAAATTGGCCATCACTACTTTTTTGCGGTAGCCCAACACATAATACATAACCACGAAAAAAAAATCAGATACGCCATACATGAACCAAAACGGCAACAGAGAAATTAAGTATAAAAAAGGAAGCGTTATGTAATAAACTACAGCCTGCATAAATTAATATGCCCTGATAAGTTTACCTTCCATAAAATGTACAAAGGCTTTGTTAGATACTTTATTTCCGCCCGGTGTTGGGTAGTTGCCGGTAAAATACCAATCGCCTAAGTTATCCGGGCAGGCGCTGTGCAGCCCTTCTATCGATTGATAGATAATTTGCAATTCAGCCTTCAGATCTTTCGGTTTAAGCAGCTGTGCAATTTTATCAGAAACCTCCTGTGTGGTAAAATGACTGTAAATTTCTTTCACCACATTCACCTGGTCTTCTTTGGCAAGCAACAACTGTGCTTTGGCCTTTTCATAAACCTGGTCAATTACGCTTTCCATGCCACGCTCTTTCAGTAAAGAAATAGCAGCTTCAAAAGCAATGAACTTACTCAGCACGGCCATGTCAATACCATAGCAATCAGGGAAACGGATTTGTGGTGCAGATGAAACAACCACGATCTTCTTAGGTTCTAACCTGTCTAATATTTTTAAGATGCTTTGCTTTAAGGTAGTTCCACGCACAATAGAGTCATCCATCACAACCAGCGTGTCAACTCCTTTGCGAATGATGCCATAGGTAATATCATACACCAAACTTACCAGGTCATCACGGTGTGCATCATCCGTAATAAAGGTACGCTGCTTAGCATCCTTTAAAACAATCTTTTCTATGCGCGGATGTACATCCAGTAAGTCGTTAATTTCTTTAGGTGAAAGCTTTTTATCGGAAGAAAGTTTTTCGGTTTTCTCCTTGTTGAGGTGATCTCTCATGCCATCTACCAAACCGCCAAAGGCTACTTCGGCTGTGTTGGGAATATAACTGAAAACTGTATTTACCAAGTCACCGTCAATAGCTTTCAGTACAGGTTCTACCATATTCATTCCTAAGCTATGGCGCTCGGCATAAATATTAGCATCGTTTCCACGCGAAAAATAAATGCGTTCAAATGAGCAGGCTAATCTTTTTTCAGGAGCGTTAATTTGTTCTTCGCTGATAGCCCCATCTTTTTTAATGATGATGGCATGGCCCGGCTTAACTTCTTTTACATCTTCAATCTTAATATCGAATACTGTTTGAATGATAGGGCGCTCCGAGCAAACTACAGCCACTTCATCATCATGATAATAATACGCAGGACGAATGCCGTTCGGGTCACGCAACACAAAGGCATCACCGTGGCCAATAAGCCCCCCCATAACATAACCGCCGTCCCAGCGTTTGCTGGCCTCGGTAAGTATGGCTGCTACATCCAGGTTTTTTCCTATCAGCTCAGAGATTTCAGCGTTGGTGTATCCCTGCGCTTTGTATATTTTAAATAATTTATCGTTTTCTACTTCCAAGAAATGGCCGATCTTTTCCATTACCGTAACGGTGTCGGCTTTTTCGCGGGGGTGCTGGCCCAGTTCTACCAGGTGCCCGAAAAGCTCATCAACATTGGTTAGGTTAAAGTTTCCGGCAACAACCAGGTTGCGTGTTTTCCAATTGTTTTGACGCAAAAAGGGGTGACAGTTCTCTATGTTATTCTTTCCAAACGTACCGTAACGCAAATGCCCCATTAAAAGCTCGCCCAGGAAAGGAAGATTTTTTTTCTGCCAGTCTACTTCGTTATATTCATCCGGAAATTGCTTACGTGCTTCGTTAAAGTTATCGTGTATTTGTGTAAAGATATCCAGGTTGGCGCGTGTGCGCACAGAACGCAGCCTGTCGATATACTGAGTTCCGGGAGCGGTATCTAATTTAATGGTGGCAACCCCTGCGCCATCTTGTCCGCGGTTGATCATTTTCTCCATTACCAGGTAAAGTTTGTGCAGCCCGAAGCGTGCAGAGCCATACTTTTTGCGGTAATAAGTCAGAGGTTTTAAAAGGCGGATGAGTACGATACCGCACTCGTGGTTTATGGTGTCACTCATGGTACTACAAAGGTAAGTTTTTTAGCGCTTGGTGGCAGATATAAAATCTGCCATTCGTCTAAAAACAGCGTTTATTTTTCTTAAAACCTGTAACGATTTTTAAATCAAAATAAATTTGCATAAAGGTACAGAATATCTATTTTTGCACCTCGTTTTACCGCTCCTATAGCTCAGTCGGTTAGAGCATCAGACTCATAATCTGAGGGTCCTTGGTTCGAGCCCAAGTGGGAGCACAGCTAAAAAAGCCTTTGAATTTCAAAGGCTTTTTTAGTTCCGGGAAAATTGGTTTTGCCAAAAGAGCTGCGTTGAGATATTTAGATATCTTTGAGTAAGTAATTCTAAACACTATAACAATAAATAATATGCAAAACATATTGGAGATACTTAAACCTTTTATGCCTCTGTTAATCATCCTTATAATTTGGGAAGGAACCTGGAAATTAATTGCGATGTGGAAAGCCGGACGCAATAATCATCTTGCCTGGTTTGTGTGTATAGCTCTTATTAATACAATAGGAATTTTGCCAATCATTTATATTTTAATGCATAGAAAAAATGCTGTGAAATAAAATATCACAGTGGTCGCATTTAATATAAAACCAGGTTACAGAAGATAACCTTAAAACAAGCTTTAACGATATAAAAAAGCCCCGCCGTCAAAAAGACAACGAGGCTTTTTTGCTATAAGCACCAACCACTTACAGCGCTTTGGCTACCACCACATTGCTGTATGCACTTTCGCCATGTGTGCCCACACAGTAAATACGCACCGCATATTTGGTTCCGCTAACAAGGCCTGTCAACGTAAACCTTCTTTGGGTTAGTATCTTTACCTGGGTCCACACAACAGCGGCAGGCAATGTTATGCCCGGAGCGGGCACCCCAACTCTGTTTCCAAATCCAACAATAGAAGGATCGGTAGTTATTTCAACTACATACACATGGGCCTCGTGCACACCATCCCATTCAGTGTGTATCTCGCCTTCGTTCAGCGTGCTTTCTGCCCTTAAATTAGCTGGCGCAGATGGCACTGCAGCCGGCATGTTCGGGCGACGATAATCCATACCTGCCGAAGTAATAATGGTTATTGCATTGCCGCCTGTAAGTGCCGCCTCATTGGCAATGCTTTCAACATGATTACCTAAGCGCAGCATTAAATTATCCAGCTCGGCTTCCAATTGGTTTTGCAGGGCTGTTTTATCTACACCGCCATTCATAGCTGCCACGTGGGCATTCTCCAGGTTTTGTGCTGCACTGCTTACCTGTGCCAACGTAGGAACCGGAGAAGGAAAAAAAGGGTTGCCCGTCATGCTAAGCACTACCCCTTTACTGAATTCAATTTTGTTATCAACCGTGCGTTCAGCCAGTCTCAAACTTACTTTTTCGTTTTTCATAACGATACTTTTTTTTGATTTTTACTTGGTTAATTCCCCGGTTCTGCTGTGCCTAAGAGAGCCGGAAAAGAGAAAAATGTCGGTCATGATTACCTCCTTTTTGTTTAATTAATAATTTAGAAGTGGGTATTTCTACGGCTAAATTACAACCGCAAAAAGCCAAAAAGTAAACTTTTTAATAAGTGGCAGGAATTTTTTTATAACTGGTCGGTTTTAACAAATAACTGGTCAATTTTTTCAAGTTAACGAACAGAAAAAACGCAAAAAATAGAAGTAAAAAGGCAGAGCCATGCTTAGATTATCTTTAGTGATGCTTAGATACAGACAAGCAATGCTCAGTTTATCATAAACTAAGCATCCATCAGGTTTGGCAAAGCTTAATTTGTTTCTATTGATGCTTGGATAGCGTTTAGCGATGCTTAATTAATCGTAAACAAAGCATTCATTAGGCTTGACAAAGCTTAACTTATTTCTGTTGATGCTTAGATAGCGTTTAGCGATGCTTGAGGTGTTATAAGCTAAGCATTAAGTATACCCGGTTATGCTAAGTTTATTTCTGTTGATGCTTCGATAGAATTTAGTAATACTTGTTTTATTTTAATCGTAGCAGAGATTATATCTGTCAAAGTATATTTTACTTAAAAAATCTTTTTGCGTAGTATCTTTACAAAATGGTACAAAGCCTTGCTAAATACAAAACAGCTTCTTGTTTTAAGTTTAATTATAACGACTCTTTAAGTAAAGAGTGTAATGCCCCAAAAGACAAAAGTGGTGTTTACTTAATTTACGCAGATAAAGAACTTATTTATATTGGCCGGAGCGGACGCAAAGATAAAAATGGAAATATAAAACATCGTAAGGATGGTTTGTATGGCAGATTTGTAAAAGGTAAACAGTTTGGTGACAGGCGAACTAAAACCTGGCCGGCTAAAATAAAAGAAGAAGGCATTAAAGAATTTAGTGTGCATTGGTTTGTTACCTACGATGATATTTATAAAGATTTTCCAGATGAAATAGAATATAGGTTGATAAATGAATACAAAAAGCAATTTGGCAACATACCTCGTTGGAATAATAAAGGTTAACTTTTAACTACTTCTTAGGCTGCAGTATAATGGCCGGTTTTTTAAATACGTCTACAAACAATTCTTTTAAAATTTTTAAAGTTTGTAAATGTGTAACACTGCGCGAGCGGCAGGCTATATAAAAAGAGAGTAAAAAACTAACGGCAATATTGATAATGCCTATGGCAATGATGCCGCAAAAAACAGTTATGATAAATGCCAGGTTATAATGCTCTATGCTGCCCAGTGCAATGCCAAAATTGCCTGCCGATATGGTAATGTGCCTGATATCAATGGGCAGGCCTATAAATTTACTGAAGTTACCGGTGCAGCCCAAAGCCATCCCTAAAAACAAGTTGCCTATGATGGCGCCGGTGTTTTTTTCTACAAAGCTGCTAAGCCTTTCTAATTTTTTGGGCTTCATCATGCTTTGCAGTCTGGCATGATGCCTGATACGTTTGGGTATTTCTGAGAACACAACCTTATTATCATAATAACCTGTTATCAGGCCCGAAAGAGAAAGATATACCCCGGTGATAGCGGCAAAAATTAAAGCCCCGCTTAAAAAAGGATGGTTGGATGTTAGCTGTGCTTCGGCGGTTGAGTAGTTGAATATTTTAATGAATAAAAACCAATCGAAGCTCCAGGCAATTAAAAAACAAACAGGCAATACAACTAATAAGTTACCTACCAATGATATGAACTGGCTGCGCAATATTTGAGCCAGCACAAGCGAGAGTCCTTTTTTATCCTGTGCGCTGTCTTCAATGCTGCGGGCAATAAATGAAGCCGTCATAGCAGGTTGTTTGGTGGCAAGGGTTAGGTGCAGCAAATGCATAAGGATAAAACCGAAAGAATAATTCAGGCCAAACAATAAGCCTTCGCCAAATAAAGACAGGTGCGGTATGTGGTGTATGAAGTTTTTTATAAAGACCAAAAACACTACAACCAGTCCGCCGCCCATGGCAGATAAAAAGAGCTTGCGGTTTTCTGCTTTATTAAAGCCAATGTAGTTGCCTCCTTTTTCGGATGTGTGGCTAACAATGCGGTAGGCCAGCAAGTTTGAGTTTTGTTTAAAGAATTTCAGTATGCTGTATCGTTCAAACTCGGCATTGATCAGCGTTTTTAAAAGACTTGTAATTAGTTCGGCCTGGCTGTCGATTTCTTCATTGATATAAATATTGAGCAGCAGCTTTAAGCGCGCAATGTGCTGGCCGGCCCGCTCTAAAATAAAGGTAAGGTGCAGGCTGATGCCAAGCTCATCTTTATTGTTGCGCAGGTACATGAACAGGCTTTCGCATTTGTCTAAAGATGCAAGCAAATGTTTTACTTCCTGTTTATCAATGCTGAGATCATCTTCATTTTGATACCTGGCTACAAAAGCATTTATCTGCAGGTTAAATTCAAGGAAGGAGTTATGATGATCCTGGTTGGGCGGAAGCTTTTGCGAGAAGTAAGGATCTAAGCCTATGTTGACAAGCCTATTAGTGAGGATGACAATAGAGCGGATCATTTGCCAGGCAAAATTCTTTTCGTGCAGGCGCAGATCGGTTTTATCAATACCTGAAAAGAGAAGCTCCCAGTTTGGTAGGCTTATTTCATCAAGCCAATCGATGTTGTTTTCTTTTGGGAAGACAGCTTTGATGTAATTGCTTAATTCGTTATCGTCGAAAACAGGGGGAAGTAGTTTGTGCTTGATCCGGCCAGTAATTTCGCGCACGAAGCCGAGGTTGGTATTGATGCCATAATCGGTGAAGGCGGTAATGAATTGTGCGTTCTCGAGGAAATCATAAAAGAAGGTGTTGAGCTCTATCTTAAAGGAATCGTCTTTTAATTTTCTTTCGATTAAAGCAGTTAGCTGTGCATTAAATAGTGCCTGGTTTTTCTTATATAGTATCCGGGCTTCTCTTACAAAAAGTTGTATGGCTTTATATTTCTCGTTCCACAGCTGATCCATTTTTTATTTGGCAGAAGTTCTTTTTAAAACTTCTGTTAGTATCTCTTTGTCGGCATCTGTTAATGTAATTCCCCTGCGATCCATCACGCGCTCGGCTACTTCAAAGGCTTTGGTGATCTCGTATTTAACCATCTTATCGGCCCCGCCCCACGAGAAGGAAGGAACATGCGTAGGAGGGAAGCCTCCGCCAAAGATATTAGCATTTACACCTACCACGGTGCCTGTGTTTAGCATGGTGTTGATGCCTGTTTTACTGTGGTCGCCCATTAGTAAGCCACAAAACTGCAGGCCGGTGTTTATCATTTTGCGCTGTGTGTAATTGTAGGCTTTTACAGGGGCGTAGTTATTTTTAAGGTTAGAGTTGTTGGTGTCGGCTCCTAAATTGCACCACTCACCTAATACCGAGTTTCCTAAAAAGCCGTCGTGGCCTTTGTTGCTGTAGCCAAAGATCACAGAGTTGCTTATTTCTCCGCCTACTTTGCTGTGCGGGCCAATCGTGCTCCCTGTATAAATTTTGGCTCCCATTTTTACTTCGCTGTGTTCGCACAGGGCAAAGCTGCCGCGTATGAGAGAGCCTTCCATTACTACTGCATCCTCGCCAATGTATACCGAGCCGCCTTGTGTGTTGAAGGTGGCGCACTCTACGCTGGCGCCGCTTTCTATAAATATGCTGCCTTTGCCGATAACGCGGTTAGTTTTAGATAATGGTTTTGATTTTCTGCCTTTGGTAATGAGTGTAAAATCGAGTTCTATTTCTTTGGCGTTGTTTTTAAAAATGTCCCAGGGGAAGTTGAGGATGGTGCAGTGGCTTTTAGATTGTATCTTTTCAAATTCCATAAAGGATTCATCGGGATTGATGGTGCAGTAGGCAAGCAGCACATCGTCTTTATAAAGGCGTTGAGATTGCTTTAGTTTGTTTATTTCTTTAATGAGGGTATCATCCGGGCAAATGCGCCCGTTGATGTATAGGGTAAGGTGTTTTTCGTTTGCGTGATACGGAAATTTTTCGGCAAGGTAAATGGGGCACAAATAGGAGAAGTCTTTTTTGAGGCGCTGCTCCCATTTTTCTTTAATGGTCAGGATGCCTATGCGGATCTCACAAGACGGGCGTGTGAAGGTTAGGGGCAAAAGGTCGCTCCAGCGATCGTCATCAAACAAAACGTAATTCATCATGGTAAATTAATTTTGTTGTGAAGGTAATATTTATTAGGTTCTGTTTTTGCTAAAGAAAATTGAAAAAAGAGTATATTTAAGTAATAAAGAACAGGCAGGTTATGTTTAATAAAATAGTTGCTATAGTTTTAACTGCCTATGTTGTAATAAGTTTTTTACCCGTTAGTCGGGAAAGCTCAAAACAAACTGAAATAGTTACTGAACATCATTATCAAAAATACAGCTCTTTTACAAAAAGAGGGTCCAGGGAAGGAAATTTAATTTTTATTACTACTAATAAAGGTAATCATTATGAGTTTGAAGGACGGGACTTAGGGAGTCGTTCCTTTGCTATTAATGATACCATTGAATCGGTTAAAAATTTACTTTTTAAAACTACAGGTGTTAATCATTTAAAATACGATGCATACTATCCTATTAACGGATCGAATACACTTTTGTTTTTTCTGGCAGGCTTATGCGTTGTTATGCTTATTTTTTGGTTATCTGATGAAAAGAAAAATATAGCAGGCTATAATATGGCTACACTTATAGCAATTGTACTATTTCTTATATATGTGTTTTGGCAATAAACTCCATCCTGAAAAAGGACAGGAGCTTGATTAAGCTATCTGACTTTCTTTGATGACTTCTTTGATATCCTGGATGATCTTTTTGGCCAGGTTATCAGCAGTCGACATACTCGCACTTTCTGAATAGATACGTATAATAGGCTCTGTATTTGATTTGCGCAGGTGCACCCACTCTTTATCAAATTCTATTTTAACGCCATCGATGGTGTTAACGGGTTGTTTTTTGTATTTGGTTTTTATCTTTTCAAGGATAAAATCTACATCAATTTCTGGGGTTAGCTCTATTTTGTTTTTAGAGATGTGGTAATCAGGATAGGTGCTGCGCAGCAGGGAAACCGATTTGCCGAATTTTGCCAGGTGGCTTAAGAACAAGGCAATTCCAACTAAAGCATCGCGTCCGTAATGAAGTTCGGGTAAGATGATTCCTCCGTTGCCTTCGCCACCAATAACCGCTTTGGATTCTTTCATTAAAGTAACTACGTTCACTTCGCCTACGGCAGATGCAGCGTATTTGCCTCCTGCTTTTTCGGTAACGTCTCTAAGCGCGCGGGTGGATGAAAGGTTAGAAACAGTGTTTGCTTTTTTGTGGTGCTGCAATACGTAATCGGCAACGGCAACCAGGGTGTATTCTTCGCCAAACATTTCGCCGTCTTCGCAAACCAGTGCCAAACGATCTACATCCGGATCGACAGAGATGCCTAAATGTGCTTTGCTTTTTGTAACTGCTTTAGAGAGGTCGCGCAGGTTTTCAGGGAGTGGCTCGGGGTTGTGTGCAAATTGCCCGTCGGGCTCGCAATGAATTTTTACAATATCGGTAACGCCCAATGCTTCTAATAACATGGGCACGGCAAAGCCTCCGCTTGAGTTGATGGCGTCTAATGCAATGGTGAAATTCTTTGCTTTAATGGCTTTTATATCTACGTAAGGAAGTTTTAAAATTTTATCTATGTGTAGTTTTAAAAGGTCATCACGTTTAGTTATTTTGCCTAAGTGGTTTACATCGGCATAGCTGAAGTTAGCTTCTTCTGCAATGGAAAGTATCTTGGCCCCGTCGGCTTCGCTTACAAATTCGCCTTTGGCGTTAAGTAGTTTTAGGGCGTTCCATTGTTTTGGGTTGTGGCTTGCAGTAATGATGATGCCGCCTTGTGCTTTTAGTTCGGTAACGGCAACTTCAACTGTGGGTGTGGTAGATAATCCTATGTCGATGCAGTTAATGCCTAAAGCCGACAAGGTTGACACGGCTAACTGGTTAACCATATCGCCTGAGAGGCGGGCATCTCTGCCAATAATAACAGTAACGTTTTCTTTGTTTTGTTGTTTGATCCAGGTGCCGTATGCTGATACATATTTAACTACATCGGGCGGTGTTAGTCCTTCTCCTGCTGTGCCTCCAATAGTTCCCCGTATGCCTGAAATAGATTTTATTAATGTCATCGATCTGAAAAATGTTTCTGCAAAATTAAGCATACTTAACATATACGGTTTTTTATTTCTCAACACATACAATAATATATGTTTAAAAAAAATAGGTTTAACAAATCAAAAACCGATACTTTTGTATAACACTAAAAATGAGTACCTTTATTAGGAGTTGTTTATAGTTTTAGAAAGGACATTTTATGGATAAAGACAATTTTCCGGAAAACTCTTCAGACGAAAATAATATACTGGATTTGGTTAAGCGATTTGAGGAAATGCTTGAGCATGATGATGCGTATTATTTTGAGTCGGACCAGTTGGAAGAGATCATTGAATATTATTTTAACTCGGGCAACCCCGGTAATCTTAAAAAGGCCATTGATTTTGCTTTGGAGCGATACCCGTTTGTAGCTGATTTTAAGATCGCAAGGGCACAATTTCTGGCATATAATCAAAACACGCAGGAGGCTTTGAAGCTTTTGAATGATGTGGAGCTTATGGAGCCCTCTAACCCGGATGTGTATACTACCCGTGGATATATTTACAGCCAGATGGGCTTGAGCGAGCAGGCTATTGAGAATTATAAAACGGCACTGAATTATACCGAGCAACCCGATGAAGTGATGATTGCTTTGGGGGTTGAGTTTTTGAGCCAGGATAAGTTTTTAGATGCTATTTATTACCTGAAGAAAGCGGTGCTGCATAACCCGGAAAATGATTATGCGCTTAGCGAGTTGTTTATTGCCTTTGACGCAGCAAGCCAGCTGGAAGAAGGGGCGGTGTTTTACAAAACGCTGATCGATAAGGACCCATATAATCATTTTGCATGGTTTAATGTGGGCTTGTGCTACAGCAAGCTTAACAGGCATGATATGGCGCTGGAGGCGTATGATTATGCTTTGGCCATTAATGAAAAGTTTGCCTCGGCTTATTTTAATAAGGCAAATGCTTTGGCGGGCTTGAACCGGTTTAATGAGGCGATTGATGTTTATAAAGAAACGTTTGACCACGAGGAGCCGGACCCTATTGCGTATTATTACATTGGTGAGTGCTACGAGCAGCTGAATGATTATGATTCGGCATTGTTGTATTACAATAAGTGCATTAAGAAGAACCCGGGCTTTGCCGATTCGTGGCTGGCTATCGGGATCATCCTAGATTACCAGAACAGGTTAACAGAAGGAATTCATTATATAAAAAAGGCTATTGAGCTGAACCCAAAAGACGCGGAGACTTGGTATATTTTTGGCGACACGCAGCGCAAGCTTGGCTTTTTTGAAGAGGCTGCCGAGGCTTATGCCAAGGTGATCGAGCTGCAATATGATGAATGGGATATTTGGTTAGACTACGCAGATCTTTTATTAGAAGCCGATTATGCTGAACAGGGGATTGCGATGCTGCAGGAAGGTTTAAAGATATTTCCGGATGTGGCGGAGCTTCATTATCGTTTAAGTGCTATGCTGATTGCCGCGGGCAAAAAGCAGGAGGCGCTTGGCGAACTGCAAAGCGCCCTGGTTTTAGATTATGATAAACACAATGAATTGTTTGAATATGCGCCTGCGCTAAAAGAGAATCAAACAATAGTTAATGCAATAGATACTTTTAAAAAGCCATAATTTTATGATTAATATTGATTTACCATACATGCCAAAGCGTACTGAAAAGCCCCGCACCAGCGGTTTTACGATGGTGATGGATAAAGGGCTCTCGCTAAGGCAGGCAGAAGATTTTATAGAGGCCGGCGGAGAATATGTAGATGTGGTGAAGCTTGGCTTTGGAACATCAGTTGTTTCAAAAAATGTAAAAGAAAAAATTGCGCTTTATAAAAGTGCAGGCATTAAAACATATTTAGGCGGCACTTTGTTAGAAGCCTTTATTGTTAGAAATAAATTTGAAGATTACATTCGTCATATAGACTCGCTTGGGTTAGAAATGGCTGAAGTATCTGATGGTTCAATTGAATTGGCACATGGCAAAAAGTGCGAATACATTCATCAACTTTCTAAACACGTTACGGTTTTATCTGAGGTTGGATCGAAAGAAGAAGGTATTATTATTCACCCTTCAAAATGGGTTAAGATGATGAAAGCCGAATTGGAGGCCGGTTCTTGGAAAGTTATTGCCGAAGCCAGAGAAAGCGGAACGGTGGGTATTTTTCACAAAAGCGGAAGTGCGCATGTGATGTTGATCAATCGTATTACCTCAAAAATACCTACAGAATCTATCATTTGGGAAACTCCGCAAAAATCGCAACAAGTGTATTTCATTAAACTGATGGGGGCTAATGTAAACCTGGGCAATATTGGTCCGGATGATATTATACCTTTGGAAACTTTACGTATAGGGCTTAGGGGAGATACTTTCTTTTCGTACCTGCCGGATGATATCCGCGAAAAAAACATGCAAAAATCCGAATAACAAAAAATAAGTATGCAAGAGATAACTGTACAGCAATTAAAATCAATGATGGATAACAAGGAAGATTTCCAGTTGATCGATGTGAGAGAAGAGTATGAGAAAGATATTTGTGAGATTGGCGGAGAGCTGATCCCGATGGGTGAGGTGGCCGATAATATTGACAAAATAAGCAAGGACAAAAAAGTAGTGATACACTGCCGCAGCGGAAAACGTTCTGCTTCTATTGTGCAAATGCTGGAACAAGCACACGGCTTTAAAAATCTGTATAATTTAAAGGGCGGTATTTTGGCCTGGGCAGATGAGATAGATACTTCAATTCCTAAGTATTAAAATTAACGTATGATACGGAACAATCATGTAGCGTATTTACATTCGCTTGTCATTTCGACCGAAGGGAGAAATCTTTTTATGATTAGATTTCTCAGTCGTTCCTCCTTCGAAATGACAAATGTTCAACATTATCAAACTAATCACTAAAACATTTTATGGTAGAATTATTTACGCATATATTGCACCTGGATTTTGACTGGCTGTTTGCCAACTATAACACCTCTATTTATGTTATTTTATTTCTGGTAATTTTTGTAGAGACCGGTTTAGTGGCTATGCCTTTTCTTCCGGGAGATTCGCTGTTGTTTACAGCCGGCCTTTTTGCCCGCACAGGGCATCTGACCTTGCCATATGTTTTGATCTTATTATTTATTGCCGCTGTTTTAGGCGATAATGTAAATTACTGGGTTGGCAGGACGCTTGGCTTACGAGTGTTTCAGTTTAAAATTAAAGGCAAGCCTGTTGTAAAGGAGGAGTACTTAACTAAAACGCATTCTTTCTTTGAAAAATACGGAACCAAAGCCATCATCATGGCGCGCTTTGTGCCGTTGGTTAGGACCTTTGCTCCTTTTGCAGCCGGCATAGCACAAATGAATTATAAAAAGTTTGTGAGCTTTGATGTATTGGGCGGTGCTTTATGGATCTGTTCTTTAACCCTTGCCGGTTATCTTTTAGGTAATGTAGAATTTATACGTAAGCATATCGACCTGGTTTGCTTAGGTATTATTTTTATCTCTGTGGTGCCTGTTATTATGGGCGTTATAAGAGGGAATAAAAAAGAAGCTTAATGCTTCTTCCCGAAATGCGGACAAGTATCGCATTTGTTTTTCGGGCGGAAGATAAAGCAGCTGTTCATCAATAAGGCAGTGCCCAGTAGCAGAAAAAGTATCTTATATCTTTTGATCATATTTTATTCTTTATTTTATTTTAACTCGTTGTTCTTGTTTGTTGCTCCGCGCCTGGAAATATTTACACCATTTTGTTAAAGGACATTTTTCGCATAAAGGTTTGCGTGCCAAACAAACATACCTGCCATGCAAAATTAACCAATGATGCGCTTTCGGCACCAATTCTTCCGGAATAAATTTTATTAATTGCTTTTCGGCCTGCAATACGTTTTTTGCGTTGGTTGTCAGGCCCAGTCTTGCTGAAACCCTAAACACATGCGTATCTACGGCCATTGTAGGCTTATCGTACACAACAGATGCTATAACGTTAGCCGTTTTTCTACCTACGCCCGGTAGTTTAACAAGCTCGTCGACCTCGTTGGGTATCTTGCTTTTAAAATCTTTTACCAGCATTTGTGCCATGCCTACCAAATGTTTGGCTTTGTTGTTTGGATAGCTGATGCTGCGTATATAGGTAAAGATGGTTTCGGGTGTGCTTACGGCAAGTGCCTCCGGAGTTGGATAATCCTTAAATAATTTTGGCGTAACCATGTTCACACGCTTATCCGTACACTGTGCAGAAAGTATAACCGATACCAATAATTGAAACGGGTTTTCATAATGCAATTCCGTTTCGGCAGGCGAATCATTCTGCTGAAAGTAATTTAATATATGATCGTATCGTTCTTGCTTTGTCATTTGTTTATTTTATCATCCTGAACATGACTAAGAATAAGTTGGGCGTTCCGCTGAGGATACCAATAAACTGCCATTATAATATATAAATCAATCTTTTAGAAAGAATTTTAGTTTTCATAAGTAACATTTTAGTATCAGATGTTGCCTAAATGAAACTAAGCTTTACTTATGTTTCTTTTGGCCTCAATATGCTCTAATTTATTACACAGCAGTATATCAAAGAATTTATATAACAAATTTAATAAAATTCTTCATCTTTTTTAAAATAAGGAACCCCAATCACTTTTATTTAGATATATCTCATTTACCAGTTTTTTGTTAAAAGCGACCAGTTATCTTATAAAATCAACCAGATATAAAGTTGTAAGGATTTTATGAAACATAAATATTTTCAAGCCGTAGAAATAACTAGTCATGAAAACAAATATTCATTTATATGCCCCAAAAACAAAACCTCAAAGAAATGCTGCCCATGTTGCAGGATTTGAGTTCAGAAAAATTAGAGCAATTAAAAGGATTAATTAAGCTGTTAGGAAAATAAATTTGATTTTAAAACGTTTTAATAATAATGATAATGAAAAAATAATCAATACATATCAGAGAAAGTATTGTGAATTAGCCCTACCGGTGGTAACGGTGGTTCTGATCACCAAACAATACCATCTTTGATAAGCCGTAGAGTTACAAGGGAAACTGCTTGCGGACCGGTGGGGGTGAAAAAAACGGTTAAGACACACCTGCCATCGCCACTGCAACGTTTCTTAAAATAACTTAATGGGGAAATGGACCTGCATTAGACGTGATGCTTCTCTAAATACTTAAAACGGTTAAAGACAGAATGAAAATTACCAGCTTTATTCTGTTTGTTATAAACCCTGCCTGTAAGAGGGTGTTGACTTACTAAAGCAGGTATTGCTTGTAAAGAGAATCGGCCGATTTCAATATAGGTGATGTTATAACCTTTAGGTGCCGGAATAAAGAATTTGTCTGGGAGGTTCTTTATTTCCGGTACCGATAAGGTATTTCTATGAATGCATATTGTCAGAAGGGAGGTTTATGATGAAACGAATTGGAATCATCCGGCACGAAAATTATGACCCTGAGAAGCTGGAAGTTATTTTCAAAAGGCTTGAAACAGCATCTAAAGTGAACCAAAGCCATGACTATGAGATGGCCATAGATCAGTTCAGCGTTATTCCCAGAACTTCCGATCTGAAAAGATTCGATGTTTTTTCAGAATTTGTAACCGCTAATTCTGAGTGTTTAGTTATCTACACCTATTATGGCACATCCAAACAATATGATGCCTACTTTTTTTATTTTAAAAGTATACCAGCCTACAAAGTAAAAAACCAGACTTTGGGATCAGTTACAAATGATGAATTTGAAAAAGAGCAAAAGGCAAGAATCTTAAAAGAGGCCTACTATGAAAAACTGGAGATAGAGAATCAAGAGCTAAAGGCAAAGCTGGAAGAATCAGAGCAAAAGTTTAAGAACGAACAAGAATATTGGGAGGAGATTAAAAAAGGGAAAGTAGCTTCTTTTGGAGAAATAGGAAGTGCCGTTCTTACCAGTCTTTTATCTAATCCAAATTTGCAAAAAATGTTCCCGACATTAGCTATGTTTGGCAATCCAAATCAAGTAGTGAATTCACCTTTAGGAAACCCTCCGCAGCAGCAGGAGGCAAGTTTTAAACGAAAAGGAGAAAAAGCGGAAAGTAAAAACAAAGAAGATCAGGCTAATGCTTCCGGTAATGGGCTAAATGAACAGGAGAAAAACCACCTTCGCTTTTTCAGGGAGCTAAGCAGGCGGTTTGATGAGCAACAGCTTGGCATTCTGATGAATATTCTAAAGCTTCTCATACCGAATCCACAAGCTTTAAGATCAACCCAAAAGCATATCCAGAACTTTTTAAACAACAAACCCAAGCCATAGCACAACAAATTTGCAACAAAGCCTGTTGCGCTTCTATTGTTCTTTGATGCGCTACCGTTACGCCCATGTTGCGCTGATGTTCCGTTAAGATGCGCTGGCGTTACGCTGGAAACAAAAAACAACAAGGATTGAACAAAACAGAACCAAAACTCAACAGATCTTGATAAAACCCATATAAAATCACCTTAAATACTACGTTATGAAGACCGAAAAAGCAACAAAAGAGGATATAGAAATACGAAATAAGATAGTACAGACGGCTTTAGCCGGAAAATTAAAGAATCTGGATGAAGATGGCCTGTTAGATGCTGCTCTTTATTTGGCTGAAGAATTAAAAGACGCTTTAAATGAAAATAAAACTCTCGCTAGAGATAAAACCAAGCTGGAGAATAAAATTAAAGAGCTGGAGGAATCCCAAAAACCTCTCCCTAAATATTCTAACTATCCATACGATAAAGATTATATCGCCAAGCTTGTTTTTATTTTATCCAAAAGTGAAACGGTTATGACTTTTGAAGACATCGTTAATGCCTTCCTTCAATTAGAAACGGATCTGGATGAAAAATGGCGTAATCCCAGAAAATCTATTTCTAAGATCATTTCAAGGGCTTGTAGTTTTCAGGTTGTTTGCCGTGAAAAAGCGTATGGATATAATGGGTATTATGTTTATGGCTTGCCTGTGGAGCAATCTTTATCATCCTTGTCATTTAAAGAAGAAAAATCATAGCTCATAACGTAATTATTAATTTAGTAATTGAGCTAATACGATTTCCTGAACATTTTGAATGTCTGTGTTCATGCTAAATTTATCGAATTTGTATTTCATATAACGAGAGGTAAAATCGTCGTGAGTTGACATGATTAATTGGTAATCAGAAAACTCATTACGCACAAGTTCAATAAAAGTATGAATATTTAAATCGTCCATTGTTTGAATAGGGTCGTCAATGGCCAAAAATCTAAAATTCTGATTTGTATTGTATACTTTATTAAGCGATAAGCAAAACGCCAAAGAAACTACAGCCATCTGACCAGAACTTAAATGATAAACAATATCGTGGTCAGAAGAGTGTCCTGTTTTAAATCGGACGTTATTACTTTGCCCAGTTGTATGAATTTCTACAAAAATCCCAAGACCTTGCTGATAGCTTTGTAAGATTTTACCTGAATAAATGTAAAATGGAATTTTTATGTTTTGAATCATTTCGGCTTTATGATCCTGAATCGTTCTGTGAACCTTTTCATAGATGTTATTTACATACCCAATTACTTTTCCGAGTTTTTCTTGGCGACTTTCAAGAAATTGCAATCGAGTATTTGCAATTGCTGCGTAGGTGCCTCGTAAATATTCTAATTTCGAGTTCAATAAATCTGATGATGTCGCTTCAAACAAATCTGCTTTTGAATTGAAAAACTCTTGATAAAATTGTTTATTTCCGATTTGAAGTTCATTAAACCTAAATTCCGGCAATAACTTTTCTTCAAGATAAACTTTCAACGCTACTTGTTTTTCATTTATTTCCGCCAAAAGTGTTGGCACAGTAGACAAATTTATTGGCTCAATTTCCGCACTACTTAATACAGTATAGGTATTAAATATTTCATCGACCTTATCCTTCATGTTTGGATAATTTCTCAAAAGCGAGATAATTTCCTTTTCCGTGACTTTGTTTTCAGAAATAAATTGCTTTGCTGAAGTAGCAATCTTGCTATTAACCTCTTTTAATTGTCCTTGCAATAAAACTTTCTGTTCAATTTTAGTATTGTTAAATGCAGTTAAAGAACTACTCTTTGCAACGATAGCCGAATTCAAAGAATCAAAAGAATCAAAGCCCGTGTCACACAATGGACAATTACTGTCCGATACATGAAGTGTATCTTTAATCTTTACGAAATCATTTAAAATCTGTTGTCGTTGGGAGTTTAAATCTGAAATAATTTTTCCTATTTCACCCAAGTCTTGATCGATGGTTTTTATCCCCTGCTCTATAAATTTATAAGCTGTTAATTCTTCTTGAGAATTTAAAAAGTCATCAAAATATTGTTGTTCAATAAAAGAAGTGTCCGCCTTTTTGAGAAATTCACTAGCTCGAGTTATTTTAGAATTCGTCTCATCAAGTTTTGTTACTAAGTCATCAGTGTATATTTTTCTTATTAAAATGGCACTTAATAATTGATTGTTTCCTATTATCTCATCATTCAGTTTTTTATACTTAATTGATTTTTCAAACTCTGAAACACTAAAATTATTTCTAAATTCAATTAACGAATTAATTGTAGTTTCAAACGCAGTTAACTTTTCCCTGGCATTCTCAATTTGAGTAAAAGGACTTTCTCGGTCAAACTCAAAATCGCTTTCTGAAAATAGTTTTTGATACTGAGCATTTTGAGAATTAGGTAGGGCTTCACGTAAAACATTCATTTGCCCTGTTATTGAATTAGATTGGTTTACTAATGAATCCTTTAGCTCCTGAATCTTTTGTTTCTCTTGTTCTTCTTTTTCGATATTGAATAAAAACCCAAGAGAAGCTCCCTTATCATCTTCGTTTTTTCTTAAAAAATATATGCTGTCCTCTTGCTGTATATAATTAAATAGATAATAGGTAGAGGACAAATCTACATTGGAATCAGTACCATAAAATAATTCATTTATACTTTCCTGCTCAACAGATGCTAAAGATGAAAAATCATTTGAATCAAAAAAGGCGCTGTCTGTTGTTAAGTAAGTCGCAAATATGTTATTGGCATCGTCTGGTATAAAATCTCTACCCCACTTAACACGAGTTGGTGACGTTTCATCGTCATAGTGTTTAATAATTAGATGATTGCTTCCTGTAGTAGTATCTTCAATCCATAATTTTAAAGTAACATTCTCACCATCGGTATTTTGAAAAAAGGGCTTGTTCTTATTGTTTGTCTTTTTTTGTACTTCTTTGAATAATGCAACTCTCTTAAATTCCCCTGTGATACATAGTTCCATTACATCAAAAATTGTTGTTTTACCAAATCCATTGGGACCGGACATAACATTGACACTTGTTCCTTGAGTATCGAAACTAAAGATTGTCTTAGATTTAATTCCCTTAAAATTCTGAAGAGATATCTTTTTAATTTTGATCATTCGGTAGCAGTTCAATTAATTCATTAATCTTTTCTTCATCATCGGAATTAGTAAAATCAAGCAATGCAAATTCATCAGCACGTTCAAGTAAAGTTTGGTGCAATCCCGATAAACCACCTAAAACACTTTCTAATTTTTGGCTTAATGTACTGTATCCTGTTAGGTCAAGTGTAAGCTTTAGAAAAGGAAGCTTAATAAAAAGTTGCATGATAACGAGGTATTCAGCTATTTCTTCACTATAACCATTGGTTGCAAAATATCCAAAGTTCTCAATGCTATTTATCTTGAGAACTAAGGAATTGACAATCGGATCATCAGTTAATGCACTTATCGAAGCGTCCGTATATAAAATCACATACTTTTTTAGGAAGAATTCATCCTCCTCAAGAAATAAAATTTGCTGCTGAAGGTCGGACAATGAAGTAATGCTTGCACATTTAACTAATACTATCAGCGAAGAGTTCTTTTCTATTGCAATTTGGTCACCAGAATTTATGATGTTTTTAAACCCATCCATTATAGCTTTGAATTGTTCATTTGTATCAAAACTATCGTGATTCTTGATTAACTTAAAAGTTAATTCAGGAAGCGAGGTTAAAAAAAAGAATGAACTATCACCTTTTGAGTGATATTCTATTCCTTGGGTTCTTGGTTCATAACCGTTCTCTGATAATATTTTTTTAAGGATTTGCTCCATTATCTATATTTTGTTTTGCTTGATCTCGATCAATAAGTTTAGTTTGTTGAGTAAAGGACATAAATTTCTTATGCTCTTTATCCTTTTCTTCACCCACTAATATTTCATTTATTTTGGGATTTAGGTCAATTAATTTTCCATTTATGTGTCGATTGACAAGTGCATGGTTTTCCCAAAGTAAATTTTGGGATTTAAGATTATTGATAATATTTTCGACAACAGTCTGTTTATTCCGATCCTCTTCCATTATTGCAGTTATAATATAATTACTGGAATCAGTGGGTGTTTTATACTTGACGGAATTTTCCAGTAAATCAGGATTTATGCTTTCAACGTCAATTAGCATTCGGAAAAACACTTGCTTTAACCCTGTCCTATTGTAATAAACCTGAGTTCTCTTTAAGTTTTCTGCGGTTTCATTTAAATTTAATCGCTGGAGAAATAGGAGAAAGTGTTCATCACTTAAAGTGTTTATTTGCTTAATAATATTATTAGTAATAATGTCTCTTCTATCGTCATTAATATCTTCCTCCTTTATAATTTCAATAAATGATTCATAAAATAATTTCCGACAATCATAAATTTCCTTCTTTTGAAAATCTTCTGTGCTCCGAACAAATCCATCAATTTCGGCTAGAGAAAATTTAATATCGAACAAATTTTTATGAGCCTTTTGATGTTCTAATCTTATTTTGTGATCCAATTCAAAAGTAAGACGTTGATATGCGGTATTCACCAAAGAAACATTGTTGTTTAACAATACGTTTAGCTCCGCCCTGATATGTGTTTCGATTTCTGTAGTACCGCAATAGTTTTGAGTGGCGGTATAAGGGTAAAGTAAAACTCCATTATTATTTGTAGTTGTAGAAGTAGTCCAATCAGTTATCTCTGCTGCCGTATGTAAATATTTGATATTACCATCTTCAAAAGTTCCATTAAGCACACCACTGAACGTGCTTTTATACATGTTTGTGCCTGAATAATACGCTTTTACTTGATGAACGGACAAGTATGTCTTTGCACCACCAACTCCCTCCTCATAAATTGCAACATCTTCATGGGTTTCGAACTGAACAAAATGCGTGGCAAGATTAGTGTTTTGTTCTTGCATTTTTTTTAACGCAACAAGAAGCCCCACCTGCCCTTGATGAGAATAACCACTCCAACTTGCTGTTGCATTTCTGTTACACATAATTAATTGCTATTAGATTATAACTTTTACAATTTTTATTTCTTATTTTGTTAAGTTAGATAACACATAATATAGATAAAATCGATATTAGTTTAAGATCTAATACAAGTATATAACAATTTTATCTAAGTTTATTTACAGCTTTTTGATTTTTCTTACATAGTCAAATGATAGACAACAACTAATATGCAATAACCATCTCCAATGCTTCCAACAAAAACAGATAATCTTGTTTGGGGATAGACATCCCATCTTGAACTATATTTTTTTCTTGGCGTTTAGATATCGTTTCGATTTTTTCCTGAGAGATAATTTCAGGTTTGTGTAAATTTGAATAATATAAGATCCTATTCATCAAAATTTTTATTCCGGGTTCATTTTGCCAAAGATTAAATTTCGAGGTATAGCTATTTATTAGCAAATTCTTACATAATAAATATCGATAATAGAGTATTCTAATTTTCCTTGGCGTTGCAGATTTCCAATTTATAATTGTTTCTTTAAGGATAATGAATTCGGTTGTGGTAAGTTTCTCAAACTTCTTCTGTTGGTCAATTCGGTATTTGTGCCTATCATCTATATCCTTTTGAGAAACAATTTTTCCATTCTTATCTCTCATGGCTATATCATTATCTTTTAAAACAAAATCGCCTTTATCGATTGCAAGATCAAATTCTTGGGTTTCATTTTGCTTAAAAAATTCATTTATCGCACTAATTTCTTCAGCACTTCCAAAGTCATTGGGGTTAAACGAAACCTTTTTAGTGATTTCAGGTATAAATTCTTCTAAGTTATTTAATAAAACATCCTTCTCTGCAATCAAATCTGCCTCTTTAATTATATCCTCTCCTACATCTTCTTTTAGCAATTCGTCTAAGTATTCCTTCTTATACTCATTTGTTAATTCACCTAATCTTATCGCTGATATAAATACTTTGTCTAAATATTCGGAAATTAATTCGTGTATTTTAACAACCTCCTTGTCTTCTTTTTGTTTGGTCAGAATTTGCGAATTAATTAAAGATTTATATTTAATTTTTATAGCGTTTTTTAATATTCTTTCGTCAATAGCAGTAACAATTATTACACGTTTTAAAATCTCATTTTCTTCTAACATTATTCTAAGGGCATCAATGCTTTGAATAATTCTGTCTTCTGTACATCTATCAATATCTTCTACAAGCAATAGAATTTTTGTTTTACTCGTTTCATTTTCAGGAATCCATACTTTTAAAAGCTTAATTAACTCGTCTTGAATCTCTGCTTGAATACCAAGTGATTTATTGAAATCATGCTTAATCGAATACTTCTTTATTAAATCGAATGTTTTAATAGAAAAATCTTGGTTTGACTTAACTAATGTTATAATAGAAGGAATAAAAAGAAAAGGAATTGGTGAAAGTATATACCAATCTTTATATATTGTTCCTAATATGTACAATAGTGGTGAAAGAACGAAGACACCTATAAAAGCCAAGCCAAATTTTATAATGGGAAGCCAGCCTAATCTTTCTATATTTAGTTTTAACAAACGGCATAAATACCCATTGCCACCAATGGAATTTGATTTTTTACCAAGATAGCTTTCGACAAATAATTTATAAAGATACGCCCAAGAAGCTGGTGTTTCTTGATATTTCCAAGCATGATATTCTAATTTAATATACTTTTTTTCTTTTGATTTTGATAAGTTTTCCCATAACTGCCCAAGCAAAAATGTCTTTCCTCGCCCCCATTTTCCAAATATTCCAAACATCTGACCTTTTTCTTCAGGTAATGTCTGAATTATACTTGCCAAATCTGCTGCCAGTTCAACTACACCCATTACAGGTTTTATTTGAGTTTCTTTAATTGATATTCTGGCTCTATAAGCATCTAGTTTGCTTCGATTTGTTATTTGGTCTAATGATTCCGGTTTAGCCTTCAATGAATCATTATCATCTGATCCTTGTATTTGGCTACTTATTAATTTCTCAATGCCGTTATATTGTCTATAATTTCTAAAGACGTAATCTTCGTCAACTTTTAATGTTGAATGTTGAGTTTCATAATTCCAACTGTTACCGCAAGAAAAGCCATCAATACTAGATAACAGAGTAAAAATTTGTTGAATTTCAAAGAAAGTTATATCAGGTATTTCTTCTTTTATTTGATCTGAAGTAATTGAAATACTCTTATTATATTTTTCGAGAAGTTTTTGAATTGCATATACAACCATATCAAACTTCTCAACTAAATTTGATTTCGAATTAGCATGCCAAATACCCAAAATAGTAATGTCAGTCCCAGACCGTATAAGTGCCGGATCTATTTTTAATGGGTCAAAATTGTTAGGAACCTTATCACCTAATTCGGCAAGTAAATGATGATACTTGAATTTCTCATTATTAAGAAACTTTTCATAAACGGCTTCAAGCCAAATTTTTTCGTGTTTAGTAATATTTATTCTAGGGAGATTATATATTCGTTGATCCTCTTTATTATTTGATATTGGCTGAGTCAAATTTTTTTCTAAGCTCGTTTTCTTATCCCAATCTTTTAAAATGTACTTCACTAAATTTTTTCGGTTTGTAACGATTCTAAAATCAAAAAAACCTTCCAAATAGTCATTCATATAGGGAGGTCTATTGTCATAATCCATATTTAGATCTAAGAATGCAAAAAGCAGAAAATTGTAGAATCTTTTCTCAGAAGTCTTGTGAAAAATACTTGCTTGTGTTACAATTGAAATGAAGTTAGTATTCTTAACGCTATTATTACTCTGCAAAAAGATAACATAATCAACATCGAGATTTTGAAAATCAACTCTTGTATGTGTATTAATTATTTCTCCAGAAACGGTAAAGCCATAATCTTGAAGTAAAATATTTCTTAATTTATCATAATAATTGGCATCTTCTTTTACACCATAAATAGAAACCCTAAGTTTTTTAATAATAGAATTATTTTTTTTAGGGACATCATTGTTTCTTTTATCTAAAAGTTCTTTTCCTCTTTCAATACCTTTTTCAGTAAAAAGAAAATAATTTTCAATCTCAGTTAAAAAACCTTTTAAGACCAATCCTCTAATTATTCCTTTAAATTCTTCCGGTGATTTTGCATATGCTTGTGAATAGTCCGTCCAAATAAAAATTAGTTCTTTATATTCTTTTCCACCATCTAAATATTTAGAAAGTAAATAATAGTCAAGTTTCTCATCGAAATTTCTTGGGTATTCACCAAAGTGAATAATCTGCTGTATTAAATCGAATGTGATAATAGTTTCAGGCTCAATAGGCCACTCATTATTATAAAACATTCCAATAAAAATGAGTTTGTCTTCCGGTTTAACGAATTCATCCCAGTTCTTATTTATAGAAAGAGTAATTAGGTAATTGTGTTTATTTATATTTAATATGTATTTATAATACGATTCATGTATTTCTAAGTTGTGAAATTCTAATCCAGTAATTGGACAATAAGTAGGGTGTAAATCTTTAAACATATACATGAATTGGGATACTAAAGATAAAAGATTAATTATCGATAGAAAATATTTACTTAATTAATCTAATCAGCCTGATTGCGTAGTATTAGCAGCTTTGTTTTTAAAACAAAAAATTAAATTTAATTACATATGTAAGAAAGTTAAAAAATTAGTATTCGTTCCGTATCAAAATAAAAAATAATTTAGTTTATAATTAATAATAAAACATAAATCAATTATGGCATACGAAAAACCTATAACAATAAAAGAAGCTATTGAAAATGTTCAAAAGAAGAAATATGTTTTGCCTTCTATTCAACGAGAGTTTGTTTGGGATACAAATCAAATCGAAAAATTATTTGATTCCTTAATGAGAGATTATCCAGTAAGTACGTTTTTATTTTGGAATGTTGACAAAGCAAAAATAAAAGAATTTCAATTTTATGAGTTTTTACAAAATTATCATCAACGTGATGCAACACATAACTCAAAAGCATCTTTAGCATCTGATGAGGACGTAATTGCTGTTCTGGATGGGCAACAAAGATTGACCTCTTTGTACATTGCCTTAAAAGGAACCTATGCTGAAAAATTGCCATATTACGCATGGGATAATAACAGAGCATTTCCAAAAAAGAAACTTTACATTAATTTATTAAAAGAAGCAGATGATATTGAAATGCTTTATAATCTAAGATTTCTTACTGAAGATGAGACCAAGAAAGAGGAAGATGGTGTTTATTGGTTTTGTATCGGCGATATTTTTGATATAAAAGAATATCCTGATGTAATGAGTTATTTAATTAATAACGGCTTAACTGATACATCAAAATTCGCACAAGAGCAAATACGCTTCGCAATGAATACGACGAATACTTTGTTTAACATTATTCATCAAAAGGGTACGATCAATTTTTACTTAGAAAAAAGCGATCAATTAGATAAGGTATTACAAATATTTATTCGGATCAATAGCGGAGGCACTAAACTTAGTTACTCAGATTTATTACTTTCAGTTGCGACAGCACAATGGCAAGAAAAAGATGCAAGGGAAGAAATACATAATTTTGTAGATGAGTTAAATAAGTTAGGGCAAGGTTTTGACTTCGATAAAGATTTTGTTTTAAAGTCATGCTTGGTTCTTGGAGATTTTAATGATGTAAAATTTAAGGTTGATAATTTTACAAAGACCAATATGCTTAAAATTGAGAGCCTTTGGAATAATATTACACAATCCATAAGTACAGCAGTAAAATTGGTGTCTAATTTTGGTTTTAATAGAACAACTTTAACGTCTGCAAATACATTAATCCCTATTGCTTATTATTTAATGAAGATTAAAGCAGATGAATCTTTTATCTATCAGAAGCAATGGGCAGGGCAACGAGAAAATATTAAACAATGGTTAATGAGAGTTTTGCTGAAGAGAGTATTTAGTGGTTCTCCTGATAATCTATACCCACAATTGAGAAAATTAATTAATGATGGCAACAATGAGTTTCCATTACAAGCAATAACTCAGTTTTATAAAGGAACTAACAAGAGTATTATATTTAACGAAGACGATATTAATACAATAGTAGAGATGGAGTACGGAAATAAATTCTCCTTTGCAGCTTTAGCACTAATATATCCTGAACTCAATTTAACTCATATTTTTCATATGGATCATATCCATCCCAAAAAGTTCTTTAGCGAACCCAAAATGAAAAAAGCAGGGTTTGATGATGCTCAAATAAAATTCTATGTTTCAAATGTGAACAAACTTGGAAATATTCAACTATTAGAAGGGAATTTAAATAAACAAAAAAGTGCCACTGAATTAATTTCTTGGGTAAAGGATAACTTTAAATCTGAGATGGCCATTGGAGCATATAAGATGTTGCACATGATCCCTGAGGATATCTCTTTTGACTTTACTCAATTTGAAAGTTTTTATAAAGAGCGAAAGAAAATGTTGGCGAAAAAATTTTCTACCATTTTAATTGAAAATGATTAGTGCTGAGATATTACTAGAAAAATCAAACACAAAGAAGATAAGTCGCTATTATTAAATGTTTTAATCAAATAAACATGGCAAAAAAAGAAGCAACTTCTCCTGAAATTTCTTCTGCAGACGCAAGAAGTGATAGTGCATTAAAAAAAACTACAGGTTATAACCCTTCAAAACAGGGCATGCATCTAATTTCTTTCTTACGGAGAAAAATCATTGGGCAGCTGCTGCTTCTTTGCATAGCTTGTCTGTTAGGCATAGTTAATGAATCTTCCGCACAGGTAAAAGGTAAATATAAGCGGATAATTACGGAAGATACATGTATCAACAAAGGCGGTAAACTTAGTCCCGATTCAAATTATCAGGCTTGTCTGTTCTCAAATGGGGCTGTTTTTATAGATTGTGTTTTTAAGAAAGATATATCCTTTCAGATGTGCTCTTTTGAAAGAAAAGCCGTAATTATAGGAAATCGCTTTACCGACAACGCCTTCTTTGCGTTCAGTGTTTTCCCAAAAGTTGCAGATTTAAGCTACAATTCCGTTCCTAAAATGATTAGTTTCGTTAGAGCTACCTTTTCTGAAAGCGTCTATTTTAAGTACTTGACTTTGACGGAATCAAGTACGCTGCTCTTTGATGATGCTAAGTTGGCAGATACGATTGATTTCTCTTGTAATATGAAAATCTATAATGATATCGACCTGACAACAGCAAATTTTAAAGATTTATCTTTTGATAAAAAGGATAGAAGATTCCATTACATTTATCTGTATAGGTCTGACCTGGCAAGATTCCACATCGACTATATTCATTTTAGGCTATTATTTATAAACCCTCAAGATTCGATGGATAAGATGTCGGATGAACAAAAAGGAGCTATGTATGAAACTTTACTGAAAAATTTTAAAGACCGAGGACAAAATGAAAGTTATGAAGCATTGGATAAAGAGTACAAGGATTATCAATACAGTTTAGGAAACTGGTGGTTTAAAAAATTAGGAAAAATCAATAAGTGGTGGTGGGAGTATGGATATAATAAAAGGGCAGTATTTATTCATTCATTTTGGTTTGTTGTGTGGTTTACGATTATCAATTTTTTTCTGTTGAATTATCTCAATTTGAAAGTATACAATATATCGAAAATTCCGGCTATCCCGGAAATACTCACTGTAAGCAAAAGGAAACCATCGGGATTGATTTCGAAAGAAAAGAATATGTTTGCTTTGCAGGTGATGCGCCGACTGTGGTATTCCTTTTCATATACAGCGACTATTTTCTTCAGTCTTTCATTAAAGCCTGATAAAATAGAATTTAAAAAGATTCTGGGTAGTATTTATTTACTGTTAATCTACTGCATCGGTATAATATGCTTAGCTTATATGGCAAATTTTGTTTTGCAGAAGTAGTCCATTAAGTATCTTCTGGTCATGAGTGGAAATTTTATTTCATGAGTTGCTTTAAAGTAATTTTTGGAAGAAGAGTTACACTTAAAGATGTATCTTTATTTATAATTTTCATTTATTATGACAAAAAACTGCTTTTATATTTTATCCGGATTTGAGAAAAAAAACTTCTTACTATTAGTGGTTCTTATTTCGTTTTTTACTCATCCTCTTTTTTCACAAAGCCCTTATTTTGAATATTATAAACTTGTAAGAAAAGCCAAAGTATCGGAACTAGATGGTAAACATGATTCTGCTTTGATTTGTTTTGAAAGCGCATTTAAAATTGTAGACTTTGTTCATGAAGAAAATTTAAAATATGCTATAAAAGTTGCCAAGAAATTAAAAAGGAATGATTTACAGGCAAAGTATATCAATCAACTTCAATTACAGAAAAAAAATACAGATATATCTTATATTGATGCTGTTAATGGCATATTTAAATTAGATCAGAGTGTGCGTAACTCCAAATATGAAAAAGCTAAAGAAATTTACTACAAGTGTATAGGCGATACAGGATGCGATAAAAATCAAAAAGATTTTTTAAAAGCTAAAGTAATGATGAATCATTGGTGGCACATAGATTCAATATGTATTAATGAGCTTTTAGATCTAATCTCTAAAAAAGGTTTTCCCGGTGAAAGGAAGGTTTGGCATGAAGCTTCGGAATCAGCTTACATAGTAATGCTGCATTTCGATGTAGACAAGGAAAATAAAAAATTAAATCCTATGCTGTTAGAGGCTTTGTCAAATGGCGACATTAAACCAAGAGATTATGGCCTTATCGTTGATAGGCGTATGATATTTGCAGGTAAAGATCCTGTATATTACATTGCTCCTTTTGGTTTGGATAAATTAACCAAACAACAAATAGAAGAAGTTGACAAGACAAGAATAAAAATAGGTTTGCCAACTTTAGCCGATGGCCAGAAAATTATTCAAACAAAAAATTCTTATATAGTTACGTATATCGATTAGAGAATTACCTCTCGTCTTTCGCAAAAAGTTCTCCCTGTCGTTGTTAGCTTCAAACTTTTGCATCTATTATTAAAAATAATATTTGTTATCTTTGAGTTAATGAAATTATTATTTACAATATTTTCGATTTTTTGTTCAATTTATTCATTCTCACAAAATTTAGTTCCTAATCCAAGTTTTGAAGAAAAAAACCCACTTCCTTATCAGGTTCGTGTTTCATCAAGGGGTTGGTACGGCGCAAATGGAGGCCCAGGAGATTATTATTATCGCAATAACACCGATAAATCATCGGACGTTCCTGTAAATTTATTTGGAAAGCAAGAACCGCATACAGGGAATGCCTATACGGCTATTTGCATTGAAAGTGAATTTGCTGAATACATTGAAGCTGAGTTTGGATAGAGTATCTAAAGAAGGGGAAATGCTGCGTAATGTATTAAATTATGAATGTACACATTCATGGGGAAGCATGTTACTTGATTCAAAATTGTTTAATAAACTTAACCCAGAACTATCTGCTAAGTGGAATAAGATGAAACAGGACTACCAAATAGGTTGATTGCTAAAAACATGAATGACTTAAATATTACTCTAAATTATTCTTTTAGGTCTGGCTTTGGATCTATGGAAACTTATCGTTATGTGCGTGAAATAATCGTAGATATTATTAATACAGATGATAGCAATAATGCATTAAAAGTTGGCTTTGCAAAATTTAAAATGCTTTATCTTGACGAAGCTGAAAGTGATGGCTATAATTTAATGGAAGTACTAGATACATACGAGTATACCTTTCGCCATGCTGAAGATTTTTTTGATTTTGACTTAATGGATTTTAAGCACTCTATATATAATCATTACAATAATGAAATATTATCGAAGAATATCTGTATGTTGGAAAGATTAGAGATACTTCCTAAGTATAGAGGTTGTCATTTGGGCGCAAAACTAATTAAAGACGCTATATTTCATTTTGGAGCAGGCAAAGTTTTATTTATAGTACAGGCGTATCCTTTGCAATTTGAAGCAAAGGATGATCATCCTGATAATTGGACAGAACTTATGGAAATCCAACGATTAGAAAAAAACAAGAAAAAAGCCTTTAAGGACCTCTCGGACTATTATCAAAGTTGTGGATTTGAAAAAATAAAAGGTATCAAAGATCTTTTATTTTACAATCCTATTTTTACAAATAAATATTTTGATGCTATTAATTTAGATGCATAATTTAAATTTTTGAATCATGTTATAGCCCCATTTCATATAGAAGAAGTTTTAGTTATTTTTTTCTGTGTTGTTCAATCACCTGGTATGACCACCAATCAAAAATTGAACTCTTACTTAATTCAGCCGCCTTTAAACTTTCCCAACTTTTATCCATATCAAACCATATTTTTTTTCTATCATTTAATGTTTCAAAAAATGTATTTGATATATCTGTTGATATTCCTTTCTCTTGCATTCTGGAAGCAACGCCCAAATGTAAATCGACTGAATTATCCCAACCCGATTGGGTATTTCTGCCTGATAAAGCAATATCAATTAAACCAATAGATAACAAAGCACGTCTGACAATTTCTACATCTTTTGTTGGGTCAACAGTTAAATACTCTTTGAAAGCGGCTGCATAATTGTCACTTTCACATGCAGATACTTTTATATCTGGATGGAAAATTGAAAAAAGTCCAATTAATTCGTTTTGTAATTCAATTGATAATGTGTCTAACCAAGCTGATATTCTTTCTAGTGGGTTCATTTATTTCGTTTAATTTGAATGGATATTTTAAGATAAACAAAAGTAAATCAAAAATGCAACAATGTAAATGAATAGTTAATAAGTTGATAAATTCAATTATTGATTTAGTTTATGTATTCATAATTTAAAACAAATTTAAACTGCAGTATGTTGTTTTATGAATAGTAACGTTACCCTGTTTCATGCGGTCATTGTTATTTCTGCTCCCATCAAATGCCGGGGCATTGTGAAGAATCCAATCCTGAAATGTATGGACCGGAAGGTCATTTAACAAAAGGAAAAGGCGGGGGCATGTTCGGCTATACAGATATGTATGGCGGCTACGAAGGCGGACAAGCAGAGTACGTGAGAGTTCCTTACGCCAGCGAAGGGCCTCGCCTCGTCCTTGAAACTTTAAGCGACGAAGAAGTTCCTACACATCAAAGCGTATCCTGATAAAAGGTAGTTTGCCTTTTGGTAATTTAACTTCTAATTCCATTTGGTTAATCCCGAAGCTTGTTTCCTTCACCCTTTTTTCCTTCTGTCTGTGAAGACAGAAGGAAAAAAGGGTGAAGTTTATTTATGAAAGCATGAAGATAAGGCGTGATCAGTAATTAAATGCTAACGTAAATATTAAAATATTTTAAAAATAAGGGCTTATATTTGTATTAGTAACATATTAGCGTTAAGCTGTCTTGTAGAAGAAAACTGAGAAATTTCAAGTGTACAAGGCCAAAGATAACGCTCACGTCAAAGGCGTGGGCTTCACTTTGCCTGTACACGGGTATCTCAGTACCTCTTCTACGGCATTGCGAATGTCCCACGCTGATTTTTATAAGCCATCTGATTAGGGACGTATCAGATACAACCTAATCAACATGAAAAAAATAATCACTCAAAAGACACAGGGCAATGTCCTAATTGTCGAAAGAATTAAGAAAGTTATTTCCGAACGGATAACAAAGGAATATTCTTTTAAAGAATTACGTAAAGATAAGGTTAAAGCTTTGGAAGAATGTGAAAAGCTTGTACCCGCTTTTGCTGAAGTAGTTAACTCCTATAAAAAAATAAGTACGAGTTATAATGAGAAAAAACACAAAGGTTCATTTAATCATTTATGCGTTAATTTTATTAAAGAGTTTTATGACTTGATAAATAGCAGGTTTATTGATAATGCTATACGAGCAATGATTATTTTAACTTGGGACTTTGTAATTAAAAAATACCTGAAAGAAACAAAAAAACGGTATGATTTAATGGGTTTTGAAATTGCCATGATACTGTTGGGTTGTATAAGCACGGAACTGGAAGTAATGGGTCTGAAATAAGCCAAAGGGTTGGTAATATAGAGTTAATAAAACAATATATTGCAATCCGACAAATCAAATATATATTTGTATAATAATCCATTAATGAATGAATTAAAAAAGTAAAAAAATAGATAATAGCGTTAGTTTTTCTGTATCAAAAACTGGTAATTTTTAATACTCGCAGAAAAAGTCTAACGCTCGCGGCAAGGCGCGGGCGTAGGTTGTTTTGTGAGTGGGTATACCAGTACCTTGATACAGGCGGCTTATTGCCCGCGCTGATATTTATACAAACTCCAAGTATCCAGATTTATAATTTAGATTAATGTTGTGCCTTTATGACTGATATAATAAACGTAGCAATTGTAGATGATGATCCCATTTATAGAGCAATTTTAAAAGCCCAATTCAAAAGGCACAGCAAAATTCAAATTATTTTTGAAGCCTCAAACGGAAAAGAATTAATTTCCTTATTAAGAAAGCATAAAATTGATATTGTTTTATTGGATCTAAATATGCCTGTAATGGATGGTACGGAAACTTTAAAGTACTTAACAAAATTTTACCGAGGCTTAAAAACTATTATACTAACTGTACACACAAACAAATTACAATCATACGATCTAATCATAAATAAGGCGTGGGGCTTTTTGCATAAGAACAAAGAAATAGATAAAATTGCCGACTCCATTTATACAGTTTATAACGGAGTTTATTATATCGGCGGCAGCTGGGACTTGCCTCAAATATTAATAGAAGAAAAACAATCTGCCGAGCCAAAAAAAATAAAAGTGAAATCTATTATAAAAGCTACGGCTATATTTAGCCCAAGAGAAATGCAAATTTTAAAGCTGATTTATAATCAATATACTACAAAGGAAATTTCAGAAAAATTATATATTAGCATGAAGACAGTAGACTGGCACAGAGATAGTATGCTGCAAAAAACAGGTTCAAAAAATATCGTTGGCTTGATCAGGTACGTTATTTTTACAGATATATTTAGGAAGGTTAAATGAAAATCAGCAAAGCACTTAAAGCAATCAATAAAATTTCTAACGGAAACATTGATACTAAAGATCAATTCTTAAAATTTATATCACACAAACTTCTAAAGACTTTATAGAAATTGATAACTGCGTTCTAACAGAAGATTGGGTAGCATTAAAAAGCGTTATCCATAGGCTTCACGCAGCTTTTTTATTCTTTGATATGAAAAAGCCAATAGCACTTTCACAAAAAATTACGGATACGGCAGGGCAAAAAATTAGAACAACACACAAGCAAGTAAATCAAGTAAAGGCAATTTGTAATAACCTGATTGGTGAATTTAAAAGTGAGCTTGATAAATAAATTTCACAATTACTTACATGCCAAAAACCATTTTACGCCGTTTTTAGTCAAAAATACCTGCGCATTTCTACAGGTTTTTACCCCCGGGAAAACCCCTGTTTTTTGGTCTATTTTTAGGGTGTCGATTTCCTTCAAACTCCCTTATGGTCAAGGGCTTCATCATTTTAACATTTGAAAATCAAATTTTCTGAAAATTTGTGTGTATAATACCATATTGTTTTTAACATACTTTAGTAACCAATAAAAACAAAAAGTATGAAGAAAATAATTTATTTACTATTCGCTTTGCTTGCTTTTCAATGCTTAAAAGCGCAATCAATTTTGCCACCCGACACAGTTCCATATCTGTTGCCGGATTCTGTTGTTCCAACTCAAGACCCGGCCGGGCCGATCAATTATGTTGGTGGCGGGCATGATGTTGCTTTATTTGCAGGTGGAACAAATCAGTTTGAGGCACAAACAAGTGCGATCAGTTATTCATGGAGCCCGACCACAGGACTGAGTGATAGTACAATATCAAATCCTTACGTTACAGTCAATACAACAACAACTTACACAGTTAGAATACAGACAAGCACAGATACAAACTATTACACGGTACGTGCGATAGTCATTACACCTGCCCCTACAAGCGACCCTTCGTGTACTAACTGGGTGCCTAACGGAGATTTTGAATCTGCCGCCGGTTGTACAAGCACTGTAAGTAACCTTAACTGGCAAACCAATTGGGCAAACGCAGGAGGGAGCTGTGATTTCTTTACTGCCTGCAATACACCGGATGTATGGCATTCTTGGTGGTTCGTTGTTTTTTCCAATTTTTATGTAACGTATCCATCAAATTGTTTTGGGAATCAAACCTCCTCTGGGCATGGCAATTCGTATGCCGGATTAATTACCACTTCTTTTGACACCCAATTCCCGTGGTTTGAATACACGCAAACAGAATTAGCCTGTTCACTAATAACTGGACAACGATACCACATGCAATTTGATGCCAGTTGGGCAGGGAATAGTAATTTTTCTTGCGGAAATATAGGTATGTTAGTAACGACAAACACTATACAGGCAAATCCATGGGGCACTCAGATCGTGGCCTCGCCGCAGGTTGATGGCTCTTGTGGCACTAATACCAGCTGGACGACATATACAAATACTTATACCGGTACAGGAGAAAAATATGTAACCATTGGTGATTTTGATTTAAATCCTGCCAGCCAAAACGTTTGCCCAAGAATTAATAATAATATGCTTCCAGAGTTTCCCCTATCATCAGTTCACCCGGCATTGGATTTTACATACGATTTCTTGGATAACATCATTATATATCCTATTGCACCTGATGTAAGTGCGACCTATACCTTAAATTGCGCTGGTTTAGGGACACCACCTACAAACCAAAATAACATACTGACTGAAATAGGTTCACCGGGCAATTTATGTTCATGGTTTGGGCCGGGCGGTGCTTTTTTAGGGACAGGGGCTTCAATCCCAATTACTACGCCAAATACTCCCGGTACTTACATTTATACGGTGAGTGTTGATTTAAGTGCTAAATGCACACTATGTACTGCACCCCTAACGAATACGATTTCTATTCAGGTGTTGCCACTTACTCCCGGAGCAACTTTAACCCCTGTAGCTATATCACCGGTGTGTGCAGATTATCATACTGGCTTAGGCACAGTAAACGGGCATGTTACCGGCGCTCCAGTCGGTACACATTATATCTGGGATCCAGTGCTAATTCCTTCTGGTGGTTATGGTAATACCGGGCATTTTTCATTGCCTCCCGGAGTTTATACGGTAAATGTAACAACAGGCAATTGTTCCGGTTTGGGTACAACAACCTTTACTATAAATCCATTTCCTGTTTTTACATTAACAACAAGCGATACATCCATTTGTTACGGAGTAAATACAGCAACCTTAACCGCCTCCGATCCGTCCTTTAATTATTCATGGACACCTGTAACAGCACCTTTTGGTTTAAGTGCAACAACCGGATCGGTTGTGGTGGCTAATCCTACAGCAGGCTCTATATATGCGACCAATCATGTTTATACAGCAAATACGGTAAACAGTTTTGGTTGCGTGGCTTCGCATACAATTTCGGTTAAATCTGCCAAGCCGCCAATCATACAATTAGCCAAAGTAACAAACGGTGGTTTGTGTTCAGACAGTCATTCAACCTGGACACTAACAGCTAACGGGACAGGCGCGGGAACTAATGGCACAGATGTATGGAGCCCTTCAGGAATTACAGCTACCTCAATAACAGTTAACCCAACGACCACAACGGTTTATACATTAACCGAAACAACAGAGGCTGGTTGTACAGCATCAGGTACTGCCACCTTAACGGTTAATCCAACACCGACGGTAAGTATTGTTGCTTCTGCAACATCTGTATGTGCAGGCAGCTCACCAACTTTCACGGTATATGCAACACCGACTAATTCAACAACTGTTTATTCATGGGGAGCCGGTTTTTCTTCTTCAAATGTTTATACGCCGCCGCATGTAGGCACAAGTGTAACTAATCATACCTATACTGTAACTGTGAAAACCGATGGCTGCCAGGCTACAGCAACCATAAATATTAACTACACTCCAATACCAGTTAAGCCGACGTTCGGCGGCTCCATCTGTTCAGGAGTTACAAGCGTTCTAACAGTAACAAATTCAGTAGGTGGCGAAACCTATTCATGGGCTGCACCTGCGGGAGGAAGTGTAAGCTGTAATAATGCGCCAACTTGTAATTCAGAAACGATCATTAATGCGATTGCCGGCGGCGTTTATTCTGTAACGGCTACCGACGCGAATGGCTGCGTCTCTCCAACGGCTACGATCATTCCTAAAAATTCTCCTATTGTAAGCATTTCTCATACCTCACACGTAATTAATTGCGAGAATGCACCGAATAGTTTTAATTTGAATGGATTGATTACGCCCAGCGGTGGCACTTCATCACCTAATACGTATAATTGGAGTACGGGCGCAACTACAAATTCAATCTCTGTGACACCAAGTGTAACCACCACATATACGCTTATCGGAACTTCGGGTGCGACAGGCTGTACAAATACGGCTACCGTTGAGATCAACGTTACACCAAACCCAACAATAACTGCTGTATCTTCTCCTGTTTGTACGGGTTCTACGGCAACATTAACAGCCAGTGCAATGCCGGTTGGTACAACTAATTATACGTGGGTAGGCACAGGCGTTGGCAGCAATGCACATTCAAACCCTTTAATTACAACTGTTATCAACGCGCCACGGACTTACACGGTTTCAGCGGTAGTAAACACCTGCCCAAGTAATACCATTACGATCACATTGATACCTTTAGCAAGGCCAATCATTTCAGCCATTGCTTCGCCGACAACGATCTGTCAGGGTAGTTCATCCGTACTAACTGCCAGTGGAGCAAATACGTATACATGGACATCTTCTACTTTCTTAAACACAAATATTGGGAACCCGGTAACAGCAACGCCAAGCGTTACTACAAATTACGGAGTGCAGGGCACAGATGCCAACGGCTGTCTTAGCCTTTCTGCTCCGGTAAGAGTAACAGTTATACCAACAACAACCTTAAATGTAACTGCACCAAATTACACCATCTGTCAGGGCAGCAGTGTAAACTTAACAGCGCATGGCAGTGCTAATTATACATGGACGCCAGACCCAAGTTTAAGCGCGACGACAGGCAGCGTGGTTACAGCTACGCCAAGCGTAACTTCTGTATATACTGTAGTCGCAACCTCTACACTGGGTTGCAACAGCGTGGGAACTATTACGATCAATGTTACACCTGCACCATCTTTAACTCTTACCGCACTGGCAAACCCGATCTGTACGGGCATGAACACAACCTTGACAGCAAGCGGCGCAACAACTTATACATGGGTTAGCGGCCCCGGACTGGGTATTAACTCAACTAACAATCATTCGGTAACGATAACCACGCCTAACTTAACGGGAAGCGTAACATACACCGTTAACGGAACAGTGGGAACTTGTAAAGGAAGTGCCGTATTAACCGTAACCGTTAACCCGCCGCCTGACATTATTATTTCTGTATCGTCGGTTGGCAGTAACTGTTCTTCTACGTCAACCGTTATTTGTGTGGGCGATCCTGTAATAATGGGAGCAAGCTCATCTACAGCAATCAGTTATACATGGGATCCCGGCGTATCGACAGATAACCCGATAACAGTTACGCCAACCGGTATTGGAAATAATATTTACACGGTTACGGCAAGCGATGGGCTTTGTACCAGCACAGCCACCACAAACGTTGTTGTAACAAACTGCACGGCAACCCTTACAAGACTTCCGAATGCAGGAACATTTACGAGTGGTAATTTTTACGTACCATCTTCTTTCACCTGTGGAAACCTGTCATTAACAGGTTGTAATGTAAGCGTGGCTCCCGGTGCTACTATTACCGTACCCAACAACGTTACGTTGACAATAAACAACACGCATATAAATGCCGTATCAAATTCCATGTGGCAGGGTATTGTTGTGCTGCCAGGCGCAACGATCAATGTTAGCAATAACGCCATGATCGAAGATGCCGTTGTAGCTATTGACAATGGTGGTAGTACAGCAAATGTTCTTACCGGCCTTCCTTCTAAAGTTCTAATCAACGGTGCTATTTTTAACTGTAACCGTACAGCCATCAGGCAGGCATATTATCAAACTAATAATCCGGCGTTTTATGGATTGAGTAATTTCTCTGTGCAAGGTTCGGTTGTTACCTGCCGGTGTGGTATTAGTCAGGCAGCAGGCGTTGCTCCTTTACAGCTTTATACCAACAGTACAGGAGTAGCTACCACTATATCAAATCCAACTATTGACGATTATTATAGCGTAGGCAATTATACATCGGCTAATTTGAAATATCCTTATCAAGGTACGCCTGCTTATGAAGGTGTACATTTAGAGAATAGCGGCTTCTTCGGAAATTCAAACCCAACCCTCTATGCTTTTAATGTAGGTGCAAGCAAACAAAACGTGTTTGATAATCTTACATATGGAATTAATGCCATTAACGCAACCTTCAGCGTTACCACAACTGCATTCCAGTTGCCCCGCAAATCAGGCACAGGTGGATTATTCCCGCTTTTCATTATTGGCGGTTATGGCATCAATTGTACAAATACTATTCCTGACTGGTATAACGGTATTTATGTAAAGAACAGCCAGTTTATACGAATGGTTAGAGGGATACAAAGTATTAATTACTACGATATAAATGTTAATGCTAACAGGATGTTTAGCCAACAGGTAATTATACCCATTAGCCCTGCTACGCCAATTAATCCGCCACAAGGCGACTATGGCATGTATTTTAAAACGCCACGTTTTAAAAATGCAAGTATGAGCAATAACCAAATTGCAAACATTAATACTTGTATAGATTTTGTTATAGATCAAAATACAAGTTATAATGGTGGCAACGGTGAGTATGTTGGTGCGGTTACTGTAAATACAAACACTATTGTAAACCAGTTCCCAACTACAAGCTACGCAACAACTTATATCGGAAACGGTATCATTGTAGATAACGTAATTGTTCCAACAGGTGCAACCACTTTAACGCCTGTAACAGGTGTTAGCACGGAAATTTCAGTTAGAAACAATACGATCACTAAGGCATACAGGGGTGTATTGGTTCGTAATCAGGAATACCAGGTTGCACGTACAGAAAACAACTCTATTTCGATGCAATTAGAGCCAACGGCTACCAGTACGATTACTACGCAATATGGAATAGAGCATAACCGTGTTGGTTACGATCCGACAGCAGGTTTATATCCGACCATTACTACCAATACAGTAACCGGGTTTATTACTCCCGCTGATTATAGTAATCTAACATACTTCGAGCCTAAAAAAGGTATTTGGGCAAACCAAACGGTTGGGCATTATGTAACCTGTAACAATGTTACCAATGCAGGGCGCGCGATGGAATTTACCGGCAGTAATCAAAAAATGATTTGGAGATTAAACCAAATGAACACAAGTGGTGAAGGGTTTATTTTAAGTGCTGCAACAGGCGGAGGTGTAATCGGTACGCAAGGTGCTATTGGTGATGGTATTGATAATACATGGAGTGGGTTTTCAGGTGTTAACCCGGAAACATTTGTGGATATAGGAAGTAATGCAATTAATTCCATTTTATATATTCAAAACTTGACTGGATATGTTCCATTGAACAATTTTGGTACGGGTAATTACAATAATTTTCCAAGTTCAAATTTAATTAATTCGGGAAGCCCATCTACAACATATGATTGTTCTACTGTAATTGCAGGGCGTATGGCTAACTCAAACCAAGTTAACGTAGTTTCATCAAATGCAAGAAATGTAAGTAGCGGACAGACTAATTCTACATCAAGCATTTCAAGCGATGATATAGCCTTAATGGAAATGATTGTGCAGGATAGTTTACCGTATATGGGCGATAGCGCACAGAACAGCTTCATTAACAAAACAATTGTGTACCGTGCTTTAAAACAGGATACAACGCAAATGTCAGGATCAGCTATTTTACAAAACTTTTATGCAGCGAGCCAAACTACTTGCAGGCAACTATTTTGTTTGATTGAGGATTCTTTACACCAAGGAGGATACACTTTTGCAAGTGGCTTGGTAAATGGCTTTACACCGAGCTGTACCATAGAGCAAAACTACAAACGCTTTTATCAGATTTATATTAATGCGCAGCAAGGCGTGGCTACAAATGCAGATACGGTAGATTTAGAAAGTTTAGCTTCTTCTTGCCCATTATTGAATGGTTCCGTAGTATTCCAGGCAAGGGCATTTCATAACAGTTGGTATAATGATTTTAAAAATTATGAAGATAATTGCCCTCAAGGTGATAAAGCAGATAATAACCGCAAAACAAATACGGCAACTTCTGTTACTGTAGATAAAAAACTTACGCTTAGTTTATATCCCAACCCCTCAAACGGAATGATTTATATATCTGCAAGTGATGGCGCAAGCCATGCCTATAATGCAGAGGTACGTGATTTAGGAGGCAAGCTACTTTATAAGCAAAATTTGGTTTTAGAAAATGGTTCGGGCAGGCTTAAACTAAACGCTGATAACGGTGCTTATATGCTTTATTTGTATAACAATGATGGTACAGCAACTGCTGTATTTAAAATTATAATTGCAAACTAAAAGCGCCGATGCTCTTTTAAAAACCTGCAATAGCATTGCAGGTTTTTTTATACCTTAGTGTGGTGAAAAAAACAACTAAATATTTGTTTGTTATTTACTGTTTGCTGCTTAACATTTACAAGGCTAATGCCCAAATAAATTTAGTGCCTAATCCCAGTTTTGAGGATACATTAAGCTGTGTAATTACTCCACCTCAATTTTATGCAAAGATTTGGGATCAGTATCAATCATGTGATTATTACAATAATATTATGCACCCCCATTGTTTTGGAAGTCAAACTATCCCAAGCAATTCTATTGGTTTTCAATACCCAAGAACAGGCAATGCTTATTCTGGGTTTGCGACGTTTGCTAACAATGCCTCTAATTATAGAGAATGGTTGCAAATCAAATTAAGTGATAGCTTGATAGCCGGAAAAACGTATTGCATAAATTTTTATTATAGCTGTGCTGAAAATAGTAAATACGCTACAGATAAATTAGGTGCTTATGTTTCTGCAAACGGAGTGAATTTAACTGCGTTATCATTTATACAGTACAATCCGCAAATATTTACTCCAAACGGAACGACATTAAACAATATGACAAGTTGGAATCAAGTTTCAGGTTCCTTTACCGCAACAGGAGGAGAAAAATATATCACACTTGGAAATTTTTTCGATGATCTAACAACCAATAAATCTACCTTATCCCCTCCGGTTGCGTCTGCCTATTCTTACTATTATATAGATGATGTATCTATTCTCTTAACGGATGTGGCTGCATTTGCAGGTAACGACACAACCATGTGTGGAGATAGCACGTATATAGGCAGGCCAAGTGAAGTAGGCTTAAATGACGATTGCATTTGGTATGTATTAGGCAATGCAACACCCATAGACACAATTGCGGGTTTGTGGGTTAAACCAGGTTCAACAACCAGCTATGTGCTTGAGCAAAACATTTGCGGCACAATAACGTATGATACCGTTACAGTAACGGTAAAACCAAACTTATCCTTACTGAACTTTAATGGCACATACAACACCTGTACTAATGACAGTGTAAAAATAGGACAGCCCGCTTTACCAAATGTAAATTACACCTGGTCGCCAAGTTCAGGGTTAAACAATACAACTATAGCACAGCCAAACGCTTTGCCGCCTGCTAACCAAATATATTCCGTAACAGCAGTAACAACGAGCACAGCTTATTGTTCCGGTATCGGTACAGGTACGGTAAGCGTTAACGTAAAACCGCCATTTGTAATGAGTGCCTTAACCAATACATTTATTTGTTCCGGTGATAGGATACAAATAGGCAATGTACCCGTAACGGATATTAATTACCAGTGGCAACCCTTGCTTAATATAACTAATCCTAACAGCTCACAAACTTTTGTGTATCCCAACATAAACACAACTTACAGTTTAATCGCCACACCAAATACAAACAGCACTTATTGCACAAAAGCTGATACAATAACCGAGCAAATTATCGTAAAACCACAACTAAGAGGCAATGTAACAGCAACAGCAAACCCTCAACGTATTTGCCCTAACCAATATACTCAGTTATTGGCTATTGTTACTAATAGTGTTGGTTTACAATGGAACTGGCTGCCGGCAAATACAGTAAGTAACCCCACTATATCTAATCCAATAACAAGCCCAACCGCAGATGCAAGCTATACATTAATTACAACCGCTACGGGTACAAGCCATTATTGCGGCGCAGATACCTCAAAAACAACAGTCCGTATTATCAAACCACAACCAAATGCAAATGCAGGTATGGATACGATAATTTGTGCCTACCAGGCACTATCGGGTTATTATCAGATAGGCAGCTTAGCTAACCCATGCCCGGGATGTATCTACAATTGGCAGCCCCCTTTTGATCTTCAAAATACAAATACACCTGCAACCGAGGTAAACATACACTTTCTCTATAATGTTAAAAACTACCAATATGTACTTACCAAAACAGACAGCTGCCAATCAACCACAGACACGGTAAACATACTTGTAAAAGACTGCCGTTCAGATAGTATTTTAATATCTGTTCCGAATGTATTTACTCCGAATAATGACAATAAAAATGACACATGGAGTATGAACGTGGTAAACGGGCTTGAAATTTTTGATATACAAACAACTGTATATAACCGTTGGGGCAAAAAGGTTTTTGAAAGTACCAACATTAACCAAAACTGGAACGGGCATAATTTTTATGATGGGGATCTTTGCAGCGAAGGCACTTACTTTTACGTCATTTCTTATACCGATGGAAATACCAATAAAACGAAAACACTACAGGGTTTTTTAGAGCTGATCAGGTAAGCTTGTGCTGCTTAATTATATGTTTGCAATTGAGCAGTAAATGCACTGGTAGTTGTTTCACTCAATGTAAAGTGTACAACCTGATTTGCACTTATGGTAATCGGCACAAAAGCAGAATAAATTTTACCTCCCTTAATACCAAGAGCCACCACTGTACATTGCAAGCCTTGTGGTGCATAATTATATGGAAAGCTATTTGATACAGTGTTATAAACATGCACCATTGATGCAAAGTTTTTAAATACCAAAAAAACATTTGTACCGTAATCATTTATATTATCCTGAGGTACTATTGTCAATGGAGTTTGTGTATAAGCAGAAAAAAAACTCGGATTATCACTGTTAGACCAAGTTCCTGAATCAACAGGAGATTTAAATTGGTATAAATTGAAAACATAATTTTGAGCGAATTCAGTAACTGTATCTATATGTGTAGGAACCCAGAAGGCAGCAATTCCACAATTACCTCCGCCAGCTGGGTTGACGCCATTGCAAACCATTGTATCTCGCCCAACAAAAGCCTGTTGCGCACTATCAGCTCCACCAGTTAAGGCTGTAGGCTGTGATACTGTTATTTTTTTACCTGTAGCAAGATCAACAACTGTATTATTTGAAAGCACTTTAATAAAAAATTCCCCTCCTGATTTTAACGGAGCGCCATTATTCATCATTGTCGGCATATCGGCCAATAGCATATCACTTTTTTTATAGAGGTCTTTAAACTGAATAGTTACGATTCCAATTACCGGCATCCCTGCTTGTGAAACAAAAGCATTAGCAGGAATAGTAACCTTTGTTCCTTGTGGGGAAGTAAAACTTCCGCCTGTCGTAGCGTTTAGCGTATACGTTTGCATAGCAGGTGCATTTTTGGATAAAAAATCCTGTACAGAGGTATAATTAGTAGAAGGTGATGCACCGAAGTTAGTCGTTTCGTTTTTCTTACAAGAGATGATTATTGCAGCAGCAATAATAAAAATAAAGCTTTTTGATGTTTTCATTTTAATTTAGATGAATGGTTTGAGCTAATTCGTAAAATGTATTAAATAAGATATCTAACTAAAGGTAAACATATTTTACAATTACTCAATCATTATTTTTGATTCTGGCCTGCAAGGTATTGCTTCAAAGCCCAGAGCGGGATGACACATTTACCATGTGTTTCATTGAGATACTTGGCATAGATTTTCTTCTTGAGTACCAATCTGCGAATTGTATTATAATTTAAATGAAGTCGTTGAGCAGCTTCTTCTAACGAATAAGCTTTGGTGTTTTCTTCATTCTCTCTTAACTCTTTAACTTCATTTCTGAGAGTTTTAATTTCATTTAAAATTTCCTCTAAGTCTGAAATTTTTACGACGGCTAATCCTTCCATGATTTCTGTTTTTTTTAAAACAAATTTCTTCTAATTGGTCGAAATCTTAAAATGTCAGATAGCTATTTATTTTCTTCGTCTTGTATTTTTAGCTAATACTAAATAGGTAGAAGCAGCTCCTTCAATTTCATCTTGAGTTTGAACTTTTCCATTACGTACCCATTCTTCTAATTCAAGACGGCTAAAATAAAGCTTGTTTCCTTTTTTGAAGTGTGGGATTAATTTGCGGGATGTTTTTTCATAGAGGGTAGTAATTTTAAGCTTAAGGTAGTTCGCAGCCTCTTGAATAGAAAATGTTTCAGGTTGGCTGGATTTTAAATGTTGCAATTCCTCTTTTAAAACTTCCTTAATGGCTGATTTTAAAAAATCTTTAAACTCTTGTTCGTTTAAGCTGGTCAAAAATGTAGTTTGCATCGAAAAAGGACTTTAATGGCATCCTATTACGAAATTCTGAAATTTATCTGTTTGTGATACGGTTCTTGAACCTTCAGATAACGATCACTTTTTACGAACGTGAGGTTCAATAAGTTTCAATAAATTTTGAATGGCATCATATAGTTCCTTAAAATCTTCGTGTTTTACGCCCTCTATATATCCTTTGGAACCTAATTGCTGCCTAATGGTATGCGAGCTGTATCCGGTTAAAATATTAAGGGCTTTTCCTGCCTGTGTATAATTCAGATGATCTTCACCTAAAATCATGCCCACTTTTTGCATAAATTCAATAAGCAGCACGGTTTGATTTTGGCTCAAAGATGTTAGTTTGTCGCCCGGTTCCCGCTGTTTCCGTCCTTTAATAATTTCGTCAGCCTGATTTTTATCCAAGCTGGATTTTATCTCGGCATGAGATTTTATCCATTCATTCGTCGTTTCAATTATATCATTGTTTAACAATGTATTTTGAAATTTTTTAATGGTCAAATTCAAAAACTGAAAAAAAGATTTTTTATCATCATCAAAACTATCTAAGAGATGAAAATCTAAATAACCTTCGATATCAAGCAAGCTCAACTGCCTTAATTTACAAGTAAAGAAAAAATCAAAGAAGTTATCTTTCCTTTCAATTTTATACATGCCCCATATATCATACCAGGTCTTTTCCGACACTCCGTCTTTTGTATGGTTAGCAGCTTGTATATATCGCCCTTTATTAATTTCAAAAAGTCTTTCCAAGGTCATCCCATCACTATATCTTTCCAAAATATCGCTTTCAAAAAGGTGTTTACCTTGATGGTTTAAAAATAAATAGGCTGTTCTTTGGTATTCTTCAAAATCTTTTAAAAATGGCTTGGATGATTCCCCGAAGGTTATGTCATTTAAGATTAATTCATAGTCTGTGGTTTCCATTTTCAAATATAAATAATTAGTTCAGACCCTATAAATTCACCGAAAACTAAAAAGGGCTACCCGTTAGAGTAGCCCTTTAAAATCGTTATTTAAGTAGATTAGGCTGCTGAAAATTTAGTGTTTAGCTTAGGAAGTAAATTCACAGCTGTCTTTTTTCGTTTGTCCCCTATTTGAGCATACATTTGGGTAGAGCTAATGCTTTTGTGTCCCAATAATTTTGAAACAGTATATAAATCCCCATCTTCACTATATTCTAACACATTTGTGGCAAAGGTATGCCTTGAGCTATGAAAATACATTCTTTTAGGGTCTATGCCAGCTCTTTTAGCCCATTTTTTGAGATGATAACTTACATGTTTTAATTTTAACCTTCTTTTAATGTCAGTCTCTTTAACATACGGAAATACATATTGACTTATAATGCTCATATCTTTTTGCTGTTTTTTTCTTTCCATTAAAATTTGAATAGCCTGCTCGGACAACGGCAAATATTCAATGGCTTCGGTTTTTTCCTGTTCAAAATAAATAAACCATTCCTGTACTCCATCAATAGTTTTAACAAGGACTTCCGACCATTTTAAACAATTCAGATCACTCCATCGTAAACCTGTAAAACAGCTAAATAAATATGCCTTTTTAATCTCATCAATATCACATGAAGTATCATATAGCACTTGTAACTCATCTATTGAGAAAGGATTGCGATAGGTTGGATTTCTTTTTATTTTTTCTTTTCGTGGAACTAAATGAAAGGGGTTTTGGACAATAATACCTTCCTGCATGGCCACATCTAAGGCGGTAATTAGCTTATTGTTATAAGCAATAGCGGAATTAGCCTTTACTCTTTCTAATAAATAGTTAGAAAACCCTTTTATCCATTGTGGCTTAATTGCCTCGAAGGTTAAGGGCTTTTTATTTACATACTTTTTTAAATGCGCTAATACATTGGTATTATTGTCATGTTTAAAATTTCTGTCTTCAATGTACTTGGCAAACCATTTAACAAAATCAGCAGTTCTCCTGCTTTTATCCTGTATCCCATGCCCCTGATAGATAATTTCGTTTTCCCGTTTAGAGCGTATTTCGTCGGCAATCCTTCTTTTTCTTTTATCATCCTCCGTAGGACGATTTCTGGAAACATGGATTTCCAAAAACTCATACCATCTTTCTTTGTTATGGGTAATATCTAAATAAAAAGATACTTTGCCATTCCCGATTTTCTTTTCTCTTAATTTTACTCCCATTGCTTTGTTTTTTAAGGTTTATAATTCCCCTTTATCCTTCCGAACACTAAGTTCTGAAAGACAAAAGGCATTTTTCGGGTTCTTGAACCCTCATATAAATCCTTTGATAAAGCTGAGTAACAAATGAGTACCAATAAACACTAAAAAGAACCTATTACAGCTAAATCGATCCAAAATGACCAAAGAGCAAAAGCCCAGCATTATTAGGGCTTCTAACGGTTTATATAAGTTTAATTAGGTTTGTCGGCATTTCGCTGAATACAGCGGCGGGCTTTTCGCGTCAATCTTTTGCTGTTTTCGTCATTGCGAGGAACGAAGCAATCTCATACAGCAAAAGGATTTCTGCTACAATCCCTAACGCGGTTACTTACACATATTCAACTTTCCATTATTAATTACGGCAATTGCTTTTCCTGTGAAATTGTAACTGATAAAGGGTGTGTTCTTACTTTTAGATGCAATGTGGTTTTGCATAAACTCCCACTTAACATCCGGGTTAAACAAGGTTATGTTTGCTTTCTCACCAACCTTTAAAACAGGTACATGCAATCCTAAAATTCTGCGCGGGTTTGTGCTTAGTTTTTCAATTAGTTTTTCCTGCTCTATTTTACCGTACAAAGCTGTATTAGCCGATGCATAGGCTGTTTCTAAAGCAATGATGCCAAAGGCCGCATGATCAAATTCCACATCTTTGTTTTCTATCTCTTCCGGGCAATGGTCGCTTACAATTACATCAATGGCATCGTTTATCACGGCGCGCTTTAAATTTTCTACTTCCGTTTTATCGCGCAAAGGCGGTGTAACTTTTAAGTTGGTATCAAACTCTGTCAAAGCAGAGTCGTTCAACAACAACTGGTGCGCAGCAATACCTGATGTAACAGATAAATTTTTATTCTTTGCCTGTTTAATATAATCGGCACTTAGTTTAGTGGATATGGTTGGTACGTGCATTTTACCGCCTGCATACGCCAGTAAATTTATATTACGCTGCACCATCAGTTCTTCTGCCAATGAAGGGATTCCTTTTAAACCCAGGTGGGTAGCCGTTTCACCTTCATTCATTTGCCCGCTTGCAGCTAAGCTTTTATCCTCGCAGTGTGTAATGATCAAGCTGCCTGTGTTTTCGGCATATTGCAATAAACGCACTAGCAAACCGGAGTCTTTAATAGAATTTTTATAATCGGTAAAAGCAATTGCGCCGGCTTGTTTCATATCAAACATTTCGGTCATTTCTTTTCCTTCAGAACTTTGCGTTAAACATCCGGCAGGAAAAACATCTACCACATTGTTCTTACATGCATTTACCACATAATCAATTTGTGATTTGCTGTGCAGGGGAGGATTAGTTGCCGGCATGATGCAAACGCCTGTGAAGCCACCCTGTGCAGCGGCACGCATACCGCTTTGCAGGTCTTCTTTATGTTCAAAGCCCGGATCGCAAAAGTTGGCCTGCATATCAAACCATCCCGGCGACGCGTGCAAATTTTCGTGCTCAATAACTTTTACATTTTTATCGGCTTTAAGATTTGCGCCCATTTGCGTAATGATACCCTGTTCAACCAGTATATCAACCCGTTTGGTGTTTTGCGGAGAATTTGCATCCACCACTTTGACATTCTTAATTAAGTAGTTGTTCATTTCAAAAATCTGATTAAAATAATTTCTACACCTAAAAATAATAACGTTAAGAGGATAAATATTTTCCACAAGCGGGTGCCGCCGCCTATTTCGGCTAAAGATGCCTGCATATTTCCGGCAGATGCTTCAATAAGATGCGTGCATTTCCAGCCTGATCTTTTTATCATATCGTTTAATTCGTTCTTAGAGAAAGATGCCAGGTTGCTTTCTTTTCTGTCATAATTAAAAGCCAGCCCTTCTAAGTTGATCTTATCCCGCAATAAAAAATAGTTGTTTGCAGTATTTGGGTTTCCGTGGGTTAAGAGATACTTGCTGTCTTCGGTTATTTTTATTTCAGGAATAAAATCGGTTTTGGTTTCGGCGCAGGCAACATGTAAAGGCGTTTCTCCGTTGGTATTTATATGGCTTATATCAACAGCTTCGTTTTTGCCACAGTAATAATATAAAGGGGGGGAAGGCCTGCTGAGTATGGCAATTTTTATGAGTGTAGGAATAAATAAAGCGTGTTTGGCAAAGCTGCTGCTTTTTTCATTTAAGGGAGATGTGCAGACGTAAAGCCTGCCTTTGCCTTTTTTGTAAAGACTTAAAAACGGCTGTCCGTTAATTAATTTCAGAATAATTTCTTCTCCGCTGCGTGAATTTCCCTTAGTGATATAGTGTTGATGAACACTTGGCATATCCATATTTTCAGGTGTTTTTTCAAATACGCCTTCGTACAGGTCTTTAGGTAAATTTTTGCCTTCTATGCGATAGCTTGCCGTATCGTTTGAAACAAAGGCCGGTACATTAAACTGGTTGAAAAAGTTATTATAGGAATCTTTATCGGCATTATCTGACGGAAAAATAAGTGCGCTGCCTCCCGCCAGGATGTATTTTTTTAGCTCCTGTGATAAACCACTGCTAAAAGTTTGCAAGCCATCTACCACAATTAAATTGCTTTTATTGAAATAAGAAAAATCGATGCTTTGATCGTTCTGGTCGTAATAGGTAAACAATGAATCATTGCTAAAAAGGCTCTGTAAATACTGCGCTGATTTTTCGTCTTTTTTGTGAATGTTCAAACAGGGAATTCTGTTGTTAACACGAAAAGAAAAATACAAGGTATCATCAAACGTTACCGGAAAATCTTCTACAATTAATTTGCCCTGTTGTATCCCTGTATCTTTGCAGGTAAAGCTGATCTGTGCGTCTGTAGCGGAGTTTGGCCCTGCTTTAAAACTTACCGGCGCAATTTGCTTGTTGTTTAGATAAAATTTTAATGAGCCATTCTCAATTTCTTTGTCGGATAAATTTTTAAGCTGCACATGTAATTTTTGATTTGTACCTGCCTGGAAATACGGACTTTCTACAAAGCAGCTGTCAATATAGATATTTTGTGCAGGGGCACTTTCTAAGAGCACAAAATTGGTTTCTATAAGGCTATCCGGATTAAAACCGGTAAAGTTGCCTTTCTGAAAATCGCTTATTAAAAAGAACTCGGCATCTTTCAGGTCTTTGTCGATATTGCTTTTAGCACGGCTGTAAATTTCATTCAGGCTTTTTACAGAGGGAGAGATCACCAGTTTATCAATGGCATCCAGGGCTTGCTCTTTGCTTAAAAAACTGTGCGATGTAGCATAAAAATCGTTGCTTATCAATTGTATCTTATCACTTGCCGCGGCAGCCTGAACAAGCTCGCGCGCCTTGCGTTTGGCATCCTCCAGTAAATTGCCATTTTTATTGGCAGCCTGCATGCTGAAGGAATTGTCAATATAGATAACAATAGTACGTGTACCTTTCTTTATGTTGTGGTTGCTAGGAATATAGGGTTGAGCAAAAGCCAGCACCAGGCAAATTAAGGCTAAAAGTCTGGAAGCTAATATTAACAGTCGTTTTAAAATAGATTTGGATTTGCTTTCCTGCTGCACTTCCTTTAAAAAGCGGACATTGGTAAAATAAACTCTTTTGTATCGCCTGAAATTAAATAAGTGAACGATAATAGGAATTGACAGCGCGCCAAGAGCAAACAAAAATGAAGGGTATAAAAAGCTCATCAAAAACCAAATATACAATAAAAACTCTTTACCCATAAATTTTGGGTATTGCACATTATGATAAATAACAGATAAGTGCCGGGATTTAAAAATAAAGGCCTCCTACGTAGATTTTTTCGGTTAAATGTCCGCATTGTTTCATATCATGTTCAGGTTATTATACATTTTGCTTACATAATTACATACAATGCTTAAGTTGTTCCATATTTTGCTCACATAATTCTAAATTATGTTCAGGTTTTTCTAAATTATGCTTACGTTATTATGTACGATGCTTAAGTTGTTCCATATTTTGCTCACATAATTCTAAATTATGCTCAGGTTTTTCTAAATTATGCTTGCATTATTATGTACAATGCTTAAGTTGTTCCATATTTTGCTTACGTTTTTCTAAATAATGCTTACATTATTTCATATAGTGCTTAGGTTGTTCAACATTTTGCTTGCTTCAAATGGATTTGCATTTATAAACAAATAAATAAGCCCTTATCCCGGATTAATGGCAGTAGGATTTAAGGATGATCAAAAAAGCCAGAAAAGTATGGCTATGGGAAGAATGCACAGGCAGATTTAATGGCGCAAAAGCACCAATTTAAAAATTTTGCCATTTCGGATAGTCGGGAAATCTCCTATATTTGCTTAAATTTTTATACATGAGTACTGAAAATAAAGGGTTTGGCATTGCCAGAGAAAATTATAAATTTTTTATTGCAGGTGTAGCGCTTATTGTGCTTGGATACCTGCTGATGATGGGCGGCGGCAGTGACGACCCGAATGTATTTAATCCGGAAATATTCAGTGCGAGGCGCATTACCGTGGCACCTCTAGTTTGCCTGGCGGGGTTTACAGCTATAATTGTAGCTATTATGCGCCGACCTAAAAAAGCAGAATAATCAGCCTATGAGTTATTTACAAGCTATTGTATTAGCCATTGTAGAAGGGCTTACCGAATTTTTACCTGTATCAAGCACCGGGCACATGATCATCACCACCGGTTTAATGGGCATGCCCGTTACCGAATTTGTAAAATTATTTACCGTATGCATACAGCTGGGCGCTATTGCGGCTGTTGTGGTGATGTATTTTAAGCGCTTTTTTCAGTCGGTTAATTTTTATGTTAAACTTTTTGTAGCCTTTATTCCTGCTGCCATTGCCGGATTTTTATTAGGCGACGTTATTGACGCCCTGTTGGAAAGCCCCCTGGGTGTTGGTATTGCTTTGTTTTTAGGCGGGATCATTTTCCTGTTTATTGATAAATGGTTTACAGATGAAAAAATAAAATCAACCGATGAGGTAAATTATATGCAGGCTCTTAAAATAGGCTTGTTTCAGTGCATTGCTTTAATACCGGGTGTGTCAAGAAGCGGAGCTACCATTGTTGGCGGGTTATCTCAAAAACTAAACCGCAAAACCGCGGCTGAATTTTCGTTCTTTTTAGCTGTGCCAACCATGGTTGCAGCCACAGGGAAAAAGCTACTGGATTTTTATAAGCGCAACGGCTTGCCTTCTTCCGACGAAATAAAACTTTTAGCGCTTGGAAATGTGGTGGCTTTTGTTGTTGCTTTACTGGCTATCAAATTATTTATCGATTTTCTTACCAAACATGGTTTTAAATTGTTTGGCTGGTACCGTATTATAGTTGGTGGCATTATTATCCTGCTGTTTGCAATGGGTATTAAACTGGATGTTTTGTAATACCATCATGCGTTTCCTTCTTTATTTTGCGCTTATTATATCCTTATCTTCCTGTAGTGATATTGTTCAGGGAGTAACCAAAGAAATTTCTGATTCTATAAGTGAAAAAGATTCTTTAGCTAAACTGAATGAGGATAAGGAAGATTTTTTTTATTATCATATTCTCAAAGAATATAAGGTTATTGAGAGAAAAAAAACTGGTTCTGATAGTTTGTATTTAGCCCGAACTTATTATACGGATGGAGCAACCTACTCAGATTCGTGGTATAAAAACGAGTTACGTGACGGGTTAACAACTGTTTATCATCCGGATGGTTCTGTTGCTGTTAAATTCGTTTTCAAAAATGGCATGCTATATTCTACCCTGGAAGGATTTGACACGAAAGGAAAAGCTGTTGATTTTGGGAATTTAAAGAATGGAACCGGGAAATCAATATTTTATGACCCTATAAGCGATGCTAAATTCAGCGAGTTTAATTATGTGGACGGAAAAAAGAACGGAGATTATATTAATTACTATTTCAATGGCCGGATCTCAGAAAAAGGAACTTATGTGGATGATCTGTTTCAAGGCTCTTTTTTGAAATATTATAAAAATGGAAAGGTAAAAGAAAAAGCCAATTTCTACCAGGGAAAAATGAATGGCGAACATATAGTTTACTTTCAATCGGGGGCCTTAAACCAAATGGAAATATGGAAAAACGAAAAGTGCCAGTATGCAATAGAATATGATACAAAAGGACTAAAAACAAAAGAACAAAAATACCAGCCTGCTGACAGCTCTCAGGTTGAAACAACATACATATACGGCAGCAACGGAAATCTTTCTTCAAAAGGCCAGTTTAAAAACGGGTTAAAATATGGGGACTATTCTTATTTCTATGAAAATGCTAAGATAAAATCTATAGAAACCTGGAAGAATGATACTTTGCTAAAGGAGACCGCCTGGTATGAAAGCGGCAATTTGAAATCGGAAGGTGTTTATAAAAATGGAGAGCTGGACAGCATATATACCGAGTATTATAAAGACGGGAAATTGAGATTGCAGCAGCAATATAAAAATGGAAAAAAGAACGGAAAATATTTTTCATATTACTCAAACGGGCAAAAGTATGTAATAGGTAATTATTCAGACAATGAACCGCTGGGCAAATTCCAGTATTATACTAAAGAAGGTGTTTACAAAGGAGAGAATGAATTTAAGATTCCGAAAAAATAAGCTACCGGCTTTTCTTCCTTAATAATTTAAGTTCTTCTTTTTCCTTCGCAGAAAGTTTTTCTATGGCCGCGCTAAAAGCAACTGAACTGATGTGTTTATGATGTTTCACTAAAAAGTCCCACCTGTCTTGTGGATAAACGTTTCCTATTTCACGTAAGGCCCAGCCCAGGCCTTTTTGTACAAAATAATGTTCGTCATTTAACAAAGGCTTCACCAGTGGCAATAATTTAGTTACAGGTAAAACCTTTTTTCTTTTCTTGCTGTATTCAAGCAAGCCAACTAAAGATTGCCTGCGTTCCCATGGATTTGCAGATGTATTCCAGGTTTTAAATTGAGGGTAAACAAACGCAGCATCTTTTTCAAGCAGGTAAGAAAACACATCTGATAATCCATCCGAGTGAGCCCAGTTATCAACTTTAGCCACCCAGTTTTTTGTAACCGTAAAAAGCACTTTTGTATCAAATGCGTGTTTGTTTTCTGAGATAAAATACAACGCCTGGGTCATGGCTTCATACAGTTTGCTGTGCTGCCAGATCTCATCCCATATCTCTAATTGCTGTTCTAATGGAAGAACATTAAAGCTGTAATTTGCTTTGTAAATCTCTCGTTGTCTCGGCGTAGAAAGCCCGATAAAATCAAGCTCTGTGCCAATGTATTTTTTTAAGTCCTTAAATTTAGATTTCTTATCAGAAGCCAAACCCGCTTGTAAATTCTTTACAATTAGTGGATGATGCTTTTTAAAGTGATGCATGATAAATTTGATTTTATATGTGTGCAATTACACAAATAGAAAGCAAAAATACTTAGTAATTTACAACCTTGCGGAATATTTTTTCCCCGGCATCAGTCACAACAGAAATGATAAGCACATTGTTATTGGCATTGCCCAGGGATACATACGTTTTATCAGTTAAAACATTTTCCCTGTGTATATCACCGGTTACTTTTTCGCCTAATAAATTTTGCACAGAGATAACCGCATTGGTTTTGTCGTGATAATTGAACTGAACATAATACCCCGATCCATCATTGCTGATCTGCATGTTGTTTTCATTCGCAGCAAACGTTTTTATGCCGCTTGTAGCCACATCAACAGTAATGGTTTGAGAATACACCGAAGAATCTCCGCATGGAACATTATACGCTGTTAATGTAACTACGTAATTTCCGGGCATGGTATATGGCTGCATGCCATTAAAAGCAGTTGATGTTAAACCATTTCCAAAATTCCAGGTATAATTTGTTGCATTTATACTTGTATTGGTAAACAAAACAATTGCCGTATCGTTGGTTAAAGTTGCTGTGGTAACAGACGGAATAAATAAAGGAGTAAGCGGCATAGCCTGTAAGGTAAATGTACTGGTTCCGTTGTTGCAACTGCCCACTGTATTTACATCAACACTATAATTGCCTGCTCGTACGTTTTTTAAAGTATCTGTCGTGCCTTGATTTAATGTGGTTTTAATAATGTTGTTGACCGAATCTTTCCAGTAATAGTTCCATGGGCCACTGCCTGTTCCTGCAGCTGCCAGGTAACCGTTAGAAGATGTTGCACAAGTTGGATTGTGAAAACTGCTGTTAACCTGTAGTGTAGGATCGATAGTGATGTTTAGCATAAAACGCGCGACAACTTCGGTATCCGTAAGTGTGCAGCTGTATGGGCCTGTGCGTAAATCCCAGTCATATCCCATATAATTATCGTGTAATATAATGCATGCACCCGATGGCAGGTTTTGTAGATCGCTTGCCGCAATTTGATATGTGCCGGTATTTCCTGTGGTAGCTTTTATAGGAATGCTAAAGTTTTGATTTAGAGTAGGTAATGCTTTTATGGCATAATCCGTATCTGCTATCGAAGACGCAATATCTAAAAACCCGGCATCTACACCTAAAGAGCGCGCATCATATTCAATTCCGTAGTTCATGCTCGCATTCGGGTCAAAATAAAGGACAGTTTCGTTTTGCATATTATTGCCGCTGGCCTGTAAGCGGAATGCAGTGGGTGCTGCATTGCTTGTTCTTAAAAGCTGTTGTGTGCTTGCGCTTTTGTAAGTTTCTTTTGCAACCAGGGTAGTTGCTGCAGTTGCCTGTACAAAAAAGCCCTGCCCGGTAGGGATAAGATCTCCTATACCACCCGAGCCAACTGCCGGGCTACTTACACCATTTACATACGAAGCATAACCATTAAGATCTGGGTTATACACATAAATAGCATTAGATACATTTGCATTGGCGTTTCGTAAAGACGTCCAGGAAACAGGCGATGGATACGGATTTGAAAGCAGGTTGTATCCATGATCTATTGCGTTAGTACCTCCGCCTGTATTCGTCATGGTTAAGTTATAAGTGAAATTTCCCTGGTTAACAGGGCCCGTAACATCATATATAATATCAGATGAATTAACAGTGCCATTGCCCAGGTAAACCCAAAAGCCTTTCCCCGCAGGCAGTGTGGCGCTTGTAGCTGTAATAGGTATGTATCTCGCGGTATTATCAAATAAGCCACCGATAGTTTCCTGGTAAGAATAAATGGAAGTAAACGCCACTCCTAAAATCATTGAACCGTTAGGGCAAGTTGAACAGGTAACAGCAAAATCATCGTTCCAGTCTGCAACTGTTCTTCCTGTAACGCCTGCCGCTCCCATTAAAACCCAGCCCGTTTTTCCCCCGGCTGCGTATGATTGTACCGTAACATTTCCGGTAACGCTTCCGCCAATAGTGGCTATGCGGGCCGATGCGGTTGCAGACGATGCTATTAAAGTAAGATTACCTGCGCTGGCAAAAGTGCCTAAAGTTGGTGTAAGCGTTCCAATTAAATTTAATGCATTCCCCAAGGTTAAAGTTTGCCCGCTTCGGTTAAGCGTAATATCCTGCATAGAATTGGTAGAAGAATTTGTTTGTGTCATAAACATCGAGTTGGTTATAGCACCCGTGCCTCCAATATCTAATACAGAAGTTGATGAGCCGGTGAAGCTGCCATTAGCAACCGATGTAGGAAAAGTAATAGCGCCGTTTAATGTGAGTGTCTGGCTGTTTATACTGAATATAGCTTTGGTGTGCACAAACGCTCCTGAAACAGTTAAAGGTGTTCCTAAAAGTAAAGTTTGTGTAGCAGCGCTGTTTAGTGTAAAATTTTTAAGTGTTTGCGCGCCTGCTGTAAAAAACAAGGGATTGGTAATGCCCGTGCCTGCTATCACTAAACTGGATGCTGTTGAGCCTGTAAAGCTTCCGTTGGCAAGCGATGTAGGGAAAGTCTGCGTACCGTTTAAAGTTAGTGTTTGCCCATTAAGATTAACAATGCCATCTGGCTGCGTGTAAGCAGCTGCCACAGTGCAGGCTCCTGCCAGTGTTTTGTTGGAGTTGGTTAGTGTAAGATTGGCATAATCTGTACGTGCTGTAACAGTTTGCGTAGAGGTAGAATTATAAATAACAGTTGAAGCAGCGCCAAGTGTTATAGTAGGCGCATTTGTGCTGACAAGCGTAGTGCTTGTGCTTCCGTTAAGCCCGTTAACATTAGCAGTTTGTAAGGTTCCGTTAATTAATAAGATAGTTGTACTGGCGTTTGAATTGGTAGAAATTAAATTGGTTCCTGCATTAAAAGTAGAGCCTGCATCCACCGTCAGATAAGTTTGAGACCCGGATGTAAATCCACCCGAAAGATCGAGAGCAGTATTTAAATTGACAGTAGTATTGTTTGAGACCCTGAACGCCCACCAGTTATTGGTTCCGGTAGTTGTAGGGCTTAATGAAACACTTTGCGTGCCGCCGCCGCTAAAAATAAGTTCTGAAATATTATTGGGTGAATTATCAACCAATATTCCTCCGGTTTTATTAAAAGTCCCGGTTATATAAACATATACGTTGATAGGATGTGTGTTTCCGCCGGGGTCGGTAGCATTGTTAGAGCCTCCGTCAATGGTTCCGTTAGTTTGTGTATAATTTGTGATAGTAAAGCTGTATGAAGTGGCTCCCGTAGCTCCGCCGTTAAATTCAAGCGTATTGGCTGTGCTAATATTAAGCGTTCCTATTGTAAATGTAGTTGCTCCGGCTGCCGCACCTAAAAAGCTATAAATAGCACCGGTTCCTGATACGATCAGCGTACCATAAACACCCGAGTTAGCCGCTCCATTGGTAGTAGGAATCGTTGTATTAGCTGCATTGGCAAAGTTTACAGTACTTGCAGGGTCAAACACACAAGCTGTTAAGGTAGGAACGGTATTGTTTTGCAAAGTAAGAGTGGCATTGGCATATACATTTAAAACAGATCCTGTTAACTTGAAGGCAGTTGTTGATGGTATGGTAAAATTACAGGCTGTAGAACCGTCTCCTACAGTTACTCCGGATCCAGAGCCCGAAACTGTCCATGCGGCAGTAAGCGTTATGGCAGCATTATTCCGGATATTGAATATTTGATTTGCCGTGGTAAAATTTGTAGGAGCCGTTCCCGTACCATTGGTATTGGTGCCCCATGATGCAACACTAGTAGGTGTTCCGCCGGATTTAAGGTAATAAATAGTGGCTTTTACATTTAGTGTCAAAAGCGAAAATAAAAAGAGAATAAAAATTGCGTATTTTTTCATTTTATTACAGATGTATGATAAACTTAAAATTAGTAGTTATAGATGTTTAAAAAACTTAAATTAGCCGAAAGTGTTTATTTTGTCGATGGAAATTATTTTAACAGAATATTAATAGAAACCGGCATTTGGTTAGCTTTGGAACCAAAAGAAGATGTTTTTCTCCAAGCTTGATTACAATCAGTTTATTCCAAAAATCCAACACATTAACAGAATAGAAGGCGATATTTTATTGGTGGATAAACCCTATCATGTTACCTCTTTCGAAGTAGTGAACAAAATTAAGATCGCCATAAAAAAAACATTTCCCGATAAAATAAAAGTGGGGCACGCAGGTACGTTAGATCCGCTGGCAACAGGGCTGTTGATTATTTGCACCGGGAAAAAAACAAAGCAGATAGAACAGATACAGGCTTTGGAAAAAGAATATACCGGCACCTTTTTTATTGGAGCAACTACGCCTTGTTTTGACAAAGAACAGGAAATAGACCAGAGATTTCCGACAGATCATATAACGGAAGAACTGATCAGGCAAACGGCTCAAAAATTTATGGGCAGGCAAATGCAAACTCCGCCGGTTTTTTCGGCTGTGCGTGTTGATGGCAAACGGGCATATGACCTGGCACGAGAGGGTACTGAGGAAATTAAAGTAAACCCTAAAGAAATTGACATAAAGCTTTTTGAGATCACACGCATTGCTTTACCCGAGGTAGATTTTAAAGTAGTTTGCAGTAAAGGAACTTATATCCGTTCATTAGCACGTGATTTTGGATCAGCTCTTGAGAGTGGAGCATTTATTTCAGCCTTACGAAGAACCCGTACGGGAAATTATGAAGTAAGCAACGCCATAATTCCCATTGTTAATTAAACGGCTGATATTTTTATCGCAAAGTTTTTTTAGCACCATATTTACAGCTTATTTTTGTTTATGATCAAGCGCGAAAGCTATAACCCATTTGTCAACATAGACAGGTTTTGCGTGCTTTTTTATTTTTTGCTGGTGCTGATGGGATGGCTGAATATTTACGCGGCTGTTTACAATGAAGATCATAAAAACATTTTCGACCTGAGTCAAAAATATGGTAAGCAATTAATATGGATTGGAAGTGCTACTGTTTTGGCGGTTTTAATTTTAGCCATTGAAGCCGATTTTTATACAGTGTTTGCTTACTTTTTTTATGGATTTTTCCTGTTGCTTTGTATAGCGGTTCCGTTTTTAGGAAGAGAAGTAAAGGGCAGCCGTTCGTGGTTTCGCTTTGGTGATTTTGGTATACAGCCCGCCGAGTTTATGAAGTTTGCCACCAACTTGGCGCTTGCCAAATTTTTAAGTAATGCCAACTTACAGGTAGATCAGGGCAAACGGGGCATTTCAAACTTTTTTAAAAAATACAGAAGCACAATTATTGCATTGCTTATTATTGGCTTTCCCTTGCTTATCATAAAAAAACTGCAGGACGAAACTGGCTTGGCTATTGTATTTGCGGCCTTTGTGTTTACGCTTTATCGCGAAGGTTTATCGGTTAATTTTTTATTGGTTGGGTTTATTGCCGCTGTGTTATTTGTATTAGCCTTATTGGTAGACAACGTTTACCTGTTTATTGTTATCGGGAGTCTGTGTGCGTTTTCACTACTGTTCATCAGGAGAAACCGTCGGAATATTTTTTTAGTATTGTTAATAGGAATAGGTGCCTGCGGGATGGTCAAGGCCACATCCAGCGTGTATCAGAAATTAGAAGAACACCAGAAGGTACGTATAGATGTTTTGCTTGGCAGAGGAACTATTAATCTTAAAAAAGAAGGGTACAATGTAAACCAGGCCAAAATTGCTATTGGCAGTGGCGGGCTTTTAGGCAAAGGCTATTTACAAGGCACGCAAACCAAATACGATTTTGTGCCCGAACAGGATACGGATTTTATTTTTTGTACCGTAGGCGAGGAGTGGGGATTTTTAGGCACTACGGTTGTTATTTTATTGCAGTTGACGTTAATACTCAGGATTGTCAGCATGGCTGAGCGGCAGCGCTCTGATTTTAGTCGCATATATGGGTATGGAGTGGCTTCTGTACTGTTTTTTCACCTGGCTATAAACATCGGCATGACCATAGGCCTTGCCCCGGTTATCGGTATTCCACTGCCTTTTTTTAGTTATGGAGGATCCTCGTTATGGTCGTTCACCATTTTACTCTTCATTTTTATAAAGCTTGATGCCAATCGCTTGAGTATTTTACGATAGTCAGCTGTTTTTTAGCTGTTTTCCTGTAAAAAATGCTGCATTTAATTATTTGATAACAATACCAAAACCTAAAATTAAGCTTTAAAAAAGGCCGATCCCATACCTTTGTTTTAAAATAAAAGCATCATGAATTATTTCGAAAAAACATACCTGCAAAAAAATCAAAGCAACATTTCGATAAAAGAAAGCAAAAAACTTCAAAAATTACTGAGCGCTAAAGCTTTTGCAGGAAGCACGGATTCTCAAAAATTAAATGCCGCTGATCTTAAAAGAATGACTAAACTTAAAACAAGCCCTGTAGCAACTTTTAATGTAGAAAGCTACATAAACAGGTTCGAATAATTCTTTTTTGATTGCTTTGAATCTTAAAAAATGCAAAGCACATATTATGTAAGAAGAACCCCTTCTTCTTTCCTGGAAAAAATATACAAACCTATAAAGGTTATAATGCCATTCATTAAAATGATCTCATTTCCTAACTGGTAATCCTTGATCAGTATAGGAAGCAAAATGCTTAAGCCATATGTAAGTAGCGGAGATGCCAGGCAAATTACGGGGATGATCTTATCTGTAACGCGGCGTTTTAAAATAATTCCGAACGAGAACAGGCCAAGCAAAGGCCCGTACGTATAGCCTGCAATAACCAGGATCGTATTTATAATAGCATCTTTATTTATAGCGTGAAATACTAAAATGCAGGCCCACAATAAAACCGCAAAACCAATATGTATAAAGTGACGGTAAAAGGTTTTTTTCTTTTCGGGTAAATGTGCTTTTTTATCCAGTTCAAACATGTCGATATACATCGAAGTTGTAAGCGTAGTAAGCACCGAATCAGCACTGGAAAAGGTGGCGGCCGTTAAACCGATAATGAACACAAGCCCGGCAAAAGCACCTAAATAATTAAGTGCCAGGTTAGGAAACACACGGTCGGTTAAAATTTTTCCGGCCTCATTAAGCGGCAAAGGAATATTTTTTTCCTGCTGGTATAAAAACAACAAAGCGCCTAAAGCCAGAAAGAAAAAATTAACCACCACCAATACAATGCTAAACCAGTAAATATTTTTTTGAGCGTCTTTAAGATTGCTCATGCTCAGGTTTTTTTGCATCATGTTTTGATCAAGCCCTGTCATAGTTACAGCAATAAATACGCCGCCTAAAAATTGCTTGAAGAAGAAGGTTGATTTATGCCAATCAAAAAAGAAAACCTGCGAATAACCGGATTGAGATAACTTGGAAATGGTTGTACCTAAGCTCCAATCAGTGCTGGAAATAATGGCGGCAATTGACAGCACAACGCCCAGCACTAAAAAAAAAGATTGAAAAGTATCTGTCCACACCAGTGTTTTGATGCCGCCTTTGTAAGTGTATAAAAGCATCAATGCAATAATAACCGACACGCTGAGTGCAAAGGGAATATGGATGCTTTCAAACCTGTCGAACACAAAAAACTGAATAACTCCTGCCGCTAAGTAAAGTCTGCCCGCTGCGCCTAAGGTGCGTGACAGGATAAAAAAGAAAGCTCCTGTTTTTTGTGTGTTTCTCCCAAAGCGAGTTTCAAGATAAGTGTAGATGGAAAGCAAATTCATTTTATAATAAAGCGGTAACAGCACTTTTGCAATAATCACATAGCCTACTAAATAACCCAACACCAGCTGCAGGTAAGAAAACTGCGTGTTGATAACATTTCCGGGAACTGAAATGTACGTAACCCCGCTAAGCGAATCGCCCAGCATGCCAAAGGCTACAGCGTACCAGGGTGATACTTTATTGCCTATAAAATAGGTGTTGGCATCGCTTTTTCTGCCGGTTATGTAGGCGATAAGCAGCAAGCCGCCAAAATAGAGTGCAATGCAAAGTAATATAAAGGCTGCCGACATATCACGAAGATGCTGTTTTTAACACCCTGTATTTTAAGATAATTTGTTTTTTCTCCACATAAAATTGTTTAATAAATAGCGTAAACAAGCGTTTAAAAATTGCGTATTTTTAGGCTGTGGAATTACCCTCAAAACTTCTGGATACTGCCGTGAACGAGTTCTCTCGTTTGCCTGGTGTTGGGCGCAAAACAGCGTTGCGTTATGTGTTGCATTTATTGCGTAATGAAAAAGATTCGTCGCATAGCCTGGCGCAATCTATTTTAAATATGCGCACGCAAATTAAATTCTGTAACAATTGCTATAATGTTTCTGATACAGAAGTATGCAGTATTTGCACCAACGGCATGCGCGATAAAAAAATTATTTGTGTAGTACAGGATGTGCGCGATGTGATGGCTATTGAAAATACCGGTATGTATCGCGGTGTGTATCATGTACTGGGTGGATTGATATCTCCGATTGATGGTATTGGCCCAGCTGACCTGTTTATTGACGCCCTGCTAAAACGTATAACGGAAAACGAAACAAATGAAGTTATTTTTGCTTTAAGTGGAACCACCGAGGGAGATACCACGGCATTTTACCTGTCACGCAAGCTGCAAACACTTCCGGTGTCTATTTCAACCCTGGCGCGTGGCGTGCCTGTTGGCGATGAGTTAGAATATACCGATGAAGTTACTTTAGGAAGATCTTTGCAAAACAGAGTTCCTTACCAGAAAAATTAAGATCGTAAAATTATTTTATAAAGATGCCTTGATAAAACTCAACGCCTCTTCTTTTGTTTTTGTATTCGTAAAACAATTCAGCAATCTGTTTAACACACGTTCTACTACTGCATCAGGACAAGAAGCGCCGCTGGTAAGGATGATGTTTACTTTGTCTTTTCTTGGAATAAAATTTTCTGTGCTTACTTTTTTCTGATGTGGGTAATCAAAATGATGGATCAGTTTGCCCGATTCAATTTCTTTATCAGAAGAAATAAAATATGTTGGAAATTTTTGTTCTAATAATTCCACCAAGTGAGAGGTGTTAGAGCTGTTGTAACCGCCTACTACGATAGCCAGGTCGGCATTTGTTTTTAAGAGTCCGTATGTTGCATCCTGGTTCTCGTTGGTTGCATAGCAAAGCGTATCGCGGGTATCGGCAAAATGTTTTTTGGTACTCTCTTCGCCGTATTTGGCAATCATTACCTGCTTAAAATACTCTGCTATTTCCTGTGTTTCAGTAGCCAGCATAGTTGTTTGATTGATAACACCTACATTTTGTAAATGCTTGGTTACATCAAAACCTGCAGAATATTTGCCTTTAAATTCTTCGTAAAAAAGTTCCGGGCTTTTATTTCCGGTAATGTAATCGCTTAGTTTTTTTGCCTCTGCCAGGTCTTTTACAACAATGGCAGGAGCGCTTTTCTCACTGCGTGAAAACGTGGCGCGGGTTTCTTCGTGGGTATATTTTCCGTGAATGATAATGGTGTAATTCTCTTTGCCTATTTGCTCTGATTTTTTCCAGACACGCTCTACAAACGGACAGGTGGTATTGTATTTTTGTACTTCAATTCCTTTTTGCTGTAACAATTCTTCTATTTGCAAAGTGGCACCAAATGCAGGTATTATGACTACATCAGAAGGTGTAAGTTCATCAAACGAGATAAGTTGTTTGCCGTTTGTATCTTGCAAAAATTGCACGCCGTTATCCGTCAGGTCTTTGTTTACATCGGGATTATGGATCATCTGGCTAAGCAAATAGATGCGTTTACCCGGGTTTTCGTTCACCGCTTTAAAGGAGATTTCGATAGCGTTTTCAACTCCGTAACAAAAGCCAAAATGACGTGCAATATAAAAACCAACAGGGCCAAAATCAAGGTATGCCGGCGACATATCTCTCTTGCGCGGATCATTTGCTTTTTGATAAGATTTTAGTTGTGTGATAAGCGGGCTACGGTAAAACTCAGGAATTTCAAAGGTTTTCATCCGGAAACACTAATTGGTGTGTATCTCCTCGTCTACCAATAAATTGTTTTTTACAGCAAACATAACCACTCCGGCTGTATTGTTTACTCTTAGTTTTTGCATTACGTTTTTGCGGTGTGTATGCACAGTATGGAAACTTAAGAAAAGTTTTTCGGCAATTTGCTTGTTGGATAAACCCAATGCAATGTGCTTGATGATTTCAATTTCTCTTTCAGAGATAGCAAAGCCTTCGCAGGAAGTTTTTTTGCTATATGTTTTAGCGGTAATTACGCTGTCTGCAGTTAAGGCATCAATAATTTGCCCGCATAAAAAACGGGTACCTTTTTCGGTATTATCAATAGCATCACAAATTTCCTGCTTATCGCATTCTTTTAACAAAAAGCTGGTAACACCGGCGTTCAACAATAAAGAAATTTCTTCTTTGGGCAACATAGGGCTTATAGCCAGTATCTGCAAGGCTGTAAATTGCTTTTTTATCTGGGAAATATCGGTAGGGGTAATTTGCATGGAAACCGGATCTATCACTAAAATCTGCGGTTTATGTTTTTTTAAGGAAGATAATAGCTTAGGTTTTTCAGTTACTTCGTTAATGCTAACGCTGTAAGTGCCCTGCATTAAGGCTTTGAAACCTTCGCGCGTTAGTACACTATTATCTGCAACTACTATAGTAAGCATTATTTATAATGATTTTAATTAAGCAAATATACAAATAATTAGAAAGTAAGAATTAAAAATTTAAAAGAGTGGGTTTCTTTAAAAAAAAGGCATAAAAAAAGGGTAAGCTACTTTCATCGCACCGCTACAACCACCTACCCTTGCTGCGTTCCCACCCTGGGGGATTCGGTAGGAGCTGATCGTGAAAGACTTACCCGCGGCAAAAGTAGGCAATAATTTCATTATTCCGATAAAATTGACAAACTTTGTAAGCCTTTTATGGATATATCTGTAGTAATACCTTTATTTAACGAAGATGAATCTTTGCCCGAATTGCACGATTGGATAGTTCGTGTGATGCAGCAGCACAATTACAGTTATGAAATTATTTTTGTAGATGATGGAAGCAAGGATAGATCTTGGAGTGTGATCGAAGATTTATCGCAAAAGAACCCGCATGTTAAGGCCATAAAATTCAGGAGAAATTACGGAAAATCCCCTGCATTACACGTGGGCTTTGAAGCTGCGCAGGGCAATGTGGTTATTACCATGGACGCCGATTTGCAGGATAGTCCGGATGAGATACCTGAGCTTTACAATATGATTACCCAAGGCAAATTCGACCTGGTTAGCGGGTGGAAACAAAAACGATACGATAACGCTTTCACTAAAAATTTACCAAGTAAATTATATAACTGGACCAACCGCAAGATCAGTGGTATTAAGCTGCATGATATGAATTGTGGCTTGAAAGCTTATCGAAAAGAAGTTATAAAAAGCATAGAAGTATATGGCGAAATGCATCGGTTCATACCCGTTTTGGCTAAAAATGCAGGTTTTGATAACATCACCGAAAAAACAGTGCAGCACCAGGCAAGAAAATATGGCACTTCAAAATTTGGCTGGGACAGGTTTATAAACGGCTTCCTTGACCTGTTAACCATTACTTTTCTTTCTAAATTTGGTAAGCGTCCCATGCACCTATTTGGCACGCTTGGCACTTTAATGTTTTTAGTAGGATTATGCGTTGCTATTTATTTAGGCGCCGAAAAATTATATTGTATTTATAATCACCAGCGCGCGCCATTGGTAGTAAGCAGTCCCTGGTTTTTTATTGCACTTACCACCATGATTTTAGGGACACTTTTGTTTTTAAGCGGGTTTATAGCCGAGCTGATCTTAAGAAACTCTTCTGTACGCAATAACTACCTTTTGGAAAAGAAGGTCAATCTTTAATTTTCAAAAAATAAGTAGTTTAGCTTTAAAATTTAAAACTCAATTTTTATGAAAAACATTTTTCTTGCTACAGGTGCGTTACTTTTATCAGTTTCATTAAGTTTTGTAAGTTGCAAAAAAAACAGTACTCCTGCAGGAGCCGGAGGCAGTACAACTTCGAGTAATTACACTTTTTCAGCTAAAGGCGATATAAGCGGAACATACAGCGGATTTTTATTTGAAATTTACGAAGCTGTTCCAGGGTACACAGTATCTACCGCTCAGGCAGGATTTTTTAATACGCCTATTGCTATGCAGATCAGCTCAAATACGCCGCACCCAAGTACAGGTACGGTTTCTTCGGTATATTTTAATAATACTCACCTTCCGTATGATCCAAGCACTTTAAGTTACTCGGATAGTACCCAGGCATTAACATTTCCTCCGGCAGTGTGGCTTATTAATGGAAATGCTACTTTTCCTTCATTTACATATACCTGCACAACCACTTTACCGGTATATACAAATGCAGCAGGTTTGCCTGCTACAATTAACAGATCGCAAAACCTGGTTATTCCAATCAGTGGAGCTTCTGGTTATGATCAGATAGAAGTGGATATTGATGATGCTTCTAGTAATAGCCAGTCTATCTTTTTGCCGGCCTCGGTTACGTCTGTAACTTTTGTAAAAGATTCATTGGTAAAATTATCTGCCACATCAAACGGGGGTAGTTTAAATATTCTATTAATTAAATACAATCCTCAAACTATTGCCGGTAAAACTTATTTATTTGCAGCAGTCAAAGCTTATAGTAAAAGCGGGGTTGCTATTCAATAACATTAAAAAGGTGCTACTTATGAAAAAACACTTCATCATTTTGCTTGTTCTTATTACAGCAAAAGTTTTCCCGCAGCAAAACGATCAACAGCCTTATCAAAACATAACATCTTATAATAGCAATGCGACTAAAGTAGCTAAGTACCAAAAAATGCAAAGTAATGGTATTATCATGGCTTCTTTGGGTGGAGCAGCGCTTGCAGGTGGTCTGGTTTTATATATAAGCGGGCTTAAAGATGATGTGCAGGCAAGTGTAAACAACAGTTCGGGTACATATCCAAGTAATTCGGCAATTGTGCCGGATTATATTCCTAAAATGATGGGTGGAGCTGCCTTGGCTACCATTGGTGGTGTGGCACTTGCCGGAGGGATTGTAATGATAAAAGTAGGCAAAAGAAAAGAAAAAAGATGGAGCAACCAGGTAAGTGTTTTTGCTTTGCCTATTGCTTTTAGAATTGCCTATAAATTTTAAACTTTCCTGCAAAATAAACTACCGTTTTCTTCGTTAATAAGTCTGCTTAAAAGGGCTTTAGGTTAATTTGTTGGCATTGAGGCTTTTTTACTAAATTCGCACACCTTACATTTAAAACGTATATGAACTATAAAAAATTAAACAACATTGTAGGCTGGCTTATTTGTGCCATTGCTACTTTTACATATTGCTCTACTATTGAGCCTACCGCCAGCTTTTGGGATTGTGGTGAGTACATTGCCTGTTCGTATAAATTAGAAGTTGGTCACCCGCCGGGAGCTCCTTTCTTCCTGCTAATAGCCCGTTTTTTCTCCATGTTTGCTTTTGGAGATACCTCTAAAGCGGCCATGATGATAAACGTAATGAGCGGTTTATGCAGCTCATTCTCTATTTTGTTTTTATTCTGGACCATTACCCGTTTAGCAAAAAAAATACTGGCTCCGATAGGTACAGTACTTGACAACGCTAAGATCTTTGCCATTTTAGGAAGCGGTGTAATTGGAGCTTTAGCTTATACTTTTTCAGATTCATTCTGGTTCTCGGCTGTTGAGGGCGAGGTATATGCCATGAGCAGTTTATTTACAGCGGCAGTTTTCTGGGCTATTTTAAAATGGGAAGAAGAAGCAGATGAACCAACATCTATGCGCTGGTTAATTCTAATTGCTTACCTAACCGGGTTGTCGGTAGGAGTCCATTTATTAAATTTATTGGTGATCCCGTCTATCTGTTTTATTTACTATTTCAAAAAATACACATTCAGCTGGAAAGGGTTTATTACAGCAGGTGTTATTTCGGTTATTTTATTGGGAGGTACACAAGCAGGTATTATTCCCGGCATTGTGAAATTAGCTGCCGATTATGAATTGTTTTTCATCAATACATTGGGAATGCCTTTCAATACAGGCACATTACTGTATTTTGTTATCCTTATCGCATTAATAGTTTCTGCCATTGCGTACTCACTTAACAGGAAAGAAAGCTATTATAAAGCAGCTTTTGGTTTGGCCATTGCCTTTGGTTTATTATCAACGGCATCAGGGCAAACAGGTGGAAGTATGTTTATGCGCCTGGTATTATCTGCCGGAATGGTATACGCACTTCACTACCTGAAAGAAAAACCGGGTGTACTGAATAGCATTGCGCTTGGTTTTGCTGTAATGATGATCGGGTATTCTTCTTTCTTTGTGTTGGTAATCCGTTCACAGGCAAACACGCCAATGGATGAGAACAACCCGGAGAATGCCTTGAATATGTTATCTTACTTAAACCGCGAACAGTATGGCGATTGGCCTATTGGCTACGGACAATATTACAATGCACCTACAAACCCACGCAGTGAATTTAAAGACGGTTCGCCTATTTATGGCAAAGATCTGAAAACTAAAAAGTATATCATTTTAGACGATCGTAAAAATTCAGTTCCTACGTATGACAAAGATTTTTGTACGGTATTTCCACGCATGTGGAGCTCTCAAAGCCAGCATGAGGCAGCTTATAAATATTGGGGCGATATTAAAGGAAAGCCAAAACAGATCACAGATAACAACGGAGAGCAAAAAACCGTATACGTCCCAACTTTTGGCGAGAACCTGACATACTTTGTTAACTACCAGATAAAATATATGTACCTGCGTTATTTTGCCTGGAACTTTATCGGGAAACAAAATGACGTGCAAGGTTTGGATGGCAATCCTACTGATGGCAACTGGATTACAGGTATATCAGGCTTTGATAACACACGTTTAGATGCAGATTTAACCAATCCGCCAAGCACTGGCAAAAACAACAAAGCCACTAATAAATTTTACGCATTGCCATTTATACTTGGTTTGTTGGGTCTATGGTTTCACTTTAAGAAGAATAACAAAGATGCTTTTGTGGTATTATGTTTATTTTTCTTTACCGGTTTAGCTATTACCATTTACTTAAACCAATATCCTTATCAGCCACGTGAACGTGATTATGCGTATGCGGCCTCGTTCTATGCCTATGCCATTTGGATAGGCCTGGGCGTTTTATTTATTTATGATTTTCTTTCTAAAAAAATAAATGCCACAAACGCTGCCGTTGCAGCAACAGCAGTCAGTTTGGTAGTGCCAAGTTTAATGGGTGCTTACGGGTGGGATGATCATAACCGTAGCAGCAAAACAATGGCAAGAGATTTTGCTATTAACTACTTAGAATCCTGTGCACCTAATGCCATTTTATTTACCAATGGAGACAACGATACGTTCCCGCTTTGGTACGCACAAGAGGTTGAAGGCGTGCGTACAGATGTGCGTGTAGTTAACTTAAGCTTATTTCAAACAGATTGGTATATCAATCAATGCCGCCGTGCAGCTTATCAATCGGCGCCATTGCCATTTACTATGAGCGAAGATAAATACGAAGCCAGCAAACGTGATATTGTTTATTTTATGGATAAAAATATTGGCTTTGTAAACCTGAAAGAACTGATGGATTACGTTGCCAGCGATAATCCTGAAAACAAATACAATGCGGGCGGCGATTACATTGATATTTTGCCAACCAACAAATTCAGCTTACCGGTAGATTCTGTGAAAGTTATTCAGAACGGAACAGTTGCCAAAGGCTTGGAAAACCGTATGGTGAAAAGCATCGACTGGCAGTTGAAGCGCAATTACATCACTAAAAATGATTTAATGGTACTTGATCTGTTAGCAGGCTTTAACTGGAACAGACCGATTTACTTTGCCGTAACAACCGGAAGAGAAGCTTATATAGGTTTAGAAGATTATTTGCAATTGGAAGGTTTGGCATATCGTTTAACGCCGGTGAAATCTACCAAAGAAGAAATGCAAAATGGCGCACGTATCAACTCAGATATCATGTATAAAAACATCATGACTAAATTCCAGTGGGGCGGCATGAACAAACCTAATATTTATCTTGATGAAACCAATATGCGTTTTGCATCTAACATGCGTATACAAATTGGAAGCCTTGCATCGCAAATGGTACACGAAGGTAAAAAAGAACAAGCCGTTAAAATTTTAGATAAGGCTATGGAAGAAATGCCGGAATCAACCATTCCGTATGATGCAACCATGTATTCTATTTGTTTAGCTTATTTTGAAGCAGGTCAAAACGCGAAAGCAAAAGTCATTGCTGAAAAATTATTCAACATCTTTGAAAGCGACCTGCGTTTTTATAACAAACTGTCTTCAAGGCACAAACCGGCGTATGGCGGAGAGATTAGTCGTGCTCGCCAGCTAATGATGACATTGGTTAGCGTTTGCTATAACTTTAAAGAAGATGCTTTGGCAAAAAGCTTTGAGCAACGCTTGCCGGCTGTGATTCCGCAGGAAGAAATGCAAGGGCCTAAACAGCAACTGGAAAGATAATGCGCTTACCGGCTCGTCCGCCTAAACTGCTGCAAAGCTTATTGCCGCAGTGTTTTTGGAGCTTGCCGAACAAGCAGAACAAAATTTACCTCACTTTTGATGACGGGCCAACGCCTGAAGTATTGCCTTTTATTCTTAAAACATTAGATACCTATCAGGTGCCCGCCACATTTTTTTGTGTAGGAGAAAACATGAGCAGGTATCCCGGGCTGGTAAAAGAAATGCTGGAAAAAAATCATGTGATTGGTAATCACACTCAAAATCACATGAGTGGCTGGCGTATTAAGAATAAAACATATTTTGAAAATGTGGAAGCCTGCAATGCAGTTTATAAAACAAAATTATTTCGCCCGCCTTATGGCCGCTTGCGCAAATCGCAGGCAAATTTTTTAAGTAAAAAGTATAAAATTATCATGTGGGATGTTTTAAGTTATGATTATGATAAAAAAATATTGCCCGAAATTTGTTACCGGAATGTAATTGATAATACCAAAAGCGGCTCTGTAATTGTATTTCATGATAACCAAAAAGCATTTACCAATTTGCAATATGCCTTGCCCCACAGCATAGCCTTTTTGCTTAACAAAGGATTTGTTTTCGATACCATTAAAATATAAGCCCGTTCTTCTCTCCTGAAAATTAATTAAATTTAGAAAGTTTTAATGAACAGCTTTTTAGATACCCCTATTGAATACCTCAAAGGCATTGGCCCGCAACGCGGCGATATGCTTAAAAAAGAATTACAGATTTTTACCTATAACGATCTCTTAAGTTTTTACCCGTTCAGGTATGTTGACCGTAGCAAGTTCTATAAAATAAAAGACATTACGGAAGACCTGCCTTATGTGCAATTGAAAGGAAAGATCATCCGTACTGAATTACTCGGTGAAAAATTTACCAAGCGCTTTGTGGCCTATCTTAAAGATGATACGGGCATTATAGAGCTGGTTTGGTTTCAAGGAGCAAAATGGCTCGAAGGTAAATTTAAGCCTGATACAGAATATATTGTGCTTGGTAAGCCTTCTGAATTTAGAGGTAAATATAACCTGGCACATCCCGACGTTGACCTGGCAAGCGATGAAAGCATTAAACTGAATTCTGTTTTGCAGCCGGTTTATCCCAGCACTGAAAAATTAAAAAGCAAGGGCTTAGACAGCAAAGGTATTTTGAAATTGCAGGAAGCATTAATTCCTCAGTTGCAGCATAAAATAGATGAAACCCTTCCTGCAAGCCTGATCGATAGATATAAATTTATCAGCAGGGAACTGACCTGCAAGCAAATTCATTTCCCTGAGAATGCCGAGCTATTAAAGAAAGCAGAACTTCGTTTAAAATTTGAAGAACTGTTTTATATCCAGCTGAAGCTTTTGAAAAGCAAGCACTTTAGAAAACACAGCGTGCAAAGTTTTGTCTTTGAAAAACTGGGCCATTATTTCAATACTTTTTTTAACCAGTATCTTCCTTTTGAATTAACCAACGCGCAAAAACGTGTTATCAAAGAGATCAGGAACGATGTGCGCAGTGGTAAGCAAATGAATCGATTATTGCAAGGTGATGTGGGCAGTGGAAAGACTATCGTATCTTTAATGTGCATGCTGATGGCCTTAGACAATAATTTCCAGGCATGTTTAATGGCGCCTACTGAGATACTGGCGCAACAGCATTTTATTACCATCAGTGAACTGATTAAACCATTAGGTATTACATGCTCTTTACTTACAGGTTCTGTGAAAACGAAGGCCCGCAAAGAAATTTTAAAAGACCTTGCTGATGGAACGTTACAAATAATAATTGGCACACATGCTTTATTAGAAGACCCGGTTCAATTTAAAAACCTTGGCTTTGTGGTTATTGATGAACAGCATCGTTTTGGGGTGGCACAACGCGCACGCCTGCATAATAAGAATGTAAACCCGCCGCATGTATTGGTGATGAGTGCAACACCTATACCGCGTACACTTGCCATGACCTTGTATGGCGACTTAGATACATCAGTTATTGATGAATTACCACCCGGACGAAAGCCCATTGAAACTATACATTACACCGATGCCAAGCGCTTGCGTATGTATGGTTTTATGAAAGAGCAAATTACTTTGGGTCGACAAGTATACGTGGTTTATCCTTTAATTGAAGAATCTGAAAAGCTTGACCTTAAAAATTTAATGGAAGGTTATGATTCTTTGTCAGAGCAATTTCCTTTGCCGCAATATCGTATCAGTATTCTGCATGGGAGGATGGATGCTGATAAAAAAGAAAGCGAGATGCAAGCTTTTGTCAAAAACCAAACGCACATTATGGTAGCAACAACTGTAATTGAAGTTGGTGTAAATGTGCCTAATGCCAGTGTTATGGTAATAGAAAATGCCGAACGCTTTGGCTTGTCGCAGTTGCACCAGTTGCGTGGTAGGGTAGGGCGTGGGGCAGATCAAAGTTATTGCATACTGATGACTTCGTTTAAATTATCGCAGGATGCAAAGGTGCGGATGCAAACCATGTGCAGGACAAATGATGGCTTTGAAGTGGCTGAGGTGGATTTGCAATTGCGCGGCCCGGGTGATATTGAAGGAACGCAGCAAAGTGGGATACTTAATTTAAAAATTGCCGACCTTGCAAAAGACCAGCAAATATTACAGCTTGCACGGCAAGTGGCAAACGAAATTTTAGAGGAAGATCCTCAGTTATTGAAAGCAGAATATCAGATTTTGAACCGACAACTTATCCGCCAAAACAAGACAAATATTAACTGGAGTAAAGTAGCCTGATTTACTTCAAATTCTTCTTAATAAACTCCATGGAATTTTTCATTGCATCTTCGGCAGATGTTTTATCAAATTTAGGGTTGCTTGGGTTGGCAAAAGCATGATCGGCGTCGTATGGTTTTACGGTTAAAGGTTTGTTCAATGTTTTCATATTGGCCTCAAACTTGGTAACTACTTCTTTGTTTATCCATTGGTCTTTTTCGGCCCAAACAAATAATACGGGAGCGTTAAGTGTTTTTAGCTTTTCTGTTTTGTCTTCCGGCATGCCGTAATACATTACGCAGGCTTTGCCTTGTTTGCCTGCTAATATGCTTGCCTGTAAACTCCAACCGCCGCCAAAGCACCAGCCTATGGTTGCTATGTTTGCTTTTGTGCCAATATAGGTTAATACGCCTTTTATAAGGGCCTCTCCTCTTTCTGCTTTCAGGCTGTTCATGTATTTACCTGCCGAATCGCGATTGGAAGCTACTTTTTTATCGTACATATCAATGGCTATTACGTTTACATTGCCCAGCGAGCTGTATATTTTTTCTGACTCCTGTTTGATGTAATCATTCAGCCCCCACCATTCGTGCACTACAAGTACGTAATTATCAGTTGGGGTTGAGGCTTTAATTTCGTACCCGTAGCCTTCTTTTCCGTCGGGGGTTTTAAAGCTGATCTCTTTGCCCATCGGGTTTGCCAGGGTAAAAGGTTTTGGCTCTAAGTGTGAGGCTACAAATTTTTTATCGTGGCTTAGCATGGCAAAGGTGTTGGTTGATGACGGTTTTGTACAGCAGCTCATTTGGGCAAAGCTGTTTGCAGCTACTATTAAAGATAATCCTATAGTTGTAATTAGTTTTTTCATAGTGTGTGGGTTTTGCATGCTAAGTTATTACTTTATAGAAAAAGAGATATTAAGATTTGTTAAGGCAGGGGTGGGTTTTTTAGTTGCCCAACGTAATTCTATGCCGGCTAAAGCCAATTTTATACTTACCGAGCTGAATTTTATGTTAGCCTAAGGTGATTCTGTACTTGCCAAGCCCAGTTTTGAAGTAGCCAAAGGGAATTTTGAAGTTGCCAAAGCCAGTTCTATACTTGCCAAGGCCAATTCTGAAGTTGCCAAAGGGAGTTTTGAAGTTGCCAAAGCCGGTTCTATACTTGCCAAGGCTAATTCTGAACTTGCCAAAGCTAATTCTATACTTGCCAAGCCCAGTTCTATACTTGCCAAGGTCAATTTTGAAGTTGCCAAAGCCAGTTTTTAACCGGACAAAGGTAGTTTTGAAGTAGACAATGCAGGTTTGTTATTTTACCATGACAGAACCGCTGCACACGTCGCCTTCTTTTGCGCCTTCTGTCCATTGTTTTAAAGTGGTGATGCGCTCTTGGGTTAGTTTTGTTTTATACCGGGTATAACAAAGCGGAAATATACTGCCATAATAGCCGGGTTCGGTTTGAGGATATTTTACTTTCATTTCTGCGTCTCTAAATTGTATCCATATTTTTTGAGATGCTCTCAAGTTTTTTATGAACAGGGTATCTGTGCTGTATTCTTTTATTATTTTTTGATAAACGGTGTTTAATTCTTTATCGGTTTTTTGAAATTCTTCGCCGGCCGCCTGATTGATTTCTAATTGGGTTTGTGCAAAGCTTCTATTGCTACAAATAATAAGAGAGTGGTGAGGGTTGTTTTCATAATCAAATGTATAGATTTTATTTTTTATTGTTATTAAAATGCATTTGTGAGTGCTAAGGCAGTTCAGGCTCAAGCACTGTTTCAAATTAAATTATCTGCATAAGATTAGGGTATTTGATGCGTGTATTTAATGAGTTAAAAAACATTAATAAATAGAATAAAACAAATTTAAAGGCTAACTTGGGTTTTATAGTTCATTTATAAACTTAAAATACTTATCATGAATTCAGATTCCAACCAACTCTCCAAAAAAATAAAGCTAAGAACGATATCGCCTAAGGATTATGATTCGATCGCTGCTTTACAATTAAAATGTTTTCCGGGAATGAAACCCTGGAGCCGTGAACAGTTTCAAAACATACTGGCGGTGTTTCCGAAAGGGCAGGTGTGCATAACCTACGAGAAAAAGATCATTGCATCGAGCTGCAGCCTGATCATTGATTTTAGTTGCTATAAGGAAACTTCTTCTTGGAATGAGTTAACGGATAATGGCAATATAAACAATCATACTTTGGCCGGGGATACCTTGTATGGAATGGAAATTATGGTTGATCCGCAATACCGGGGCATGAAGTTGTCGCGCAGATTATATGACGCGCGGAAAAATCTTGCGAAACATTATAACCTGAAACGTATTCTTATTGGCGGCAGGTTGCCTAATTATTGCAAGTATCACAAAAAAATGAATATCCATGAGTATGTAGATCATATCATGGAAAAGAAGATATATGATCCTGTACTTACGGCTCAGCTTGCAAATGGTTTTTCTTTGAAACAAATACTGCCGGATTATTTGCCTAATGATAAGGAGTCGTGCGGCTATGCTACTTTGCTTGAGTGGACCAATTTTCAGTATAAAAATCTTAATGCCACCAACCAGATAAATTATTCGCCTTATGTGCGTGTAAGCGCGGTGCAATACCAGATGCGCTCTATTTCCTGCTTTGAAGATTTTGCCAAGCAGTGTGAGTATTTTGTGGATGCGTCTTCTGATTATAAAAGTGATTTTGTGGTTTTTCCTGAAATGTTTACGATGCAGCTTCTTTCTTTTTTAACTGCTCAAAAACCTGCCATGGCGGTGCGCGAGCTGGATAAATATACGCAGCAGTATATTGATCTGTTTTGCTCGCTGGCCATAAAATATAATATCAATATTGTAGGTGGTTCTCACTTTTGCATTGAGGATGAGTCGTTATATAATATTTCTTATTTGTTTAGGAGGGACGGAACGTATGACCGGCAATATAAAATACACATTACACCGTATGAAACAAAATGGTGGGGTGTTAAGGGCGGTGATAAGGTGCGGATTTTTGATACGGATAAGGGCAAGGTTGCTATATTGATCTGTTATGATATTGAGTTTCCTGAACTGGCACGAATTGCCGTGAGCAAGGGGGCTAAGATCATTTTTGTGCCTTTTAATACGGACGACAGGCGTGCTTATTTGCGGGTGCGTTATTGTGCACAGGCACGCGCTATTGAAAACCAGGTGTATGTTGTTATTACTGGTTGCGTAGGGAATTTGCCCGAGGTAGATAATTTGGATATTCATTTTTCGCAGGCGGCTATTTTAACTCCTTCGGATGTAGAGTTTAGCCGTGAAGCTATTGCATCGGAAGCGGTGCCTAATACAGAGACGTTAATTTACCAAGATCTGGATTTGAATTTACTGAAAAGAAATCGCGAACTGGGCAATGCGCAAACCTGGAATGACAGGAAGAAGGGTTTTTATACGTTGTCGTACAAGGAGGATGATAGAACGATTGTTGTATAAACACAATGGTTGAAATTTTTTGTCTTCTTTTTCCTTGACGAAAAAGAAGCAAAAAGTCAAACTGTTTGTAGAGTGACTTCTTTTTTATTCTTTTCGACCTCACCCTTTGTCCCTCTCCTACGAGGAGAGGGGTGTTGGAGGTGTTCTATTCTAATGGGTAACAAAAAAGCCACCCGTTTATAGAGTGGCTTCTTTTTTTCTGTGAGATTCCGAAACAAGTTCGGAATGACGTTCAACGTCTTAAGATCCGCAAGCTTCGCAGGCATCCGGGTTATCTAAAGAGCAGCTTAATTGTGATGCTATTTCTTCTTCAGATAAAATGTGTGCTTGTCCGCGTTCAACTAAAAGAACATCTTCATTGCCAAGTACAGTAATTGTTTTATCTAGAGCTCCTTGGTCAACGGTGAATTTAATTGCATCAGCCGCCGCTTTAGTACGTAAGTAATACATACCTGTTTTTAATCCTTTTTTCCATGCATAGAAGTGTGCCGATGAAAGTTTTGCAAAGTTCGCATCTTGTATGAACAGGTTTAATGATTGTGACTGGTCAATATACGCGCCGCGATCTGCAGCCATATCGATGATGGTACGTTGTTTAATTTCCCAAACGGTTTTGTAAATAGCTTTTATGTTTTCAGGAATTTCGGCAATGTTTTGTACTGAACCGTTTGCTGCAATGATCTTGTTTTTCAAATTGTCATTCCACAAACCAAGTTTTACTAAGTCTTTTAGTAAGTGTTTGTTTACTACTACAAACTCTCCGCTTAATACACGGCGTGAATAGATGTTTGACGTGTATGGTTCAAAACATTCGTTGTTACCTAATATCTGAGAGGTAGATGCAGTTGGCATTGGAGCCATTAATAAAGAGTTACGTACGCCGTATTTTTTAATTTCTTCGCGTAAGATATCCCACTCCCAACGCGGGCTTGGTGTAACGTTCCACATATCCTGTTGGAAAATACCTTTGCTGATCGGTGAGCCGGGGTATGTTTCGTAGTGGCCATCAATTTTTGCTAAGTCTTTACTTGCCGTTAATGCTGCGTAGTAAATAGTTTCAAAAATCTCTGAGTTTAGTTTGCGTGCTTCTTCGCTTTCAAACGAATAACGCATTAAGATGAATGCATCTGCTAAACCTTGAACGCCTAGACCAACCGGGCGGTGACGCATGTTGCTGTTACGCGCTTCAGGTACCGGGTAGTAGTTTCTGTCGATTACTTTATTTAAGTTTTTGGTAGCAACGTAGGTTACTTCAAATAATTTCTGGTGATCGAATTCTCCTTTTTCCATATCCACAAAGCGAGGCAATGCGATAGAAGCCAGGTTACAAACGGCAACTTCATCAGCAGCTGTGTACTCGATGATCTCGGTACATAGGTTGGATGATTTAATGGTGCCTAAGTTTTGTTGGTTTGATTTAGAGTTAGCGGCATCCTTATATAACATGTATGGGTTACCGGTCTCAATTTGAGATTCGATGATGGCTGCCCATAATTCACGTGCAGGGATTTGTGTGCGGAAACGCCCTTCTGATTCGTATTGTGTATATAGTTTTTCAAATGCTTCGCTGTGGCAATCGCTTAGGCCCGGGCATTCGTTAGGGCACATTAAGCTCCAAATGCCTTCTTCTTCTACGCGTTTCATAAACAAATCAGGAATCCAAAGTGCGGTAAACAAATCGCGTGCGCGCATTTCTTCTTTACCATGATTTTTGCGGATATCTAAGAAGTTATAGATATCGGCATGCCATGGTTCTAGGTAAACTGCGATAGAGCCTTTGCGTTTTCCGCCGCCCTGGTCAACGTAACGAGCTGTTTCGTTAAACACTTTCAGCATTGGGATAATTCCGTTTGATGTACCGTTAGTGCCTCTGATATAAGAACCTGTTGCACGTACGTTGTGAATATTGATACCAATACCGCCTGCGCTTTGAGAGATTTTAGCACATTGTTTTAATGTGTTGTAAATTCCATCAATACTGTCGTCTTGCATTTGCAAAAGGAAGCAAGAGCTCATTTGTGGTTTTGGGGTACCTGCATTGAATAGAGTTGGTGTAGCATGTGTAAACCAACGTTCGCTCATTAGGTTATAGGTTTCGATAGCGGCGGCAATATCTTCTTTATGAATGCCCACTGCCACGCGCATGATCATGTGCTGAGGGCGCTCGGCAATTTTGCCGTTCATTTTTAATAAGTATGAGCGCTCTAATGTTTTGAAGCCAAAGTAATCGTAACCAAAATCTCTGTCATAGATAATAGATGAATCTAATTGTTGGGCATTTGCCTGGATGATCTCGTAAACATCGTCTGCAATAAGCTGCGCACGTTGGCCTGTTTTAGGGTCTACGTATAAGAACAAGTCGTGCATGGTTTTTGAAAACGACTTGGTAGTGTTTTTATGTAAGTTAGAGACTGCGATACGCGATGCTAAGATGGCGTAATCAGGATGATTAGTGGTTAACGACGCAGCTGTTTCGGCAGCTAAGTTGTCTAACTCGGTTGTTGTAACTCCGTCAAATAAGCCTTCAATAACTTTCATGGCTACTTTTATAGATTCAACGTGAGTTGGTTCTAAGCCGTAGCAAAGTTTTTGTACGCGTGCGGTGATTTTGTCAAACTTAACTGACTCGCGGGTGCCGTCTCTTTTTATTACAAACATATCTTATTTAATTTTGTTGTTTAGTTACTTAAATGCTTACTGCAAATTACTTCGACAATGAGCGTTTTGATGTTAAATCTTTTTATTCTATTAACAATGTTTTTTTAATTACTTTACTCCGGCAGTTTTTGGGGCTACAAACCCCGACGAGGCTGCTATCCTCGTTTACTTTGGTTTCTTTTTCGATGAGGGGTTAAAAGTCTTCGTCTAACTTAAAGACGTTGTTTGACTCGTTGTTCTTGTTCATAACGCCGGCTTTTTGATATTCAGCCACGCGTTTTTCAAAGAAATTGGTTTTGCCTTGCAGGGACTGCATTTCCATGAACGGAAACGGGTTTGTTGCATTGTAAAACTTAGGACAGTTAAGGGCTACAAGCAATCTGTCGGCACAAAACTCAATGTATTGGCACATCATGTCGGCATTCATGCCTATAAGCCTTACAGGAAGGGCGTCTGAAACGAATTCTTTCTCGATTTCCACAGCATTAGTGATGATCTCGGTAACCTTGTCGACAGGCAGCTTATTTACCAGTTGGTTGTACAACAGGCAGGCGAAATCGCAATGCAGGCCTTCGTCGCGGGAGATCAATTCGTTGCTGAAGCTTAACCCTGGCATTAAGCCACGTTTTTTAAGCCAAAAAATGGAGCAAAATGAGCCCGAGAAGAAGATTCCTTCTACGGCTGCAAAAGCAATTAAGCGTTCTGCAAAAGTTCCTTTAGATATCCAGCGCAAAGCCCATTCGGCTTTTTTAGTTACGCAGGGCAGGGTATCGATTGCATGCAACAGGCTGTCTTTTTCTGTTACATCTTTAATATAAGTGTCTATTAATAAGGAATAGGTTTCTGAGTGGATGTTCTCCATCATGATCTGAAAGCCGTAAAAACAACGGGCTTCAGGGTATTGTACTTCGTTTAGAAAGTTAATGGCCAGGTTTTCGTTTACGATCCCATCGCTTGCGGCAAAAAATGCTAAAACGTGCTTAATAAAGTGTTTTTCGTCGGCATTTAGCTTCGTTTCCCAATCTGTTAAATCAGAGGCAAGATCAATTTCTTCGGCTGTCCAAAAGCTGGCTTCTGCTTGTTTATACATTTGCCAGATTTCGTTGTGCTTTATCGGAAACAGCACGAAGCGATCTTTGTTCTCGGTTAATAAGGGTTCGTTTGCCATAAGTTATCTACTCTATATATTTTGTCAGACAAAAAATGAATGGTTTTGCCATTCATCCATGTTTGTTGTTATTTTATCTTTAAAAGAACTTTTTCGGTTTAAATCAACGGATTATTTTCTCTCTTTCTGTTTCACAAAACAAGCGTAAAAAACTTCGTTGCACAAATTATTCAATTAACATTTTGTGTACACTTTTAAACATTTTTATTTTTTGAAAATTTGTTGATAAACTCGTACATCCCTTTATTTTCAATGCTTTTGAAGCTACATGAAAAATTTTAAAAAATAAATAGTAATTGTTGTTGCAGCATTAAATTAAAATGTTTATGTAGAATTACATATTGCCTGCATTTACTAATAAATGCTTTTTTTGATGAAAAAAATGAAGCTATTTGTAATGCCGCCCGCAGCCCTAAAAGATGTTTTTGGATAGGTTTATTTATAGAAAATGGGGTGAAAACTCAAACAAAGCGGGTAATATGTTTACTACCTGAAGCAGGTTTACTTAAATACGGCTTTTGCGTTTTCCACTTCTTTGTATAAAGGGTATAAAACGGCTTTTAAACAGGTTGTTTTTCTGGTGGTAATGCCTGAAAATTAATTTATTGGAGATTTAAACGGTTTATTTGGTCTAAGATCAGGTCGGGGTCAACCGGCTTTTTGAAAAAAGCAATGCAATTAAAGTGATATCGTTCTATAAGTGTTGGCGCGTTTTCGAGTGCTGAAATAATAATTAAGGGGATATTAAATTTTGTTGTGTTCTGTAAAACGATTAAGAAATTTAGTCCTGCTTTTTCCGGGATCATCAGGTCAGCAACAATCAGGTCAACTTTACGATTTTCTAAAACAGCTAAAGCTTCGTTGCCGTTGAAACAACAACAGGTTTTATGTTTACTATCTTCAAGGCTTACAGAAATGGCTTTATTTAATAATCTATCATCTTCCAGGATCAGAATGTTCATACGGGTTTATTAGTTTAAAATAAGAAGGAATACAGTAGTTTTTATGTCTTAAGTATAGGTTCTTTTATGCACAAACATATATGGTAAACCGATAAAAACCTAAGTAAATCAACCTAAATGTATGAATTGTATATTTTTGTTATTGAGATGTTCTTTTTAAGTATTGGATGGGATAGATCATTATATGAAAATACTTTTCAAAAGTGAAAAAACACTTTTGCCCGAATTTTAATAAGTATTAAGCGCTATAAAAAATAGATTTATTTTCTTTCAACCAGTTTTTTGAAATTGAAGAATACCCTGTCCATCACAGAAAGGTTTTTTGTAATGATCTCAGCTTTGCCTTTCATTTCTTCTTTATAAGGCAGGGTTTTGTTGTAAGATGTAACTAAACCGTTTTTTAGATCTACATCAATGGCATAAGTACCCTTATTAGGTACTTCTGAAATGTTTGTTACGACACCTTGCAGCATACCATTTTCGGTGTACGAATAATTATCTAATTTAATATTTACGTTTTGCCCAACAGCTAATTTTCCAGTATTTGTTACAGGTAAAATACATTTGCCAATAAATTGTTGTTTTTGTGTTGAGATAATAGAAAATAGCTCGTCGCCCGATTTTATGTTTTGATTAACGGACCATACATTAAAAAATGAAATTTTTCCTTCAATAGGACTTTCGATGATATAAAGTTGTTTCCATTTACTGATTTCAGAAACAAGCGATTTTAGATTTTGCTGCAGTTCGTTTTTAAGCTTAGCCTGTTCCTGATAATCCTGTATTTGCAATTGAAGGATATTTTTTTCAATGGTATTTATCTGGATCAACGCGTTTGATACCGTTATGTTTACCTGTTCGTTTCCGTTCAGCGCAGTTAAATACTCTTTTTTCTTTGCTTCAAATTCCCTGGCAGAAATTACTTGTCCTTCAAATAAAGATTTGTCGCGGTTATAATCTTTTTCAAATAAGGCAAGCTGTTCGTCGTTTATAGATTCCTGTTTTTTATATTTTGCCAAAAGATCGTTGTAATTTGTCAGGTCTTTTCTTAAAAGCTGTATCTGCCTTTTATAGGTATTTACTTCTACATACAGATTTAGGTCTTTAATGGATTTTAGAGCGAGTAAATAATTCGGAGTTAATTCGCCTGTTTTTAGATTGCTTTTAATAGTTAACTGTGGCAACGTATCCATCAGCTTTAAGCGATCGACTAAAAGATTGACAGAGCTGTCTAAATATAAAACATCTGTATAGTCGGCTGTATTTTCAATAACGGCAATGGTTTGATGTGGAGCAACAATGCTATTATTCTTTGCTAACAAGTAGGTTAGTTTTCCATTGGTTTTAGCAACCAGGGTTATCGGAGGGTTTAAGGTGGTTAACGTTATATCAGCCGTTAAAATATCAGGATAGCGGATAAAATAAGATAAGCCGATGGCAGTAACAATTAAGATGAAAATAACGGAAATGCCCCAACGTAAAATCCATTTGGGGGTAGAGGTTAAAATTTCATTTACCTCTTCGCTGCGAAACGTTATGTTATCTATTTCCTGATCAGGCATTTTTAACTTCCCAGTTCTAACTGATTTTTTACTAATTCGTAATAAGAGCCTTTTAATGCGGTTAACTCAGTATGATTGCCTTTTTCAATGATTTTTCCTTTATCTAATACAATAATTTGATCGGCATTTTTTACAGTGCTTAAACGATGTGCGATAACTACTACGGTTTTATTTTTGAAAAACTCATTCAGGTTATTCATAATAATTTTTTCGTTGTTGGCATCCAAAGCGCTGGTTGCTTCATCAAAAAATAAATAATCGGGATTTTTATAGACGGCCCGGGCAATTAAGATGCGTTGTTTTTGCCCGGTACTTACACCCGTGCCTTCCATGCCAATTTTGGTATTATAGTTTAAAGGCAGCTTTTCTATAAACTCTTTGATATTAGCAACCGTTACGGCATGCTTTAATTTTTGCTTGTCGATTGTATCTACCCCAACGGCTATGTTGTTGGCGATGGTATCGCTAAAAATATAACCTTCCTGCATAACAACACCGCATTTATCGCGCCATATTTTAGAAGAAATGTTATTTAGATTGGTTCCTGTGTTTTCTGCAGAAGAAGTCAAAAGAATCTCTCCGTTTGTAGGCTCGTAGAATTTTAAAAGCAATTTCATTAAGGTTGTTTTACCGCTTCCGCTGCTTCCAACAATAGCTGTTACCTTATTTACCGGGATATGAATAGAGAGATCCTGGAATACAATATCACTGCCGGGCCCTTCATATTTAAAGGATACGTTTTTTATATTAAAAGATAGATCAGGATCTAATTCGTTGGTGTATTCTTTCGTTACAGGCTCTTCGTCATCTTTACTGTGTATTTCACTTAAGCGTTCCAGGCTTAATTTGGCGTCCTGCCAGTGTTGTACGAAGCCAACCATCTCCATGACAGGTGCATTTAATTGCCCTGTGATATAACTGATGGATAACATCATACCTAAGGTTACCTGCCCGTCTAAAACCAATTTGGCAGCTAAAAATGTAATAATGATATTCTTTAATTCGTTTATTAGAGAGGAACCTGAGTTTTGTGCAGTTGTTAGTGAAAGACCTTTTAAATTTATTTTGAAAAGTTTGACCTGTAATGTTTCCCATTGCCAGCGTTTATGCTTTTCTGCATTATGCAATTTAATTTCCTGCATACCGCTTATAAGCTCCATTATTTTGCTTTGATTTTGACTGCTTTGCTGAAAACGCTTATAATCCAGGTCTGCCCTTCGTTTCAGGAAAAAAGTTATCCATAAAAAGTAAAATACTGTTCCGATAATAAATACGGTAAATATTTTAAGGCTGTAAAAAGCCAGTACGCCACTAAAAACAACAAAATTGAATAAAGAAAATAAGGTGTTGAGCGATGAGCCGGTTAAAAAATATTCTATGCGATGATTATCCTCTATACGTTGCATAATATCTCCCGTCATTTTGGTATCAAAATAGCGTATGGGAAGTTTCATCAGCTTCACAAAAAAATCGCTCACTAAACTGATATTAATACGGCTGCTGACATGCATTAAAATATAATTCCGGATGATTTCAATAGTGGTTCTACCAAAAAACACCATTAGTTGGGCAAATAAAATAAGATAGATAAAACGTATATCACGGTTCTGTACGCCAATATCTACAATGCTTTGCGTAAGAAACGGAAATATCAGCTGCAATAAGCTTCCGGCAAACAAGCCAATGCAAAGTTGTAAAACAGCTTTGCGATGAGAATTTAAATAGCTGAATAGAAACGAAAAACTTTTTTTGTCTGCTTTGTTTTTGTCGTCAGTCGTATCGGAGTAAAATTCAGGCGTTGGCTCCAGTAGCAATAAAATGCCTTCATCTTTTCCGTCGCTTACCCAGCTTTTTAAAAAATCTTCTTTGCTATATACCAGCAGGCCGTGTGCGGGGTCAGATACATATATTTTATCTTTCTTTACTTTATAAACAACAACAAAATGATTTTGATTCCAGTGTGCTATGCAGGGAAAGGGGGCATCTTCAGCTAATTTACTGAAATGAACTTTTGCTCCAAGTGTTCTGAAACCTATTTTTTCGGCAGCATTGCTTAAACCTAAAAGACTACTTCCTTCTCTGTCTGTATGGCTTAATTGAACCAGGTCTGCAAGGCTGTAACTTTTTTCGTAATAAGCAGCAACAATACGCAAACAAGTAGGCCCGCAGGTCATGGCATCGGTTTGCATATAATGAGGAAATTTCGACATATTAAGGAAAGCAAATGTACTTGTTTTACTTTACTTCCGTAGCTGCTATTGTTTGTTTTTTTGACTCACTTTTTAATCGGGCCAAGCTGCTCTTATAATATCTGAATAACAGATCATACACTACAAATTCATTAGTGCGGTTACGGCCCATAAATAACCTGTCGAGGTTCATGTGCAATAGGCTGGCCAGCAGATCAGGTAAATTTATCTGTAATTGGTGGTTTGTGTTTAAAATCAGAATTTGCTCTACGACCTTTATATTACTCTCGCTGCGTTTATGAAGCAATTCTATAATTGGATAATATTCTTTCTCTTCGTCTTTCTCTACATTTAAAACATCTTCTACTTTTGCTCTTAAGTTTCTGAATTTATTGTCTAAAATTACTTTTAATTCTTTTTTTCCGCCGTGCTCATTAAAAAAAGAATTGCTTAATCTTTCAATTAAATTATATTTTTCCTGTAGCGGTAACTTAAAATCATTTAGAAATTCATCTACCGATCTTATAGCCATTTGCCAGCGAATAGTGCCTCCACTTTCTGCATCCAACATATTTAGCATATCAGACACAAAAACACTGTCATAGTAGAACAATTGCTCGGCTAATTCCATGCTATTATCGCCATATCGGCCCAGCTCGCGTTTATATGTATCCGCTTGTATTTTTGATATAATATGCTGATTTAATAAGGGCTCTAATTCACGGTTAATAAGCTGTAACACTTCTCCGTATTTTGCAAAGTCAGAGATATGCAATCTGAATCTTATATGAATATCCGGATCGGCATAACGAATAAAAAACCACTTATCTATGCTGCCTTCCTGCAAAAGATTTTCTGTTATTTGCTTTAGTTTTTCGGTCAGTATAAAATCGGCAGTTTTAGCACCACAATATATTTTATAAAACAGCCACTCACTGCCAATTGAAAATACTTGTTTGCTGTTGTATTCTTTACCACTCTCAGAGGAAATTTGTTGAGATGCATCAACTTCATTAAAAATAATGGCAATGCATTCATTTGTATATGCGTTCCCGTTTGTATCCTTAATCAGGGCATTTTCAGATTCAAACAAAAACTCTTCCAAGGTGACTTCGTTTCTTTTTTTTATGCTATCTAAAAAAGTATCAACGGAAATTTCGTTGTTGCAGTCAATCAATAATTCATTATCTCCGTCAGCAATTAAAAATTTATCAGGAAGCTCCAGACGTTTTTTTAATTCAAAAAACAAATTGCTTTTTTCATCGTGTGATTTTTTCTTATCCTGTAAAGGCTCTAGGTCTATCTTATTTAATTGCCATTTGGCAGCGCTTAAAACAGTATTTTGATATTCTACTCTTGGTAAAAAATTAAATTGATTTGCTAATACGCCCCAGTTAAATCCTAAATTCGGTTTTGAAAAGTACTGTGTTTGCAGATCGCATAAAAAATTATAAACCGGTAAGCTATTGAAACTATAATTATGGGCATTTCCCAAACGTGGGATGATTTCTTTGTTTAAGCGTTTATCAAATAGGATGATTTTATTGTTTTGAATTTTTAAAATAAGGTCTTCCATTTTAACCTGGCAGTCAGTACCTGCCGAACTTTTTGCCAGGTAAGGAATTTCATAACTTCTAAAATTTGGCCTTGATAAAATATTTCCTGTTCTGCTTTCTGGCAGGTGAACAATTTCTGCCAGGATTTTATCAGGCATTTGCTTTTGTTCAAATTCAGCAATACTTTCAACTATTTCACTTAATTCTTTATTGCCGCCTGCAAAACGCCCCAGAAGATTTATAGCACTGCTTCCGCCAACATTATATAATTCTATTTTATTTGTTGAAGCGTTTAATACTTTAAACATGGCAGGATGAGAATGAGGAAGATTGTCTTTTGAAAAATCAATATTTTTAAAATCTTTTTCGCTGATCTCAATTATTTTTTTGTTGTGTTTAAGGCTACTGGTAATTAATTTTAATAAATGAGCTTGAAATATACTCCATTTTACATCGCTTTCATCACTTGTACTGTGTCCGTAAACATCTTCAATTAATTCATTAATACCATTGCTGTCCTTTGCCGGATAACCAACCCCTGTTTCAGTATCCAAGGCTACCAACAATGGAATTTCATAATCTTCATAACGCTCATAAAAGCGGGTTCTGAATTCATCTAATTTTTTATTTGTATTTGCGGGAGTAATCTTGTTTAAAAATTGCAGTGTGTGTTTTATCTGTTGCTGTATGTCTTTATGAATGTTGTTTTCTGTGGCGTTTTTATATAGGTCGGTTTGAAATAAATTGGTTTCGCTTAATTCAGGTAAAACTTCTTTTAATTTTTCGTGTATATCTTTATAAGATTCGATAGGATTAAATACAGATTTGTCAATGTTTTTGATTAAGCCATCAACTTCATTTAACAAAGAGAGTATTTTTTTTAATGCCTCACTTTGATTTAAACTATATATATCGTTTAAGTGTTTTAAAAGTATATCAAAATAATCTTCGCCTGTAACAGTTGGTTCAAGCTGATTGATTAAGAGTTGGGCAGAAATAAGCTCGTCTGTAAAATTAGTGGCCTCTTCCAAGTTGATTTCTTCATTAATTAATAGCCCGGATATTTGCTGTTGGGTTAAGCCATTCTTACATTGCTGTAAAACATATTCCAGGTAATCGGTAAAATCAACTTTGTTTATTTTATGAAAACGACGAGTGTCTTTGTAATAGTATTCTATATAACGATAACTGTTGCCAATTAAATAAATGCTGGTATTGGGATAAAATTTTAAATATGGTTTTACAAAATTCTGTTTGGCTAATTCTTGTGCCAGGTTACAAAGCACATTCATATCCAAACGTGTTTTGCGATTTAATGTTTGTGTGAGATCGGCATTAAGAAGCATATTATGTTGCTCTTGCCATGTGCCAATACTTAAACCTGCAAATAAACCATAAGGCGTGCATCTGGTTTGCATGCGCGTGTAGTATTTGTATAATGAAAGTTGTAGTTTCTCTATTTCTTTTTGTTCGGTCAAACTACTCGTGTGCCATTTCAACATTTCTGCGTATAAAGCAGGTGACGCAAGATAGATAGCTTCTTTAAATGTACTATCTTTTGTAAGTGAAAAAAAATCAGTTTTTGTAATGAGTTTACTTGAGTTTGGTAAGACAGGTGATCGGAAAATAAATTTATCATGGTATCTCTGATTTGTCATAGTATAAGTGTATTTTATTTATTAAGAGATAAATTTAAATAAAAAAGTTCTCTTTCGAAAGAGAACTTTTTTATTGGAGTTAATTTCCGCAGCCAAAAGTGGGGCCGGTGCAAACCGGGCAATTGCTATAACCCGCAGAATAAAGAGGTGGATTGCAACCACTTCCTTGAATAGTACAAGCGCCTCCATTAACAAGTTTCATTTGTTCATCGTTTAATTTTGCAATAGTTTCTTTTTTTAAAGAAAGTTTGCCATTTAGATTTATTTTTTTCATCTTATATGTTTTTTTTAATTGCCTACTCATAAGCTTTTCGGCTTCCGCTAAACTTTATGGAGGGTAAAGTTTGTTTCAGGCTAAAGAAAAAGCACCCTATTATTATAGGGTGCTTTTTAGATTTAATTTTGACAAGGTATGATTGTGTGATCACATGTTGATGTGCAACCGTTGCAAGTAGGGTCACAGCTGAAAACGCCAGTATGGCCGCCCTTAACTACATTCATTTGCTCGTTGTTTAGTTTTGCAATAGTTTCTTTTTTTAAAGAAAGTTTGCCGTTTAAATTTACTTTTTTCATTTTGTGGGTTTGTTTTTAATTGCCTACTCATAAGCTTTTCGGCTTCCGCTAAAAGATGATACCGCGCGCCAGTACATCCAATATACTTAGTTCATTAAAAAGCATGCATCCCATGCTATGTTTTCTTTCTCCTCGGATAAAAAGCCTAATAATACTATGGCAATGCCTGTTGCTCCTTCTAAAAAATTAGACTCCGATACATATTTATCTTCTAACCCCACATACATTTTAAATCCTCCGATGCCGTTAGGTTGCTCACCAAATTCAAGTGTTTTTTTTACCCAAAACCAGCGGGCATCGTCAAATTCTTTCCTTCCTGTTTCCAAATAAAATCTATTAAAAATATGAGCGATGCCTGCGCTACCATGACAAAATCCCGCATCCACTACACCTTCTTTTGCAGGATTTTTTCTTTTGACTGTCTCAAGCATTACATCTATAGCCTGATCTTTCCATGCTTTATTATTTAAACTACAACCTGCCCGCCATAAAGCAATCGCATTACCTAAGTCACCATAACACCAAGCTAATCTGGCTCTTTTGCCTGTATTATCTTCATCGATATAAGATGGAAAGCAAAACCCCAAGTCATCTTTATTTTTTGACTCTAATAAATAATTTACAGAACCTTCTAATAATTGCTTCGTCAATATGTTGGCTGGGTATTTTTTTAGTGTTTCTGCTAGTACAATTATTTTGCTGGATATACCGTGAGATAAACTCAGGTTTAATACTTTTTTATCACTTTTTATAGTTAATATAGTTTCCCAAACAAACCCTTTTTCTTCTTTACGAGCGTATTGGTATAATAAATCCAACCATTTATTTATAAATGCTTCATCTGCCACATCCATCATAAGCAGGCAATAAACTATGCCGTCGGCCCCATGCAAAAAATCAAACTCGCCTTTTTTAGCATATTGTAAGGCAGACTCTTTTAAAGCATCGTATGCATCTTCAAATGAATCTTCCAATTCAAGTAATTTTTTTTGTTTTAAATGTTCAATCCCCCATATAATACCGGATAAGCCCGAACAGAAAGTAGTGTTAGAATTTCCATTGTTTATGGATTCAAATATATCAACCAATGATTTTTCGATTTTTTCATCATAATCATTTGTGCCTAAATACTTAGATAAGTAAGTATAAAATAACGCAGTTCCCGCTTTACCTGTATAAAGCCCAATTGCATCCTGATTATTTAGAAGCTCTTTTTCAATAGTTAATACTTTTTCTAAAATTTGTTCTTTCATGTGGTAATTTTTATATGTTCATTTTTAAACTAATTAGATAACCTTTTTATCTATAAAATATTGTATTAAATAGGAAATATTTTTTATATAATTTTGTTTGATAGGTTTTTGTAAAAAAACAAATTACTTTTTATCTAACCTATAGAAATTCGTTTTTTTGATTAGTTGGGATATTTTTAGGTGCCGATGGTATGATTCTTATGGTGAGCACTAAATCTGATTTTTTTCTTAAAAAGAATACAAAAAATGAATAAATATTACATATAAAAATATAAATTATTTTATTTGATGATAAAGGAAAAATGAAGATGTAAGATTTTATGAGATAGAATTTTGCATTGTTTTTAAATAAAAAGAAAGCACCTCTTTAAAGAAGTGCTTTCTTTTTATTTTATAGTTGAAAATCTTCTATAAAATTAAGCTGTGCATGGAATTATTGTTAAGTCACACGTTGATGTGCAACCACACCATGTTTGGCACACACTAACCATTGTATCACCTCCTCTAATAACATTCATTTGCTGATCATTTAGTTTTGCAATGGTTTCTTTTTTTAAAGAAAGCTTGCTGTTTAATTTTACTTTTTTCATTTTGTGGGTTTATTTTTATTTGCCTACTCATAAGCTTTTCGGCTTCCGCTAAAAGATTATACCGCGCGCCAGTACACCTAATACATTTAATTCATCAAAACATAAATTTTTTTGTTCTTTTTTATGTAAACATAAACACTTGGATTTTAAAAAAAAATACGAAAAGAGGAATAACATTACACGCGTAATATATTAAGCGTTAAGTACGCTCTGAAAAGTAGAATCCGATCATCTTCAAGATGATTTTAAATGAAATTATGGTTGATTTAACAAAATAGAAATACATGTATGAGATTTTGTGAATGTTCTTTTAAATAATGAAAAGGCTCTCTACAGGAGAGCCTTTATGTATAACGCAAAATTAACAATTGGTATAACAACTTGCATGGCCAGGATATGTAATACACATACATGAAGTATAGCTTCCGCCACCTACAACTGTATTCATTTGCTGGCCTTTAATCTAGCAATAGTTTCTTTTTTAAAGGAAAGTTTACTATTTAATTTTACTGCCTTCATGTTGCTTGTATTTTGTATAAATGCCTACTCTATTAATGTTTTTCGGCTTCCGCTTTTAAGTTTTTTTGAATAAAAAATTTTATTGAAATTCAATGCTAATACTGAAATTATCCATTTGCAACACACTGACATGATTTCCTGTCTCTGGGCAACCACAAGAACCATAGCAAGTAAGGTCTGATGGATTACAAGTGTAACACCCACTTCCGACGTGACTCCATCCTCCTTTTAATGCATTCATCTGCTCATTGTTTAACTTTGCAATGGTTTCTTTTTTTAAAGAAAGCTTGCCATTTAATTTTACTTTTTTCATTTTATTGTATTTTGTATAATTGCCTACTCTATTAAAGCTTCTCGACTAACGCTTTTGATAATAAAGGCTCTCCTGTAAAAGAGAGCCTTTATTGAATTATCACAAATTAATTACAAGGAGTACTAGCCGGGCAATTATTTGTTGGACACGTGTATGTATAACATTGGCTAGATGGTTTAACGCATACATTGCCTCCAACTGTTCCACCTTTAACGGTATTCATTTGCTCGTCATTTAATTTTGCAATGGTTTCTTTTTTTAAAGAAAGCTTGCTGTTTAATTTTATTTTTTTCATTTTACTTGTATTTGAATAATTGCCTACTCATAAGCTTTTCGGCTTCCGCTTTTAATAAATTGAAGGGAGGCTCAGAACCCTTTAACGGGATTATCCTCCTACGTTACACGCAGCACAATTTGTTGCACGGGCCGTATAGTCTACACATTTATTTCCACAAGTATAAGTACAGCCTGCAAGTGTACCACCTTTAACGGTATTCATTTGCTCGCCATTTAATTTTGCAATAGTTTCTTTTTTTAAAGAAAGCTTGCCGGTTAATTTTACTTTTTTCATTTTATTTGTATTTTGTATGATTGCCTACTCATAAGCTTTTCGGCTTCCGCTAAAAGATGATACCCCGCGACGGTACATCTAATGTGTTTAATTCATTAAAAAACAAGCGTCCCAAGCTATATGCTCTTTTTCTGCAGCTAAAGAACTTAGTAACACCATGGCAATGCCTGTAGCCCCTTCTAAAAAATTTGACTCTATAATATATTTCTCTTCTATACCTAAGTACGTTTTAAACCCGGCTATTCCATCTGTGTATATTCCAAATGCCAAGGTTTTTTCTATCCAATATTTCCCTGCTTTATCAAATTCTTCTCTATTGGTTTCCCAATAAAAACGATTAAAAATGTGAGCTATTCCCGCTGTGCCATGGCAAAATCCGGCATCCTGTACGCCATTCATACTAAGGTCTCTTCTGGTGCTTGCCAATAACATAACTTCTATCGCACGTTGTTTCCACGTCCCATTTTCTAATAAACAACCGGCACGCCACAATGCAATAGCATTTCCTAAGTCTCCGTAACACCAGGCTAAACGAGTATGCTTGCTCATGCCTTCTTTGCCAATGTAATTGGGGAAATAAAAATTTGAGTTATCTGTGTTTTTAGTTTGTAATAAATAATTTACAGAGCCTTCTAACAATTGCTTAGCTAATATATTAGCAGGATACTTTTTTACTATTTCAGCAAGCATAATTATTTTGCTCGAAAGGCCATGAGACAAGCTAAGGTTGAATACCTTTTTATCGCTTTCTATATTTAAAATAGTTTCCCAAACAAAGCCTTCTTTTACTTTGTGCGAATACTGATATAAAAGATCTAACCATTTATTTATAAATGCTTCATCTGCAGCGTTCAACATAAGTAGGCAATACACAATGCCATCTGCTCCATGTAAAAAATCAAACTCACCTTTTTTTGCATATGACAAAGCAGATTCTTTTAAGGCATCATAAACATCTTCAAAGGTGTCGTCCAGTTCAAGTAAGTTGTTTTGTTTTAAATGCTCAATACTCCATATAACACCGGCAAGGCCTGAGCAAAAAGTAGTATTGTAATTTCCGTTATTTACAGCTTCAAATATGTTTAGCAATGATTTTTCTATCTTCCCATCGTATTTATTTGTGTTTAAATACTTAGAAAGATAACTATAAAATAAAGCTTTGCCTGCCTCGCCTGTGTAAAGGCCTATAGCTTCTGTTTCTGATGGAAGCTCTTTTTCAATGGCCAGAATTTTTTCTAAGATATCTTCTTTCATAATTTAGTATTAGTAAAGCATTTATTGAAAACTATAGTAACGCAGCAAACATATATTATTTTTATTTTTTTTGTAAAACTATTGTGTAGATGACTGTAGTTTTTTTATAACTGGTCGATTTTAACAAATAACTGGTAAATTAATATTTTGTACTTTTTTGATTCAAATATTACTGTTGTCGACAAACATACACTCTCGTCTTTCAGAAAAAAATACAAAAAATGATAAAAACTTACATGTGGTGTATGGATTTATCCAAACACTATTTAATTTTAAAGAGATAATATATATGTAAGATTTATTTTGGTTGTATTTTACAAGTAAAATATACTTCCTACAATTAAAATATTATAATAGATTTGTCTTGCAGCTTGTTTTTACTGTATTTATTGCTGCAAAATTATACAACCAAATACCAAATTTTATGAAAGATGCTAATATACTTCTGGCAAATAAACTTCAAAAACTAAGAAAAGACAGAGATCTAAAACAGGAAGTAGTAGCCAGGGAATTAAAAATTACGCAACAAGCTTATAGTAAATTAGAACGCGGATGCGTTGATTTTTCTTCAAAATTTGTTAATAAAATATGTATGTATTTTGAAATCACTGCATGTGATTTTTTAAATACAGGAAGCTCAAAAGATTCTTCTCTTGATAAAAAAGTATTCGAAGATTTATTAAAATCAAAAGAAGAAAATATTGCCAGCTTGAAAAAACAAATTGAATTGTTAGAATCTATGCTGAAGGAAAAAAGGGAAAATCACACGTATGATAAGTATAACAATATAATATGGAAGGCAAGTAAAGAACAATAATAAGCACTGCTCTTTATATTGAAGGCGATCTTAAAAATATTAATAATTGAAAGATTAAGATAATAAAAAAACATTATCCCATTTAGGCTCAATGTCGCAAATGGCACTTATAAAAGATAAGCCGATGCCTGAAATACCTTCTAATAAACCGTATTTGCTTTCTAATAGTTTATCTTTTCCATGCGAGTGTTTATACCCTGCCATGCCATCCGTATAAATGGATTTTTCAATAGTAACCTTATACCAGTATTCAGATGTTTCTCTAAAAATTTCAATACCGGTATAATTATAAATGCGAGCGTATATATGTGCAATACCTATGCTGCCATGGCAAAAATCGGCATCTTCAACATGATAAACTGAACAATCTCGCTTAGTGGTATGCCTTGTAAATATTTCTATAGCAAATAGACTAATTTCACTATTCTTAAAATATTCCCCATACAAGTATAACGAAAGAGCTACACCTAAATCGCCATAGCACCAGGCTAATTTACTTCCAACTTTAATTTCGTTAACTATTCTGGTTGGAAAATAAAATTCGGATTGATCTTCTAATTTATTTTCAAGTAAAAAAGTAATGCTGCGTGTTATATAATCCAATACTTTTTCTGATTTGTTTCTTTTATATAATTTCAATAAAATTATAATGATAGAGGGTACGCCGTGAGCAAGCCCAAAGCAATAACCTCTTTCCACAACATTTTCTTTATTCCAAAAATCTGTTTTCCACTTTAAATTTCTATAATCGGGTTCTTTAATCTCTTCGATAGCAGATAACCAGCGGTCAAATAAATAGTCATATTTTGTTTCAATATTTTGTTCCAATAAGCTTAAAGCAACTCCGGTATTGCCATGCAAATAATCTAAAGTTTTTTCGTTTTTTATATAAGGCTCAAAAATGCTGTGATCAAACTTTTTAATCTCATCCCCAAAATCAATAAAACCTTCTTTTTCTAAATGCGATAATGTGTGTAAAATGCCCGACATGCCATATGAAAAATTTAGGCTTGTTGGCTCTTGAAAATAATCAAATAAAATCTGAATATTAGATTTATAACTAATGTCCTTAGAAGGATCAAATCTTGAATAGTATGATTTAAATAAGAGTATACCTGGCTGTCCTGACAGAATAGAGCTATTCTTTTCGTTTATAGTTTGAAGAGAAGATTGTATTTGATTTAGCTTTTTTTTTATTTCTTTTAATAAGAACTCCTCTTTAATAATGGGTTTCCACATATATTTTTATAGGATAAAAATGTATTTAAAACTAGCCTCTATGAGGATCCATAAAGGCTAGTCTTAATTATTTAGCAAGTTGCACTTTGAGCACAAGCGCCATTCCAATCTAAACTTGCGGGACATCCTTTAGTCTCCCAAGGATTGTCAGGCCAACAATCAGCTAGCGTGTGGTTTACAGCAATAAGCGAGCCTCCGCAGCTTACAGTATTGACTGAAACTAATTGATATCCGCCAACGATATTTCCCATTTGGTCGTTGTTTAGTTTTGCAACCATTTGTTTGTTCAGGCTTAATTTGCCTGTAAATTTTTCTTTTTTCATAAATTGATTATTAATGTTTTATAAGAGATTCTTCTATATACTTATGTAAGTTTCATTTTGGTTGTTTTTAGCAACCTTGCCCTAATGTGAACTCACAAATTATAGTTTGATTAGGCGCAGCACAAGCAAGAGTAACACAATCGGGTGCTGTAGTAGGCGCTGGACCATAAACACATGTATATGTTCTTACAGATACCAAAGCAAGCCCGCCATTAATCATACTCATTTGATCGTTGTTTAATTTAGCAACCATTTGTTTGTTCAGGTTTAATTTACCTGTGAATTTTTCTTTTTTCATTTTCTTGTTGTTTTTTATAATTAACCATTTCCATCCTTCACGTGGTATGTCCGGTTTAAGGTTGTCTCCTCTTAATCTGCACGTGCACATGCAGAATTAATTTTATTTTAACGGGCTAAACTATATTTTATTATGTGAGTTAAAAGTGAAACTTTATAAGTGGCGGTGATTTTTTTATAACTGGTCGGTTTTAACAAAAAACTGGTTTGATTTATTTTGTTTGAAAAACTCTTTTTGAATTCTTTTTATGTAAACATAAACACTCTTGTTATAGAAAAAAATACAAAATCAAATACAATATTACATGAGTAATATTATGCTCATTTTTGTATGTGCTTCAACGAATAACTTCTTTTGAAAACAGAAAATTTTAAATAGTAAAAGAAGAAAACATTAGCAACTAGAAAAATAAATTGAATTGTTAGGATCTATGCCTAAAGAAAAAACAGCAAATCAAACTTATATGTTTTCTATTTAAAGCAACATTATCTCTTCTGCAATAGCTTTATTAGCCATGTTTTGAAAAGAAAAGGTGGTAGAATTTTTTTCTAACAGATTTAGCAAATATAAATACTGCGATAAGAAGCGCTTCGCTGCTTTAGGCTTTTCCTGTTCTTGGGCACTGGTGCCTAGTTCAAAAAGTATATCGGCAAGTGCCTGTTGTTTTTGAGGGGTAAGATTTAATACATCTGTATCATGTTCAACGGTTTCTAATTCAAAGTCGCCGCCAAATAAATCTTTTAACCCGGTTTTTGCAGCCTGTTCAATTTCTTCAAAAGCGCCATCATTCTTCTTTAAATTTAAAATATAGGCAATAATCAAACCTAATTTTTCAAACTCGCGCTCTAAATAGTCTTTTCGGTACATAAGGTAAAGTTACGAATATACCGCAACAATTACGGTTTAACTTCAATCTTAAACAACTTGTCCTTGTCTACTTTTTTTACTTCAGCATTATTGTATAATTGCTTGCTGATGGCTCCGTAAGGTGCAGTAATTACTTCATCTTTTGTAGTTATACCTTCCAGGATCTGTATATATTCATTATCCTGTATGCCGGTTTTCACAAAAATTATTTTTGCTTTACCGTTTCTAAGAACAAAAATGCAGGCTCTAGGTTTTTGGTTTTTCTCTTCAGCTTTTTTCTCTTTTTTATCAGAACTGGTTTCCACTTTTACAGTTTCATCATTTGATTTATTATCGACTGCAACACCAACAGGTTTTTGTAAAGAATCAGTTCGTGTAGTTACTGCCTGGATCGGTATAGATAATGCATTTTTTACTTTGCGGGTTAATATTTCAACAGAGGCACTCATGCCCGGCCTGAAAACAACCGGGTTTGTTTCGCTGATCAAGTCTTGGTATGATTCTCTCAATACACGGATTTTCACGGTATAATTAGTTACCTGGTCGGCATTCACCCCGCTGGTGTTTGCAGAGTTGGCAACTTCAGTAACAATACCTTTAAATTTTTTATCCTGGTAAGCATCCACTTCAATTAACGAAGTATCATTTTTTAATACGCGTATAATATCATTCTCGTTTACATCTACGTTTACTTCCATTTCGTTCAGGTCGGCAAGGCGCATAATTTCTGTCCCTTCCATAGTGGCTGTACCTACTACACGTTCACCTAATTTTTTATTCAGCTTGGAAACAGTTGCATCTACCGGCGAATAAATGTAGGTTTTAGAAAGATTGGTACTGGCTTCTTTTAAAGAGGCTTGCACACTGCTGATATTATATTCAGCACTTTTCACGCTTTCTTCCAGCGCTTTTATCTGTGCTTTACCGCTTTCATATTGTGCTTTAGAGGCATCAAAATCCTGCTGAGAAATTACTCCTTGTTCGAATAATTTTTTATTGCGGTTAAAATTTGCTTCGGTATTAGCTAGGTTTGCTTTCGCTTGATCCAGTAAAGCAACGCTGTTTTGCATGCCCGATTTTGTACTGTTAACAGTGGCCGAAGCACGCTCTAATGCCGACTCATAAATATCGGGTTTGATCCTGCAAAGCAAAGTTCCTTTTTTTACTCGATCGCCTTCTTTTACAAAAAGCTCAACAATTTCGCCCGACACATCCGAGCTTATTTTTACTTCTGTTTCCGGCTGAATTTTTCCGTTAGCGCTTACAACTTCTGTTATGTTTCTAAACGAAGCAAGTTCAGTGCTTACAGAAATCCCGTCATCGCTTGAAAACATCTTTATTCCCACTACAATTCCAATAATCACTAAGCCTGCAAGTATGATCCAGATAAATCTTTTCATATGTCTAAATTAAAATGTTAATGGTTTTCCCTGGTAATAATCTAAAACTTTCAGCTTAAAGATGAAGTCATACTTGGCATTCAGCATATCTGTCTCCGTTTTTAAAGTTCTGTTCTTACTATTGTTATAATCGAAAGAATTGATAGCACCCGCATTAAATTTTTGTTCGGCATAGTTAAATGATTGTACGGATGTTTCATAAGCTATTTTGGCGGAAGTATATTTGTTAAAAGCTCCTTGTGCGTCGGTATATGCCTGCACAATGGTTTTATACAATTGTTGTTTAGCAATGTCATACCCATATTGATTGCTTAGCATTTGTAACTTAGCTGTTTGCACATTTGCATAAGTCGACAAACCATTAAAGATAGGGATGCTTAATGTAAATGCTAAACTTTTATTTAAGTTGTTTCCCAACTGTGTGCCCCACGGCGTTTTTTTAGTAACCGTATTTATATTAGGCGATACAACTTCTTCTCCGCTGGTTGTATAATAACCTGTTGATTGATAACCGCCGGCATAACTGGCGCTTACAACTGTTTGGTCAAGCCCCGAGTAACCAGTGCCTATTGTTCCTGCAAAAGATAAAGAGGGACTGATCCTCCCTTTTGCATACGAAAGATTTTTTTCAGAGCTCATTAAATTAAACTCGGCACTTTTCATTTTATGTTGCGTTTTTAATGCAATGTTGTAAATATCGCTTGGCTGGTAAGCTGCAAGGTCTGCGGCAGATAATTCAAAAGCGGGCTTTTCAATAGTGAAGCTGTTTAAGGAATCTAAATACAATAATTGCTTAAGGGATAATAAAGAGAGATTGTAATTGTTTTGTGCGGTTATATAACTGTATTGATCAGTTGCCAGCTGAGCTTTAATATCATATACCGAGCTCATGGCTGCGGCGCCTGCATCTGCCAATTTTTGTGTGCGATCTAATTGCTGCTGGCTGATTTGCATTTGTTGATCGGCTACTTTTAATAGTTCGGTATTATAAACCACTTGCAGAAAAGAAGAAGCTACGTTAAGGGCCAGGTCGTTTTTTTGCTGCTCGTAATTTTCTTTGCTCGAAAGATAAGCGTATTGATTTTTCTTTACGTTGTTATATTGCTGTAACCCGCTCCATAAGGTTACTTGTGCCTGCGCATAAAAGTTCTCCGACAAAACGGTGGCATTGGCAAATTTGTTGGTATACCTGTCAATGGTTTGTCCCATATTATAGGTGTGGTTACCACCCGCATTCACCGAAGGCAATATCGCAGCCTTGCTTTGATTGTAGGCAACCTGGTTGATATCTGCAGTGAGTGCATTTTGCTTTAAGGTAGGGTTGTTCTTTAAAGCGTAATCAATACACTGTTGTAAACTCCATCCTTGGGAAAAGGCAAAAGTGCTGACAAACGATAAAATGATAAGAGTGGCTATTTTTTTCATTATGGTATGTTAATTAATGCAAAAGTAAAACAAGTCTGCCATTATTTGCAGAGTTTAGTAAATGCGGAAATTTTTAGGGCTAAGTGGTTTATTTGTTACAGCAAACCCATAAGGGCCAGGTAACAAAAAACAAAAGGAGTGGCAAAAAACAGGCTGTCAAACCGGTCTAATACGCCGCCATGGCCCGGCATAAGGCTGCCGCTGTCTTTAACACCCGCCATGCGTTTCAGCATAGATTCTACAAGGTCGCCCAGGTTGCCAAATACGGCTACAATGATAGAAATAGCCACCCAATGTACTTGTGGCAGTTGCGGAAACATTTGAGCGACTACAAAAGATAAGGCAATACATAACGCAATTCCACCTAAAGTCCCTTCCCAGGTTTTATTGGGAGATATTCTTTCAAAAAGTTTGTGTTTGCCAAAGAAACTACCAACTAAATAAGCGCCTGTATCGTTTATCCAAACAAAGAAAATCATACCGAGAACTTTATTTGGGTCAAAAGTGTTCGTCTTATGACAAATGAGAGTTAATAATACAATCGGAAGAATTACATATGCAATCGATATTAGTGTGTATGCAATATTTGAAAATTTTTGCTTGATTCTAAATAACTCGATAATAAGTAATACAAAAGGAGTCAGTAGAAAAAAAATCATGATCATTTTAGAATAGCTATAAAAAATCTCATCATCATATTCATTATATCCATCATAATTTTCGTGATGTAATTTCATTTTATAAGTAAAAACCACATGAAGTCCCATCGCTAAAATGAAAAGAATATATCCCAGAACCTTATGAGGTCTTGAATCTAACTTCTCACTAAGTTTAAAGAATTCATTCAATCCAATAAAACCAACAATTGTAAAAAAAGCTACGAATGAATAATAGTTGTACCAAACACAACCCAACAACAACGCCACAAATACTAATGCAGTTGTGGCGCGCGTGTAAAAAGTCTTTACGTTAAATGCCATTAAGCCTCGGTAGGTGTAATGTTAGCCATGGCTGTGTCAAGTTCTTCTTTGTCAAAAGGACGTTTGCCAAAAATCAGCTCAAGATCATCTCTGAAAATAACTTCTTTTTCCAGTAGCTTTTCAGCAAGTTGGGTAAGTTTGGCTTTATGTTCGTTTAAAAGCTCTTTTGTTTTAACGTATGCTTTATCGATCAGTTTTTTAATTTCCTCATCAATGGTTTGCGCAGTATGCTCGCTGTAAGGTTTACCAAACTGGTATTCCTGCTGCCCGCTGCTGTCATAATAACTTACATTTCCAATCTTATCGTTCAGGCCATAATACACTACTGATGCAAAGGCTTGTTTGGTAATTTTTTCAAGATCGCTTAAAGCGCCTGTACTCACACGCCCAAACATAATTTCTTCTGCAGCGCGGCCGCCAAGGGCTGCACACATTTCGTCAAAGATCTGGTCCATGGTGTTCAGTTGTCTTTCTTCCGGTAAATACCAGGCAGCTCCTAATGAACGGCCACGTGGCACAATAGTAACTTTTACCAAAGGAGAAGCATGTTCCAACATCCAGCTAACGGTAGCATGTCCTGCCTCGTGAAAAGCAATAACACGTTTCTCCTGCGGAGTGATGATTTTATTTTTCTTTTCAAGGCCGGCAATAATACGGTCAACCGCGTCTAAGAAGTCTTGTTTTTCAACAAATTTTTTATCGTTACGCGCAGCAATTAAAGCAGCTTCGTTACAAATATTTGCAATATCTGCACCGCTAAAGCCGGGAGTTTGTTTTGCTAAGAAATCAATATCCAGGTCTTTATCCAATTTGATTGGTTTTAAATGAACCTGGAAAATCTCCCTGCGCTCGTTCAAATCCGGAAGGTCAACATGTATCTGCCTGTCAAAACGGCCTGCACGCATCAGCGCTTTATCTAAAATATCAGCACGATTGGTTGCGGCTAAAATAATAACACCACTGTTAGAGCCAAAACCATCCATCTCTGTTAAGAGCTGGTTTAAAGTATTTTCACGTTCATCGTTTCCACCAAAAGAAGCGTTTTTGCCACGCGCGCGGCCAATCGCATCAATCTCATCAATGAAAATAATACAAGGCGATTTTTCTTTTGCCTGGCGGAATAGATCTCTCACGCGGGATGCACCTACACCAACAAACATCTCCACAAAATCCGAACCGGATAAAGAGAAGAAAGGAACTTTAGCTTCCCCGGCAACTGCTTTTGCCAGTAAGGTTTTACCGGTGCCCGGAGGGCCTACCAATAAAGCACCTTTTGGAATTTTGGCACCCAAGTCGGTATATTTTTTGGGTGTTTTTAAAAAGTCAACAATTTCTTTGATCTCAACTTTTGCACCTTCTAAACCGGCCACATCACTAAACGTAATATTTACATTAATGTCTTTGTCAAACAAAACGGCTTTGCTTTTCCCGATATTGAAAATTTGTCCGCCGCCTGCACCGCCATTCATACGGCGCATAATAAACATCCAAACCACAACCATCAGTAAGATCGGCCAGATATAACCAAAATACTCGCTCCATTCTGTGCGGTCATCGCGTGTTGGGTTCACAATTTTATCTTCGGCAATACCGGCCTTTTCCTGCACAGTGCGTACCCGGTCTAAAAAAGTTTTCACGTCAGGGATGCCCACTACTATAAACTGCGGGCCCTGAATGGTTTTGGGGTTTGCAATAATAGGCTTGTTGTTTTGTGTATACCTGAAAAGCGTTAAACTATCCGGGTTTACACGTATTTCGGCCGTTTTTTCGTTTACAATAGTAATCGATGTAACATCGCCTTTGGCAAGCATATTCTGCTCAAAAAAAGTTTCGGTTACTTTATGTGTGCCTCCACCAAAGCTTGCCCCGCCATCATAATAGGTCACCAAAATCAAAATGATGATAATGATCGCATAGATCCAATAAAAATTAAAGCCGCCACCGCCGCCACCTTTGTTGGCAGGCATGCTTCCTTTGCGTAAACGCTCGCGCATTTTTTCAAACTGGTCTTTTAATTCTTCGTTGTTTTTTTGCGAAGAAGGCTGAGGAGGTTTGTTAGCAGGCGAGTTGCTGCTTTCGGCAGATTTAGGTTCTTCTTGAATATTTTCGCTCATAATTTTTATATGAAATAATTATTTTAATCTGGTTATTTCTGCATCAGCCCACAACTCTTCCAAACGATAAAAATCGCGGGTTTGCTGTTGAAATACGTGAACCATAATGTCTACGTAGTCCAGCAAGATCCATTCAGAGTTTTCCCAACCTTCTGTATGAAAAGGGCGTTCATTCAATTGTTTTTTTACCGTTTCCTCTACCGACGAAGCGATAGAATCAACGTGTGTAGAAGATTCAGCATCAGCTATTACAAAAAAATCAAACGAGCGGTTTTTAATATTTCCAAGATCAAGGATGGTAATATTTTTTGCTTTCCGTTCTTCCAGGCCGTCTATAATGCTGTCCAGCAAGGGATTTTTAATTTTTAATTTTGGCTCTTCTTTTTTAGGAGCAGCTTTTTTTACCGCTTCTTTTTTAGCAACGATTTTTTTAACGGCAACTTTTTTAGCAATTACCTTTTTAACCGCAACTTTTTTAACTGCACTTTTTTTGGCGGAACTTTTTTTAGCAGCTACTTTTTTTACTGAAACTTTTTTAGCGGCTTTTTTCGCTGCCGTTTTTTTTACTGCTTTTTTTGCTGCAGCCTTTTTTGTAATTTTTGCCATATAATTTTGCCGAAACTTTATTTTTTACGCATAAGCGTATCATGCAAAGATAACATTATTTTTGCCGTTATATGGATACGCTTTTTATTGGTCAACATATACTTGAGCTAGATGAAACAGAGTCTACCAATACTTATGCCACTAACCTGATTAAGGAAGTACAAGTTGCCGAAGGAGCCATCGTTTTTACCCATAATCAAACCAAAGGGCGGGGACAATTAGGTAACACCTGGCAGGCTGAAAGCGGCAAAAACCTTACGTTTTCGCTGATTTTGCACCCTTCTTTTTTACCCGTTGACAAGCAGTTTTATTTAAGCAAAATAACTTCACTGGCTGTTTTTGGCATGCTGACAGATTTTTTAAATACAAGCCTTTATGACATAAAAGTAAAATGGCCGAATGACATTCTGGTTAATAATCGAAAAATAGCCGGTATTCTGATTGAAAACGTATTGCGTGGCAATTTTCTGCAAAGCGCTGTAGTTGGCGTAGGAATTAATATCAATCAGCAAAGCTTTAATAACGTAGATAAACAGGCTACGTCGCTGGGTATTTTACTGCAGCAGGATTTTAATTTAAAAGACATGCTACATGCTTTTTGCAGACATTTTGAGGCTCTTTATCTTTCTTTAAAGCAGGGTAATTTCAATAAAATAACTTCAAGCTACCTGAACCAACTTTATCTTTTTGACGAATTTGCCGTATACCAATCAAAAGATAAAAACTTTAGGGCAAAAATCAGTAACGTTGAAGAGAACGGCTTGCTGGTGCTTTCTACAGAGGGAAACGAACTGCTTAACTTTAACTTTAAAGAAGTGCAGCTGGTAAGGGACTGATTAGTCTAATAGAAAAGCCGCTCCCGGTTAAGAGAACGGCTTTCGTTAATTTATAGCGATTTTAATTATTTATCTTCTTCCGCCGCCATGGCCGCCACCGCCACCCATGCGGGCTCCGCCACCATTGTTATGAGGCATTGGCTGTGGTCTTGGAGCTGCCTGAGGTCTTGGTGCAGCTTGTTGTGGCCTCGGTGCACTTTGCTGCCTTGGAGCTGCCTGAGCTTGTTTAGGCATCGACTGCTGTCTTGGAGCGGCTTGTTGCCTTGGGGCACTTTGTTGTTTAGGTGCGTTGTACGTTTTAGCGCCTGTGGTTCTTGGCCCGCTGGTGGCTCTTGGAGCGTTGTTATGAGGTACTCCGCCACCGCCATTACGTGGTTTTCCCGCTGTTCTAACCCTTGGACCATAATAAACGTGGTTTTGTATGTTGTTGTGTACTACAACAGATGTTTGCCTGTGGCCATAATAAATGCTGTGTGCAGCAATAATGTGGTTTTCATATGCTCTGTGATAATATCCTCTGTAACCATACATGCCCGTCCAGTATGCATGAAATCCGATTGGCCT
>Ga0134128_10000123_pt1 | contig 108905 bp, 94 predicted proteins | sample KB31754_FD_96462 | JGI IMG/M metagenome (GOLD analysis project Ga0134128, IMG submission 96462) | Terrestrial soil microbial communities with excess Nitrogen fertilizer from Kellogg Biological Station, Michigan, USA - KB3-175-4 | ecosystem: Environmental > Terrestrial > Soil > Unclassified ... | reverse complement strand
GTATCGGAAATCGACGTAATAATCCTCTTCCTCTTTCGCCAGCCGCTTCTCCAGATGGACCCGCTGCTTGGCAGCACTCGAAGAGTTCCGAAAGATGTTCAGTGTCACCCCCACCCCGTCCGAACCCTGGCGATCGTGCGCAAGCCGAGGCGTATTGTCATGCTCATAGACCCACGCATATTCCTTCCGCCGGTCCATCGAATCCAATTGGTAATTGCTAAATTCCCCTACCCGAACGGCCTGCAGCTCCTGCGGCCGGATATCCATATAGAGATTAAACGCCGCCGTCAGCAACGATGCCGTAACCGTAACGGTATCTGCCCGATACCCCACCGAGGAAAAGGAGATATGATCTCCGGGTGCAGCCTGGATATGGTAACTGCCGTCCTCATCACTCAGGTCATAACGGTTAGCCGTAATGTTGTGGATACTTACAGACAGCAATGTCTCATTGCTGTTCTTTTTGTAGATCTTTCCCGTTAGGAACTGCTGCGCGCTGCAAGACAGCGAACACAGGAAGATTAGCAATAATGGAGCGATAACGTAGCGCATATTCAGTCAGGAGTGCGCCAAGATAGACCTATTCCCCGATAATTATTTTCTTAGCCCCTCCAAGTTTTTGTTAAAAACTTCACACTATGTTACATTTACCGACGCAAATTAGTTCACACATATGAGAAATATCTTCATTATCATTCTATTAGCCATATCCCTTCCATCGACCATTTTTGCCTCCGGCCCCAGCCGGGAATTCTACTCCATCCGCATCTATCAACTAAAGAATGCCAGCCAGGAAAGCCGGCTGGACGCCTATCTCCAAACCGCCCTGCTGCCGGCCCTTCATCGTCTTGGGATCACCGGCATCGGCGTGTTCAAACCGGTCGGCAACGACACCGCCGCAGTCAAAAAGGTCTATATGCTCATCCCTTTCAAGTCTCTCGAACAATACACCAACCTCCAGGCCTCGCTCGACAAGGATGCGGAGTACAACACCGCGGGCGCTGCCTATATCGAAGCGACCTTTGATAACCCGCCTTATCTTCGCATGGAATCGATCCTTCTCCAGGCCTTCGCCGATATGCCCCGCCACGCCGCTCCAAAAACGCTGCAAGGGCCCAGGGCTGAGCGGGTCTACGAGCTCCGCTCCTACGAAGGCCCCACCGAAAGATATTTTGCCAACAAGGTACAGATGTTCAATGCCGGTGGCGAGATCCCGCTTTTTGCCCGCCTGGGCTTCAACGCCGTTTTCTATGCCAGCGTCCTCGCCGGCAGCCATATGCCCAACCTCATGTACATGACCTCCTTCGACAATATGGCCGCCCGGGAACAGCACTGGAAGGACTTCAACAGCGACCCCTTCTGGAAAAAGCTCGTAGCCGAACCGCAATACCAGCACAATGTCTCTCACGTCGACATCGTCTTCCTGCACCCTGCGGACTATTCCGACCTCTGACCCATCCACCAAAATGCCCCCTTTTTTAACCCCAAATCATCCGTAAGTAGTAGTTAACCCTTAGATTTTCTTACAAAATAGTAACAGAACCGTGCGATAGCAGCGGGCAAATTTCTATTTTTTGTTTTTTTAGCTGACCTTCGTATGGATCACTCGAACTATCCATTTCTTACTGGCTGTTACTGACCCTCTCACTACACGCTTGGTTAAGTTTCGTTCATTAGTGGCAATATAAACCACCGATTGCCATGTTTACTTTATCCTTCAACTCCTTGCACAGGGATTTTAGTGTCCGCCCTGTATGTAAAGACACGGACCGCGCTCTCGTCCGGGAGATCTTTCGCAAAGAATTTTACGGTTCCGCCCTTCAGTCCTATCCCGACGAAGGACTTTGGGAGATTTACGACAGCATGGAAACCAACGAAGAAGAGGTCTTCGGCGCCTATTTGGTCTCCTACCTGGATCGTCCGCTCTTCCTTCTCGAGATCCATCCGCCCGTCCAAATGGACCTCCTGCCAGCTTACATCGGCGAACCGGGCACCGTAGGTATCTATTGTTTTTATACCTCCGCTAATGATCCCATGAACCTGCCGGGCTTCCAGACCTGCATCAGCAGCCTGCTCGATCACCCCGGGATCGACCTGATCATCACCACGAACAACCATATGCGCCCAGAAGACCCGCGGGTCGGCATCCTGGAACACTCCGGCTTCACACGCCTCGGCAGGAACCGCCACCAGCCGGTCGTCTATCGCTGCACCCAGCTGAGCTTTCCGCTGCTTTGCGACACCTCCGGCCGCCTCACCAGCCTCCTCGCACATTAAGAAATGCACAGGCATACTAAGGAGCCGTGAGCCACCGTTATCACGGTATAATCCACTATTTAAGGAAAAACTAAGAACCGCAAAACTATGAAACACGCAGACAAGCCATTCATCGGCATCCTCATCGTCTCCATCGCGATCCTCTACGGCGTGATCGCCATGCTGAGCTAAACTAGATTAATCGCTACCTTAGCGATCACATGAACACCATCGCGATCCGCCCCATCGCACCGGCGGACAACCCCGCCATAGCAGCCATCATCCGAAACAGCCTCACGGAATTTGGTGTCGACAGACCCGGCACGGCCTACTACGACGCCGCCACCGACGATATGTATGGAAACTTCCAGCTGCCCGGCCGCCGCTATCATGTCGGTCTGCTCGATGGCCAAATAGCTGGCGGCGGCGGGATCTATCCCTCCGCAGGATTACCGGCAGGAGTATGCGAACTGGTAAAAATGTATCTGGGCCCCATCGCCCGCGGCCGCGGGCTGGGAAAACAGCTCATAGAAGCCTGCCTGGACTTCGCGCGGCAGGCAGGGTATACCCAAGTCTACATCGAAACAATGCCAGAATTGGAGAAAGCCGTATCCATCTACGAAAGATTTGGCTTTCACCACCTGGATCACGCCATGGGAAATACAGGGCATTATGGCTGTTCCCTTTGGCTCTTGAAAGATCTCTAGCGTGCTCAAGCAGCGCGATAGCAGGAATGGATCAAAAACGGGCGACCAACAAAAATTCAGCAACCGACTATATCGGCATAACACATTCTCAGGGATTAAGGGGTTGGGTGCAGGGGGCCAGGGATAGTTCCTAGGAAGCCGGTTTAACTTCGTAGATTGGACTGAAAAGATACAATTTTCCTGTCGCCAATTCCACACATTGGTACCTTTTTCTTAATTTTTTTCCTTTTCGGAAGACCCGCTGATCCTCCAGGCTAAAACATGCCCCCTCGGGGATTTGTTCCACCAATATCAGATCCCCTGCGTGCTCATCATACCCCTTCAGCACCCGCATCAGATCCTCGTCTGCACAACTGCTGGCCGGCAGATTATGCAGGCTCTTCTTCAGGGCAGACAGGATATCCTTGGGAAAAACGCCCAGCCGGATATATTCCTCCAGCATCTTCCGGTAGATGCCCTTCCATTCCTTGCCATGCGACTGCACGCGGTTTCCATGTTCCATAAAGGTCACCAGGTGCGCCAGCTCATGGATCAGCGTGATGAGGAAAGAATAGGAATTCAGATTGCCATTGACACTGATCCGGTGGTTGTTGGCGTGTGTGGCATGCCGGTAATCTCCCAACACACTCTTGCGCTCCCGCGTGATCGTCAGATGGACATGATAATGATTAAGGTAGTCAAGGCTCAGCTGGGCCGCCTTTTCAGGTATCCAGCGACTCAGATATTCGATAGGTGCTTCTTTCTTAGACATTTTTAGGCTTCCGGTTCATCCGGAGCAGCATCCGCACCTCCAGATACGTGTAGATCACGTAAAGTACAAAACAACCCAGGACCCCGTTTCGGTCCACTGCTGCCCGGGCGATCATCCCATAGATCATTACCGCGACCAGACACACAAAGAATTTGACCAGCATGCTCCCGATCATGACCCGAACAAAAACATGTGGATTCTGGTTACGTAACCCTCTGATATAGAGCACAAAAGAGATAGTCGTCACCACAAACAACAATACATTGCCGGTCATTAGCACCCGGTAATCGATCCCCCACACCAGCAACAATGCCGCAAGCAGGAGAAAGGCCACCTCTAAAACGATAAAGATCAATAAGATAGGCTGATATGCCCGAACGATTGCTCTATTTTCCATTTTTCTTACCCGTACCCTGCCGGATCAAATTGATCAGCAAGACCACGATTACCAGCAAAGGTAACGCCCAGGAAAGGATTGGAAAAGAAAGCTTCAGCCATTTATCCGCCTTCATCCCCAGGAACACGGAGATACCCACGGAAGCTACTACCTCCGAAGATAGCCCCGCATAACGCAATAGCTCCCTGCGGCGGTCGCCAGGACCACCGGAAGAACCATCATCCCCGGATGGAGAACTTGGATCGTTGGGCATAATTTTAAACCGCTACCCCATGGCGGCCTCGAATTTCGTCGATTCCTTCTTGCTCTCGGAAGTTTTGCCGGAACCGGCTGCTGCCGTAGCGGGCGGCGTAGTCATATGACACTGTCCGTTGAAATTCGCCGTAGGCTCGATCTGCAGCTTGGAAGCCTCGAGATTGCCGTTGACAGTGCTGCCACCCTTTAGTTGCAACAGGTCCTTGACCTTGATAGTGCCGGTGACCTTTCCCATGATATCAGCCTGCTGACCATGGATATCACCCTGTACATTCCCGTTGGCGCCGATAACCACCCTAGCGGAACAGTTGATGTTGCCTACCAGGGTTCCATCGATACGCAGATCACCATTGCTGGTAATATCACCTTTCATGGTTGTACCCGCGCCGATCAGGCTTGCGCTCGCGCTTACAGGGGCGGCCCCGATCTCAAAGGAGTCAGATTTTGTTTTTCCGTTAAACATAATAAATATGGATTTTAGTCATTTATTTTCTCGGGTTTAGGGATTTTTAAAGTAGTCGTATCCAGCTTCACCGTCGTATTCCCCTGCAACACATTACGAATACTTTCCAGGTACTGATCCTTATACCGTACTTCCTGCTCTAACGAATCAGTCCTTATTTTTAGTTCACGAAGGTCCCGCGTATTGTTCACATCGCCATACCCCGGAATATACAGCTTCAGGGGGGTAAAAACGATCAACGCTACCGTCAACCCCGTCAACAATACAAAAATCGTGCAGAGAACAGTGTAGACACTCAACCGGGATAATTTGAACGTGACCACCTCTTCGTAAGTATCGTCGTTCATCACGACAAGCCGATAGCGATTCTGAAGACGTTTTAAGGTGGAATTGGCGTTGAATTTAGCCATATAGGATTAATTGGGAACGATAGATACTGCTTCGGCAGCCCCCGTTTAAAATTATTGAATACGCCTACAAGATAAAATAATTTTACGGAAAAGTAGTTATAGCCCATCGGCCATGGCCATAAGAAAATATATGGCCGGCCTCCGGACGAGTTAATGATGGCCCTTCGGGCGTCGGACCCGCGGTCCTCCTTATATTTGCAACGTGTCATATAGTAAGTTATTGCTATTAGGGGTATTTTCTTTCCTTTACCTGGCCGTTTCGGCCCAGGTTGGCGTCGATTATGACCTCACCAAACCTGCAAGATTCGAGAACCGCACCCTCGCCTCCGAAACCTCCAACAACGGCAAGAAATTCAAAAAAAGCCGCCGCTTCATCCAGAACACCATCACCCACTACAACTATTGGTTCAATGCCAACGAAAAGTTAAAAATGATCGTCGCCCGGGCCAAGCTGGGCTACCATGAAGACTATTCCAAACTGATCAGCTTTTATAATTACAGCCTGGACGCTACCGCCGCCCAGCGACGGGACCTCGATTCGGTGATCTACAAATGCACCATGGGTATCCTCATCCACGATACCCGGAACGATTGGATCGATAATCTTTATCTCCTCGTCGGCGAGACCTATTATTACAAAAAAGACTTCGACTCGGCCTATATCAGCCTCCAGTTCCTCAACTGGGCCTTCGCCCCGCGCGACAAGGACGCCTATTACCTGCCCATCGGCAGCAACGAGAACGAGGTCCAGGGCAACAATGCCAGCGTCGTCTCCACTAAAGAAAATCCCAACATCCTCCAAAAGGCCTTCTCCGTTCCACCCAGCCGCAACGACGGCCTCATCTGGAAGATCCGCAACTATATCGCCCAGGATAAATATGCCGAAGCCTCCGCCCTCATCCAGATCCTTCTCCATGACCCGCAGTTCCCACCCCGGCTCACCGCCAGTCTCAACGAGGTGCGCGCACTCTGGTATTACCAGCAGGGCATCAGCGACAGTGCCGCCATCTTCCTCGAAAAAGCTCTCCCCGCCGCGGACAGCCGGGAAGAACAGGCGCGCTGGGAATACCTCATCGGCCAGCTCTACGAAAAGGATAGCAACAACTACATGGCCAAAACCTTCTTCGAACGCTGCGTCAGCCATACCTATAACCCCATTCTCGACGTTTACGCCCGGCTCAACGCCATCCGCCAGAACAAGGACGCCAGCCAGGACTATATCACCAAAAACATAGCGGCCCTCGTCAAAATGGCCCACCGCGACCGCTACGCCGCCTACCGCGACATCATCTACTATACCGCCGCCCAAATGGAGCTGGAACGGCACAACAAAGCCGGCGCCATCGCCTTCCTCCGGCTTTGTATCAAATACACCGTGGGCTCCGCCAACCAGCAACGCGATAAAGCCTTTTTACAGCTGGCCAACCTGTCCTTCGAAGCCAAGGACTACCGGTCTGCCAAAAGCTTCTACGATAGCCTCACCCTCACCGGCCCCGAAGCCGCTACCCTGGGTGACATCAGTTGGCTGCCCGATCGCAAGACCGCCCTGACCATCATCGTCCACAACCTCGACGTCATCGACCGCCAGGACAGCCTGCAACGCATCGCCGCCCTCCCGCCGGCCCAACGCGACGCCTATATCAAAAAACTGGTCCGCTATCTCCGGCGCCAACAAGGCCTTCGCGACGAGGCGGATAGCGGCTCCAACAACGCGCCGATCAGGAACAACAACGCAGTTCCCGACCTGTTCAGCAACGGCTCCTCGTCCGCGTGGTACTTCGATAACTCCACCCTCGTATCCAAAGGCTATTCCGACTTCCGCACGAAATGGGGCACCCGGCCCAATGTCGACAACTGGCAGATCTCCTCGATCATGAAAACGGGCGTCCCCGGCAGGCCGGGAAGACCCGACCTCTCCGATAGCGCCGCCAAAGCCGCGGCCTCGGCCAACAAGATCGACTACAAGACCCTGCTCAGCCATCTCCCGCTGTCCCCGGATAAGCTCCGGAAATCCATGGACTCCATCGAAGGCGCCCTGTTCACCCTCGGCCGGACCTTACAGGATGGTATACCCGATTACCCCTACGCCATCAACGCCTACGACACCCTGCTGACGAAATTTCCCGCGACCAACCGCCGGGAACAATCCCTGTTCAACGAATACTACTGCTATAAACAGCTCGGCGACGAAGCGAATGCGGCGCGCATCCTTCGCCTCCTGCAGGAAAAATATCCCAACGGTGCCTATACCGGTCGCATTACCCATCCCGATACCGTTGGCATGGCCGAAGAGAATCGCCGCATCGATGCCACCCATCAGTATGAAAACGTCTACACCGCCTACATCGAAGGCCGCTTCGACGAAGCCGAAGCCATGAAAAAAATAGCCGACAGTCTCTACGGCGATAAGTACTGGACTCCCCAGTTGCTGTATATCCAATCCGTCTACTATATCCACAACCGTCTCGACGATAAGGCCAAGAACATCCTTTCGACCATCGAGATGCGGTGGCCAAAGACACCCATGGCAGCCAAGGCAGCCACCCTTATCGACGTGCTCGGCCGCCGCCGGCAAATCGAAGCCTATCTTACCAACCTGCAGGTTACCCGCGCCAAAGACGAAGACGAAAACATCGATACTTCCACCTCCGTCCGCCCCGCCGACAACCGGCCCCGGCTGGTCCGCAACGATTCCAACATGCTCAAGGTGGATAGCACCTCCGACTGGGCCCGCGCCAAACAACGTGAACAGGCCCTCGCCAAAGTCACCGCCAAACCCTCCATGGCAGGAGCCATCGGCGGTAAGCTCGACGCAGACTCGGCGAAGAACGGCATCTCCATGGACGCCGGCAAGCTGGCCAGCCTCAAACACCTGCAGGATTCCCTGGCCAAGGCCCTGGCACTGGCACAGGCCGATTCCGCCAAAGCGGCGCTGATCAAAGCGCAGGCGGACTCCGTGGCCGCGGCCCAGGCTAAATTAAGGGCCGATACGGCACAATTGGCAGCAAAATTGCGTACACTCAACTCGGTATTCTCCCTGACCCCGGACAAGCCTCATTCGGTGATCCTGGTGCTCAATAAAGTAGATCCTGTATATGTCAACGAAGCCGGCAACGCCTTCGGCCGCTACAATACCGAGAACTACTATAGCCTGGGCCTCAAGACACAAAATGCTTCCCTCAACGATTCACTCAAACTGGTCGTTATCGGCAATTTCCCGGATGCGGGCGGAGCCCTGGATTATATCAGGAATGTAAAACCCATGGCGCCAAGGGCCATTATCCCCTGGATGCCCACGGGCAAATACACCTTCCTGATCATATCCGACGCCAACCTTGAACTACTGCTGAACAACAAGGATATGCCCGCCTACCAGAAATTCCTGTCGGCAGCCTATCCGGGTAAGTTTTAAATTTGCAGTTATGACCTCGACAATATGACATCGACAAATAAATTCGTCCGTATTTTCTGGAAGATCTTTTTCTATGGTCTAGGGGCCTTCATCTTGTTTCTGATCCTGATCAACCTGGGCGTCTTCGGCTCCCTGCCTTCACTCAAGGAACTCGAGAACCCCTCCATCACCCTGGCTACCGAAGTCTTCGCCGAAGACGGTACCCCCATGGGTAAATACTATAAAGACAAAGGCAATCGCAGCAACGTCGAATTCAAAGACATCTCGCCCAATGTCGTCAACGCTCTCATCGCCACCGAAGACGAAAGATTCTACGAACACTCCGGCATAGACGGTTATTCTGTGATGCGCGCAGTCCTCAAGCTGGGCCGCGACGGCGGCGGCAGCACCATCACCCAGCAGCTGGCGAAAAACCTCCTCGAACAAGGGTCGAAAAACTTCGTCCGCCGCTTTATCGAAAAACTCAAGGAATGGATCATCGCCATCAAGCTGGAACGCAACTTCACAAAACAGGAGATCCTTGCCCTCTATCTCAATGAAGTCCCGTTCGGCGATAATATCTACGGCATCCGCAACGCCTCCCGTACCTTCTTCAATAAGGAGCCGGACCGCCTCACCGTCGACGAAGCCGCCGTGCTCATCGGGATGCTCAAAGGCAATACCCTGTACAATCCCCGGCGCAATCCCAAAATGGCCATCGACCGGCGCAATACCGTGATCAACCAAATGGTGAAGAACAACTTCCTCACCGTACCCGAAGCCACTAAATGGAAGATCCAGCCCATCGACATGAGCAACTACAAAAAGATCGATGAGAACAATGGCCTCGCTCCATACTTCAGAGACGTGCTCCGTAACGATCTGCAGAGATGGTGCAAGGAACATAAGAATCCCGCTACCGGCCAGCCCTATAACCTATACACCGACGGCTTGAAAATTTATACGACTATCAATCCGCGCATGCAGCTCTACGCTGACGAGGCGGTTGCTAAACAGATGCCGCTCCTTCAACGCGCCCTCAGCTCTCAATACGATATCCGCAAAGGCCTCATCTGGAAGGACCACATGAATATCCTCGACGCGGCAATGCGCAACAGCGAACGCTGGCACAATGAGGAAGACGACGGCCTCAGCGACGCCGATATCCGCAAGACCTTCAACCAGCCCGTAGCCATGAAGGTCTTCGCCTGGAATACCAAAAGAGAGAAAGACACCGTGATGACGCCGCTCGACTCCATCAAATACAACCAGGAGATGCTCCAGACCGCCTTCATGGTCATGGACCCCGTCACCGGTGCGGTAAAAGCCTGGGTAGGCGGCATCGACTTCAAGACCTATAAGTACGATCACGTCAACATCAATACGAAACGCCAGGTAGGTAGCGCGATCAAGCCCTTCCTCTACAGCCTCGGGATCGAAGATTATAATTTCACGCCGGAAACGGAATGCGAGACCAGCCAGCAATATTTCCCCGGCTTCGGTTACGTACCGGCGCGCGCCGATAGACACGAAGGGGGCTCCATGACCATGGCCTCCGGTCTCGCCTGGTCGATCAACGGCGTCGCCGCCTATATCATGAAACAGGTAGGCCCCAAACGCTTTGCCGATTACATCAGCCAGATCGGCATCCCCACGAAGATCGATCCCTATCCTTCCATGGCCCTCGGCGCCTGCGACCTCTCGCTATTCGAAATGCTTTGGGGTTATACGATCTTCCCCAGCGGCGGCTTCAGCACGAAGCCTTACTATATCTCCCGGATTGAAGACAAGAACGGGAACGTACTGGACCGCTTCGACACCAAGGTCGTACGCAAAGAGGTCATCAGCGCGAACACGGCCTACACCATGGCCCGCATGATGCAGGGTCCCGTAGACTTCGGCACCGCCGCAGGTCTGCGCAACCGCCTCGACGTAGCGGAAATGGGCGGCAAGACCGGCACCACCAATGACAACTCCGATGCCTGGTTCATGGGCTATACCCCGCAGCTGATGGCCGGCGCCTGGATCGGCTGCGACGATCGTTTCATCCATCTCGAAAGCGGACTCGGCTACGGCGCACAGGCCGCCCGTCCTATCTGGGAATACTTCTTCTCCAAAGTACTCAGCGATAAAACGCTCGGCATCGACCGCAACGCACGCTTCCTCCCGCCCGAAGACATGCATCGCGAGATAGATCCGGAACAGACTATCGAACGGATAGCCCCCGCAGGAGCCGAAGGGGCCAACCAGGGCAGCAGCAATGCGAATAAATATCTCGACACCAGCCCGCCATCTGTACCCATCGATTCAAAACTCAGCCCCGAAGAACAAAAGATATTGCAGGAGGCTAATCGGACCAGCAAGGAAGGCTCGGTCCATATCACCGTCACCGACGCCGACAAGAACCCGCCGCCTCCAAAAAAGAAGGAAGGTTTCTTCAAAAAACTTTTCGGACATCATTAAAAAAAAGAGGGTCGGCGCCAGCCGACCCTTTTCTATAATCACCGGTTAATGTCCTAAATCGAACAGTCTATCGTCCGAAACCGTACACTCTCTCCATCCCACTAAAAAGAGACATCCTTAACAATCAATGGCTTACGCACGTGTAACCGGTTTGGCATTGCATTAGTCATATAGGATACAACAAAACACCAATTTTATGCGACACCTATCTATTGCCGTTATACTTTTCCTCTCCGTCATCGGCGCAGCCAATGCTAACCCCGGTGATCTGAATTTTATCGGCAGCTCGAACTTCAAACATCAGTTCCCTCAGGCTACCAATATCAGCTACAAAGTTAAGGGACAATTCACAGAAGTAAGTTTCGTGTGGAACGAGATGAATTTACAGGCCTTTTACGATGTGGAAGGGAATTTGCTGGCCACCTGCCGCCCCCTCACCATGGCCAATCTGCCCGTGGCTGCGCAACTCAACCTCAAAGACCAATACTCCGGCGGTGTCGTCAGGGATGCCATAGAATACAACGATCCTAATGATGGGGTCACCTACTTTGTCACCATGCTCACGCCGAAAGCGACTTACCTGCTGCATGTTTCTACAAGCGGCACTATAAGTGTGTTTAAGAAAATGAAAAATTAATCCTACTCTGGCCGCTGGACAGCTATTTCATCATCAGCTTCCGGCGGCTTTTTTTTGCCGTAGACATCGATCCTTACTTTTGTGAGCCCCTTACCGCAAAAACCCAGAACGGTGGCTGCGGCCCGGCTAAGATCGATGATCCGTCTGTTCCGGGGATGCATCTTGTCATTGATGCGGACATAGACAGCCTTATGATTGCGGAGATTGGTCACCTTGACCCAGGTATGCATCGGAAGTGTATTGCTGGCCCCCGTGAGACTGTCCTGTCTGAAGATCTCATCAGTATACGTCTTGCGTCCTTCGAACTTATTGGCATAATAGCTCGCCGTGCCATATTGCACTTTGGGAATTTCCTTTTTCTTAGCCTTCTTCGCCTGGCCCAAAACGGCCACCGGCAAAAAGAAAACGACAAGCAGTTTGAATAGCCTTACAACCATGTATATTGGATTTAATAGGATCGGGCGCGCGGCTTACATAATCGGCTCATTCGCAAAATACCTGTTCCTCAACGCCTTATCTTCGCCGTAGATATCGTCATGAAACACCAGCTTTCCCTTCTTGCCTTCCACCGTGTAATACCGCAGAAAGATCGGGACCCTGGCAAAACCCCACACCGTATGCTTCTCCTGCCGCTGTATCCAGGCCTTTAACGTATCGGGGTGATAACGCATTGTGTCATTGCGTATAAGGAAAGCGCTTAGCTTCCGCCATTCTTTTACCCGAACACAACCATGACTCAGCGCCCGGAAGGTCTTATCGAACATCCACCGGCCATTCGTATCATGAAGATACACATCATACTTATTCCGGAAGTTGAACTTCATCACACCCAACGAGTTATCATCACCTTGTCGTTGCTTGAGCTGGTAGGGGAAATTGTTCTTATTCAACCTTCGCCAGTTGATGGTCGAAGGATCGCGTACACTGTCCCTGTCGTCCACCACCATCAGGTTCTGCTTGACCAGGTAAGAGATCCCATCCCGCTTGATCGCCGGCAACATCTCCTTGAAAATGATGCTCTCCGGAACCGTCCATTGCGGGTAGGTCACGAAGTTCGAGATCTCGCTGGTCAGCAACGGAGTCCGCGTCTTGGGCGCCCCAACGATCACCTTCGATTCCAGGGCTACCGAATCCGAATCCACCACCTGTAACATAAAGGCCGGCAGATCCACCCAGACATAGATCTTGGGCATGGTATCGGGCAAATGCTTATACCGGTCCATATTGATGGCGATCCGCTTGAACTTCTCCCAGTCCGAAGCATTGTTCATCATGGACACCATGTCACCATAGACCTTCCCCGTAACCTTGAGCTTATTGTTCGTCTGGTAGGCGCGGATGGCCCGGGCCAGGGTGGCCGTATCGGGTTGATTGACGGTGGAATCCAGATACCCCGATTCCTTTAGCCGCTTCGTGAGAGCCATTGCAAAAGCCGCGGAATCCTTTTTTTCATAGGGATACTCCAGCCACGTGAAATTTTTGAAATGCGCCGTAGACAGGAAATCCCGGAGATACGCCTTTAACGAGTCATACCCGGGATGTCTCGGCTCCAGGCTGTCCAGGGCAGCATAAATACCCCGATTTTGCTGGGTCCGGGTGAGGGTTTGCAGGAAGATGCTATCGGAAAGAACCGAGTCCTTACGCAGCGTTACACTGTCGTAAGGCAACCTCCCCTGTTTCAAGTCCTTCACGAGGCTGAAAAAAGCATCGGTCAACATCAGGTCGGCCCGGGTCCAGATCGCGGCATTCTTGCGCGCCATGGTATCCTCCCTGATGATGCGGCGGAAAAAAGCCAGGGCATTGTAATGATAATCGCTGGGGAAAAGACCGTAATTCTTGCTGCTGTCGATGAACTGCAACAGGCTGTCGGCCAGCGGCAGCCATTGTTCCTTTTCGCTCCAGATCGGCGAATAATTATTGCCGCCGTAAACGCTGTCTTCCAGCCGGCGGTAGACCAGCGACACGGAGTCGTTCAGCCGGTCCTTGTTGTCCGCAGTGTATTCCAACATGGATTTCAGATCGGACCCTACATGGGCATCCATTTGCGCAGGAGACTTGACATCATCGCTGGCCACGGAGCTCTGCTTGCCATGACAGCCCAAAAAGATCGCCGGTATCAGGAAAATCAGGGTAAATTTTAAGCTACGAAGCTCTCGATAGTTCATTTGAACGGTAAGATACATTAACCATTTCAATAATTTACGGAAAAAAATCACTTCCCCACCACTCTATGCACCCGTTGTTCCAGCAGCAAAAGATCGGCCAACACGATCGCCGTAACCGCCTCCACGATCACGGGTGCGCGCAGCGCGACACACAGATCGTGTCTTCCCTTCACCGAGAAGGTTTCCTGCTGCCCCGTCTCCCAGTTGAGCGTTCGCTGGTCCTTGGGCGTGGACGAAGTAGGCTTGATCGCCAGCCGGAAGACCAGCTCATTGCCATTGGTGATCCCCCCGACCACGCCACCGGCATGATTCGTCCGGGTATGACCCTGCATATCTTCAATGGCGTCGTTGTGCTCGCTGCCGAATAGCCGCGCCGCCGCAAAACCCGTCCCGAATTCGACACCCCGTACCGCGGGAATGGCAAAGATCGCATGGGCAACCAGCGATTCTACCGAATCCCAAAAGGGCTCGCCCAGCCCCACCGGCAACCCGCTCACGCGGCATTCGATGATCCCGCCAATGGAGTCCTTGGCGTCTATGGCCTTCTGCAGGCCCTTGTCCAGATCCTGCTCGCCACCTATCTCCAGGATCGTCGCAGTCACCTTGGCATCGCTCATTAATTTCTTAGCGATCACTCCCGCCGCCACAAGCCCCACCGTCAACCGCGCACTAAAAGGTCCACCCCCGCGATAATCTTCGAACCCCCCAAACTTTTCATGCGCGACAAAATCTGCATGCCCCGGCCGCGGCACAGCCCGCTGTTTCTCGTAATCACCCGAACGCGTATTGTTGTTCTCAAAAAGGATCGTGATCGGCGACCCCGTGCTCCTACCATGGAACAAGCCGCTCTTGAAGATCGGCAGATCGTCCTCTTTGCGCGGCGTCGTACCCTTTTGTAACCCCCCCTTCCTCCGTTCGAGGTCGGGTAGAAAATCCTCCAGCGGCAGCGATAACCCTGCCGGGACCCCGTCGATGTTGACACCGACGCTCTCCCCATGGGATTCGCCAAAGATGTTCACGCGGAAAAGACGGCCAAAACTGTTCATGCTTGTATGTTTACTTGCGCTCCTAATTGCTGTAAATGAAAGTAGAAATCAGGATACGATTTGTTGATCGCATCCGCTTCCTCGATAGTCACCGGCCCCGCCGCCTTCAACGCCGCCACTGCACAGGCCATCGCGATCCGATGGTCATGGCGGGAATGTACTTTAGCGCCCTTCACCATACCGCCTCCATGGACAAGCATCCGGTTCCCATCCAGCTCGATCTTCACACCCATCTTGCCAAATTCATCCTGCAACGTGCGCCCGCGGTCACTCTCCTTGTGCGCAAGCCGGCTCACCCCGAGTATCTCCGTCGTTCCGCTGCAAAAAGAAGCCAACGCTACCAGCGGCGGGAAAAGATCCGGACAATCCGTGGCATCGAACCGGAAAGCATGCAAGCCGCGCCCAGCGCCGACCGCACGCGCGGCGGGTCCTACTACCATTCCATCCTCCCGGTCCTCGAAGAAAGCGCCGGCATCACAAATAGCCCGTACGATCGCCTTGTCCGCCTGTGTCGACGAGGTATCCAACCCCCGCACCGTCACCGGCCCCGCGATAGCCCCGGCCACCAGCAGGAACGCCCCGCCACTCCAGTCGCCCTCTACCGTATAATCGCGCGACGCGTTGGCCCCCGCCGGGCCGTCCGACTTCCGCGTGCCCGGCTTCGGAAAAGTAAAGGCTTCATAATTGTCATTCCCGATCTCCCAACCAAAATGCTTCATCACCTGCAGCGTGAGATCGATATAAGGCTTGCTCTTAAGATCGCGCACCCTGATCGTCACACCCGGCGCACCCGCCGCCGCAAAGCCGAACAACAGTCCCGTGAGGAATTGCGAGCTCAACGATCCGTCGATCTCGATATCGCGCGGCTGCAACGGGCCCTGAATTTCCAACGGCAGCTTACCACCGTTCGAAACCACCCGTATCCCCAACTGCGGAAAGATCTCGTCAAAAAAATCCATGGGCCGTCTGACCAGGCTCCCCTCACCGACGACTCGTATCGCGCGATCGCTCAGCCCGATGATTGGCGCAAACATCCGTAAACCTAGTCCGCTCTCGCCGCAGTTCACCTCTTCGGCCGCCCCGACCTTGCCCGCACTCTTGACCAGCAGGCTTCCGTCGGCCAGCGTCTCTACCTTCGCACCCAGCGCCTGTATCACGCGCAACGCCGCCTTATCGTCATTCGAATGTCCCGGATGATGGATCACCGTCTCGCTTTCCCTCAACAAAGCCGCCGCACAGGCCCGCTGCATACTGCTTTTCGAGGCGGGCGCCAGGATCACGCCGCCCAATACACCCGGATGTATCGTAGTTATCATCTTGCGGTTATAATACTTTGCAATAATTTTTCCAGTTCTACTATCGGTATCTGTTTCACCACGCCTTGTCCGATCTTATTCAACAAAACATAATTCATCGAGTCCCGCACCTTTTTCTTATCCATCTTCAGCACCTTCATCACCTCCTTGGTGTCGAAGTCGGCGAGCGTAGGCAATCCATACCGTTTAAGCGTGTCGATAACCCGATCCGTATCTCCGAAAGGCGTGAATTGCTCGGAGATCATACAAGCCGCCACCATCCCGATCGAGATGGCCTGCCCATGCGAAAGCTCGTACAGGTTCTCGATGGCATGCCCCAGTGTATGCCCGAAGTTCAGCAGCCGCCGTTCACCCTGTTCGAACTCATCCTTCTCGACGACATCGCCCTTGATCCTAATATTCCGCCGGATCAGCTTCGCCAGCGCACTCTTATCACGCTGATAGGTGCTCAGCTTGTTCTTCTCCAACTCTTTGAACAGGGCGGCGTCTTTGATCGCCGCGTGCTTGATCACTTCGGCAAACCCGCTCACCCATTCTTCCTTCGGCAGCGACTTCAACAGACTGTAGTCATACAGCAGGAACTGCGGCTGCCGGATAGTACCCACCATGTTCTTGTATACCCCTACATCGATGCCGTTCTTCCCGCCGATCGCCGCATCAACCATGGCCAGGATCGACGTAGGCACATAACCCACAGGCAGTCCGCGCATATAGATCGCCGCTACATATCCGGTAATGTCGGTAACCACACCGCCGCCAATACCTACCAGCGTCGTCTTCCGGTCGGCTCCAAGCTCGATCAGCTGCGTGATGATCGAATCCACCGTTTCCTGTACTTTGAATTGCTCGCCGGCATTGATGACGATAGTATTCCAGCCGCCAAAACGCTTTTGCTGTTTTGAAAAGATATGCTCGTCGGTGATCAGCACCGTGTGATCCTGATCGACCAGCTTCCCGAGATAGGAAAGATCGGCATCCAGATAGTAGGTCGTCGTCTTGCCCGAGAATTTATACTGTAATTTGTTCATGCTAAAGAGTCCTTAAACCGTTCAAAAATCTCTAGCTCACTATCCAACCCCTTTGTTTTATGATATTCTTCCTGTTTGGCGATAAACTCGATCACCTGCTTTACCCCGCTCGGGCTCACCGAATAGGCATAATAGTCCTCTTCCCACGCGAACTCCATATTCAACAGCCGGGTCTCGTTCAACCAGGCCATCGACGAACTCCGGATGCTCTTCACAACCTGCGATAAATTTTGGGACGGCATTAATTGCAGCAAACAGTGGACATGGTCGTCGGAACCATCGATCGCCACGATCCTGATCCCCTTCTCCGCACTCTCCCTGGGCATATGCACGAAAAGCACCTGTCTGACTGCCTTGCTCAGCAGCGCTTCCCGCCCGCGTACGCTCCAGATCACATGCGCATAGAGGATTATCATGACTCCTGGCTGTTAGTCATTAGCTTCAACTGTTCATGATCTTGTTCTGATGGTTGATGGACTCCATATGGACGGCGTCATAGTACTTGGTGATGAACTCTTTGCTCAAATTGAGCTTTTCACCTTTTGCGAATGCCTTTTCCAGAATGGAATTCCAACGGTTGGTCTGCAGAATGGTGATATTATTGTCTTTCTTGTACTGACCTACCCTGTCCGCGATCTTCATTCGCTGGCCCAAAAGCTGGATCAGCTCGTCATCGATATGGTCGATCTGGTCACGCAGTTTTTCCAATGCCGAGTTGAAATCCTGCTGTGTCGTGGTCTCATGCCGCCATTTGATGCTGTCCAATAGCTCGGCCAGCCGCTCGGGCGTGATCTGCTGTTTGGCATCGCTCCAGGCATTGTCGGGATCGATATGCGTCTCGATGATCAATCCATCCATATCCAGGTCGATCGCTTTTTGGGCTACATCCAGCAGGATGTCACGACGGCCGCTGATATGCGACGGATCGTTGATCATCATCAGCCCCGGCGAACGGCGTTTCATTTCGATTGCCAGATGCCACATGGGGGCATTGCGGTATTCGGTATTGCCATACGAGCTGAACCCGCGGTGGATAAGACCAATTTGTTTGATCCCGGCCTTGGCAACCCGTTCAACGGCCCCGGTCCAAAGTTCAATATCAGGGTTGATCGGGTTTTTAATTAGTACAGGTACATCCACCCCGCGAAGGGCGTCGGCCACATCCTGAACACTGAAGGGGTTTACCGTCGTACGGGCCCCGATCCACAGCACGTCCACATCGAAATGCAACGCGTCTTCCACCTGCTTGGCAGTAGCAACTTCCACGGCCACGGGCAACCCCGTAAGGCTCTTTCCCCGCTGTAACCAGGGCAACCCTTTCGTTCCGATGCCCTCAAAGCTACCGGGACGGGTACGCGGCTTCCAGATGCCGGCGCGTACAATATCGACCTTGCCGGTCTTCGCCAGCCGGGTCATGGTCTCCACGGTTTGCTCTTCCGTCTCTGCGCTGCAGGGTCCGGAAATGATCAACGGACGTTTATTCCAGGCTGCCTGGACAACTTCCTTTGCGCTCTTAGTTGCTGTTGCTTCCATATACAAATGGTTATATTGTTATTTACTATTCGCATCATTCATCCGGATACGCCGGCCTTTATAATTCTTTCCATCGATAGCCCGGATCATCTGCGCCGCGGCCCGTTTATCGATCTCGATCCAGGTGTTCATCTCCTTCATATCGATCCGTCCCAGTACCTCCTTCCGCAGATCACTCATATCCAGGATGAACTGCAGGAAGCTCGCCTTGTAGAACCCGTCTTTCGTTCCCAGGTTCACAAACAACTTCGCATAGTCGCCGCCGCCGCCGTTGGCATATTCCCGGCCGCGCGTCCGGGTTTCTCCCCGGCCAGATTCTCTTCTGTCGCCGCCGCGCTGGTCGCGGTCCCGGCCGACATCCCGGCCCCGGTCCCGTTCACGCACGTTGAGGTCTTCGGCATTCTCATAGTATTTCAAAAAACGGTCGAACTCCATCGCCGCCACCCTTTTCAACACTTCCTCCTTGCTCACTTCGGCAAATTTCTCCGCCAGCATCGGCACATAACTCTCATAATCCCCGTGGCTGATATCCGTTTGCAGCAACTTGTCCATAAACGAAAAGAACTGCTTCCGGCAAACATCCTTCCCACTCGGGATCTCCATCTTATGGAACTGGTTCTGCACGATCCGCTCGATCTGCCGCAGCTTCCCGATCTCCCTGCTATGCACAATGGACAACGCGATCCCCGTACTGCCCGCCCTTCCCGTCCGGCCACTTCTGTGCGTATATACCTCTACATCATCCGGTAACTCATAGTTGATCACATGCGTGATCTCCTTTACATCGATCCCCCGCGCCGCCACATCCGTGGCGATCAGCAGCTGCAATGTCTTATCCCGGAATTCCCCCATCACCTTGTCTCGCTGCTGCTGCGTCAGATCGCCATGCAACGCATCGATGTCGTATCCTTCCCTCGTAAGCTTCTCCGCGATCGTCTGCGCATCCACCTTGGTCCGGGTAAAGATGATCCCATAGATACCCGGGTTGAAATCGATGATCCGTTTTAACGTCTCGTAGCGATGATGTGCATTCGTCACATAGTATTGATGATCGATATTCTTATTCGCCGTATTGACCTTGCCCACCGTGATCTCCATCGGTGTCTGCATATATTTCTTGCTGACCCTGCGGATCTCTGGCGGCATCGTCGCGCTGAACAGCCACGTTGCATCCCGTTTGGGGGTGTTCTGCAGGATGAACTCGATGTCGTCCTGGAAACCCATGTTCAGCATCTCATCCGCCTCATCCAGCACCACATAGTTGATCTGCTCCAGGTTGATCGCCTTCCGTTCGATGAGATCGATCAACCGCCCCGGCGTCGCGACCACAATTTGGACACCGCGCCGCAAATCCCTGATCTGCAACCCGATAGACGTACCACCATACACGGCCAGCACATGCATCCCCGGCATGAACTTCTTGAATAGCTCCACTTCAGTTACGATCTGCATACACAATTCCCGTGTCGGGCAAACCACCAGCGCCTGCGGGTATTTCTGCGCCGCATCCACCAGCTGTAAAAGCGGCAGGCCGAAAGCCGCGGTCTTTCCAGTGCCTGTCTGTGCCAATCCTACCAGGTCTTTTGTTCCGCTTAACAATACAGGAATGGCCTGCTCCTGTATGGGCGTCGGTTGCTTGAACCCCAGTGCATCGGTAGCCTGTACCAGCCGGGGTTCCAGACCTAACCCTTCGAATGTCATCATATCCTTTTCAATTTGCCGCAAAGGTACGGAATTGGCCGCGGGTTCCAGCGAAAAATGCCCCTTCGCCATTCTGCCCTTATTTAATGATTCTCTTGATCTTATTCGCATTCTCCATGAGCTCCCGCAAATACTCCCCATTTTCCTTTTCCAGACAACTCTTGAATTTCCGCAGCTGCGTAATGTGCTCATTCAAAACATCCAGCACGTGCTCCCTGTTCTGCATAAAGATCGGCAGCCACATCGATGGGTTACTCTTCGCCAGCCGCACCGTACTTTCAAAACCACCACCCGCCAGCTCGAAGATCGCGCTCTCCTCTTTCTCCTTCTCCAACACCGTATTAGCCAGCGCGAAAGAAGTGATATGCGAAATGTGGCTAATGTATGCAGCGTGCATATCATGCGCGTCGGCGTCCATGTAAACCATATGCATGCCCATATCCCTGTACAGCCCCTCCATGGTCCCCACAGCATCCGGCGCGCTCTTCTCCTTTTCACAGATCACGCAGGCCCTGCCCCGGAAAGCATCCCGCACCGCCGCCTCCGGCCCGCTGTATTCGGTCCCCCACATCGGGTGCATGGCCACAAACCTGCCACGCATAGGATGACCGGCCAGACTCGCACACAAAGCCCCTTTGGTGGAACCCGCATCCGCCACGATCTGCCTGTCGGTCACCAGGTCCATGATCTGATTCATCACCGGGATCGTGACATCCACGGGAATGGCGACATAGATCAGATCGCTCTTTTTCACGGCCTCCGCCAGCGGCAGCGCCTCGTCGATCAGCCCCAGATCCAATGCTTTTTTGACGCTTTCCGGGGTCCGGCTTACACCGATCACATTGCGCACCAATCCCTTATCCTTCAGGGCCAGGCTAAAGCTGCCGCTGATCAACCCCACCCCCACGATTGTTATTGAATCGAACATTATCGTGCTTTTGCTTTTATCCGTTCTATACTCTCCTGAAATTTGACCACCGGCGCACAAAGGCTCACCCGCACATACCCCTTCCCAGCAGACCCGAATATCCCCCCCGGCGTAATGAACACCCCGCACCCGTACAGCACCTTATCACTCAACGCATACCCATCTGCGTAAGGAGCTGGGATCCTGGCCCAAACGAACATCCCTACCTGCTCCTTGCTGAATTCGCAACCCAGCAATTCCAGCAGCTCGAAAACCTTGACCCTGCGCTCGCGATAGACCGCATTCACGCTGTCATACCACTCCTTACCAAGCGACAATGCCTTCGCCGCCGCCAGCTGCAACGGCAGGAACATCCCGCTGTCCATATTGCTCTTGAACCGCAAGACCTCCTCGATCCGCTCTTTTGCACCACTCAGCGTCCCGACCCGCCAGCCGGCCATATTCTGCGATTTGCTAAGCGAATTCAGCTCGACTACGACGTCTTTGGCACTGGGAACGCCCAGCAGGCTCATCGGATTATCATTCAAAATAAAACTATAAGGATTGTCATGACAGATCAGTATCCCCTGTTTTTTCCCAAAGGCAACCAGCCGCTCGAACAATCCCCTATCCGGCAGTTTCCCCGTAGGCATATGCGGATAGTTCACCCACATCAGCTTGATACGGCCATGACTCCTGACCAGGTTCTCGAGCTCATCAAAATCGGGATACCATCCATCCTCGAGGGTAAGCGAATAATCCACGCATTCCCCACCGGCCAGCTTAACCGCACTCCGATAGGTGGGATAACCCGGGTTCGGTACCAGCGCCCCATCCCCTTCATCCAGATACGTCATGCAGATATGCATGATCCCTTCCTTTGAACCGATGAGCGGCAGGATCTCGGTATCCGGATTCAGCTCGACGTCATACCACCGTTTGTACCAGGCAGCAATGGCAGTCCGTAATACAGGCGATCCCTTGTAGCTCTGATACGCGTGCACATTCGGCTTGGCGCTTTCTTCCTGTAGCACCCGGATAACATCCGGATGCGGCGGCAAGTCGGGACTGCCGATGCCCAGGTTGATCACATTCTTACCCTGCTTGTTCAGCTCGTCGATCTCCCGAAGCTTTTGCGAGAAATAGTATTCGCCGATACCGTCGAGTCTCTTGGCTGTTTTCATATATTATACTGTTCTTCCTTTTTTTATACGTCCCCTGAAACCGCCGGAGGCGGTTTGTCCACGGGCGAAGCCCGCGGCCAAGGGCCGCACCAGTGGTGCGGGCCGAAGGCCTACCGACTTTAGCGTATTCTTCTATACGGTCCTCCCCTTCTTGTACGTCCCATAGATCTTCAGCTCCGCCGTAATAGGCTTGATCTCCTCGATGACCCGGTGGAACTGCTCCAGGCCCTCGAATTCCATATCGGCATGGAACGAATACTCCCAGTCGCTCCCCGGGATCGGCATGGACTGCAGCTTGCTCAGATTGATACCGCCATCCGCGATCTTCGTCAACACCCGCGCCAGACTCCCGCGACTATGGTCCGTATGAAAATTCACGGACGCCTTGTCGGGATCATTCACAGCCCTGGCCACATCCGTCCGCTGCAGGATTAAAAAACGGGTATAGTTGTTCTTCATCGTTTGGATATTCGGTCCCAGGATATCCAGCCCAAACAACTGCGCCGCCAGATCACTGGCAATGGCTGCAATGTGCTTGCTGCGATGCTGTTGCAAATGTTTGGCGCTAAGCGCCGTATCCTCCGTTTCCACCAGCTTCCATTGCGGATTTCGCTCCAAATAATCTATACATTGCAGCAGGGCCATGGGATGACTATGCACCTCCCGGATATCCTCCAGCCGCACCCCCGGATTCACCAGGAGGTTCTGACCGATCTGCAGATAGATCTCCCCTATTACCTTGAGATCGCTTTTCTGCAAAAGATTGTAGTTGGGCAGGATACTACCGGCGATCGAATTCTCGATAGCCATCACCCCACCGTCGCTTTCCTCCCTATTGGCTGCGATCCGGACCACATCCCGGAACGTCGCACACGTAATGACTTCCACCTCATTCCCAAAGAATTGCCGGGCCGCCACCTGATGAAAACTGCCTTCGTACCCCTGAATAGAAACCCTTGTTGTTGCCATATCCAAAATTGATTGTCCTTGCGGATGCGCCGTCCCCGGCGGCCCCGCGCCTCGCGCGGACTTTAGCGAATGCAAAAGTCCCGGCTTTTGACCGGGACTCTTTATGTTAATTTTTTTTCGTTTAGTTCTTTGTTAACAAAAGCAATCCCGGTCTACCCGTAAAGTAGAAGTAAAAGAAAAAATAAAAATAACGGTATGCCTTCTTTGTGATCATATCAGTGCACCAAAATTAGCGACTTATCTCAAATCTCCAAATTTATTTTTCCCGACCCGGACCGGAAGTCATCGGACCGCAATCTTTTCGCACTCCACCTTATTATTCCAGTCGCTGCATGATCTGCTGATCGAGCAGCTTGAATAAATGGAACGGCTTATAGGTCCGCCAGTTCTCCAGCTCCACCAGCTCAATGAACCGGTTCAGCTTCGCCTTCCGGAAATCATGCTGCGTCTGCTCCGGCATGTTCAGGCAAACGATCCATCCACCCGCATCCGTGACCTCTTCGAACCATTCCTCATAATAATCTTTGTCACTGCTGTGGAAATTCAACACATTCTCCGCGATCAAAATGAATTTCGTGATCCCGAATTCGAAGAACTTGTCCGTCACCTCCCGCTTCAGATTCATGATATCGTTCTCGATAGCATCGTTCCACTCGCCAAAAAGCTCGATGACGACATAGTGCTCATCATAATCCGCAAGCAACACTTTGCAATACAACGTGCGTGACCCGAAATCATCCCATTGCGGATGGATATAATAATTATAAATTGTTTGTGAGAATTCAAATTCCGAATAAACCCTTCCATAAAAAGGCGATCGCTCGTCCTCCTCGCTCACATAGATATGGCGCCAGTTATAAAAAGGTTCAATCTCGTGCATAGACTTCTTTTACGTAGTCGCCGAATCTACGGCTTTTTTAACACTTCCCGATCGCAGCAATAGTTCCTTCGCTTTTTCATAATCCGTGAGCCCCGTGCTTTCCATCACCATCCTGGTCCCGCGGTCGATGATTTTGCTGTTCGTCAATTGCATATTGACCATTTTGTTGTCCTCCACCCGGCCGATCCGGATCATCACAGTGGTAGACAACATGTTCAATACCAGCTTTTGGGCAGTACCGCTTTTCATCCGCGTGCTCCCGGTTACAAATTCCGGGCCTACGACAACCTCGATGGGATAATCGGCGCGCTCCGCAATGGGGCTGCCAGGGTTGCAAACGATACACCCCGTAGAGATATTCCGCTTCCGGCATTCTTCCAGGGCCCCGATGACATACGGCGTTGTACCGCTGGCCGCCACGCCCACCACGACATCCTTGTCGGTTACTCCCCATTCCTCCAAATCCAGCCAGCCCTGCCGGCTGTCGTCCTCGGCATTCTCCACCGGCTTGCGGATGGCCGTTTCTCCCCCCGCGATAATGCCGATGATCAGATCAAAAGGCATACCATAGGTCGGCGGGATCTCGCTGGCATCCAGCACGCCCAGCCGGCCGCTGGTCCCGGCGCCAAGATAGAACAGCCGGCCACCGGCCAGCATCTTATCGGTAATGGCGGCCACCAGCTTCTCTATTTGCGGGATCGCTTTCTCCACGGCATAAGGGACGGTCTTGTCCTCCGCATTGATACCAGACAATATCTCCCGGATAGTCATCTTATCCAGGTCATGATAATAACTTTCCTCTTCGGTAACCTTGTCAAAGGGCATGCGTTAGATCCGATTTTTTGATGAAAGTTGATGAAATTTAATAAGCCCATCCATAGGTTTGCGCAAGATCACCCCCATTTCAAATTCATAGGTGTGACAAAGGTCCCTGACCACATCCTTGAATCCAAAGGCCACTCCGCCGACAAAATGAATGGGTAATTTCCAGCTTTCCCGGTATTTGCACAAATGACTAAAGAAAAAATCATTTAGCCCATCCTCGATGATATTTTCGATCATATAATGGCCGCGGTTCTCCATCAGGAAGAGGGTAAAAGAAGCAAGATAACGGTTCGGAAGGGGTTTTTTGTATACATTTTCCAGTATCTCCTGCCGGTTCGTAACGTATTTGGCGTCAAACTTATACCTCAGCTCTTCGTCAAAAGTATTATAAAGATAGTACTGTATCACCTTTTTACCCAGGTAGGCTCCGCTCCCTTCATCCCCGAGGACATAGCCGAGTCCGGGACTGCTCTTTGCTATCTTTCTTCCATCAAAATAGCAGGAAAAGCTCCCTGTACCCAGGTTACAAGCCATTCCCCTGGATGATCCGCATAGCGCTATCGCCGCCCCCAAAAGATCATGCGTCACATGTACCCTGGCGCCCGGAAAACTCTGACGGATAGCTTTTTGGATGATCTTCTGATTATCGGTGCTCATGAGGCCCGTGCCATAGAAATATACCACATCCACCGATGCCTTACCCAACCCCGGCAACAGCTCCCGGCTAATGACCTCACCGATCCCGGCGACATCCAGAAAATAAGGACTGATACCCTGCGTGTCTATCTTTTTTGTCTTGCCGTTATAGAGCAGACACCACTCGCACTTGGTGGCGCCGCTGTCCGCGATCAATATATTCATCCATCCTATTTGTGTCTGCAAGTTAAATATGATTGCTTAATTTGCAGCCCTCGGTACGCACCGGGACCATGTTTTTCTGAAAAAAAGTACCATGTCCCCGGTGCCAATAATGATTGGCTTTCGGCCAAAACGCCCTCCGGGCGTTTTATAAAAATAATTCGTTGGAATGAAAAAACTCCAAGTCTGGCTACCCTTGTTATTTGCCATTGTAATGATGGTAGGGATGCTAATAGGTTTCCGCCTGCGGGGAAACATCCGTCCCACCGGCTTCTTCCTGACCCGGAAACAAACCCCGGTAGAAGAGGTCATGGATCTGATCAACATGAAATACGTGGACTCCGTCTCTACCGATAGCCTTGGCAACGACGCCATCGAAGGCATGCTCGCCCACCTGGACCCTCACTCGATCTATATCCCCCCGGTAGAATTGTCGGAGGTCAACGAAGACCTCGAAGGTAATTTCGAAGGCATCGGTGTGGAATTCCAGATCTTCGATGACACGGTGAATGTCATGAACGTACTCTCCGGCGGCCCCAGCGAAAAGGCAGGTCTTCAGGTCGGCGATAAATTCATCAAGGTCGGCGACTCCGTGGTCGCAGGCAACGGCATCACCAATGACCGTATCCGTAATTTACTCCGCGGCCCCGGCGCCAGCCAGGTGACCGTGACCCTGATAAGAGCCAGCCAGCCGGCCAAACCCGTCCTGGCCACCATTACCCGCGGCATGATCCCCCTCCCCAGTGTGGACGTATCCTATATGATCAATAAGAGCACCGGCTATATTCACATCGGCAAATTCTCCGAGACTACCCACGCCGAATTTGCCCAGGCACTCATGGCATTGCAAAAACAAGGGCTCCAGCGACTGATCCTCGACCTCCGGGGCAATGGCGGCGGCATCCTCCAGGAATCCATCGCCATCGCGGACGATTTCCTCGACGGGGACAAGCTCATCGTCTACACCCAGGGTGCCCGCTCCCCTAAGGTCGAATACCACTGCCAACGCGACGGCCTCTTCGAAAAAGGTAAATTGGCGCTCCTCACCGACGAAGGGACCGCCTCTGCCAGCGAGGTCCTCGCCGGCGCCATGCAAGATTGGGATCGCGCCACCATCATCGGCCGCCGAACCTTTGGCAAGGGACTCGTCCAGGAACAATACCAGCTCAGCGACGGCTCCGCCCTTCGGCTGACCATCGCCCGATATTATACACCCACGGGCCGCAGCATCCAGAAACCGTATGACAAAGGCCATGAAGATTACAACGATGAGGTCCTCAAACGCTTCCACGACGGCGAGGTCCTCCACGGCGACACCGCCGCTCACACCGGCAAGGCTTATAAGACCCTCGGTCCGGAACATCGCACCGTATACGGCGGCGGCGGCATCACCCCGGATATCTTCGTAGGCTTCGATACATCCACCCTCAGCCGGGGCACCACCGCCCTGTATGTGGACGGCACCCTCAGCCGCTTCATTTACACCTATTACATCCAGCATATTCCTGTGTTTCAGGCGTTTAAAACCCCTGCCGATTTCGATGCCCGCTTCCACGACGATGAAAAGGTCTGGAACGCACTCACCTCCTACGCCGCCCGGGATACAGTCAACCTGAAATCCATTCCTGCCAGGGAAAAGGAAGTGCTGCAACACCGCATTCGAGCCCTCCTCGCCCGCCAGATCTGGCGCACAGAAGGCTACTACGAGATCTACAACACCTATGACCCCGTGATCACCAAAGCTCTCGAGGTCGTCGAAAAATAGACAAAAAGAAAAAGGGCCTTCCGGCCCTTTTTCTTTTGAACGACTTTGGTTACTTCTCTTCTTTGTCAAGCAATTCCTTTTTCTCGATCCGGTAACTGGTGATCAGCCCGAGCCCACCGCCGACAGCGATAAAGGCAAAATAAAGACTCACATTGGCGCCATTGACCTGATAATCGCCATTGTCCCACTTGCTCACATAATGCCCGACCTTATACAACAAGGTATTGTCCAACAAATAGGCGACCAAAAGCCCCAACCCCGCCCCTACCAGCAATAAGCCCCATTTGAGGTTCCTGAAAGGCGCCGGCCGCGGCCGCTCGGGTTTGAACTTGGGGTCCATCCCCTTCTCGATCATCGCCATATTTTCGCGGGTACGGATATAGCGGTTTCCAAAAATGACCGCACATATGCTGATCGTCATGAGTATCAACCATAAAAAAACTAATTGTCCTGGTTCCATGTTATTAACTTTTATACAACCTCAGACTACCCACGAAACACGCGGGTTACAGTAATCCCCGATTTATTTTTCGTACCTTCCTTTGTAACCTGCTGATCTAATTCATAGTCTTATAGATTGTGACGCATATTGAACTCACTGATACAGAGATTATTAAAAGAGTCCTGCAAGGAGAGCAGGCTTTATATGGACAGCTGGTCCAGCGGTATCAGCAATTTGTATTCACCCTAGTGCTCCGGTTTACCGACAACCGCGAAGACGCCGAAGAGATTAGCCAGGACATCTTTGTCAAAGCCTACCGCTCTCTGGCCGATTTCCGCGGCGAATCAAAATTCAGCACCTGGCTCTATACGATCGTCCGTACCAGTTGTATCACGTTCCTTCGAAAGAAAAAGCTGGCTACGACCTCGATCGACAACGAAAGGACCTTCCTCACCCTCGAGAACCGCGAGTCGTCCTTCAGTGCGAACCTCGTGGAACAAAAATCCCGGCACGCGGTCGTCAACAACGCGATCCGCCAGCTGAGCCCCGACGACACCCAGCTGATCACCTTGTTTTATAAAGGCGAACAAAGCCTGGAAGAGATCGGCCGCATCATGGGCTACGACCCCAATACCGTAAAGGTCAAGCTGCATAGGGCCAGACACAAGCTGAAAGAGAAACTGGAAAAGAATTTTAATTTTGAACTTAATTCATATTGATATGCGTGCAGAACAATTAATGGAAGATCGTCTTTGGGAATATATCGATGGATTATCAAGTCCCGAAGAGAGATCGGCTCTCGAAGAGCTCGTGGCAAACCACCAGGAGTGGCGGGAGAAATACGCCGAATTGCTGAACGTACACCAGTTGCTGAACGCCTCTGAGCTGGACGCCCCCTCCATGCGCTTTAGCCGCAACGTTATGGAGGAGATCGGCCGTTATCATGTGGCTCCGGCCACCCGAACCTATATCAACAAGAACGTCATCCGCGGCATCGGCGCCTTCTTCCTGACCCTGATCCTTGGCTTCCTTGCCTATGTCGTGTCGCAGTTCCATTGGACCCGGGGACACGGTTCCTCGAACCTGATCCCCAACACGCCAAACCTGGGCCTCGAAAAGCTAAACGCTGTCGATCCCTCGAAATACATCAATGGCACCTACATCAGCCTGTTCATGCTGATCTCCGTTGTCATGGGCTTCGTGTTGCTCGACATGTATCTGAATCGCCGGCGGCACCGCACTACTTGAATTTCTTCTTCAGCTCCATCAGCTTAGCCTGAAAAGAATCCGATGTCTCTTCCTTCGGCGCACTCTTGCCACCACCGGGCTTACCCGCCGGCCGTTGCCCGCCACCCGTAGGACGATGCCCGCCTTGCCCCTTCGCATTGCCAGCCCCCTTCATGGATAACGATATCCGCTTCCGCGCCACATCTACTTCCAATACGGTGACCATCACTTTTTGCTGCAGCTTGACCACCGAATTAGGATCACTCACATACGTATTGCTCAGCTGTGAAATATGCACCAGCCCGTCCTGCTTGACGCCGATATCGACAAACACCCCGAAATTGGTAATGTTGGTGACGATACCCGGTACCGTCATACCCTGCTTCAGATCCTCCATGGTCTTGATCGTCTCTTCGAACCGGAACTCTTCGATGGGGGCGCGGGGATCCCGGCCAGGCTTCTCCAATTCCTTCAGGATATCGTCGATGGTGAATTCCCCCACCGTCTCGGTAATATATTTCTTGCGAACCACCTTTTTCCGCAGTTCGGATTGTTTGATGAGATCGGCTACAGAACATTGTAGGTCCGCCGCCATGGCTGTCACAATGGGATACGTTTCAGGATGCACGGCACTGTTGTCAAGCGGATTGGCCGCACCGGCGATCCGCAAAAAGCCGGCACATTGTTCAAAGGTCTTGGGCCCCATCAACGACACTTTTTTCAGTTCCTCCCGGCTCGAGAAGGCCCCGTTCCTGGCGCGGTATTCCACGATATTCTTGGCCAGGGTCGCGCTCAAGCCTGATACATACGTCAGCAGATGTTTGCTGGCGGTGTTGAGATCGACGCCCACATGGTTCACGCAGCTCTCGACGATCCGGTCCAGCTCTTCTTTTAGCTTGGTTTGGTTGACATCATGCTGGTATTGTCCGACGCCAATCGACTTTGGATCGATCTTCACCAGTTCGCTCAACGGATCGAGCAGCCGGCGGCCGATGCTAACTGCTCCCCGAACAGTCACGTCCTGATCTGGAAATTCTTCGCGGGCTACTTCGCTTGCCGAATAAATAGAAGCCCCACTTTCATTCACCATGAAGATACTTACACGACGTCCGAAATCGATGCCCCGTACCAGTTGCTCGGTCTCGCGTCCCGCCGTGCCATTGCCCACGCCTATCGCTTCTATCTCATATCTGTCGACCAGCCGCCGAAGCTCGGCGATACTGCCCGCCGTCTCATGCTGCGGTGGATGCGGATAGATGGTGCTGTTATGCAGAAAATTTCCCTGCGCATCCAAACAGACGACCTTACATCCGGTGCGAAAACCGGGATCGAGCGCCAGCACCCGTTGGGAACCCAACGGCGATGCCAGCAGGAGTTGTCTAAGATTCTCGGCAAAGACGCCGATAGCCTCCTCATCGGCCTTGTTCTTGCTGATCAGCCGGAATTCATTTTCGATCGACGGCTTCAGCAACCGGTCGAAAGAATCTTCGACAGCCTTCTTTACTTCACTGGCCGCTGCACCGCCATTCTTGACAAAGATCCGGTCCAACTCGTCCACCGCACCCGCTTTATCGATGTTCAGATCCATGATCAGATAACCTTCCTTCTCTCCACGACGAATGGCAAGAATACGATGCCCCGGACTATCGGCCAGTGAACCGCTAAATTCAAAGTAGTCTCTATACTTCTGCGCTTCTTCTTCGTCTTTTTTGCTGGTGATGACCTTGGCGGTGACCACGGCGTCGCGGGTAAATAACTGGCGGACCTTATTTCTCGCCTGCTCGTTCTCGGAGACCCATTCGGCGATGATATCCCTCGCCCCCTGCAACGCCTCTTTGGTGTCTTTCACCTGTTCATTAATATATGCCTCTGCTGCCTCGGCCGGCTCGCCCTGTCCTTGCTCGAACAACAGCTTTGCCAACGGCTCCAGTCCTTTTTCGATGGCCGTCGTCGCCCTGGTCTTACGCTTGGGTTTGTAAGGGAGATAAATGTCTTCGAGCTCGGTGGCGTCATAACAGTTGTCGATCCGTCCCTTGAGCTCCGGCGTCAGCTTGCCCAATCCCTCGATGGTCTTCAAGACCGTTTCTTTTCGTTTGTCGAGCTCAGTGAAATATTTGATCTGCTCCACCACATCGTTGATCTGCACTTCATCCATATTGCCGGTTGCCTCTTTCCGGTATCGGGCCATGAATGGTATCGTGGCCCCTTCCGCCTGCAGGTCAAAAATGTTATTAACTTGTTTCAGGCTAAAACTTAGTTTCTCGGCGATCTTTCGTATATAAATCGGTTCCATAGTGTGTCTGCTTTAACGGGCCGGAGGGCCGCCACGAATCGGGCGGCAAATGTAAGGTAAAATCCTACCTTTATCCCATGGATATCAAAAACAATATTCTCGAAACCATCGGTCATACTCCCCTTATAAGATTCAACAAATTGACCAGGGATTTTCCCTGCCCCGTGCTGGCAAAAGTGGAATATTTCAACCCCGGTAATTCGGCAAAAGATCGTATGGCATTGAAAATGGTCGAAGTAGCCGAAAGAGACGGACGCCTGCAGCCCGGCGGCACCATCATCGAGTGCACCAGCGGCAATACCGGCCTGGGGCTGGCACTCGCCGCGGTGGTGAAAGGCTATAAATGCATCTTCACGACTACCGACAAACAATCCAAAGAAAAGCTCGATATCCTCAAGGCTCTCGGCGCGGAAGTGATCGTCTGTCCCACCAACGTAGAACCGGACGACCCGCGATCCTATTATTCCATCGCCCGCCGGCTGGCAAAAGAGATCCCTAATTCTTTCCACGCCAATCAATACGATAACCTTGCCAATCGCCTGGCACACTACGAGACCACCGGCCCTGAAATTTGGGACCAAACGGACGGTAAGATTACTCACCTTGTAGTCGCCACCGGCACCGGCGGCACGGTCACAGGTACGGCGATGTATCTCAAGGAAAAGAATCCCAGGATACAGGTTTGGGCCATGGACCCCTATGGCTCGCTGCTCACAAAATATTTTCGGACAGGTGAGCTCGACATGAACCAGGTGCATCCCTACATCACGGAAGGGATCGGCGAAGACTTCATCCCGCAGAACTACGACATGAAGGTCATCGATCAGTTCGAGCAGGTAACGGACAAGGACGCCGCGATCATGGCCCGCCGCATCGCCCGCGAAGAAGGCCTCTTTTGTGGCTACAGCGCGGGTACCGCCGTTCAGGGACTCGTTCAGCTCAGGGACCAGCTCAAAAAAGACGACCTCGTCGTCGTGATCCTGCACGACCACGGCAGCCGCTATGTCGGTAAGATCTACAACGATCAATGGATGATCGAACGCGGCTTCCTCGACGTCAAAACATTTAAGGATATCGTAGCGGGCCGCGGTACCAGGAAATTGATCTCCGCCAACCCCGAAAACACGGTGGCCGAAGCCTTCGAAATCATGCAGAAATACCACATCGAGAACCTGCCCGTACTCAGGGACGGAGAACCCATAGGCGCCATCAGCGAAAGTGGACTCTTTAGCCGGCTGATGACCAACGGCGTCGACATCAAAGGCCGGCGGATCGGCGACCTGATCGAAAAACCCTATCCGGTAGTTTCCTTCGATACCCCACTAGAAAGACTCAGCTCCCTGATTACCAGGGAGAATGGAGCCGTGCTTGGAAAGGACGACAGCGGTAATTACCAGATCGTCACCAAATACGATATCATTCATGCCCTGGGCGCCTGATCGCGACCCAAAATCGTAGGTTTACGACCTGGCTTAGTAATTCCTGCACCGCATAAATAAAGCATTTTCTCTCTTGCCCGGGTGCCCCGCACCCACTAACTTTGGATTACAAGATTTCCAATATTTTAACCGAGAAGCCCTAATCCATATTCCTGGTATCGCACTTTAACGTTTGATTAGCCCCTAAAAGACTAAACGCATTACAAGATCCAACGTCCGAAAAACCACAAAAAAGCAGCCCCCGTGCATCATGCTGCTTACCTCCGGCCCCTCCTGCTAAACGTAATCTAAAAGGATTCGCGCTGGCCGGCATCTTAGCAGGAGGGCATCGTTTTCGTACCTTAGGGCCTTAAACACCTGGCATGCCCGTTTTTTCCGACCAACTTGGACGCTCCGTCGCCCTTTCTCACTTTCCCAAAAGGATCATCTCCCTCGTACCCTCTCAAACAGAGCTGCTCTACAGTCTTGGACTGGAGGAATCCGTCGTCGGCATCACCCGCTTCTGTACCCGTCCTCAAAGCTGGTTTCGCGAAAAATCCCGCATCGGCGGCACCAAAGCCATCGACCCCGTCCGCGTCGACGCGCTCAAACCCGATCTGATCATCGCAAACAAGGAAGAGAATGAACGGCCCCAGGTCGAAGCCCTCACCGAACGTTATCCCGTTTGGGTCAGCGACGTAAAGACATTGACGGACGCCCTGGCCATGATCCGGTCCGTCGGCGAGATCACCGGCACCGTGGACACGGCTAATACCCTCGCTGAGGACATCGCCCGCCGCTTCGCCACACTCGACGCCGCCGTCACGTCCCCGGCGTCTCAGACCTCCCGCGTGATCGCCGCCTGCCCCCGCGTGGCCTACCTCATCTGGCGCAACCCGTGGATGGCCGCCGGAGGCGACACCTTCATCCACCAAATGCTTACCCACGCCGGCTTCACCAATGTCTTTGAGGCATACAACCGGTATCCGGAGATCGATCTCTCCGACCTCGCCGGCTCGGACATCACCATCCTCCTGTCGAGCGAACCCTACCCCTTTCGCGAACGGCATGTTCGCGAGGTCAAAGAAAGCCTCCCGCAGGCCAGGGTCGAGCTCGTCGACGGCGAAATGTTCAGCTGGTACGGCAGCCGCCTGCTCCTTGCCCCCGCCTACTTCCAGCAGTTAAGAGAATCTATACAGGAGCCGCCGGAGGCGGATCGTCCGAAGGACAAACATTAGCCATCTCTTCAAGCTCGCGATTTAAACCATAAAGCGTCTTACCTTAGCGGGCGCATGGATTTCACTGAACGCTCGACATCGGACGCCTCGAACAAACCCTCGCGGAAAAAACCCATTTTTCCAGTTACCGAAGGGCTGCGCGGATACCTGCAACACCACGGCCGCGAGGTTCGCCTGCCTGTCTCGTACCGCGACCTGCTGAATCATATTACCTACTCCGTGCCGCTCCGCGACAAGAACCAGCAGGACACCCTATGGGAAACCGCCCTCTACGATATGCGTCATTGGGACTTTATCCGCGACGGACTCGTACAGATGTATGCGATCCTGAAAACCGAAGGGGATCTCTCTTATATCAAACACCTCGACGTCGCCCGCATCGATTTCTGCGCCTTCGCAAACTCCAACCCCTTTCGCATCCGCATCGTCAATAAGTTCAACGACAATTACGACCACTATTACATCAAGCAGGCCGACGCCTCCCGCATCTATGGCCTCGAGCTCGAACACCTGCTCTCACCCAACCGCATTACCTTCTTCACCCACCATAACACCCTCGTGGAAGAACATATTCCCGGCATCCCCGGCGACTTGTTTATAAAGAACTTCCTCGACGACCCGCAGACCAATAAGATCCGCTTCTCGAAAGAGTTCGTAAAGTTCAATGAACGTTGCTTCGTCCGGCTTCTCGGCGATATGCGCTCCTATAACTTCGTCGTCGATATCACCCCCGATATCGAAGACTACCAATACCGCATAAGAGCAATAGACTTCGATCAGCAATCCTACGAGGGCCGGAAGAATCTCTATATCCCGCAATTCTTCAAGGAGAACAAACCCTTTGTCGATCTCGCCATCAAACACCTCAACAAAGAGTCCATCGAGCAATACCAAACCGAAGAACGCACCATGATGGCCTTCCGCGTCGCCTCTTCCCGCTTTCGGCTCATGGAGCTGCTGAACATCATGGCCCGCGACAAACCGCTCTCCAGCCCCGAAAAGCTGGCCCAGCTCAAACAGGAACTGGCGGAGTACTTCGGCAACCCCGCCTTCCTGAAATGCCGCTCCATAGGCCAGGTCGTCAAGCGGCAGCTAAAGCAAACTCTTCAAAAAAACCTCGCATTGCTTCAAAAAAATCTAAGCAAATTCGAAGATTAGCCACACTTGGCGTATATTCGCGGCGCATTGTTAATTTTTATCAAGTATGAGCAAATACAAAGCCGGCGTCCTTTTTGGTGAAGAACTCGAAGCCCTGTACAAAGACGCCAAAGCAAACGAATTCGCGTTACCCGCTGTAAACACCATCGGTACCAACACCATCAACGCAACCCTCGAAACGGCTGCGAAGATGAATTCACCGGTAATCATTCAGTTTTCCAATGGCGGCGCACAGTTCATCGCCGGCAAGGGAATGCCCAACGATAAATTACAAGGCAATATCTCCGGTGGTATCTCCGGCGCCCTTCATATCCACAACGTAGCCAAATACTACGGTGTACCCGTCGTCCTTCATACCGACCACGCCGCCAAGAAATGGCTCCCCTGGATCAGCGGACTCATCGATGCCGGCGAACAGTTCTTCAAAGAAAAGAAACAACCCCTCTTCAGCTCGCATATGCTGGACCTCTCCGAAGAACCCATCGAAGAAAATATTCATACCTCAGTCGAGTTCTTCAAACGCATGGCGCCCCTCGGCATGGCCATCGAGATCGAGCTCGGCGTAACCGGCGGTGAGGAAGACGGCGTGGACAACAGCGGCGTAGAGAACGAAAAGCTTTATACCCAGCCCCAACACGTCGCCTATGCCTATACCGAACTCAGCAAAGTCGGCCGGATGTTCAGCGTAGCCGCCGCTTTTGGTAACGTACATGGCGTATACAGCCCCGGCAATGTGGAGTTGCGCCCCGTGATCCTCAAAAACAGCCAGGACTATATCCAGAAAGAGCTAAAAACCGGCCCCAAGCCCGTTTACTTCGTATTCCATGGCGGCAGCGGCAGCCCGCAGCACCAGATACGTGAAGCCATCAGCTACGGCGCGATCAAAATGAACATCGACACCGATCTGCAATGGGCATTTTGGGAAGGTATTCAACAATACTACAAAAAGAACGAAGGCTATCTCCAGGGCCAGCTCGGTAACCCCGAAGGTGCGGACAAGCCAAACAAAAAATACTATGATCCGCGCGTGTGGTTGCGCAAGGGTGAAGAAAGCTTCATCAAACGCCTCGAGATCGCCTTCCAGGATCTCAACTGCGTGAACCGGAACGCGTAAACCAGCATATTTTTTGTTTTGAACGGGGAGGATTAAATTGCAGCTATAAATGATAATTTATGGCTTCCAAGAAAATCCTCGACATTCTCGGCGACAAAGCATCTTATTTGCTGGATCACAAACCCGTTCTCGATAAGTCCGTGCTCAGCGCCTTCCCCTCACCTAACCATGTAGAGGAGATCTGGACCAACTCCGACCGCAACAACCAGGTATTAAGGAATTTTCAAACATTATTGAGCCATGGCCGGCTGGGCAACACCGGCTATCTTTCTATCTTCCCCGTAGACCAGGGCGTTGAGCATAGCGGCGGCGCTTCCTTTGCCGCCAACCCCCTATATTTCGATCCCGAGAACATCATCAGGCTGGCCATCGAAGCCGGCTGCAGCTCCGTAGCTTCCACCTTTGGCGTACTCAGCATCATGAGCCGCAAATATGCCCACAGGATCCCCTTCCTCGTAAAGATCAACCATAACGAATTCCTAAGCCTGCCTAATCGCTATGACCAAACTATGTTCGGCACGGTAAAGACTGCCTGGAATATGGGCGCCGTGGCCGTAGGTGCTACCGTCTATTGGGGCAGCGAGGAAAGCGACCGTCAGCTCAAAGAAGTGTCCGAAGCCTTCGAATTAGCCCACGAGCTCGGCATGGTCACCGTTCTATGGTGTTATACCCGTAACCCCGGCTTCAAAGTCGATGGCGTCGACTATCACACTTCCGCGGACTTTACCGGCCAGGCCAACCACCTCGGCGTCACCCTCCGCGCCGATATCATCAAACAAAAGGCGCCTACCAACAACGGCGGCTATCTGGCGACCAAACACGGCAAGACCTCTCCACTCGTCTATTCCAAGCTCACCCATCCCGACAATCACCCCATCGACATGACCCGGTACCAGGTGCTCAACTGTTACAGCGGTCGCGTCGGCATGATCAACAGCGGCGGCGAAAGCAAAGGAGCTTCCGACGAATTCGATGCTGTATATACCGCTGTGTCCAACAAACGCGCCGGCGGCATGGGCATGATCATGGGCCGCAAAGCCTTCCAACGCCCCTTCAAAGAAGGCGTAGCGCTGATCCACACCGTCCAGGACGTCTATCTCGACAAAGACATCACCATCGCATAAAGTTCACGGTACCCCGCAGCCGGCGCATCGTTCCCGCCGGCTGCTTTTTTCCTGATTTGGAATTCTCGATTCGATTCATTTACTTTGTATTTGAAAGTACTTTTAAATACAGAAAAATGCCCGACCGTAATATCCATAGAAAAAGCTGGCGAGACTATCTATCCCTGGTCTTGCTCTTCATGCCCGCAATCTTATTTGCCGTCCTGCTTATCTTGAACCATAATAACGGCAAGTTGAGGCTGAGCGCTTCCTTTCCCTACATAAGCTGGCAGTTTGCAGCAATCGCCTTGTTCGGCATCATCGCAACGGCGGGTGGCGCCCTCGACTGGAGGTTCCACCGCCGCAACCTGGGCATGAAACTTCCGAAAAAGGAACGGGCCGCGGAAGCTGCAGCACTCGGGCTCGGCGGCCTGCCGATGTTCCTGCTGATGTGGTTTGCCATGCTCAGCGAACACCCCTCCTCTTTTCTCGTCCCCATACTGGTCGTACTCATTTATACTGTTGCCGCCATCAGTTACGACGAATTCGTCTTCCATATAAAACGCTGCGGCCGGCTCGAACATACCTATCACCGCATGCTGATCTTCGGTAACGGACTGGCCTGGCTGGCGTGGTTCCATTTCATCTATTGCATATGACGTACCGGCAACTCATCGAAGCAAGTAAAACGCATTACGCCACGCTCGCGGTCCGCCCGCGATTGCCGGGCCTGGCCGCGGCATTTTCTTTTGGAGCCCAGTGGATGTACGACCGGCTGCACGAGTTGCAACCAAACAACATGCACCCCTTCGATCCGAGGATCAACTATAACTTATACGGCGGGATGAAATACGCCATTTGCCTGGCCGGACTATCCATGATCCTCCTCACACATCGCGTAGTGGCAATACCTGCTGGCGTCGTGGTTTTCTATTTGCTGGAAGTCCATTTCCTGTTTCTGTTTCCCCTGTTGATCGATGGTGAACCGCGGCCGCTGCTGGCCAGCTTGCGGGCGACACATAAAATAGGCGTGGGTAAATGCCTGGCCATGGTTCTGCCCATCGCAGGTTTCATGCTCATTGGTCTGTTCCGAAAAACGGATCGCCTTCGCAATTGGTATGTCGGATGTCTCGCGATTATAATCTGGTACGATCATGAAATTAGAGCTCGGTTATAATTTTCCAATTGAAGTACGGAACTATACGTATCCTTCCACGGCGCTGGCCGGGAAGCGCATCCTCTACCTGTCCGATATCCATTACCACCGTCTCAGCAGGCGACGGGTAGAGCAACACGTCGAATTGATCCGAACCATCGATCCCCATCTTCTCCTGCTGGGCGGCGATTATATCGATACCCCATTCGGGCTGCCATGTTTCCAACGTCTGTTGGCATCCATCGACGGCACACCGTCTTTTGTTATCGCCGGCAACCACGACAGGCCTTACCTCCGGCGGCTTCGGACGCTTGTAGAAACCGCCGGGCTGACCTGGCTGCACAACGACAACACGACGCTGCAACTGGGAGACGCATCTATCCGCATCGATGGCACCCGTCCGGCCACCGACACACCGGCCGGTGCGCCGGAACTTTCATCAAATCCGCATCTCTCTATCCTGTGCCTGCATCATCCGATCGATGTCCGGCCCTTCGCACAACGGTATAACCTCGTCTTCGCCGGTCATCTTCATGGCGGCCAGATCGTATTATGGCAAACACCAAACGGACTGTATCCCGTGCGATGGCGATACCGCTGGAACCGGCTCCGGCTCGACTATGGGAACTGCCACTATTTGATCAGCAAGGGTCTCGGGGATACATTTCCCATCCGGTACAACTGCCGGCGGGACGTCATCGCCGTAACTTTTGAACCTAAACTGGATGATCTATGAAGCTATTGATCTCTGTCACCCTTGCCGCCACCTATGGGATCACCATGCGGTTGCTGTTTGTCTCCTTCGGGAACGACCTATCAGTAATGAGCCTTTCATTCTTTGTTATCATCCCGTTTATCATCGGCTATCTGACTATTTTGCTGATCCCCTATCGCGAACAGCATACGATGACCGGAGCCTTTTTTACACCCTGGCTTACCTGTCTCGTCATCCTTTGCATCACCTCTCTCACAGGAATGGAAGGCATGATCTGCTGGGCAATGGCCTTTCCCCTCTTCGGCATTGTGGCGGGCTGCGGTGGTATGCTCGCCCTCAGCCGGAAAAGAAGACGTGCACGCAAAGACGTGGAATGGGATTTCGATAAGGACGATACCGGACAGCCAGGCTCCCTTAAAGTATCGCTGCTCTTTTTTATCCCCTTATTCGCCGGACTGCTGGAAGGGAATCGCATCACCGCTTTTGAGGAGCTGACCATCGAAAAACATGTCGACATTGCCGCCGCGCCACAAGATGTATGGAAGGCATTGACTACGGCTCATCAGAGCGTTTTACATTCTTCCCATCCCACCCTTTGCACGTTGATGGGCTTCCCCCGGCACCTGAATACGACGCTGGATACCCTTGCTGTCAACGGCCATAGGACCGCCGCCTACGAAAAGGGATTGACATTTGACGAGACCATCTGCAGACTCGAACCGGCCCGCCGCCTCGAGGTAACCATTACCAATGATCCTGCCAAAATATCGAAAGCTGTTATGGATGAACACATCGTGATCGGCGGCGAACATATCCGGATGCAGGGCGATAGGTATGCGCTGGAGCCCATTCCTGGTGGAAAGACGAGGTTGTCACTCGTAAGCCGTTTTAGCATAAACACTCCTTTCAACTGGTACGCCGGCCTCTGGGCCAAATGGCTGATGTCGGATGTTATCCGCGAGGAACTGAACTCGGTACGCCAACAATGTACCCACTAAGGCAGCTCCCGTATCCGCATATTCTTGAACGCAACAGCCTTGAACCAATCCTGCAGCGCGATATGCCCGCTTACATGTTTCCCGAACTCGGGAAACGTCGCAAAATGCGTTTTCGCAACCGAGTCGGCCCAGGCTTGCGATTTAAAGTCCTGGTCCGTCGTCAGCACACCATTGAGATAGAAGCGAACATGTCCATCCTTCTGCACGATCTCCGATTCGTTCCATTCCCCCGCTTTCGTGGGCCGGCCCGGATTTAGTTGACGGGTCAAATTAAAGATGCAGCCCGTTTTCTTCAGCGGATTGCTATTGTCGACATGCGTCTCCTCGAGTAGCTGATACTCCGGCCCCGAAGCATAGGTAGCCGGGATGTCAGGCCGTTCCTGCACATCGATGAATACCCCGCTATTCCCTTCTTCATTGATCTTCCAGTCGAACCGCAGATCGTAATTGGTATATTCCTTATCCGTTACCAGATCGATATGCTCCAGTCTTTTATCCGGCCCGCAGACCAGCTCGCCATTCTGCACACTCCAGGTCAATTTGCGTGTGTCCTTATTATACGGATGCCATCCGTTCAACGTGCTGCCATCAAAAAGCAGCACGAATCCATCCTTCTGTTCTTCGTCCGTAAGTTGATTATCGTGGTTCCCGCCCGTGCAGGAGACGATCACAGAGCTGATAATAAAAAGGCCGGCAATCGTTTTATTCATAACCGAATATAATTAAAACGCCTCACCCAAACTAAAATAGATCGCCCAATGCCCCTTGGATGCCGCCACATCCATCCCCACATTCGTACCCGAATGTTTATTGAACTTCACCCGCAATCCAGCGCCAGCGGCTGCATGCAGATATGCAAAATTACTCGTTCGGGGCTCCGTTACCGTGTTCACGCTTCCAAAGACGACAAAACCCAGCAACCCATCGTTAGTGATCGCCCGCCGGTACTCCGTCTCGAAATCCCAAAGCGTCCTGCCGGTATACCTGCTGGGATAAAAGCCCCGGCCCGACCGCTGATTCGCATCCGAGGTGATCGCCGGCAGATCCAGGTACGGAGCGTTCGAACCCAAAGTCGTCCACAGATAAGACCAAAAAGCGAGAACATTCATCAATCTCCTGTCAAAGCTGATATACTTCCGCGCATCGAAATACAACGAATACCAGTTGTCTTCGCTGCCGAGGAATTTAGGATTCATGCGGAGAACGATATTGTAGAACCAGCCCGGCAACGGATTGATCTCATTGGTACGGCTGTCATAAAGCAGATTAAACGTAAGTCCGCTCGAAAAGGAATTCACGAACTGACCGGTTCCGTATTTATAGCCCGTAAACTTCGCGAGCGTCAGACTATCACTGGTGGTGTGGATATTGATATGATAGTCCAGGTTGTACCCGATCCCCGCAAACAGGTACGGCTTATTCGAGATGCGTCTGAGCGCATTTTGATAGAAACGCAGATAGGTATACCGTACCAGGATCTTATTGCTTGGCGCGGTATTGCCGCCTAACCCCCAGGTATATTGCGGGTAGAACGTAACCCTGTAGTCCCCTTCAAAATTCCATTTGTTCCCCGGCGACCAGATATTGCTCCGGAAGGGAAGATTCCATTCCCCGTGCAAATTCGTGCTGGGCGAAAAAGTGACATTGGAAAGAAAAGTCTTGGCATCATCTCCCAGATCAAAAGCCGCGTTGGTCGCCGTCACGAGCGCCTCCCCACCTGCCGGCACCGGCGCACCCAGGGGGATAAAGGAGTAGTAAACCCGCTTCCCCTGCACTTTAGGCGTCTTCCGGATGTTGATATGCAGCAGCTTCGTCCCCACGCCGATGATATCCCGCTTTCCCGACGTGTCTTTCACCAGCTTATCCGGCGGGACCAGTGTTCCCGTCGGGTTTTGGGCCAGCAAACATAAAGACCAGCATGAGCAGAATAGGGCCAGGAGAAATCTAGGCATAGCTACAGGGATACCAATATTGTGCTATTTTTCAGGTATGAATAACTCCCCCCGTTTCCGCCAGCGTCTGCTGACCATGTGTTGCTTTTTCGCTACACTTTCCCAATTGACCACAGCCCAGCAGCCGGCCCCCCACATCGAGCTCCTCGCCACGGGCCCTCGCGTCTCTCTCCGCGGCCTCAGCGTCGTCGACGACAAGGTCATCTGGGTCAGCGGAAGCGGCGGCACCGTTGGCCGTTCTATCGACGGGGGCGCCACCTGGACCTGGACAACGGTCCCGGATTATGAGAAACGCGATTTCCGCGATATCGAAGCTTTCGACGAAAACACGGCGATCATCATGGCCATCGCCGAACCCGCCCAGCTTCTCAAGACCAACGACGGAGGCCGCACCTGGCGCATGGTCTTTCAGAACGACTACCCCGGCATGTTCCTCGATGCGATGGATTTCGCAGGCGCGAATGCAGGCATCGTGGTGGGCGACCCCATCCACGGGCATTTTTTTGAGGCCGAGACCTTCGACGGAGGCAGCACCTGGCACGATATCCCCCTCAGACAGTTACCGGAAGCCGATTCCGGCGAAGGCTGTTTCGCCAGCAGCGGCACCAACATCCGCTTCATCAGCCGCAATTCAGCCTGCTTTGTAAGCGGCGGCCCACGGTCGCGTCTTTTTATCGGCGACAAGGCCATCGACCTGCCGGTCCTCCAGGGTACCACCAGCACCGGCGCCAATTCCGTCGCCGTGAAAGACCCGGGCAAACCGCTTGACAAACTGCGCCTCATCGTCGTCGGCGGCGACTTCGCCAAAGACACCGTGACGGAAAAGAATTGCTTCCTTAGCAACAATGGCGGCGAAGCCTGGATCAGACCTGCGACACCCCCGCATGGCTACCGAAGCTGCGTAGAATACATCGGCCCCCACGCCGTCCTCGCCTGCGGTACATCCGGCGTAGATGTCTCCACCGACGAGGGGATGAACTGGCAGCTCCTATCCCCCGAAGGCTTCCACGTCTGCCGCAAAGCCAAAAAAGGCCACGCGGTGTTTCTCGCCGGTTCAGGCGGCCGCGTAGCCCGTTTAATATTTTGATGGAAACCTAATTCAATCCCCTGAAATCCACCGGCACCAGCTTGCTCACCCCCGGCTCCTGCATGGTGACCCCATAGATCACATCCACCGTACTCATTGTCATCTTATTATGCGTAACGATAATGAACTGGGAATTCTCGCTGAACTGCCGGATCATATTGGTGAACTTACCTACATTGGCATCGTCCAACGGCGCATCCACCTCATCCAGGATACAGAACGGCGCCGGCTTGATCAAATAGATCGAGAACAGCAGCGCCGTAGCGGTCAGCGTCTTTTCCCCACCGCTTAGCTGGCTTATCGAGGACGGGCGTTTGCCTTTTGGCTTGGCAACGATATCGATATTCGTCTCCGCAAGATTTTCGGGATTTTCCAGGATCATATCGGCCGTATCCTCTTCCGTGAACAGAGACTTGAACACCCGCTGGAAATTCTCCCGTACTTTATTGAACGTATCCAGGAACTGCTGGTTAGCCGTAGCCTCCACCTCCTGAATGGTCTGTAACAGACTGTCCTTCGCGCCCACGAGGTCGTTCTTCTGCTCCAGGATGAACTCATACCGTTTCTTCATCTCCGTGAACGCCTCGATAGCCGTGGGGTTTACCTCACCCAGGTTCTCCAGCCGCTTCTTCATCTTGTCCGCCTTCTCCTGCAACTCTTCTGCAGACACTTCGCCCTTCCGGGGCTGATCGATGATATCGTCCAGGTTGATCTTGAATTCCACATGCAGCCGCTCCTTCATGCCCGCCAGTTGCAGCTTCAATTCGTTCAGCCGGTCCTTGATGCCGCTGAGCAGATGCTCCAGTTGCTCCTTCTCCTTGACCTTATGCCGCAATTCGCTTTCCCGCTCACCCAACGCGTTGCGCAGATTGTAGTAAGCCTGGTCCGCCTCATTCAGGGTCTTCTCCTCTTCTTCTTTCCGGCGCAACAGCTCGAGCAGGACGGCCTCCGAACCACCGAGCAGCTCTTCGCTTTCCGCGATACTCTCATTGGTTTGCTTCAGCTGCGAGGCATTGACCTCGACCTGGTTCCGTAGCTCATCGAGCTGCTTGCTCTTGAACTGTAGCTCCTGTTTCAGCCCGTTGATACGGCTGTGCTGCCGCGTTACCTGCAGGTTGAATTCATTGTAGCCCGCCGAAGCATTGTTATAAGCCACTTCCGCAGAACGATAGTCGGCTTCGGCCGCCTGCGATTTTTCTTTCAGTTCGCCTACGATCCGCACCAGCTCGGACCAGGCATTGCGTGTATCTTCGATGCCGGCGATAGTCTCCTCGAGGTTCAGTTGCAGCTCTTCGAGCCGGTTCTGTGAAGACTCCTGCATGGAATGCAGGTTCTCGATCTTGTTCTCCAGCGAGAAGACTAAATTGGTCAACCGGTTGATATCGTCCTGCGTCGCGCGGATCGCGTGCTCCTTCAGCTGCTCGTTATACCCTATGACCTCGTTATGCTTTTCCTGGATGGCCGTCTTGAGATCGCCAACCACCGTTTGCAGCCCGCGTATCTCTTGTTGCAGCTTCTCCAGATTCTTGGCCCTGCCGATCTTCTTGCCCTCAAATAATCCCACGCTTCCACCAGTCAGCGAGTACTTTCCTTTCACGTACTTACCCGTTCTCTCCAGCACCACGGCGCCGTTGCTGTTCGCCATCGCCGCTTCGTTCTCGGCGATATAGACATTCCCCAGCAGATGCTCGGCCAGCCGCCGGTAGCTGTCATCGACTTCGATAACGCTCATCGCCGGGATCATTCCTTCGAGTGCATGCCCTTCGGCCACAGGCAGACCCGCGATCTTATCCAACAGGAAGAAATTGGCCTTCCCTTTTTTATTGTTGTCGAGCAGGTGCACGGCCTGCATGCCCTCCTCCAGATTGCCCACAATGTAATAATTGAGAAACGGTTCGAGCACATTCTCGACCGCAGCCCTGAATTCCTCCTTCACATAAATGATGTCTGACAAAATAGGGGCGTCCTGCTTCCAGTTGGGATTCTTATGCAGGAATTTGATACTCTCGGGATAGCCTTCCATCGAATCGATCAGGCTCTTGAGCAGATCGTGTTCGTTCTTTTTCGCATCCAGGACCCGGCTTTCATCCGCGAGCTTCTGCCGTAGCACCTCCAGCTGTCCCTGGGCCTGAAGGATATTCTCCTTGGTCCGTTCGTGCTGCTCCTGCAGCTGCCGCAGGCTGCTCTGTTTTGCTTCAAGATCCTGTTCTTTGGAGACCCGTTCTTCTTCGAGCTGTTTCAGCTGGCTGTCGCGCACCGTCCGCTCTTCTTCCAGCTGCCGGATGCTCCGTTGCAGATTCTGAATGGACGTGTCAGCCACTGCAACCTTCTTTTCGGCCTCGAACTGGTCGCGCTGGATCTGCGCATTTTCCCGCCGCAATGCGTCAACCGTCACCCGCCTTTCATCGAAGGCTTTACGACTGTCGTCCACAGAATCCTTCAAAGACTCCAGCTGCTCCTGCAGCCCGGATAGTTTATTCTCTTCCTCCGCCGCCTGCGCCCGGGTAAAGACAATGCTCTCATCCAGTCCCTTGAGCTGTCCTTCGCTCTTCTGAAGGAACTCGTGCAGCGAACCCTCCTTCTCCTTCAGGAAGTTCAACCGTTGCGACGCCAGGTTCTTCTCATTCTCCTTCGTCCGCAGATTCTGTAGAAGATCATTGAACGTATGTTGCATGGATTGCAGGGCCCGCTCTTTTTCAATAAACCCAACCCGCTCCTGCTCCAGCCCCGCCTCTTCGGTAGCGATGATGGCTTCCAGACGGATCTTCCGATCAGTCTCCGTCTCCGATTGTTCATTCAGCTCGCGATAGGTCAGGTTAAACCCTTCCAATGCGGCTTTCGCCAGCTCGATACTCAGTTCTCTGTATTCTTTCTTGATCTCGTAATATTTCTCGGCCTTTTTTGCCTGGTTTTCCAGGCTTTTCAGCTGGTTGTTGATCTCGAATAACAGGTCCTCGATCCGGGAAAGATCCTGTTCGGTGGCATCCAGTTTGGACCGGGCCTCTTTCTTCCGGGTCTTATAGATCGTCACCCCTGCCGCCTGTTCAAGCATCCGCCGACGGCTGTTCTCTTTGTCTTTGATGATATCGTCCACCATGCCCAGCTCGATGATGGCATAGCTGTCGGTGCTCACCCCGGTATCCATGAAAAGATTTTGAATATCTTTCAACCGGCAGGACACGTCATTCAGCCGATACTCGCTTTCCCCGGATTTATAGAATTTACGGGTAACCGTCACCGTGCTGAATTCGGTAGGCAGCAGGTTCTTCGTGTTTTCAAAGGTCAGGCTCACTTCGGCCAGTCCGGAGGCGCTTCTCGTCTTACTCCCATTGAAAACCAGGCTCTCCAGGTTCTCACTCCGGAGATGACTGATCTTCTGTTCCCCAATGACCCAGCGGATACTGTCAATGATATTGCTCTTCCCGCAGCCATTGGGGCCGATGATGCCCGTGATGCCTTCATCAAAGCTGATATAGGTCTTATCGGCAAAACTTTTGAATCCTTTAATTTCGAGGCTCTTTAATCGCACAATACAAAAATTTATATATTCACACTTTCGACGGCAGGGCTCAACGCCCGTTCCGGCAGCCGACAAACCTAATGTAAAATAGCTAATTCGCCGGGAAAATCGTTTTGCTCCATCAGGAGCTGTTGAAAACTCGTTAATAACAATTTTGATCGTATATTTAGACAAAACCGCTATATCATGAATAATGTCATTGTTCCCATCGATTTTTCGGAAACTTCCAAGAACGCCGCGCGTTACGCCGCGCATATCTCGACGCTGATCCCCGACGCCCATTTGATCCTGTACAATGTGTTTGATACGCTCGAATATGGTTCGGACAGCAGCCCCCTGGGCACGGAAGGAGAAGAAGACGCAAGCCGGAAAGCGATCGTGGAACTCGCCCTTGCCAGTGTTCAATCCGAGCTTTCCACCATCACCAGCGCCAGGATCTCCTGCGTGGCGGAAGAGAACAATCGCTTCCTGGATACCCTCGAAGAATATGTAAAAAGGAACAATATACAGCTGATCGTCATGGGTATCACCGGCGCTACCCGTTTGGGCCAGGTCCTCATGGGCAGCAACGCGCTGAACATCGTGAAACGCGCCATCGCTCCCACCATCATCGTGCCGCCGGATACACATTCCCAAAGCGCCAAGAACGTGCTCCTGCTTACGGATTTCAAAGACGTCGAGAGCACGATCCCCATTCCTACGGTAAAATCCGTGCTGAACCTCTTCAAACCCCACCTGTATATCGTCAACGTCGACCACGAACACTATGTCCAGGTCACAGATGAATACAAAGCCGAACGCGCCAAGCTGGAAAGCCAGCTCCAGGAGTTCAATCCCGAATTCTTTTTCATCCGCCTGTTCGATTTCGTGGAAGCCACCAATCAGTTCGTCTCCGACTACAAGATCGATCTGATCCTCACCTTCCCGCGGAAACACTCGTTCCTTTCCGGCATGTTCAAGACGTCCAGCACCAAACAGCTGGCCTATCATAGCCATGTACCCATTGCCGCCATCAATGTCTGATGAACGCTATTGGGACGAGCGCTACCTGCAGGGGCACATGGGCTGGGACATCGGCGATGTCTCGCCGCCCCTGCGGGTTTATTTCGATCAGCTCACCGATAAGCGGATCGCCATCCTCATCCCCGGCTGCGGCAATAGTTACGAAGCGGAATATCTACTGCAAAACGGCTTTACCAACATCACCTTACTGGATATCTCACCCGTCCTCATCGGCCGCCTTCGCGAACGATTCCCCGCCACCCCGGCCCTCACCCTCCTGGAAGCCGATTTCTTCAACCACCATGGCCCACATCACCCTTCGGCCGCGAGCCCAGCAGGTGGATACGATCTTATCGTCGAACAAACCTTTTTCTGCGCCCTCGACCCCACAAAACGTCCCGCTTACGTCGATCAAATGCATCGCCTGCTAAAGCCCGGCGGCCACCTCGCAGGCCTGCTCTTCGACCGCGACTTCGGCCCCGGTGGCCCACCCTTTGGCGGTCACAAAGACGAATACCAAAAATTATTTGAAAAAAGATTCACACTGAAAACCCTAAGCCCCTGCTACAATTCCATCAAACCCCGGGCGGGGTCGGAGCTGTTCCTCATCGCGGAAAAGATTACACAGCCGGCTCCTGCTGGCTCAAACAGTGAAAGCTCCCCAGCCCCCAGATGATATCGGTGGAATCGATGCCTAGCACGCGACGCGCCGGAAAACATTCCTGGATGATGCCAAGCGCCTTTTCGTCCCGGTCACAGCGGAACGTCGGCACGATCACCGATTCATTGGCGATATAGAAATTCGCATAGGAAGCGGGCAGCCGCTGATCCTCATAGATCACCGCTTCCGGCATCGGCAGCTCGACGATGTTCAGCTGCTTACCGTCCAAAAGCCGCATCGTGGAAAGCGTCGCCAGATTATTGCGCAGCAAGGTATAATTCTCATCGGTCGCATCCTCTTCGATCACCGTGATCACGGTATCCTCGTTGACAAACCTGACGGTGTCATCGATATGCCCATCCGTATCATCGCCTACGATCCCTTCGGCTACCCAAAGGATCTGCTCGACACCATAGTATTCCCGTAGATATTCTTCGATCTTTTCGCGGTCGAGATGCGGATTCCGGTTTGGGTTCAGCAGGCAGCAACTCGATGTAAGCAAAGTTCCCTTACCATTGAACTCCACCGAACCGCCTTCCATGATGATACCCGGATGATACACCGGCAGCCCGAGCTCCTTGCCGATCAGCGTCGGGACCACGTCATCTAATTCATAAGGAGGATACTTATTGCCCCAGGCATTATAGTTCCAGTCGACAATGGCTTTTTTCTTCTCAGCGGGATTGATCACGAAGGCCGGACCATGATCCCGGCACCAGGCGTCGTTGGTAGGATGAAAAAAGAACCGCACCATGTCCATATCGACACCGGCCGCCTCCAAATGGGCAGTTGCAGCCGCCTGCATCGCAGCATCGGCGACATTGATACAGACTTCTTCGCCTTTGGCCAGCTCCTTCACAAACGCACTGTAATGGGGATAGATCGCTTCGATCTTACCGGGCCATGAGGCCTCTTTATGCGGCCAGCTCAGCCAGGTAGCCGCATGCCGGTGAAATTCCGCGGGAAAAAAATACCCTGCCTGTTTCGGTGTAGATGTGGTCATATGATTGGGCTTTAGCCGGCGCCCCATCGGCCTCCGGTTTCAGTTTACCGCGGTGGCTCCGCGGCCCGCGGTGTACTAGTCTTCGTCGATATAGCGTTTCGTAATGGGTTGATAGGAATCGATCCGGCGGTCACGCAGAAAAGGCCAGTGTGTCCGGTACCGGTCCGTAGCCGCAGTGTCGATCTCCACCACCGGCGTCTCCTCCTGCTCGTGCGACGCCTGGTAAACGACGCTCCCAAAAGGGTTCGACACAAACGACCCACCCCAGAATTTCATCGCCCCATCCTGTTCGAAGCCCACGCGGTTCACACTCACCACATGCACGCCATTAGCCACTGCATGCCCACGCTGAATGGTCTGCCAGGCATTGTATTGCTCCGTATTGGTAGCCGTATCCTGGCTCGTTGCCCAGCCGATCGCCGTAGGATAGAAGAGGATCTCCGCACCCATGAGCGCCGTGATCCTCGCCGCCTCCGGATACCACTGGTCCCAGCAGATCAGCACACCGAGCGTGGCGAACTTTGTCTTGAAGACCTTATACCCCAGATCACCGGGAGTGAAATAGAATTTTTCGTAATAAGCAGGATCATCCGGGATATGCATCTTCCGATACTTTCCAAGATAGCTGCCGTCGGCATCCAGTACAGCGGTGGTATTGTGATAAATCCCTTGTGCCCGCTTCTCAAAAAGCGAGGCGATGATCACCACCCCCAGCTCCCCGGCCAGCTTACCAAGGGCATTGGTCGACTCCCCGGGTATCGGTTCGGCCAGCTTGAAGTTCTCGTAATCCTCCACGTCACAAAAGTACAGGGACGTGAACAGCTCCTGGAGACAAACGATCTGCGCACCCTTGGCAGCCGCTTCCCTCACCTTCTTTATAGCCTTTTGGAGATTTGCCGCTTTGTCGGCCGTGCAGCTCATTTGCACGAGTCCTACTTTAACTTTAGTCATAGCGGCGCAAATTTACATTTTTTTTACGCCATTTGCGGGCCCATTTATGCCACTATTTGCGCCCCATCTGCCGCAGAAAAGCGACGTGTGAAGCCACGGCATACCGCACCCGCGGATATTCGATATAGACCAGACCATATTCGAGACAGGCCTGCCGGATGATCTTGCTGATCGCCGGATAATGAACGTGGGATATTTTGGGGAAAAGATGATGCTCGATCTGGAAATTGAGTCCGCCCACCAGCCAGGATACCACCGGGTTGCCCGTAGCGAAATTCGCGGTCGTTTTGATCTGATGTACCGCCCATTCGTCCTCCATCTTGCCCGTGGCCTCGTCGGCAACCGGGAAAGCCGTATGCTCCACCGTATGCGCCAGCTGAAAGACCATGCTCAGCACAAAACCGGCAACCGTCGTGAAGATGACAAAGCTGATCATCCAGTCGTACCAGCCCAGCCGGTAGATCGGCAATGCTACGAAGATAAAGGCATGAAAAGCCTTGAATCCCCAGAAAACGAAATGATCGCCCAAACTCATCTTTTTGAGTGGCATTGCCCCGATATGGCGTTTGAAATATTTCTGATAGTCCAGCACAAAGATCCAAAAGATATAAAGAACGCTATACAAGACCCAGAAATACAAATGCTGATAACGATGCATCCGGTATTTTTTCTGCGTCTCACTCATCCGCATCCAGGGCTGGATATCGATATCGTCGTCTATCCCGTCCACATTGGTGTAAGCATGGTGCACCACATTATGCTTCATATTCCACATAAAGCTGTTCCCGCCCAGGATATTCAGCGAAAAGGCCGCCAGACTGTTAACCCATTTATATTTGGAAAAACTGCCATGTGCGCCGTCATGCATGACGTTGAAACCAATGGCCGCCACCAGTCCGCCCAAAAGCACGCTCTCCAGGATCGCCCAGAACGCATTGGGGGTGAAAAACACCAGGTGGATATAGATGAACGCAAAGCTGACCATCAGGATCACCGCCTTGATGAACAGATTGTAGTTGCCGGTCTGAGAGGTCCCTACCTCTTCAAAGTAGTTACCGATCCGCTTTTTAAGTTCGGAATGAAAACTTTGGGTGGCTTGTGTGAATTTAGGTAGAGACATGATTGAATTTAAATGAGATGCAAAAATACGCTTTTTAGAGGGGGATTCGGTGTTAAAGTATCGACAATCTTAACGTCTTGAGTACCTATATTGTTGTCGACCTAGGTATCCATCTGTATAAATGCCTCAAAATTCGTGATGCCGATCATCTTTTGCGTCGTATAACCCTCGGCATAGGGCACGCCGATCATCTTCCCCAGCATCCGGTGCCGCCCGATGATGCTGTCCAGGAATTCCGGCGTCGAGATATAGGTTTGGGGCTCAGCTTCACCATATTCGGTGGAAAAGAACTGCGATGAATACGCCTGGATAGACTGCAGTTTGCCTTCAAACACCGGCGTGATGTCATACACGAAATCGGGCTGGATATACCTGTCCTGGATATAGTGAAAAACATATTTCGGCCGCCAGTGGTCCTGCGGCCGGCCCTCGTCATCGTTCGTGACGATCTTGCGCAGCCCGCTTAGAAAACACGATTCGCTGATCAGATGACCGGCGCGACCATGATCGGGATGGCGGTCCTCCAACGCATTGGACAGCACGATCTCCGGCCGGTATTTACGGATGGCCCGGATCAGCAGCCGCTGGTGCATCTCGTCATTCCGGAAAAACCCGTCGGCCATGCCAAGGTTCTCCCGCACATCCAGCCCCATGATCGCAGCCGCCCTGGCCGCCTCCTCCGCCCTGAGCTCCGGCGTACCCCTGGTACCCAGCTCTCCCCGGGTCAGATCCACGACACCCGTCCGCTTTCCATTGCGTTTTTCCATCAGCAGCGTGCCCGCACACCCCAGCTCTACGTCGTCGGGATGCACGGCCACAGCCAGTATATCCAGTTTAGGAGGATTCAAGTTCATGGCCGCAAAAGTAAGCTAATCCCATGGTATTTGGCTATTTCCGCATTGTGGTTTACCTTCGCGGGTCGCTTGGAAATCTGATATTTTTTAATCGAAAAAAAGGATAATACATGGCATACGATGTAGTCGTTCTTGGTAGCGGTACCGGCGGATATCCCTCCGCGATCCGCGCTGCACAGCTGGGCTTTAAAGTAGCAATCATTGAAAAGGAGAATCTGGGTGGGGTTTGCCTGAACTGGGGATGTATCCCTACAAAGGCCCTTCTAAAGAGTGCTCAAGTAATGCAGGATATCCTCCATGCAAAAGACTACGGCATCGAAGCCAGTGGCAGCGTGGACTTCCCCGGCGTGATCAAACGCAGCCGCGGCGTAGCGGACAAGATGAGCAAAGGCGTTCAGTTCCTGATGCGCAAGAACAAGATCGACGTGATCCTGGGTTATGGAAAATTGAAGGCCAAAGGCCAGGTGGAAGTCACCGGCGCCGACGGCAAGACTGTGGTCGTCGAAGGGAAACATATCATCGTCGCAACCGGCGCCCGTAGCCGCGAACTGCCCAACCTCAAGCAGGACGGCAAAAAGGTCATCGGCTACCGCGAAGCCATGACCCCGCAGACAAAACCAGGTAGCATCATCATCGTAGGCAGCGGCGCCATCGGCGTGGAGTTCGCCTACTTCTATTTCAGCATGGGCGCAAAGGTGACCATCGTCGAATTCCTTCCGCGCATCGTCCCCGTGGAAGACGAAGAGATCTCCAAAGAGCTCGAAAAGAACTATAAGAAATACGGTATCGATATCCTCACCAGCAGCGAGGTCACTGGCGTAGACACCAGCGGCAACGGCGTCAAAGCCAAGGTCAAGACACCCACCGGCGAGATCACCCTCGAAGCCGACGTCCTGCTTAGCGCGGTAGGCATCAGCGCCAACCTCGAGAACATCGGTCTCGAAAACCTCGGCATCAAGACGGACAAGGGCAAGATCGTCGTCGACAAATTCTACCAGACCAATGTCCCCGGCATCTACGCCGTAGGCGACTGCGTCCCCGGCCAGGCCCTCGCCCACGTCTCTACCAAGGAAGGCATCATCTGTGTGGAGAATATTGCCTATACGGAGAAGAAATATGCACACCAGCCCGAAGCGCTGGATTACAACAACATCCCCGGCTGTACCTATTGTACCCCCGAGATCGCCTCGGTAGGCTTCACCGAAAAACAGGCCCGCGACGCAGGTTACGAGGTCAAAGTGGGTAAGTTCCCGCTGAGCGCCTCCGGCAAAGCCACCGGCGCCGGCCACACCGAAGGTTTCGTCAAAGTCATCTTCGACGCCAAATATGGCGAATGGCTCGGCACCCATATGATTGGCTACAACGTCACCGAGATCATCGCCGAAACCGTACTGGGCCGCAAGCTGGAGACGACCTACCACGAAGTCCTCGATGCCGTCCACCCGCACCCGACCATCAGCGAAGCGGTAAAAGACGCCGTCGAAGCAGCCTATGGCGAAGCAATTCACCTATAGTCTTAAATCATACGCACAAAAAGGGGCCGTATGGCCCCTTTTTTGTTATTTAGCACCTATATACTCAAACACGCATGGAAAGCAGACACTCCATCCTCTATCTCGTCCTTGGCCTCTATACGCTGATGATCAGCTGGCACTATAACCACAATTGGATCCTGCTGCTCATCCATTGGATCTTCTGGCCCATCTATCTCGTATACGAGCTGCTGATCGGCCACCTCTCCCACGATCTGTGGCGGACCATCCCGATGTCTTATTTTAAATAGTCACTTCCGCTTCTCGCAATCCAGGCTAAAATAGCTAACCCGTACCGGCATGTTCTCCGAACTGTCGACAAAACCCTTGAGCGCAAACAGCCCCACATACCGGAATTCCACCGGCAGCTCGTAGCTTCCTATCTGCCGGAACGAGGTATTCGCCAGGATGCCATCGGCATAGAGGATACGCAACCGGCTCCCCTCTTTCACGATCCGCAGCGCAGTGTGATCGAAAAAGCTCGCCACTGCAGGATTTTGGCGCAAACTGTCGGTATACATGAGCGGCACATGCGCAATCTCCTCCGGCTTCGCCCCGCCACGCGAAACGATCGCCTGCAGCAGGATCATGCCCGATCGCGGATACACGCCATTATAATCGTTGTAGGCGATCGACACCCGCAGACTCCTGCTTCCGATCGTGGTGTCCTCGGATAACAATACTCCCGCCTGCTGCCAATTCTGATGCGGAATAAAATCCTCGAAATGCCATTCGAGTGTAAACGAGCTACAAGGTATCCGCCGTTGCAGCAGATTGCGGATCACCGGTGCATGCTCGGGATCGGGCCAGTTATCCCCCTCCAAAGTATACAATGTGAGGCCGCCGCCGCCCGCCGCCCGCTTGTTCCAATATACGCTGTCCGGCGCCACCACCCACCAACCACGGGCAGCCAGCGAGTCCGCGGATAAAGCGTGAAAATCATCCCGAAAACCCGGCGCCGTCCGTCTATTAACCATCACCAACAAAAACACAACCAGCACAACGGCTAACACCCCGCCCACGCTCAACCACACCAGACATCCCTTTAGTCCTCCGCGCAAAAACCACTTCGCCTTTGTTCCCATGCCCGGCGTCGCGGCCACCCCATGCGCACCCACCTCCGCAGGCGCCGCCACCGCCCCATGCCCCACTACCCATTTTTCCCGATACCCATACCAGTACGGATAATGCCCCGCCGCCGTCTTCCGCTCCGGCTCCGTAGTATCGGGCGCTCCCGTCACATACCGCGCCAGCGTATCCAGGGTCGCCACAGAAGGGTTCTCCGCCTTACCCGGCGATCCCCCCAACAAAAAACCGGAGTAATTCTTAATGCTTTTCCAGCCGATCACCAGCCCCGTCGCATCAAAGACCTTCGTATAGAACAGCTTCGCCTCCGTCTCGGTGAGCGGCGCCGTCACCGCATGCCCAAAACACCGCACACAAGCCTCCTGGAACAAGGCCGAAAAAGCGCCGAGATCTATATCGTTCATATTCAACCAAAATTAATTGCCGGAAAGGTTTCCGACTAAATATAAACCTTTCCGGCAAAACCGCTAATGTCTGCCTGCGGGAACGTCCCTCCGGGCCGTTTGGAGAATTCCGCCACATTTCCGCTCCAATTCCGCCCGTCGCAAACAAGGTCCCGCAACTTGCCCACATGAAGAATATCATCATCACGCTATGCGCGCTAGCCGCCATGACCGCCGCCCTCACCGCGGGCGCCCAAAACCTCCAGCTCCACTACGATCTCCGCCACACGATCTCCCCGGCAACCAACCCCAAAAATTTCGCCACCCTCTATTTCGAGTTCTGGAAGATGCGCGACTCCGGCCGACACCTCATCAAACCCGGCGGCTTTCTGTTCAAGACCGAAGCCGACCTCCAAGGCTTAAACAACAACATCGGCAAATTCTTCCTGCAGGTGAGCCAGTCCTTCCGTGCCTGGACACCCAGGATCTTTCTGCAGCTCCAATACAGCGGGGGCGGCGGCATCACGGAGCCCAAACAATACAGCTACTATATTACCAATACCTATCAAGGCGGTGCCGAAGTCCCCTTCCGCTGGAAACAAGCCTTCCTAACCGCCGTCCTCGACTACAAATACGTCTCCTATCCTAAACCAACCAGCGACCCCATCTTCACCCTCTATTGGTACCGCGGCTTCTTCCATTACAAATTAGAATTCGCCGGCGACTTCTCCGTCTGGACCGAGAACCGCAACCACGGCGACAAGCCCACAACCGGCGAAAAGGGCAAACAAGGCTTCTTTTTTGCCGAACCCCAAGTCTGGTTCAACGCGACAAAGACCCTGAGCATAGGCTCCAAGCTCAACTGCTATTACCACGTCAATATCCCCGCGGATAGCTGGCAGGCCTACCCGACCCTGGCGGCCCGGATAAAGCTCTAGCTGAAATTTTATTTTACCTTCACATAGGGGTAAAGCGCCACCGGGTTGTTGTTTAATAAACGAGGATTTGATCACGACCGCTGCCTATAAAGCTATCAATCAATCGCTAACCATGCAATGGGACGACGCCGGTATCATCCGGGCACTCAAAAACCGGGATGAGCAGGCCTTTGGTGACCTGTTTAAAACCCATTTTAAACCGCTCCGGAATTACGCTTTCTCTTTCGTTCAGGAACAAACGCTCGCCGAAGATATCGTCCAAACAATCTTCCTGCGGTTATGGGACAAGATCGAAGCACTGAATTTTTCGGATTCCATCGCGGCCTACCTGTACCGCGCCGTCTATAACGAAAGTCTCAATGCATTGAAACGAACCAAGGTACGCAGGTCCCATCATTCCTGGCTCACCCGTCAAATGAAGGACCAAAACGACACCGCCCACAAGAACCTGCAGCTCCAGGAACTGGAGCGACAGCTCCGGGCCGCGATCAACGATCTTCCGGAACAGTGCCGGACCATCTTTCAACTCAGCCGCTACGAGGACCTTCGCTACCGCGATATCGGTTTACGGCTGGGCATCTCCGTAAAAACCGTGGAAAACCAAATGGGCAAGGCGCTGAAACTCCTCCGGGCGGCGCTCGTAGAGTTCCTGCCGCTGCTGATGCTCTATTTTTTGAATCACTAAAACCATCGATTTGAACCAACACTACCATATATCGTTAGAAGACCTGCTGGTCAAATACCTCCTGCAGGAAGCCAGCCCGGAGCAGCGGCAAAGCGTAGACCAATGGCTCGCCGCGGACCCCGCTAACCGCCGGCATTTCGATCAATTGAAGCTCATCTGGGATAAAAGCGGCCGGCTCGCATCGCACGGCAGCCTCCCCGATATTGAAGGCGAAGAAGAGCAGGCCTGGCAGGTCCTCAACAAAAACATGCACGCGCCCGTCCGGCCCACACCCATCCGCAGCATCCGCTGGATTACCGGCGCGACGGCAGCCGCTGCCGCAATCCTCGCATTCCTATGGCTGCGGCCCACCTCTGCATCGTGGAACCAGGTAGCTTCCTACGACGCGATCCGCATCGACACCCTCGCCGATGGCTCCATCGTTACCCTGAATAAACACTCTACCCTCTCGACATCCGCCGTCAACCACCGGACGGTGTCGCTGGCAGGCGAAGCATTCTTCCGGATAGCCCCGGATAAGGACCACCCTTTTAAGGTCCACACCAACCAACTCACCATCACCGTGCTTGGTACTTCTTTCAACATCCGCAACGAAAACAAAAAGACCATCGTCGAAGTAGAGACCGGCCTCATCGAAATAAGCAATGACAAAAACCACATCCGGGTAAAAGCGGGGGAGTCCATTGCCCTGGGACCCAACGATTCGGCGCTGCTGGCTCAACCCGCAGGAAACACCGTCTACAAATATTACCAGCCACGAACATTTGTCTGTCGCGACACGCCGCTCGGCGAGCTGGTAGACGCGCTCAACCAGGCCTACGGCGATTCCATCGTCATCGAAAATCCCGCGCTCCGGCAACTGCCGATCACGACATCGTTTCATGATGAATCGCTTCCCAACATCCTCGACGTGATCAAAAAAACGCTGGATATCACGGTAGCCAACACCGGTGACCATTACACCCTGAAATAGAACCCATGCGTAACCACCGGCTGATAACCTTATTGCTGCTTCTAACATTCAGCGGCTCCGCCACGGCGCAACGATCGATCCTCGCAACGCCTATCACGTTCGAATGCCGCGAACAGCCACTCGGCCGCGTCCTGGAACTCATATCGACAACGGGTAATTTTTATTTTTCCTATGCCGGCGCCCTCTTCAACAAAGATTCCTTAGTCACCCTGCCCGTCCAAACCAGATCCGTCCGTCAGCTCCTCGATGTACTCTTCCACGGTCGCCTGCAATATCTCGAAGACGGCCGCTACCTCATCCTCCTGCCCGCCACGAATAGGACATCGATAGCGTTCCCTGACGACGCGGACCGGCGCCATGCGATCACCGGCATCATCCTGGATCAACGCACAGGAAGGCGCCTCGCCGATGTAAGCATTTATGATCCTGCGGAGCTCACCGCCACCCTGAGCAAAAAGGACGGCAGTTTCACCCTCCGCGTAAAGAACAAAGGCTGGCCCGTCGCCGTTACGATAAGCAAAGAGGCCTATATCGATACCCTTATTCAGCTCTGGCCCGGCTCCGGCACCGATCTGACGATCAGCATTTCCCCCGACGCCTTCCCCCCGAAGGCGCTCTTGCTTTTCACCCATCCGCAATGGACCGGGGATTCCATCCGCATCGAATACCCCACCCGCTCTCTCGACGCCATGGGCAGAAACCTCGTCCCCGGTGTCGAAGCCACCGGCTTCGCCCGCATCCTGCTCTCCTATCATTTGCGGATGCAGTCGCTGAACCTCAAAAAAGTCTTCATCCGGCGCCCCGTCCAGCTTTCCCTCATCCCCGGCCTGAGCACCAATGGCCCGCTCAATTCGCAGGTCACCAATAAAGTTTCCATCAACCTCATCGGTGGCTATGAAGCCGGCCTCACCGGTGTGGAGCTCGCCGGCGTCTTCAACATCGACAAAAAAAATGTCACGGGCCTTCAGGCCGCCGGCGTCGTCAATGTCGCGGGCGGTCCCGTATCCGGCGTACAGCTGGCAGGTGTCTGCAACAAAGTCCTCGACTCGGTACACGGCTTCCAGGCAGCCGGCATCATCAATCTTGCTAAAAAGATCGGCGGCGTCCAAATGGGGCCCATTAATAACGCCGACAGCGTCAAAGGCCTCCAATATGGCTACCTCAACCACACCCGCCGGCTCAAAGGGATGCAGTTCGGTGTCATCAACTATGCCCGTCATCTCAAAGGAATGCAGTGGGGCCTTATCAATATCGCCGACACCTCCGAAGGCTTCAGCTTTGCACCCGTCAACATCATCAGACACGGCGGCCTCCATGAGCTCTCCTTCTATGCCGATGAGCTATCCCCGCTGAATCTCGCCTTTCGCTCGGGCACCAGCAGAGCCTATGGGATCATCTATGTGGGCATCAATCCCCCCGCGCAAAGACGCGTCTATTACGGCGGCTTCGGGTATGGCTTCCAGTTCCCGCTGTCGCACAGCCTCGCCCTCCGATCCGAATTTACCATCGGCCAGCTTTCCCCATTCAACCTGCATAACTTCAATGGCAACATCATCGGGCGATTCAACTTTGACCTGCACTGGCAGGCAGCCGGCAATTTCGCCGTTTCCTTCGGTCCCTCTTTTAATTTGCTAAATCCCGCCGTCGTCGGCGGAGTCCGTTACCATCCCCTTCCCCAGGATTATGCCACCATCCCAATGGGTGAAGGTCACCTGGCAGGTTGGATCGGCTGGCATGTGGCTGTTAACTTATTTTAATCGTCAGATCAAATACACCATGTCCATATGAAAGTACTTCTAGAGTATCTGGTCACGGTGATCTTCCCCCTGGATGATCTTCACCTGCCGCTTGCCATTCTCCGTACGGATCAGTTTGTTATTGATCATGCTGATCCGCCCTTCCCTGGTCGGCAAGGTCACAATGAGACTGCGCCGGAAATGCGATTCGGGAGAAGTCTGGTGGAATTCGTTCATGGCCTGGAAATCATCCAGCACCCGCGGGGTGATCGTGAAGATATAATCTATTTTGAAGTCCTGCTTGGTAGGACTCCATTTAGCCACTCCCAGATAACTCCGGCCATCCACAACCACCGGATCGATGATCTGGTAATAGTTACGGCCGTCGCTCTGGATCTCGCCCGGAGTCAGCGCAAGGGGAACAAGCGAGAAATCGCCATACCCCACGTCTACCAGCCACTTGCGCCCATGCAACTCGACTACGAGCGCCATATGCTCGAACTCCCGGCCGTATTTGTTATTGCCGTGATGCAACCGGCCGCCGATCATTGTGACATTAAATCCACAATGAGCAAGGAGGTTATGAAAAAGTACGTTCAGCTCATAACAATAGCCACCCCGCCTGTCGTGGATGACCTTTTGGTATAAGAAATTGATTTGTAGATAAATTGGGATCTGATTCTGAATGTCCAGGGTCTCGAAGGGAATCGCAAAAACATGATTGGACTGAAATTCACGAAGTGTCGCCAAGTCCCTGTAGACCATGCCATTGTAATTAATCCGTTTTAAATAACCACTTATGTCCATGCTTGTTGAATTTAACCTTTCGGTATTTTACAATTCCCCTGCCAATGTCCTATCTATTATTATCTATTATTAAAACTATGTTGAAACAAAAGTGCCCACGAATAGTTCACAACCACTTAATTTTAGCTTTCGTTTTCAAAAACCAAAAAACCAACCTTTCATGCCAAGACTTTCCTTTCTCCTCCTCACCGTTCTGCTTGCAGGCGGTTCCCTCCGGTCCATCGCACAACCCATCACCGGACAACAGATCAAAGAGCAGTTCATAGCGGACTGGGTGCGCGCAAAGGCCTATACTCTCGACTACCTCAACACGATGCCCGCCGACAGGTATTCTTTCAGGGCCGTGGATAGCATCCGCAGCTTCGCTGGACAGATGCTTCATCTCGCCAGCGGCAACGTCTTTCTCATCGGTGCAGCCACCGGCGCTAAGATCGACTGGCCCGGCCGCGGCCTCGAGAACAGCCCCACCGCCCAAAACAAAGATTCCGTGGCCTGGTATGTGACCCGGAGCTACGACTATGCGATCGAAAGCATCAAAGCACTCGATCCGGATAAATACGGGGAAATGGTCGGCGAAGGTAACCGCAAGGCTATGCGCTATACCCTCCTACTGAAAGCCTTCGAACATCAGACCCACCATCGGGGTCAAACCACGATCTACATCCGGCTGCAAGGCATCCGTCCGCCCAACGAAAGATTGTTCTAGGATCGGGCCGGGGCCGTGCCTCCCGAGTTCACGCGCACCGGCCTCCTATTTTAGTCGCGCCCGCTCGTATTGCAGGGGCCAGTGGATCTCTTTATACCCCAATTCATGCGCAGCATGCAGCGGGAAATAGGGATCGCGCAACATTTGCCGCGCCATGACGATAAGATCGGCCAGACCCGCCCCGAGGATCGACTCGGCCTGAAACGCGTCGGTGATGAGCCCTACCGCACCCGTCAATATACCGGTAGCCTCCCGGATCCGCTGGGAAAAAGACACCTGGTAACCGGGGCCTACCGGTATTTTTTGAAATGGTACGAGGCCGCCGGAAGAACAATCGATGACATCGACCTCCATGCCCTTCAACAACGCCGCGAGCTGTACAGCTTCTTCGATATCCCAGCCACCCTCCGCCCAATCCGTGGCGGAGATACGCACGAATAAGGGGTAACCCGGAGGCCAGGCCGACCGCACAGCCGCCACCACCTCCGTTAAAAACCGCACCCGGTTACCAAAGGTCCCGCCATAGGCATCGGTCCGCCGGTTGCTCAACGGGCTAAGGAAGGCATGCAACAGATAACCGTGCGCCGCATGAATCTCGACGACCTTAAAACCCGCCAGCATCGCCCTCCGCGCGGCCGCCTTGAAATCATCCGCTACCTTGCGGATATCGGGAAGCGACATCTCCACCGGCATCGGATAATGCTCGTTGTAGGCCATGGCGCTCGGTCCAAACACTCTCCAGCCACCCGGCTCCTCTGTTATCATTCCGCTCCCTTTCCACGGCTCCCGGGTACTCGCCTTGCGGCCGGCATGCGCCAGCTGAATGCCGATCTCGCTGCCCTGCGCCCGCACGAACTTTACGATGCGCCGCAGCTCTGCAATATGCTCATCCTTCCAGATGCCCAGATCACTCGGCGAGATCCTGGCTTCCGGCGAGACCGCCGTCGCCTCGGTAAAGATCAACCCCGCACCGCCTACCGCCCTCGTGCCGAGATGAACGAGATGCCAGTCGTCCGCAAACCCGTCGTGCGCCGAATATTGACACATGGGCGAGACAACGATACGATTACCGAAGACAATATCTCTTATCTGCAGCGGGGTAAACAGTTTGCTCATAATACCAGCGAAGATCGTAAGTTTAGGTATAATTCAAGCTTTCATGTTCCACACCCGTTGGTCACTTCCCGCTATCACTACCATGGCCCTCCTCCTGATGGCCGCAAAATCCATTTCTATGCAAACACCGGCAGAACATCCCCAGCCCGCGAAGGCCGGCACCGAGGTCCTCGTGGCCGCCGCCGCCGATCTGCGCTTCGCCATGGACTCACTCGTCGTCATCTTTTCGCGCAATAACCCCGATATCGCCGTCAAGGTCACCTATGGTTCCTCGGGCAACTTTTTTGAACAGATCAAAAACGGCGCGCCCTTCGATCTCTATTTCTCGGCCGACGTCGATTATCCCCGGCAGTTAAAAGAACAAAACAAAACACTCGGCGCCGTCCATGTCTATGGTACCGGTCAGCTCGTCCTCTGGAGCAAAACCGTCGACCCTGCCAAACAACAGATGAATACCCTCCTCGACCCTGGCGTGACAAAGATCGCCGTCGCGAACCCCGCGCATGCGCCCTATGGCAAAAGGGCCGAAGAAGCATTGCATTATTATAATCTCTACGATAAGGTCAGGGATAAGCTGGTCATGGGTGAGAACATCGCCCAGACGGCGCAATATGCGCAAACGGGCGTCGCGGAAGTCGGGATCATCGCCCTTTCGCTGGCGCTATCTCCGACTATGCAGGGGGCCGGTGGAAAATATTGGCTCATCCCCGCCGCCGCACACCAGCCGTTACTACAGGGCTTCGCGCTGCTGCCGCATGCACAGGGCAACACCGGCGCCGAAAAGTTTGCGGCCCTCTGCGAGTCGCCTGCAGCAAAGGCCGCACTCCGGCGCTTCGGCTTCGGTGAAAAATAAAAAGTATCTATGATCGACTGGCTCCCTCTTTGGTTGAGTTTGAAACTGGCCTTCATCACAATGATCATCCTGCTGGTGATCGGCATCCCCATTGCCTGGTGGCTGGCCTATAGCCGCCGCCGCTGGACCGTGATCGCGGAAGCGATCATCAGCCTGCCCATGGTGCTGCCCCCAAGTGTGCTCGGTTTCTATCTGCTGCTGGCCTTCAGTCCCGTTGGCTCCTTTGGACACGCACTCGACCGCGTGCTGGATATCCGCCTCGTGTTCACCTTCCCCGGTCTGGTGGTCGCCTCGCTGATCTATAGCCTGCCTTTTATGGTCAACCCATTGCTGGCAGGTTTCAAGAACCTGCCCCCGCATCTGCTGGAAGCCTCCCAAACCCTCGGCAAGTCAGGCTGGACGACGCTCCGTCGTATCCTCCTGCCCAATATCCGCGCCTCGCTGATCACCGGCGCCATCCTCAGCTTCGCCCATACCATCGGTGAATTCGGCGTCGTCATGATGATCGGTGGCAGCATTCCCGGCCAGACCCGCGTAGCTTCTGTGGCTATCTATGACGAACAACAATCGGGTAATTATTCCTTGGCCAACCACTACGCCATCACCCTGCTGAGCCTGTCCTTCGCCATCCTGCTCATCGTCTATGCCGTGAACCGCCATTTCAATAAATCGAGATCCATCCTATGACACCCGATCATTTCCAAAAACGCACCGATCCCGAGGCGCCGGCCCCCCCCTTCCTTAGCTTCCACGCCACCAAAATGCTCCACACGGCGCAAGGCCCGCAGCTATTCGATGTGCGCTTCGATTTGCCGCAAGGACAAACCCTCGCTATCCATGGCCCGTCCGGCTCCGGCAAGACCACCCTGCTCCGCATCCTCGCCGGCCTCGCTCCCGCCGACTCCGGCCATATCCGGGTCGGAGACGAAACCTGGCTCGATACCCAGCGCCGCATCGACCTGCCCACCCGCCATCGGTCCATCGGCTTCGTATTCCAGGACTTCGCGCTCTTCCCCAACCTCACCGTCCGGGGCAATCTGGAATATGCGCTGCCACCGGACACAAAAAAAGCGGCCAAAGCCGCAACGACGATCATCGATGAGCTGCTCGAGCTCATGGAACTGGAAGCATTGCAACACCGCCGGCCCGCCCTGCTCTCCGGCGGCCAGCAACAACGCATCGCCATTGCCCGCGCCATCGCCAGAAACCCGCGTCTCCTCCTCCTCGACGAACCGCTCTCTGCCCTCGACGACGAAATGCGCCACAAACTGCTGGATTATCTGCTGAAGATACAACGCCACTACCATCTCACCACCCTTTTGGTAAGCCATCACGTGACAGATATCTTTCGACTTGCCACGGGCGTTATCCGTTTGGAAAAAGGCCGCGTCGAACGATCCGGTACCCCTGCCGATGTATTCGCCGACAAGCCGCAGATCACACTCACCGGCACGATCCTGGATCTTACCCCCGCGGGCGATACCTTCCTCGTCCGCATCGACTGCGCAGGCACCATCCTCCAGCTCGATATCTCCGCAGAGAAAGCTGCCGCCCTTCGGCCCGGGCGCGAAATTACCATCACCATGCAACAATCTTCCCACCCGGAACGTCCTTGATCGACAAACCTTTCTCATGCTAAAAAACTACTGCCGGATCGCTTTTCGCAACCTCGCGAAGAATAAACTCCATTCCGTTATCAATCTCACCGGCCTGGCAGTCGGTATGGCGGTAGCCATCCTTATCGGCCTCTGGGTCCGGGACGAACTGTCCTTCAACACCTGGCACCAAAACTATGACCGCATCGCACAGGTCGTCATCAACGAAACCGTCCATGATGAGCTCAACACTTCGGATCATCTTCCCTATCCACTAGTGGGCGAACTCGAGACGAAATACCACAACCATTTCGATGAATTGGTGGCCGCCACGCCCAAAGAAGAAATGATCTTCTCGGCCAATGAAAGAACGATGTCCCTCACCGGACAATTTATGCAGGAGAATGGACCACGGCTCTTCACCCTCCGTATGCTCAAGGGAGGCCGCAATGGCCTGCAGCCCCCTAATTCCATCCTGCTCTCCGCTTCCGCCGCCAACGCTTTCTTCGGCAACGCCGACCCCATTGGTCAAACCATCCTTGTACATGACACCAGCCGGCTACAGATCACCGGCGTTTACGCCGACCTTCCCGCCAATACCACCCTCCACGATCTTCAATTCATCGGCGACTGGAAATGGTATCTGGCCAACAACCGCTATTTAAAGTATAAGGGCTGGGACAACCACGCCGTTTTCCTCTACGCGGCCATCCCCGCCGGCTCCTCCTTCACCGGCGTTTCCCAAGCCATCCAGAACGCGGAGGCCGCAGCGATAAAAGGTATGTCCAATATGGATAAAGAAGCCGCCGCAAAACCAAGCCTATGGCTACATCCCATGCGCCGCTGGCATCTGTACAACTCTTTTAAAGCCGGCGTCGCCAGCCTCGACGCCATTCATTTCGTACAGCTCATCGCCGCCATCGGAGTCATGGTGCTGCTTCTCGCCTGTATCAATTTCATGAACCTGAGCACCGCCCGCTCCGCCGGGCGGGCCAGAGAAGTCGGCGTCCGCAAGACCATCGGTTCCGGCCGTCATCAGCTCGTCGCGCAATTCTTCACCGAATCCTATCTCGTCACCTTCGTGGCTTTCCTCCTGGCACTACTGCTGGCGGTCCTTGCCCTGCCCTGGTTCAATAACCTCTCAGCCAAGCAGATTCTCTTCCCCTGGTCCAGTTTCCGGTTCTGGCTTTCGGCCCTGGCCTTCGTGGCAGCCACCGGTCTGATGGCCGGCAGCTATCCTGCCTTTTACCTGAGCTCTTTCCAACCCGTAAATGTGCTAAAGGGCGAATTTCGCACCGGCCGTCCCGCCATCCTCGCGCGCCAGCTGCTGGTCGTCGGTCAGTTCACCTTCTCTGTCGCCCTCATCATCTCTACCATCGTAGTCGCCACCCAGATCCGTTATGCGAAAGACAGGCCCATCGGCTATTCCCGCGAAGGACTCGTGCTGGTCAAAATGCATTACCCGGAATACGTGGAGAAATACGATGTACTAAAGAACGAGCTGACGCAAAGCGGCGCCGTGCTCGATATGGCCGCTGCTCAAAGTCCGCTCACCGGTGTATGGTCAACCAGCGAAGGCTTTCAATGGAAAGACAAAGACCCCGCGATCCACGAACGCTTCGCCACACTCAATGTCTCCGCGGACTATGGAGGAACCGTAGGCTGGCAATTCCTCGACGGGCGCGACTTCAGGCCAGGCTATGCCACCGATTCGTCCGGGTTCGTCATCAATGAAAGCGCCGCCCGCATCATGGGTCTCGTCCATCCCGTGGGCCAAACGATCTCCTGGACATCCCGCTGGCTCGGCGATACGGCGAAGAACTATACGATCCTTGGCGTCGTGAAAGACATGGTGATGGAATCGCCTTACGATCCCGTGAAGCCCACCGTGTTCTTCCTGGGCGGGGATTATAATTGGATCACACTTCGGCTCGATCCGCACGCGGCAGCCGGCGCTTCATTGGAAAAGATCGCGGCGGTCTTCAAAAAGGTTGTCCCTAACATTCCCTTTGAATACAATTTTGTCGACCAGGAGTATGCATTGAAATTCGCTATGGAAGAACGTATCGGCAGATTGGCGGCTTTATTCGCCGCATTCGCGGTGTTTATAAGTTGTCTGGGGTTGTTCGGGATGTCGGCCTTCATGGCTGAACAACGCACCCATGAGATCGGCATCCGCAAAGTGCTGGGTGCTTCGATCCCCAACGTGCTGGCGCTGTTGTCGCGCGATTTCCTGAAGCTCGTGAGCATCTCTTTACTCATCGGCATGCCGCTCACGTGGTACGGGATGAGCCAATGGCTGAGCCATTATCCCTATCATACGCCGCTCTCGTGGTGGATCTTCGCTACTGCCGGTGTTGCAACGCTCGGACTGACCCTGCTGACGATCAGCTATCAATCCATCCGGGCCGCGTTCACGAATCCGGTAAAAAGTCTGCGCCGCTGATTGCATTGGTCAAAAATACTTACTTTCAGTACTTAATTGTGACTATGACGCAGCTATCCGTATGGGAAAAGGAAAGTTTTTTTGCACCGGCCGATATCATCATCGCGGGTAGCGGTCTCGTGGGTTTGTGGAGCGCCTACTACCTGAAAAAAAAAGCGCCCGGCCTTAGCATCACCATCGTGGAACGCGGACGCATCCCCAGCGGCGCAAGCACCCGCAATGCCGGCTTTGCCTGCTTCGGCACCCTCACGGAATTGCTCTCCGGCGTAAAGGAAATGGGTGAAGACCAAATGCTGGAATTAACGGAACTCCGCTTCAAAGGCCTCAAAAAGATCAGCAAAGTCTTTAAGGATGAAGAGATCGGATTGGAACGCAACGGCGGCTACGAGCTCATCGCCAGTGCCGATAGCAACGAGCTGCGCTCCTACATCGACACCTTCAACCGGCTGCTCAAAAAGATTACCGGAAAACAAAAGATCTTCCGTCTGCAAAACGAAAAGCTCGGCCGCTTCGGCTTCGCGGGTATCCAACATCTTATCGGCAACAGCTGGGAGGCACAGCTGCATTCCGGTAAACTCTGCATGGCCCTGCTGCGTCTCGTTCAATCCATGGGCGTCACGGTACTGAACAATATAGAGATCACCGGCTACGAAAAGGTCCATGGTCAGGTCCTCTTACATAGCCGTGAGGCTCCGCCGCTCCTCTCCTCGCAACTACTGGTAACTACAAATGCCTTTGCCCGCGAACTGCTGCCGCAGCTCGACGTGGTCCCCGCGCGCGGACAGGTGATCGTTACCTCGCCCATCGACAACCTCCCGTTTAAAGGCACCTTCCATTTCGACGAAGGCTTCTATTATTTTCGTAACCTGGGCGACCGGGTCCTGCTCGGCGGCGCCCGCAATAAAGCGTTCGAAGAAGAGACCACCAGCGAGATGTCCCTCTCCCAAACGATCCAGCACGAGCTCGAACGCTTCCTGGGCGAGGTGATCCTCCCTGGCCGCCATTATACCATCGAACACCGCTGGAGCGGCATCATGGGCATGGGCAGCGAAAAGATGCCGATACTACGCGCCGTCAATGATCACGTCTTCTGCGCCGTGCGCATGAGCGGCATGGGCGTCGCCCTCGCTCCGGTGGTAGGCGAGAAGATCGCCACCCTGATGACGGACGATGCCGCCCCCGACTCCTCTAAAGTTTGACGAATTTGAGACTCTCCTGTCCCGCGCTGTTCCCCAGCCGGATAAAGTAAAGGCCCCCCGCGAGTCCACCGGTGTTCAACTGGAAATTGCTCTGCGTGATCCGCATGGCCATAACGATCTGGCCCATCTGATTGTAGACTTCCAGCAAGGCCCCTACCTCTGAAGGATCAGGGAGATTGATGATTACATAATTCGATGCCGGATTGGGATAGAGCGAGGGCGCGCTGAGCGTGGGGCTTGCCGGCGTTACCGACGGCTCCCCCGGCGGGGCCGTAGCCGCCGGACTCGACAACAATGGATACCGGGACCCTCCGGGAGCGAACAACGCCAGCATCCGGTCCCGCTGCCCATCGGTGAACATATGCATCCCCATGTCATCGGTAAAATCCATATAGTCCATGTATATATTACCGGTAGGCGCGTTGTTGCACGAAAAAACGATCCCGCCGGGATCGCCATACGTCGGCCCCGACTGCGGCGGAGTATCGGCGACATCATCGTCACCACAATCGGCATCCCCCCAGGTATGGATCAGGTTGAACCAATGACCGATCTCGTGCGTACACGTCCTGCCGAGATTGAACGGCGCCTGCGCCGTACCCGTCGTACCGAAAGCCGTATACTGCACCACGACCCCATCCACATTGCCGGGGCCGCCCACCAGGCTGCTATAACCCAGCGTGCCGTCTTCGAGGTTACACACCCAGATATTGAGATACTCATCGCGATTCCACGGGTCGTCCCCGCCGCTAGCCGAAGACTTCATATCGTCGTTGATGGTGAAAGCCGTAACATCGGTATGCTTGCGCACGATACCCGTTGTGACATTACCGTTAGTATCGATCCCGGCAAGAATGAATTTCATGCCAATATTGGCCGCCCGGGAAACGAAATACGAAGGGATGCTGGCCGTATCCGGATTCAGCTTCTGATAGTCTCTGTTCAAAACGGCGATCTGCGATTCGATCTGCTGATTGCTGATATTTTCCGCATTGGTATTGTAGATCACATGTACTACCACAGGGATGGTGATGAGGGAAGGCGTAGACGAAGCGTTGGATGCAGTTCCGGATGTGACGCCCGTGACGCCTACGGTCGTGGGCTTTAGCTGCCGGTGCGTAAACGCTTCTACGGCGGCCACCGCGGTAGCGAGCTCGGGATGGGCACTCAATTGCTGCTGCCGGTAAACAAAGCTACGGCAACTAGTCTGCGACCTACCGGTTGAAGCAATTAACATGCACCCCAAGAGAGGCAAGAAGTACTTGGACATACGATCATTTTCGGTTTGACCGGTCCGTCATAGGAATCGAAAGAATATATCTTACAACTATCCTTGTCGGATAGACGCTATCAGAACAAAAAAGAGTAAACGCCGCATAAGGTCTAACGGGCGAGAATGAGGCAAAGAATAATTGGACTGGTTTTCAGGGAGGATACGATCCGGAGAATGCACCAAATGCGCATAGCGGCCTCCGGCCGTGGAATATCACCGAATGAGAAGAGGAATTTGTGGATGTGGTGCTTGGGGTGATACCCGAACGGTAATTCGCTGTAAAACAATACATTTTTTTCCACAATAGCAAGCTTTTCCGACATTTTTTGCCCTTATTTTTGCTTCCATGCATAGGTCCCCGAACTCATCGATCCCTTTCCTCCTGGCCCTGTCCCTGCTGGCCGCCTGCAACAACCCGAAAAAAGCGCCCACCTCCACGGACAGCACCGATATCGTTCCCGCTCCCATCAGCTTTACCGTCGTAAAAACCTACCCCCACGACACCAGCGCCTATACCGAAGGCTTTTTATTCCACAACGGCCAGCCGTTCGAAAGCACCGGTACAGATGCAGCCGGCATGCCAGGGCGGCAATCACTTTTTGGCGCGGTTGACCCGGCCACCGGCCGCATCACCCCGAAAGCCGAATTGGACCCCCAAAAATACTTCGGCGAAGGCATCGTCTTCCTCCACGATAAGCTTTATCAGCTCACCTGGACCACAAGGACCGGCTTCATCTACGACGCGAAAACATTTAAAAAACTCGGTGAATTCACCTTTCCCGGCGAAGGCTGGGGTATGACTACGGATGGTAAATACCTCATTATGAGCCACGGAAGCAGCAATATCGATTATTTCGACCCCGAAAACACCCACGAGGACACGGTAAAGATCATTTACGACGACAGCACCAAAGCCACCAAAGTCCTCCCCTCCTTCAAGCTGGTTCGCGAACTGGGCGTGACCGACAACAACGGCCCCGTATCCAACATCAACGAGCTGGAGCTGATCAAAGGTTACCTCTACGCCAACCAGTGGCTGACGAATTATATTCTCAAAATAGACCCGGGAAATGGGAAAGTCGTGGGACGCCTGGTCCTGGATAGCCTGGTCGCCGAAGCCAGAAAAAAATACGCCGAAGCCGAATCCCTCAACGGCATTGCCTACGACCCGACCACAGGAAAGATCTTCGTTACGGGAAAACTTTGGCCGACGATCTACGAGATCAAATTCCCGCTGTGACCCAGCCCCTGCCGATCCAAGGCTCACCGCCCGATCACGTAAACCAAACTGCTACAGTGCGATTTATTAACAAACGCCTTCATATTGGAAACCAGCCCCACCATCGCCGCCTTGACGGCATTTCCCCGCCCCTGATGCCGGTATTTCTCGCTTAGCATCGAGATATAAAAGCTGTCATACCACATGGGCTCACTGAATTGCAGTTGCAATCCATGCTGCGTCAACAGATTTCCCATGGCATCGGGTGAAAAATGATACAGATGCCGCGGCACATCATACGCCGCCCACATCTCCCGGTAAACCCGGGCATCATACGAGGTATAATTGGGTACCGCGATAAAAATCCGCCCGTTACGCCGGATCAGCCCCCGCAGCCGCTCCATATAGGCATGGAGATCATGCACATGCTCGAGTACATGCCAGAGGGTAATGGCGTCGAAGCTATCCTGCTCCAGCGTGAACAGCCGGTCCATATCCGTCAGTTCCACCTTATGGTCAGTACGCGCTACCGCCCGCGCCGTTTCGTCCGGCTCCAGACCGGTAACTTCCCAACCCCGCTCCTGCATATAGCCCACAAACGCACCGGCACCCGCGCCGATGTCCAGCAGCTTCCCCTTCCGGGTACGGGTCGCCGAGGCGATCAACCGGTACTTATCGGAAAGCGTCTGCTTCCGCACCATATGATACAGATTGTTGACCAATCCCTTGCTGGTGTTACTATGCGAGATATAGTTGTCGGACCTGTAATAAGGATCTATGGAAACGGCATCGGGGACATCCTGCGTGAACCGTAGAGTGCAAAGCCCGCACTCCCAGATGCCGAATGTCTCATGCGACACCGTATGATCCTCCGCCGTAAGCGCAAGAGCTATTTTATCAGAACCACAATTAGGACAGCCAGAGTAGTGTATCAGGGACATAGTAGAAAGCGAGAGGTCAGAATTTGTTTTGATTACCGGCGATAAATCCGTGGGAATAGAAATACCAGCCCAGGAAGCCAAGTGCCAGCACTGCCAGCACCACGGCAATGATCCACCACGACAGCCGCCGGCGTTTGCGGGCATTGTCCTGAAGCCATTCGTTCATTTCACCGCTGGTCCGCTCCCTGTCACCCACCACCAGGCTATGCTGCGCATCCTGACGGCTCACCCGCATGGCCGGAACCGGCTGCAAGAAAAGCAGCGGCGCCGGCGCCGGCTCGAATAGCACCCCGCCCGAACCATCCTTCTTCAGCACACCAACCCCGTCCCAGGATACCTGCTCCTCGGCCCGGATCCGGTTACGCAATTCAAAGGAAAATTCGTTATACCACTTAATCGCTTCGTAATCAAGGATATTGCGCTGAACGGCAACAAAAGCAAAGAACTCTTTGTCGGGTGCGTCAAAATATTTGTCGAAACGGAACCGGTAAGCAGGTGGTTGCATCGTCCGATCGGCCACGTCCACATTGGCGGGCATGGTTTCAAGATAGATCGTTCCCAAACCGGGGATACTTATACTTCTGTGTTGAAATAAATAGGCGTTCAGGACCTGCCACATAGACTTATCCATTTAGCATCGTGCCGGCATTGCCCGGCACAGCGCGAATCTAACTATTTCCCGCCAAAAGTGAATACGATCCCCCCCAAAACATTAAATCCGTACACCTGGTATTGATTCCAACGCTGGTACTTGTTATTGAAGATATTGTTCATCTGAAACCAAAGGTTCAGCGCCCTGGTGATCTTGAACTCTACTCCCGCGTTGGCATCGGTACCCCGGCCGCCCCGATGCGATGCCCCGTCGGCTGCAAGAAACTCGGCCCCTTGAAAGGTATACACATCGGCCTTGGCCCAGAAATCCTTAAAGGCCTGCCATTTAAAATGGGCATTGAATTCCACCGGCAGCATACCCCACGGCTCGGCCCAGGACTTTTGACCATGGAATTGCAACCCATTGATGCTACCCGTCACCTCGAGCACGTCCCCTTCCAGATAGCTTACCTCCCCATGGAATTGCGCCGCCTGCATCGACTGCTCGTACCGGATCACGAAATCCTTTCCATCGTTCGCATAGTCATTGACGAACAAGGGCAAATTCTTATAGGTCAGGATACCCACCTTGGCAGCATAAGCAAAGTGTTTACCGATAGACCCCTTGAACCCGCCATAATATTCAGTCATCCGGGTGTTCTGCAACGAATCCGGCTGCGCCAGCCAGGGATTGATCGATTCGAAACGCTGATACGATCCTTTATCATAATACCCGATCCAGCCCGCCTGAATGGTAAACCGCTGGTCGCTCGTCGAGATATCCGCCAGGAAATTAGGCAGCAAATAGAATTGCTTGTTATTCCAGGAAGGCGTAACCGATGCCTGTAAAAAGAAATTCTGCGTCTTCACCAGGAAGGCCGGATTCACATAATAGATATTGTTGTTTTGTGCGCCGGTTCCGGAAGGCAGATTGTAATGCGTCAGATCCGCGGTTACTCCCAGATCGAAAGCGAATTGCTTGCCGATCATCTTCTCCAGCGGCAGATTTAGCACGGTATTGACCTCATTTCCTTTGGGATTATGATTGTCCGTAAAATACGCGACCTTGAAATTCGGATGATACAACAGCCCGAATTCCGTAGGCACCGTATTACGCAAAGAGATATTGGCATGAACGGTCTGAAAGGTCTGCTTCAGCTGATCCCCACTGAACTTAAGAGTATCGGGTTGGAACCCATAAAGATAATAGATATCGTTCTTGAACCCTACGCCCCCATTCCACTCGAGATTGTTGGGCGTCTTGATGGTCCCGGTGAGCTTTACGTCCGTCATCCCGTTCTTCTGATAAGGCAACGACCCCTTGGAGTTCAGTTCGTCGGCGAACAGATTGATAAAGGTGGTCTTCCCATCGCCAAAGCTAAACCCGGTGCGCACGTATGGGATATGGATATTGCCCGCGCCAATCTTGATATAGTTATAATTCGTCCAGGGGTTGATCGAATCCCGCTGCAACGCCACCGGCTTCATCTCCCCGGGTTGATAGTTCAAAAAGAGATATTGTGCCGGGATATTGTACGACAACCGCGGCCGCGACGTGTCCAGTGCAGGCGGCGCCGCATTGAAATCGATCTTAACGGCATCCCGCAATACCGGCTTGAACGAAGAAGTGATATCGATGGTTTTCCGCTTGGTCGTATCCTGGGCGTATACCCCCATGCTGATGCAGCATAGACTGAACGCCAGAAGAAAGAATATCTTTTTAGTATCCATGTTTATTGGGAACTAGTTGTTAGTGGTAGTATCTATCTTACTGTTCTTGTTTTCCTCAGCCGTTACCTGCGCCAGTTTCTGCTGCGCCTGCAAACGCAGGTCCTCGATCCTGGCGTTCTCCACAATGCTCTGATACGTAGCCTTGGCATTGAAATAGTCCTTTTCCGCAAAATAAATGTCACCCAACAATAGGTAAGATTTCGTCACCCATTCCTCATAAGAGCCGGACTTGTTGATGACTTCGAATGCGGCCTTTTCGGCATCCTTCAGCTCATTCTCCCGGAACAAGCAGTCGGCGATCTGGTACCGCGCCTCCGCGCCGTACGCCGATTTCGTGAGCCCCGCCGCCGTACGGAAATAGAGTAAGGCCTGATCACATTTGTTATCCGCCTTAAAGGAATTGGCGATCGCCATATTCGCCAGCACCCGGTCGTCGGTGCTGATGCCCTTTTCGTTCAGCAGATCCCTGGCATTGGCAACCGCATCGGGCCATTGCTGCAGCTGGTACTGGCTGCGCAGGATACCACGCATCGCCTCCAATTTGTTTTCCGCGGAAGAAGAGAAGTCCTTGAGCTTGCCGTAATATTTCTCCGCGTTCGGATAATCCTTAAGGTTGAAGAAATACAGCCGCGCGGCCTGTAAAAGCGATTTATCGGCAAATTTGTTCGGAGCCTTGTCCGCTACCGCCGCATAGCCTACTACCGCCTTTGCATAGTCCTTTTGCGAGAAATAGATCTCGCTCTTATAATAATTGGCCTCCAGTGAATATTTCCCATCCGGGAATTTGGCGAGATAGGCCTCGAACCGCTGCACCGCACCGGAGAAGTTGCCGTTGTTGAACTGCACCTCGGCTTCCTCATAGGCCAGCTGGTCTTCCTGGCTGGTGCTCACGGTGATACCCATTCCCTTGGCGAAATTGACATAATCGCTGGTCTTGCCCTCCTGCACGTAAATGGTCTTGGCATTCTCCAGCGCATCCTGTGCCTCGGCCGAATTGGGATACTGCCGGAGCAACGAATCATATTGGTTAAGCGCCTGCTGGTTGTTGTTGAGATTGTACCAGGCGATACCCGATTGCAGATAGGCCTTGGGCTTCAGCGCGTCGGCGTCGGAACTCAAAACATTCTTGAGATACGGCAACGCTTCCTGGTACTGCTCCCCCGCCAGATAGGTGCCGGCGATCTCCATATTTACATCCGGCGAAAGACTCGAAGAAGGATACTTGCGCATGATCGAATTCAGCAGATCGATCTTCTGCCGGCCGTTATTGACGCCGGCGATCATCGCCTTTTGAAAGGTAGCATAATCGCTCGCCGGCCAACTGAGATCGATGACCTTGGTATACATCGTCCCGGCAGTCCGGTAATCCTTGTCCATATAATAACAGTCCGCATCCCGGAGATAGGCGTCCTGTTCCAACGGCGAAGCACCGATTCTCGGGTTGCGGTCGATCTGTTGAAAAAAACCTTGGGCTTGCCGGTAATTTTCTTTTTTGAGGAAACAATACCCCAGACTGTACCGGGCGTCGGTAGGATTTACCTCACCATTGACGGCCCCGCTCTTGAGATAATCGACAAAATACGGGATAGCTTCATCGATCTTACTCAATCTGTAGGCGATCTCCCCCTTCCAGAATCGGATAAAGGGTAATACCGAAGCATTGTTCGCATCTCTCAATGCCCTATCCAAAAGATCGTTTGCTACCGTCAGCACCCCGTCGTTCACCAGTTCCGTCGCCCGGCCATACAAGATTCGGGGGATCAGCTTCCGCACGTTCTCGGAGGGATGGTCGAGGCTATCCAGCAGCGACAGGGCGTCTTTAAAATCGCTGGTCCCCGCCAGAACACTCACCAGCAGCTCCCGGGCCTCCTTGGCATACTCCGAATTCGGATACTGCTGCAGGAATCCCTGCAGCTCCGTCGAAGCTACATCAGTGAAACCCAGCTCATAGGACAGCTTGGCGTAGTTGAATTTGCTGATCTCCTTTTGTTTGGGATTGCTGCTGTTCAGCGAGCAGAAAAGGAAGGCATTCCGCGCATTGGCCTTTTGCGCGGTACGCAGATACGCATCCCCCAGCAGATACATGGAGTTCTGCGCCAGCGAATCGTCCTTGCCGCCCAGCTGCTTGAACCCGCCGATGGCCTTGTTCCAGTTCCCGGTTTGATAATAACAGTAAGACAACTCATAAAGATCCTCGCGGCTGACCTTCTTGCTCTGGTTCACATACGACTCCAGGTAAGGCAGCGCCTTGGCAAAATCCTGCTTTTCATAATAGCCATGCCCTACCAGCTGCCGCAGTTCGGTATCATAATATTGATTGCCTTTTTTGAGATGCGCTTCGGCATATTCGATCGCTTTGTCCTTTTGTCCCTGGACCAGATAGATATTGGCCACATAGTAGGGTACCACCCGCTCATAGGCCGGCGTATTCTCCACTACCTTGAAGGCCTCCAGCGCATCATTATACTTCTTCTGGTAAAAGCAGATGAAGCCATAGTAGTAGTTCGCGTCGATGTAATTGGGGTCCTTCGGCAACTGCCGGATGGCATTGAACAACGGCAACGCATTGTCGAACTGCTTGAGGGTAAAGTAACAATAACCCTCATGGAACTTGAGATCGGCGATGTCCCGGTTGCTCAGGTTGTCGATGTCCGCCTGTTCGTACAATTTGACGGCCGAATTGTAGTCTTTCTGCCGGAAATAATATTCCGCCAGATGGAAGCTGATCATACCTACCCGGGGCGCGTTGTTCTCCAGCACGATATAGTCCTCGGCCGCGGTTACGGCCGTCTTGTCGTTCTGTTCCAGGGCGCACACCAGGTAGTAGTACTTGACATCGGCATACTCCACCGAGTTATTACTCTTGTCGGTCGCGCGTAAAGAATAGTTGAGATGGCGGAAAATGGGGAAGGCGAGACTGTAATAGTCATGCTCGAAAAATTCTTTTCCCTGCCTGTACTCGGCCTGCGGGTCGTCATAGTAACGGGTCTGCTGGGCAAAGGACGAAGAAAAGAGAAAGAGGGCAAAAAACGATAATAGAGAATACTTCACTGGAAAATAGTTTGATGAATGACTCTCGTCCAGAGGGTGCACGGACTAGCGCGACCTATCCGGCCGGCATGGCTGTCCGCAGGTAACGTGATAAAGTTTCTAATTATTTTGCCTTTCACCAAATAGCGTTCCAAACACCTGTGGATAACTGCCTTGTTTAACATTTCCTTATAAATCCTTGATCGGCCCACGGCAAAAACTGGATCGGCCCGCGGCCGATCGCCCGAAGGGCAATCATGAAACGTTTTTTTGGCCCCGAGGCATTTTTGTTTGCAGCGAAGGGGGCAAAAAACTATCTTCGACCTAAATCCCATTTCAAGATGAAAAAATTCTTTTCAACCGCATACAGCGAAGGCGCCTTCAACATCGCCATGCTCGCACTGCGGGTGACCTTCGGTCTCATCCTCTGTATTTATTATGGCCTCGATAAGCTCAGGAACTTTGGGCACCTGCAATATGTATTCCCCAACCCTATCCACCTGGGCCACCGCATCTCGCTTGCTCTGGTCATCTTCGCCGAACTGGTCTGTAGCCTGCTTGTAGTATTGGGTCTCTTCACCCGGTTTGCCGCATTGGTACTCGTGATCAGCATGGGTATCGCCGAATTCTGGGCGTTCAAAGGACACGTGGGGATGATGAACGGTGCGATCCACGAACAAGCCTATCTGTATCTCATGGTTTTCTTTGCCATTCTCTGCGTAGGACCCGGCCGCATCAGCGTCGACGGCGCCATTGGAAGATAATTTGCGCCCTATGTACACCAGTGAACACCAGGTACGCGTACGCTATGCGGAAACCGACCAGATGAATGTCGTCTATCACGGCAATTATGCGCAATATTTCGAAGTGGGCCGCGTCGAAGCCATCCGCCAGCTCGGCCTGAGCTATAAAGACCTCGAGACATCCGGCATCATCATGCCCGTGATCGAATGGACCGCCAAATTCCTCCGGCCCGCCCACTACGACGACCTCCTCACCGTCCGCACCACCCTGAAGGAAATGCCCGTGAACCACCGCATCGAATTCATCCAGGAAGTCTTCAACGAAAAAGGCAAGCTCCTCACCTCCGGCAAAGTGCTGCTTTATTTTCTCCGATCCGCATCCATGGAGAAAACGGACATGCCCCCGGAAATGGCCCAGCGGCTCCAACCGTACTTTTCCTAACTTTACGGCATGGAAAAGCTAACAGCCAGTATTATCACCATCGGAGATGAACTATTGATCGGACAAGTGGTAGATACGAACAGCGCCTGGATGGCGCAGGAACTGAACAAGAACGGCATCTGGGTCGGTCATCGGGTAGCCGTAGGGGATGTACGCGAAGACATCCGGCAGGCCCTCGACCAGGAAGCCCAAAGGGCCTCGATCATCCTCATCACCGGCGGCCTGGGCCCCACCGCCGACGATATCACTAAGCCGGTTCTCACCGAGTATTTCGGCGGTAAAATGGTCGTCGACGAAGGCGCCCTGGCCAATGTCAAATGGATCTTCGAACGCGTCCTCAAACGCCCCATGATCGAACGCAACCTGGCACAGGCCGAAGTCCCCGATACCTGCACCGTCATCCTGAACAAACGCGGCACCGCCCCCGGCATGTGGTTCGAAAAGGACGGCCGCATCTTCGTCTCGATGCCCGGCGTCCCGCATGAGATGAAGGGCATGATCACCGATTATGTGATCCCGGAGCTCCGCCGGCGTTTCCAGCTCCCCTTCATCGCCCACCGTACCCTCCTTACGGCCGGCATCGGCGAATCCTACCTCGCGGAACACATCAAGGACTTTGAACAGGCCCTGCCCGCTTCCATCAAGCTCGCCTACCTGCCGAATTACGGCATGGTCCGCCTGCGGCTGACGATCCATGGCGAAGACCCTGCCGCCCTGGAGACCGAAGTAGATAGCCAATTCGCCACCCTCAAAGGGCTGGTTGGCGAATGGATGGTAACGGACCAGGATATAACCATCCAGGAGGCCATCGGCCGCCTCCTTCTGGCCAAAGACAAGACGCTCTCCACCGCCGAAAGCTGTACCGGCGGCTATATCGCCCATCTCATCACCTCGATCCCCGGCAGCAGTCATTATTATAAAGGTAGTGTCGTCAGCTACGACAACGACGTCAAGACAAACACCCTCCACGTAAGCCCCGAAACCCTGCAAAGCGAGGGCGCCGTCAGCGAAGCCACCGTCCGGCAAATGGTCAAGGGCGCGCTGACCCTGCTGGACACCGATTTCACCATCGCCACCTCCGGGATCATGGGTCCCGATGGCGGCAGCGAGGAAAAACCGGTGGGCACCGTTTGGGTCGCAGTTGGAAACCGTCAAAATATTCTGACCCAGAAATTCTCGTTCCGGTTCGACAGAGCACGGAATATTGAATTAACGGCAACAAATGCACTGAATCTGTTGAGAAAATTCATCAGCGACGCTCCGGGGCCGCCAGGCAAAAATAGCCCCTCCGCGTCCAAGAGCTAATGATTAGACCATCGTCGGGGCTTCGTTCCTTGCCCCCCCCTCCTCGGTCGCAACCTTCGCGGGGCTCGGTTGCAGCCGAAGGGGCTGTGCCCCTTCTTTGGCTACTAACATCTGTAAGTCCGCCGTTTACTCAAAATAACTACCTTTGCCCATCGGGCCCCGGTCCAATAAACCATCAAAATCTTCTAACGTATGCCTCTTGTCGATCTGGTCATGCCGAAAATGGGTGAAAGTATCATGGAAGCCACCATCCTGAAGTGGCACAAGCAGCCCGGCGACGCCGTCAAGCAGGACGAAACGGTGCTGGAGATCGCTACCGACAAGGTCGACTCCGAAGTACCCAGCTCCACCGAAGGCGTGCTCGAAGAATTGCTCTACAAGGTCAACGACGTGGTGCCCATCGGCTCCGTGATCGCCCGCATCCGGACTAACGGTGCAGCAGCCGACCACACCCACACCACCGCTTCTCCCGTACAAACCAACCATTTTGAGCCCCAGCACCAGCAGCCCCACCAGCCCCAACACCAGCAGTCCGTCGCGCCACCCCGCGCAATTCAACCCGCGCCCGCCGGTGGCAGCCGCTTCTATTCCCCGCTCGTACTCAATATCGCCGCCAGCGAAGGCGTACCGCTGAGCGAGCTGGAGACGATCCCCGGCACCGGCAATGACGGTCGCGTAACCAAAAAGGATATCCTTCAATATGTAGCCGACCGCAAAGCCGGCGGCGCTACCTATCCGGCCCACCCAACCGCGACATCCCCGGCTCCGGAATATGCTCCGGCAAAGGTTACCCACACCCCCGAAGTATCCAGTCCAACGCCTTCTACCTCACTACCCGTCGCTGCGCAGCAGACGACCATCCCCGTGTACAGCGGCAACGTCGAGATCATGGAAATGGACCGGATGCGCCGCCTCATCGCCGACCATATGGTCCGCAGCATACACACCAGCGCCCACGTCACCAGCTTCTCGGAAGCCGACGTCACTAACATGGTCCATTGGCGCGAAAAGGTCAAAAAAGATTTCGAAAAAACGACGAACACCAAACTCACCTTTACCCCGCTGTTCTTCGAAGCTGTCATCCACTGTCTCAAAAAGTATCCGCTGATGAATAGCTCCATCGATGGCGATAAGATCATCATCAAAAAGGATATCAATATCGGCATGGCCACCGCCTTGCCCTCGGGTAACCTCATCGTTCCCGTGATCCGCAATGCCGACGAGCTCAACCTCACCGGGCTTGCCCGCCAGGTCAACATTCTCGCAGACAACGCCCGTCAGGGTAAACTGAAGCCCGAAGACACCCAGGGCGGCACCTTCACTCTTTCCAATGTCGGCACCTTCGGCAGCCTCATGGGCACTCCCATCATCAACCAGCCCCAGGTAGCTATCCTCGCGGTCGGCGCGATCAAAAAGCGGCCGGTGGTGTTGGAAACACCCGGCGGCGACGCCATCGTCATCCGGCATATGATGTATATCTCGTTGTCCTATGACCATCGCATCATCGACGGCAGCCTCGGTGCAACCTTTTGTTCCGCCGTTGCGCGCGAGCTGGAGAATTTCCCGCCGGACCGGCAGTTCTAACCGAAGTCGCATTGCGTGAGCACCGGCTGCGCTCCGCTTGCCGGGGGCCCTATTGCATTTTTCGTCGAAATGTCGTAAATTCAATTAACACCCATCTTTCAACTGCCGGAGGCAGTTGGCCCGAAGGGCAGACGTTAGCGCTTTGCCGGAATGCGCTAATTTCTGGACAGCGCATTCCCGGCACATTTAATTGAGTTCCATGAAGACGCTATCCGAAACCTGGTTCGCAGACGGTTATATCGATTTCGAACTGAAAAAATATACCCTACTCGCCTATCTGCAGGAAATACATCGTTATTTCAATGAGAACAAGCTCTATCCGCAGCTTGCCGATATCATCTTTCATTATAATAACCTCGCAGCCTTTCGCGAGAACAAGAAATACCTGCAGGAGCAGTTTCCCAAGAAACTCACGGGCATCCAGATCGAAAAATTGCAGGTCCTGTACGAACAGATGATTCAGGACGACGAGCTCATGCAGGAGCTCGAGGAGATCATCAATTATGCGACGCAGGAGATCAAGCAGACCATCAGCAACGGCACCGAGATATACGAGTTCGTGGAAGACAAACTGTTGATCTTCCCCGTGGGTCTCGTGCCCCTCGACAACCAGGAAGGCTATTTCTTCCTGAGCACGGGCACCCACTCGACGAGCACTCGCATCTACCAATACCGCCTTAGCTTTTTCGAAAAACACGACGAGAAATACCGCAGCATCCGCACCGAATACATCGACACCTGGGCCCGCAGCATCGCCAATACCTACGAGAACATCAAAGCCGAGCTCATCCGGATCAAAACCGACCTGCCGAACCCGGCCGTGTATTCCATCGAAACCGAATTGAAATTTCCCGTCGACGAGACCCTGCTGCCCATCGCCAAAAGAAGCCTCGTCCGCTACATAAGCAACAAGGCCGCCTAGCTCCCGCCGCACCCGCCACCGGCCGGACCGTCGGTGCCCCTCATTCTTGGGCGCCTGTCCGGCTTCCAAACTCCACATACCCCCATTTCTCCGGGATATGCATATTGATCGCCCCCTGCGGCGACCACACCCAATTGTGCTCCGGCTTGCGTTTCCCATTCGCATCTACCTGCGGCGCATACCTGCCATCATGCACATCGAGATCCCATTCCACCCGCGAAAAATTGATCCGCCAAATATCGCCGGCCTTCACGGGCTTGTCGCCCCAAAACAAGACATCCTTCAACGGGATCGCCATCTCTACCGACCACCCCTTGTCGACATCACCCGGATGATTGACAGTACCGTTCACATGCACCGCACTGCGCAGGCCCTGTGCATCCCAGCTCAGCAGAGGCTTACCGCCAAGCCGGTAGGGCTTGAAGAGAAAAAGGTCCATCTCCGTTCCCAGCGTATTGATCTCGAACTCGAAATAGTTCAGCCCATCCCCATCCGGATCGATGAAGGCCTCGAAATCATTGTCATGATAGATCACCGCATCGTGCTGGGTCAGCGTACTCCACAAATTGGGCTCCTCCAGCTCCGCATAGAGATATAGGTGGGTGCTGTCCCAAAGCATCTTCATCCGCGTATGCAGGGCCGGTTTGGGTAAGCTGTCCCCCAGGATGTTTACAAAGTCTTCGGTCCACGACGCCTGCTGCCAGGCCTCTTCACGGGCCACCCCGTCGATCGAAAGCGGCTTGGCGGCATAATGACAAACATAGCGGCGCTGCGCCTGTACCTGTACGGCCAGGAAAATACTCAGCAAAAAGAAGTATCGCATCAGGAAAGCTTATGGCTAATGATTGGGTTTCAGCCGGCGACCCTCCGGGTCCGGCCCTCCCGCCGGGCCGTCCGCGCCCCTCTGCCTTGGGCGCGCGCCCGGCTTCCGCCGTCTAAGCCGCACCGTCTGCAAGATAATCGACAAAAGGATCAAACAAAAACCGATATAAAAACCTTTGTTCATGTTCTTGTCCTCTCTAAAAAATACAAAAGCCAGCAGGATGCCATACACCGGCTCCAGATTATAAGTCAGATTCACCGTAAAAGCGGAAATATGCGCCAGGGCGCTCATGGACAGGTTGAAGGCGAGCACCGTACACACCCAGGCCAGCACCAGCAGCCAGATCCAGTCCCGCCACCCGGGTATCAGCGAGGGAGCGGGAAAAAGCCAGAGATACAAAGGCATCAGCAGGGTGAGTACAAGGAACCCACCCGACATCTCGTATAAGGTGACATTCTCGGAAGATACCCGTTTCAAAATTCGTTTGTTCAACACCGGGAACAGACTGCCCAGCAGCGCCGATATAAGACCGATCACGATGCCGGTCTTGAAATGGGGGTCGACCTGAAAGATAAAAAGGATGCCGGCGATCACCAGTATGCCCAGCAGCAACTCGACCCTGTCGAGGCGGTGACGAATGATCAGGGGTTCCAGTACCGCCGTAAAAAAGCCCACCGCGGAAAAACACACCAGCCCCACGGAAACATTCGAATATTTGATGCTGCCGTAAAAAGTCACCCAGTGCAGAGCGGCGATCCCACCGATACCAAAGATGCGCCACATATCCCGGCGGTCGATCCGCACGGCCTGCTTTTGCAAATAGGCCAACAACCATAGGCTTGGGGCGGTCAGCGCCAGCCGGTACCATACCAATAAACCTTCATTGAGGGAGATGAGCCTTCCGAGTACACCGGTAAGACCCGCGAGGAGGACAGCAATATGCAGATGGATAAACGCCTTCTTCATCTATTATTTAGACTCCGCGATAGCCTCCTTGGAGAATGGCCGCACAGCCACAGCATCATTTTTTACCCGGTTGCGATAGTTCTTGAACAGCGAATGCCAACGCAGATTCAAGACACCCAGGATACCTTCCTTGACGATCCCTTTGTTCATCTTGGAGACGCCAAACTTCCGGTCCTCGAAGATAATGGGAACTTCCTTTATCTTAAAGCCCAGCTTCCAGGCCGCGAATTTCATTTCGATCTGGAAGGCATAGCCTACGAACTTGATCTGATCGAGATTGATCGTCTCCAACACCTCCTTCCGATAGCAAACGAAACCGGCCGTGGGGTCCTGCACCGGCATCCACGTGATCAGCCGGGTATAAAACGAGCCTCCACGCGAAAGCAAAATGCGGTTCTTCGGCCAGTTCACATTTCCGCCCCCTTTGACATACCGCGAACCCACGGCCAGATCCGCACCCTGGCGCTTACACGCCTCATATAGCCGGTCCAGGTCCTTGGGGTTATGCGAGAAATCCGCATCCATCTCGAAGATGAACTGATAGTTGTTCCTTACGGCCCACTTAAACCCATGGATATACGCCGTCCCCAACCCCAGCTTACCCTGGCGCTCCTCGAGAAAAAGCTGACCGGGATACCGTTGCTGCAGGCCTCTGACGATCGTAGCCGTGCCATCGGGCGAGCTATCATCGATCACTAACACGTGAAAACCCTGTCCCAACTGGAAAATAGCCTCCAGAATATTGGTGATATTTTCCTTCTCGTTGTAAGTAGGTATGATGACGATCTTTTCCAACTCGTACGGTGATTGTTTCCCGGGAATGCGCCGTCGGAAAATTAGCGCATTCCCGGCAATCCGCTAATGTCTGTCCTGTCGGACAAGCCTTCTCCGTTGGCTTATTAATTTAACTACAAAGTTACGATTTTTCAGTACCCCTCAGCCGCTCACCCCTTTTTTAACATTGTCCTGTTGAAGATTTCCGTTAGTTTCTGCTTCGTATGCAGAGGGAAATCACCTTTCATCATCCAGTCGTAATACTGCGGCTCCGCCTTCAGGATCTCGGCTACGCTCCGGCCCTTATGTTTGCCGAAGTTAAAGACTTCCACCCCGTTCTCCAAGACAAAACGCCGGGCAAAATCCACGACCTGTTCTTCACCGATACATTTAAGAATGGTATCGATATTTGTTCCCAGCTGCGGATACTTCACTACCTGCGCTACCAGCACTTCCCAGGTAGCCGTCGCATCCACCTCTGCCCCATGCGCCCCTTCCAGCTCTTTGCTGCAATAGAAGCGATAAGCGGCGCTCAGCGTTCTTTGCTCCATCATATGAAAGATCTTTTGAACATCTAACAGCTTCCGTCCCTTGCTGTCGAATTCCATCCCGATCCGCAGGAATTCTTCGACTAACATAGGAATGTCAAACCGGTTCGAATTGTATCCGGCGAGGTCGCAATGATCCAAAAATTGCTTTAACTCGTTGGCTACCTGTCGAAAGTTCGGCGCATCCTTGACCATTTCGTTGGTAATGCCGTGGATATCGGCAGATCCCTGCGAGATAGGAATTTCCGGATTGATGAGTTTCCGCTTCACTAATTTTTTGCCATCCGGCATAATTTTCACGATGGCGATCTCTACGATTCGGTCAGTGCCCAGATTGACCCCCGTCGTTTCCAGGTCAATGATCGCTAGCGGGCGAGTGAGTTGTAACATGCAGTGTTATTAATAAATCTCCTATAACAAGCCCATCGAAATTCCCTGAGCTCATCAAAAGCAAATTAACATTTTTGTAAGATTGTTCCATCAGCCATTTTTCCAAATCTTTTCTATCCTGGATAACAGCCATCCCCGCTTTGCCAAAACCCGCCTTTACCTTTTCTTCCGGCAGCGGCGGCAACCGCTTCAATTCCAGCGCATGCCGGGAATAAAAAACCGCCGCCTCATCGGCCGGATCGAGTGACCCGTGATATTGGCTCAGAAACTGCTCATTTAGACTGCTATACGTATGCAGCTCCAGTACCGCGATCAGTTTCCGTTCCGGGAACTGCATTTTTACAGCCTGGATCGTAGCCTTTACCTTGCTCGGCGCATGGGCAAAATCCCGGTACACATTCACCGTGTCGCCCCTGCCTACCAGCTCCAGCCGTTTGGCAGCCCCCGAAAACCCGGCGATGCCTGCCAGGAACTCTTGAGTGTCCATGCCTAACTCTTTGGCTACCAGGAAGGCAGCATGCAGGTTTAGGAGATTGTGCTCCCCAAAGACTTTGAGTCTGCCCGTATGGCTATCCAGTTTAACAACTGTTATGCCGTTTTCGATGGTATGCTCCGGGACGCTATAGCCGATCTTCCGAATGGGCGTAGGATGCTCTTCCACCAGCTTCTTCAACACAGGATCGGTCTCATTATAAATGAGCACGCCCCCCGGCTCGATCTTATCGATAAAAATGCGGAATTGATCAAGGTAGTTCTCGAAGGTAGGAAACACATTGATATGATCCCAGGCGATCCCGGTGATCACGGCGATTTGCGGGAACAGAAAATGGAATTTAGGCCGTTTCTCCAGCGCACTGGCCGGATACTCGTCTCCCTCGCATACGATCAACGGCGCCCCCGTGATGTTCACGGATTGGGGGAAACCATCCAGCCTCGCCCCTACCAGGTAATCGAAGGCCTTGCCGGAATGCTGCAACACCGTCATGATCATCGCTGTCGTCGTGGTCTTCCCATGACTGCCACCGACCACCACCCGGACCTTGTCCCGGCTTTCCCGGTAGATATATTCGGGGAAAGAATAGATCGGCAATGACAGCTCCCTGGCCCGCTGAAGCTCCGGGTTATCCGCCTTCGCATGCATCCCAAGGATCACCGCATCCAATCCGGGATGGATCAGGGCCTGCTGCCACCCGATAACGGCCGGTAAGAGGCCCTCCTTTTCCAAATTCGTCCGCGCCGGCTCAAAGATCTCATCGTCGCTGCCGGTGACCACATAGCCTTTTCGCTTCAAAGCAATAGCAAGCTGATGCATTACGCTGCCGCCAATTGCGATAAAATGTACATTCATAGTTCAAAATCAATTAGTTACGCCCGTAATGCGCTCCCAGATAAAATAGCGCATTCCGGGCAAATGGCTAATGTCTGTGGGCCTTCGGCCCGCTCCACTGGAGCGACCCTCGGTCGCGGGCTTGCGCCCCGTGGACAAAGACGCTACCGCGCCTTTCGGGCAAAACTCCAACTTTCAAGGCCAAGGGGCTTGCGAATGTCGAATTTTTATATTTATTTTGTATCACCGAGTTGATATTCTTTCTCTATCCTTCGAATTGCCTTCCCAATCTCTTATCGTTTTTTCGCTCAAACCACCTGGAACAGTTTTTGCCCTAGTCAAAATAACTGTCCGTATCCCTTCCTAAGAAACCCTTCAGGTTCCATCCGACCATTGAAAAGACATTTTCTCCGGATGAATTACCTGGTATCCATTTCCTCATTTGTTTCCAGGCAATTTATCGTTTCAATCTTAAATACCACAAAATGAGAAAGACAATTTTAATTTTAGCTATCGTTGCTACTGTAGCCTCCGCTTTTGCATCTTGCGCCTCTTCGCGCGGCGGTTGCGCTATGAGCCAGGGCTTTGTAGGATACGGTCACTCCGTTAGCGGTCGCTAAGCATCGGATTATCGCTCGCCGCCAGGCTGGCTGCGGGCATCCCCACCCTTCCCAAAAACTTTTTGTCAGGTTATCGGTCTTCGATAACCTTTTTTTATTACAACCCCATCCGCCACAGGCGCCGGATGAACTATTTCTGCCGGAAAATGTTATTTGCAAGATAACGTTTATATACTATGAATTGGATCCCGCTACATTCTGAGTCTCAACTCAATGAGATCAAAGCCAAATCGGCCGACCGTCCCCAGCTCATCTTTAAACACAGTACCCGCTGCTCGACCAGCGCCGTGGTCAAAGGCCGGCTGGAACGAGCCAAAAGACCGGAATCCATCGACTTCTATTATCTCGACCTGCTGAGCTTCCGCCCCATCTCAAACCGGGTAGCCGATCTCTTTCAGATCGACCACGAATCCCCCCAGGTCCTCCTGATCCGCAACGGCGAGTGCGTCTATGACGAAAGCCACATGGGCATCACCATGGACGAGATAGTCGACGCTTCGGCGGCGTAAGCAAAAATACCGCCTTGCGTCGACCAGCTAATGTCTGGGCCTTCGGCCAGCCGGCCTGTAGCCGGCTCTGCGACGCTTCGGCGGCGTAAGCAAAAATACCGCCTCGCGTCGACCATTAGTCGCTCACCGGCCAAATACTTTGACGATTGTCAAGTTTACGATCAGTAAGGTTTTTGACCGACAATATTTCCGGGCGGAGAATACCGGCAAACCAGGAAATCGGTCCTGCCATTGCTGGCCAGCGCACAACCGACACGCTGTGTATTCCGCCAGATCATTTGCGTGTAATGACCCACAACAGCGGAATGCCTCGTACTGCAATTAGGAAAGACGTCATATTTGAATGAGTTCTTTTCATTCCCCCACATGTCTACCATTTGCGCATAGCTAAACGCATCCGCCGTCCCCCACCACAGATTCTCTCCCTCCTGCCCCCGGACGCTTTGATCATGCTCCCCCTTGTCAATTGCCGCCAGATGCCGCGCCCATGCCAGCGCATCCCTGGCTAATGCAGACGACCAGGACAGTGCAGGCAACTGCAATTCGCCCCGGTACGTTTGATGTTCTTTGAGGATAGCGGAGATGAACTGTGGATCATCATAGACAGTTTTCGCAGACTGCGCCTGACCCCGCGAGACAAGGAATAAAAGAAATACGAACAGCGTAATGCGCATCATGATAGCTTTAATGGTTAAACGATAATTAACATTTCATATATACGGAACAATAAAAATTATTTCGACAACACTTTGTATTCTTATCTTTTTTTACGAATTTTAATCTACAACAACCTCATCCTCTTTTTATCCTCCGTTATTGCTTATCCCGACCCGAACAATGCCACTCTTTTTCCTATCCACTCATGATTACCTTAACGACTACTTTGGCTTTGCCATTTGTTTTGTGCCAAAATTAAATTAACTATGTTCAAAAGACAGGTAATGCTGGAGTGTATCTCGGCTCTACTGATATTGCTTTTTATCTATGCAAGTGTAAGCAAATTTCTGGATTTCAAGACGTTCTTCAAGGAGATGAACAATCAACCGCTACCCAATTCCTGGACTCCTTTCCTGGTTTGGTTCATTCCCTGCTCCGAGATCCTTATTTCCCTGGCGCTTATCTTCGAACGTACGAGACTGTTAGGTCTCTATGGCTCACTGGTTCTCATGGGCCTTTTCACCATTTATGCGATCCTTATCCTTTCACACGTGTTTCCTTATGTGCCCTGTTCCTGCGGAGGTGTGATCAAAAGACTAACCTGGAAGCAGCATCTTGTGCTCAATCTTTTTTTCGTGACGTTATCCATTATCGGCGTAATCGCACAGCGAAAAAAATCTTTTCACCCAATAGTAATCACTAAAAACAGTTTCGTATGAAAAAGTTCAAATGGACCATTTTGTCTCTTGCTGTTATCGTTAGCGTTTGTGGCGCCTTCGTCACCCGTCCACATTTCGATTGTTCCACGATGACACAGTATTATCTCTCGGGCGGCATATACTTCCCTGCCGGCGAGGAAGGTGTGAGTTATACATGCACCAACGGCTCGGGGACATGCACTTACTATACCAACAATGGCATTACTTATTTTCCTTGCCAGGCCGGTCTTTACTGTACCAGCAATTGCTTCGTCCGCGAGAAGAGCCAAACAGGCAAACTCTCAAAACCCGCCACCACACCAGCTAATTCCCAACAATCCCATTAAGCCGAACAAGGCTCTGAAGGATGTTATTGTCACGCGGGCGCCAATATACCTGATCATAATAGGTTATGCATCAGCGTTATATTGGCGCTATTTTTATCACCCCGCTTGTCCCAATAGAGCATCCACTGCGCTATAGCTTCATTTTCCTATAGATTACCCTTTACTGCATCTACAATTCCGGCCACGCCTTTTTTTCTCTCCGTTTTTTTTTCGAATTTATAGTCCCAGTTCCTCTTCAAAACCTATTCTTATGACTAAGATCAAATGGGCCCTCATGATCGCGGCCATTATCCTGGGTATCGGTGGCGCATTCCTCACCCGCCCCACGTCAAAAAATACAGAACCATTCTATGCCGCCGAGAGTTGTGTATCGGCAACTACCGATCTCCCGGCCACACCGCCGCTTCACTGATCCTCGATTTCCGCACCTTCGTCAAAGACGCGTCTCATCAGTCTTTATGGTTCCATGATGACCTCCTGCGTCCCTAAGGCACTAACCTTTGCTACCTGCCCGGATTCTGCACCATCCCGGTGAGATTGATCACATCGGGTGGGATCGGCAGCGTATAGAGAACACTGCCGGTATCCAGCGTATACCCCGAAAAACCACCCTGGTTACGGGTTGGGACGATATTCGCGCCCTCGTAATTCAATCGCCGCAGATCGGTCCACCGCAGTCCGCGGAACGCCAGCTCCTTACGCCGCTCGAGCAACACCGTGTCCAGCGCCTCCTTCCACGAGGTGACGGTATAGCCAGTAAAGCTACCCGACCGCCAACGTGCGGTAAGCAATTTATTGATATCGTTCATCGCGGAACCAAAGTCCTGCGCCCTCGCCGCGCATTCTGCGCGGATCAGGTAGAGCTCGTCCGTGGCCAAACCGCCAAAACAATAATTGGTTCCCGTATAGCTGCCCTTCAGATACGAAGAGTCATAGGGTTTGTAGTGATAATAAACCACCCGGCGCAGATCATTGGGATCATAGGACGAGATCAGCGAGGAATCGATACGCGTGCCCGAGTAAAAACCGCCGGCAATCGCACAAAAATAGCTGCCGATAAATTGGTTCGAACCCAGAAAGCTCGCCTGATAGATCGTCTCGCTGTTCTGTATTCCCACGGGTATCCCCGCCGTCGTATCCAGGTTGTTGTAATCGATAAGCGAATCATAGAACTTCAACGCACTGTCGGCATAGAGCCATGCCAAGGTATAATTTCGCATGCTCAGATAGACTCGCGCGAGCAAGGCCTGCGCCGCTACCCGCACGGGCCGGTTCCGGGAAGCGTTATTAGACGGCAGCATCACCGGTAGAAACGCTTCGGCGGAATCCAGGTCGTTGATGATCTGCTGATAGGTCTGCGGCAGGGTCGACCGGGTGGATACCGACGAGATCTCGGAATGCAAACGCAGTGGAATGCCTAAATGCGCCGTATCGGCTACCGTCCCATACATCGGCGCAAAGACCTGTGAGAGATTATAAAAAGCAAAGGCCCGGGCAAACAACGCCGCGCCTTCCAGCGCCTTCCACTGGCTCACACTATCCGCTTCCGGCCTGTTGCCCAGCCCATCCAGCACGACATTCGCATAAAACACCTGTTCATAAGGCGCATTCCAGTCCAGCTGCCCGCCCTGTCCTTCGAAGAGATTAGGCTGCCAGAGAAAGGCGTTCTGCTGCCGGATATCCAAGGACTGGTAGGCGTTTTGGGTAAAGAAATAATCGTCGCAAGATGCCTCGCCCAGGGTCGGAACCTGGTTGAACACGGCATTGTTATCCAGCAGGGCCTGGAATTCGCTGAGCGTCGTCGGCACACTCAGGGTCGTCGACGGCTTGGCATCCAGGAAATTCTTGTGACAGGCCTGCAAAAACACCGGCAACAGCAACAAGGCGACCAACCGGTTCCCGCGATGTAAGCTAACAAAGCCCATATAAAAGATTTTAATAGTCGATCTTGATACCAAATGCCAGGGTACGCGGATTTGGGATCGAATTCACATAATCGGGATCGATCCCCACATGATTCGCCTTCCAAAGGATACCCAGGTTGTTCGCATACAAATAGAAACGCAACAGCTGCACCGGCAATCCGGGACGCGTCTCTTTAGAGAGATCATAGCTGATCTGTACATCCTGCAGCCGCACCTGATCGCCCTTCACCACCAATACATCCGAATACTGGTAGAATTGGTCGCGAAGCGAATTCACCGGAAAGACCATCGAGGGCATCGTCGTGAACTTTTCATCTCCCGGATGCTGCCAGCGTTTCGCATAATCGGGCGAGCCCGATCCCTGAGCCGAAAATACAGGCCCATAGAACATCGAATTCCGCCGGAACACATACCCGAATTTGTAAAGGATATTGAACGAGAGCCCCCATTGCTTCCAATAGAACGTGTTCCGCCAGCTCCCGAATACCGGCGGATTCACCGGGCCCTTGTATTTCATATAACTGAGTGCACTGGTATCCACCAGCGAGGAATAAACGGTAGATGGCTTTCCATTCAACATTCCCTGGGGATCGCCATTCACCGGGCTTAGCCCCGCCCACGGCAACGCATAAATGGAATAAAGCGGTTTCCCCACCAGCGGATTGATCGTGGTCGGAACCATATAGTCGTAGACCGAACCTAGCTTTTCCTCATATTTCGTGACTTTATCCAGTACATAGCTAAAAAGCAACGCGCTGTTCCACCGGAGGGCGCCAAAACTATCATCCGTCCGCAACGTAAGGTCCACCCCATGATCCCGCATATCGGCCGTATTGCCCGTAAATACGCTGATACCCGTCGTCGGATCCTCGGGGCTTTGGCCGATGAGATCCGTTCCCGATTTGATATAGTACTCGAGCGTTCCGGCAAAACGGTTCTTGACGCTGGCAAAATCCACTCCAAAATTGTAGATATGGATCTTTTCCCAACGCAAGGTTGGATCGGGCGGATTGACTACGGTCGCAGTCACATTGTCATAGATATTCACCTGCGGATTGATACTGGTCGTCGTATACGCGGAAAGGCCCCGGTCCACATTCCCATTGAACCCATCCGTTATCCGTAGCCTCAAAAAGGGGATCGGATCAAAATGGTAGAATTCCTCCCGCGAGATATCCCAGCCCAAACCCGCCGACCATAGCGGGACTCCCTTTTGATTCGTCCGCACCCCGAATAGATTGCTTTCATCGCGCCGGACGCTGGCCGTCACCATATACCGGTCCTTCAACGTGTACCCCGCGTTGGAATAATACGAGATATAGCGTTCCGCCGTCTGAAACTTCTGATCCTGATAAGGGATCAGCGACGGCACCCCGGAAGGATAAGTTGGAAAGGTCTGCGTATAGTTCACCGGCACACTACTCCCATCGGCAGGATTATAGCCATAAAGCCAATTGGTCCATTCTGAACCCTCCAGATCGCGCACCTCCCAACCGCCGATGATATTGAACCGGCCATGAAAAAGCGAATCGGTGGAATAGTTCAGCTGTGCGCGGACATTATTGGCGATATAGATAAGACGCTGTTCATCGAGTATCCCGCCCGGTGGCACCGGCGTGACGATACCCGTGCTCGTGAATTGGGTATACTCATTGATCATGTTCCGGGTAAAAAAGGTCTGTGGCGTGTGATAATTCACCAGGTCCGAATCGCCATGCCCGTATTGATAATAGACCCGCGCTTCCAATCCCCGCAGAATGGTATACCGCAACCCGATATTGATCCGGTAATCGGTGAGCGTCAGCTTCTTATCCATATTTTCCAACTCATGCAGCGGGCGGAATTGCCAGTCGAGCAAAGGTCCGCCACTCAACGAGTTGAGGTAGGGAATTCGAAATTGATTGGCCACAGGCAGGGGATTGCCCCGCGCATCCGCGAGCGGCGCATAAGGATAATTCACACCAGTCCCACCCGGATTGTTGAAATAGGTCGAACTGCCCGCAAACCCAAAACCGGTGGTCAGTTCCAGCCTGCCCGGGACGATCTCATGCGTATTATTCCCGAACAAGGTTATGCGATCGTATTCATCCCGCACCACATTGCTGATGTCGCGGTCATACCCCGCCGAAAGATAATACCGGTCCTGGCTGCCGCCGCCCGACACACTCAACGCATACTGACTGTTTATGCTGGGCCGATAAAAATATTTATTGAGGTCTTTGCGGCTGTCGATCTTTCGATAGGCATCGATCTCCGCGGCCGCCTGAGCAGGAGAGATGAATCCCTGCGCCGCTGAGTCCAGGGTCTCGACCGCCGGCGGCAAAACTCCGCCGGCACTAAGCGGAAGCGCAAAAGTGGGATTATAATATCCGCGGTTGAACAGCGAATCCTCGATAGCGATATAATCGCTGGAGGAGAGTATCGGCTGATAGTACAGGTTAGGTTTCTGGCCCACCATGAGACTCGAGGTAAAACTGACCCTCGGCGCCTGGTTCAGCTTCCCCTGTTTCGTCGTGAGCACGATCACGCCATTCCCCGAATAAGCCCCCCAAATCGAAGCCGCCGCGGCATCCTTCAGGATCGTGACGTTCTCCACATCCGCCGGGTTGATGTTGTTGATGTCACCCGGGTAAGGAAAATTGTCGACCACGATCAGCGGATTCGGATTCGCATAGATCGTGCTCCTGCCCCGGATCGTGATGGTCGACTCATTGACACTGCCAAGGACATTCTTGTTGAACAGTACACTGCTCGCCACCCCGTCAATCCGGTCAAGGATATTCGTAGAGATCCGCCGGTTCAACAAATTGTTATCGATGATGTCCACTGATCCCGTTGTATGTCCCCGCCTGGTATCCTCATAACCGGTATGAACCTCTACCGCCTCGAGCGATCCCACCCGCGCCCGGAGGACGACGGTCACATCCTTCCCGCGCTCCGGCAACAGCACATGCTGCGACTCGAAGGAAACACCGGAGATATCGAGCTGCGCATTCGTCAGATGCATGTGAAGCGTAAATTCGCCATGATCACCAGTGGTCGTACCATTATCCCCGGGCGCCTGCACAAAGGCGCCCGCGACCGGTGCCCCATTCTCATCATAGACATACCCATGCACCTCTCGCTCCTCTTTGACGCGGATGGATACATTGACCACATGTTTTTTGGAATTGATGGTATAATACACGGGCTGGTCCCTGAAACAGATGTCAAGAACCTCTTGAAGCGTGGCTTTTTTTACGTCGAGACTAACGGGATGGCTCATTTGCGGCCAGCCGGCTTCCCCACCATAGGAGAACCCGGCCTTTTCGCGGATATCCTGCAACACCCGCTCGAGCGGTGCATTGTCCTCCTTCAATGAGATCAATTTCCCGCCCTGGGCGAAAACCGGTCGACTCTTTACCAAGCACACTAACAGCAGTATGGCAGTCAGTTTTGATGTCCACATCAAGCCGCAAGGTTTAATAAATAAAGTTACAGCCTACAAACCATGAATAGATGTAAAATAAATACTTATTTTGCTATCTACCCATGACCGCGGCTGTAACTGTCGGACTCGGTTCAATGGTTATGGACAATTATATAAGGAAACGTATAGCCCCCATAAGGGGACGTATAGCCCCCGTGGCTAACGTGTGACTGTCACAATTTTACCATTGCTCTTGAAATGGAAGCCTTCAAAAAACCCTTCCAAAATCTCTAAGTTGTGCTGTAGACCATCCTGAAGGATCAAACCTCCCGTGATCCGGTGCGTTTCCGGCACTCCCTGAGCATATTGTATATCAACATTATAATACCGTTTTAGGGCACGCATTGCCGTTTGTAGGTCGGCATCGTTCAGATCGATGTACCCCTTCCTCCACGACAACGCCGCATTCGCATCCACCTGCTTCAGCTCGATCTGCGGCCCCTGGACATTAGCGTCCGAACCCGCAGCAGGATAATGCACGATCGCCTGCTCCCCGGGTTTAAGCGCTAATTGCTTCGCATCACTTTCCACCTCCACCGCACCATCGATCAGCGTCGTCCTATTAACGGGCTCATTTTCATAAGCCATAATATCAAAGTGTGTTCCCAGGACCTTGACCTCCGCATCCTTTATCAGGACCCTGAAAGGTTTGCCGGCGCTTTTGCTCACTTCAAAAAAAGCCTCGCCGGATAATTCGACTACCCGATCGGAGCCCGTAAAGACCGCCGGAAATTTTAACGTAGAAGCTGAATTCAACCAAACCTTGCTCCCATCGCCCAACGTCAATTCCTTTTGACCACTACCGGCCGGATTCTCCGCCGTCTGCGAAAACACAGGCACTACCGAACCCTGACCCTTCACTACCGAACCGTTATTTGAAGAGACCAAAGACTCGTCTACCAAAGGACGCTGTGTGTACAAAATAGCACCCGCCGATAAAAGCACCACCACTGAAGCAGCGGCAACCCATACCCGACGCCGGATAACCCTGCGGTCTCCGATATGTCGAACAGGTGTCTCGACCTCTTCTTTGCCGAGCTCATCCAGCTTCCCTTCCAGCATAGCTACCCACTCAGGTGAGGGCTCCATAACAGGCAGGGACCAAACCTCATGCAACGCCTCATGTTCGTCGGCAATCGCATTCAACTCCTCCAGATCCGCCCCCCTCAGCCATTGCAGGAACGCCGCGTATTCCTCCGGGGTGTAATCCCCGCCGACGAACTGGGCGACAAACTGCTTGGCTTCCTGTAAACTCATAAAACAAGGTGTTACTATAAAGACACGTTCGGGTACTCCCGGGATACCTCGGGATCAAACTTTTTTTAAAAAATTTTGATCAATGCTCGAAAAGGGAAAGAAAAACGAAGAGGAGGGCCGTGATCTCCCCATGCTCGTGTAGATATTGACGTACAAACGCCGTTGCCGCATACAGTTGCTTCTTGACCCCGGCCCGCGAAATATTGAGCTCAACGGCGATCTCATCCAACGTCAACCCATCGTCGATACTCATTTTTAAGACCTTACGTCTGCCGGGCGGCAATTTCTCCATGGCCTCCAACGCGATCCGGTAATATTGTTTATACAGCAGCTGGTCCTCTATGACACCCGCACCCCCACCCTCCTCGAGCGCCTCGTCCAGCTCCTTTACCTTCTGCTGAACCTTGAGCCCACGCAGGTAATTGAATACCACATTGCGCGTGACCATGAATAAATACGATTTGAAAGAATCCACCCCGGCGAGATAGCTCCGTTTCTCCCAGATGCGAATAAAGACGTCCTGGGTCAGCTCATCCGTGCTGGTCCCGGATGGCTCAAAAAGAGCAACATAGCGCTGAACATCGGAGAAATAATGGATATATAAAGTTTTAAATACCGACCGGTCCCCCTGGGAGATCTGCTGTAACAGCAAGCGTTCGTTATTTAAACCTTCAAAAGGCACGCCCCTAAAAATAGCAAGATATTCTCACTTTACCTTCCTTTTCTTTCCCCGGTCATCCAGGATTTCCACAGCGGACACCGGCCCATACTCCCAAAGAAAACGACCGCTTTGACTCAAAAACGATTCTCCAAAATGGAATTCTTCCCGGCGAACCCGCCCATCCTTCAACGTCACCAGCGCAGCCGCATCCCCCGGCACCAAAGGGGTCATCCACCCCTTCTCCCGCCGCGCAAAAAGCTTCAACGGCCCCTGGTTCTGCGCCGCCGCCAATAGATACCGCCCGTCGGCTCCCCTGAGCGCCGCCAGGGCCTTGCCATCTCCCGGTATATAGATGCCACTTTCCAGGATCGATTCCGGCTGAAATCCGCCCTTCCCATCCCCCTTCAACAACAACCCATTGAGCGCATCATATCTGCCAGTCGACACCTCCGTCCCATAGTCATTACCGTTGATCACCAGATCCAGATTGCCGTCGCCATCAAAATCCCCCGCTACCATCCCATTTGGCACCGAGAACTGCGCCTGCGCAGGGAGCGGGATCATCGTGAACTTACCGTTCCCATCGTTGCGGAACAAACAGCTCCCGAAGTCATTAGCCGCCAGGATCGTCGCCCCTTGCCGTTCTTCCGGCGTCAGCACCGAATCCATCGTCGCGACCGCATACGATCTATAGGTCGGAAACTTCTTCCGCATCGTATACATCTGCCTGAACAGGTCATCCCGCGACATGGCCGGAAACTCCTTCTTCTCCCCGTTCTCGTCCGGCAGATACAACGAGAGCAGCATATCATAGCTGCCATTCTTGTCGAAATCCTTCCCATACACCCGTACAGGATACCGGTCGCTGCCCCGGTAAAAACTATTCAACCCCAGGTTACCCACCACATAGTCGATATCCCCGTCGTTATCGAAATCACCGGCGACGATGCTGTTCCACCAGCCATGCCGGTCGCTTACGCCCGTCCCCGATGTAATATCCCTGAACACCCCTTTTTCGTTATGGAACACCGTCAGCGGCATCCATTCCCCCGCAAGGATAAGGTCCGGCCAGCCGTCGTTGTCGATGTCCGTCCATATCCCGTCCGCGACCATCCCGATCTTCTGCAACCCTGGAGCGACCGTCGCCGTGACATCGGTGAACTTCACCTGCCCATCCCTGGAGTCGTTACGATAGATAAAGCTGGATACCGCCCTCGGATAATGCGCAGGGTCGACACGCCCGCTCACGAAAAGATCGGGCCTCCCATCGTGATTATAATCGGCCGCCCGGACACAGAACTTGGAGGTGAAGTTCACCGGCAGCGAACCCACCGGCGCCAGGGTATAATGCCCCTTGCCGTCGTTGAGGTATAGCCTGTCTCCATAGGCCGGACTGTTCTCGTCATACGCATCCCCACCACTGGCGATATACAGATCCTGATCGCCATCCCCATCCGCATCGAAAAGGAGCAGCCCCAGATCGTCGGCTTCCTTGTTAATAAGTGCGGCCGAGTCCGGGATCAACGCCTGCTGGGTAAACCGTCCATCGGCCTGCTGAAAAAAGAATTCCGCCGAATGCCCGCCGGCGCCGCCGACAACCATATCATCCAACCCATTGCCGTCGATATCCCCCACCGCAATGCCCGGTCCATATTGTGAGAATTTATGCGGCAACAACCGCTGTAGATCGAAATCGATAAAATCCCGCTGCTGCTGGGAAAAATGAATGCCGGCAGCACCGGTGACATCCGTAAAAAGTGCCGCCGTATCGAGCGCCGGCTGCACCCAGGAATAGGGCACAATGGCATTCCGCCAGTCCGCCCTGATCGTCCGGTCCACCGCCACTTCACGCAACACCTGCATCTTCCCGTCAGGCCATTTGACCAGCACCGTGTCCACCTTGGTGATCCCGCCCAGTCCAAAATGCGCCACATTCTGAATACTCGAAAGATAACCGCGGTAAGGCGTATTCTCATATACCTGCTGCTTCCCATGATCATAATGCAGCTCTACCCGGGTCCCGATGCCATCCTTATTCAGCGAATCACCGGCAAAGCTCACGCGAATGAAATGGTGATGTGCCGGATCGCGCTCCCGCGTCATATTCCGGTACACCCTCGAAGGATCGTTGATGGTATTGACCACCAGGTCCAGGTCGCCGTCGCCATCCAGGTCCGCATAGACAGCCCCGTTAGAGAACCCCGGCATCAGCAACCCCCAGTCCGCCGATACGTCGGAAAACGTCAGATCGCCATTGTTGCAAAAAGCAAAATTATGGATCTTCACCTGCGGGATCTGCTGCAGGATCGCCTGTTTGGACATCAGGTTATTGGCCTCCCGCATAAACATTTTGAAGTCATGGTCTGTGATATCCTTGGGATATCCGTTGGTGACGATCAGATCGCGAAAACCGTCGTTGTTAAAATCCGCGACTAACGGGGTCCAGCTCCAGTCCGTTTCGGCAATACCGCTATACCAACTGATCTCGCTAAATGCCGGATCCCCTATGGAGTCCGCGCCATTCACCCGCGGCCCCTGGTTCAAGTGCAGGCTATTCCGTGTATATTGATATTGATAGCCATAGAGATCCGAGTTTTGGTAGATCTTATAATTGCTACTGTTCAGGAACATCTTCTTCCGGTAATTTTCCGGCGGATTCATATCCAGCTCGATCACATCCGGCAGCCCGTCGTTATTGATGTCCTGGATATCCTGGCCCATCGCCGATGCGGAAACATGTTTAAAATAGCTCCTGACCTTATCGGTAAACGTTCCATCATGGTTGTTGATGTACAGGATATTGTTGCCGATAAAATCATTGGACACATAGATATCATCCCAACCGTCCCCATTGATATCGGCGACGGTCGCCGCATGACCGAATCCCTCGATCGTAATTCCCGACTCCTTGCTCACATCGTGGAATACGGGATGCCCCAGCGCACTGTCCCAGTCATTGCGGTACAAATGTCCTGTGCTCATGCCAGTCCCATCCGTCACAATGGGCCGATACACGGCTGTATTGTATCCGGGCGGTACCTTGTTCACGGTAAGATACATGTCCAGGTCCCCGTCATGATCGTAGTCGAAGAACTCCGCCATCGTCGAATACAAGGTGTCGGCCAACCCATATTCCCCCGCCATCTCCTTGAAATGGGGTATCCCCTGCGGATCATTCCCCTGGTTCACATACAGTAAATTGACCCGATGCGCCGGATCGGAATGAATATTGGCGCAGACGTAAATATCCGGCCGGCCGTCGTTGTTGATATCGACCACCGAAACGCCCCGGCACCATTCGCCTCGGCCCCCTACCCCCGCCACATCGGTAATATCCTGGAAGATAAAATTCCCTTTGTTGAGATACAGCTTGTTGCTGACCTGATTGCCGGTAAAATAGATATCCGGCAACCCATCCCCGTTAAAGTCGCCGATACCGACGCCACCTCCATTGTAGACATTCACCATATCCATCGGGTTCATGGAATCGTTTTCGATGATCTGGTTGTTGAAGTGGATACCGCTTTGATCGGGGCTGACATATTCGAACAGGGTTTTCTTTCCGCAGGCCGCGAGTACCAGGCAAACCAGCACCGCCCAAGACCGTCGATATGCAATCATAACCGGAATTTCAAGAAAAAACCCCGGAATAAAAAATTTTAAACTGCCTCCGGCAGTTTTGGTACCGAATAAAACAGGCAGGGTTCTCACCCTGCCTGCTTGTCTTATGTGTAGCGTATCAAAAAAGTCTGTACGCCTTCTCCGGCGGCTCATGCGTCCATTAATACCCCGGCAACTGCTTCAGATACACCTTGCCGGTCGAATTCTCGGCATCGATCTGGCCTTGCGGGATGGGGAAGTATTCCGATTGCCCCGTGACAAACTTGACGGTAGGCGGATACTGCGTCGGATGGATCGCATTCTGGATCGTCGCATAAGTGCTCAACACCGTGGTCATATAGTTCCCAGGCAAGGAGGTTGTCCCTGGAAGAGCTGCCTGCCAACGCTGTAAATCGAAGAAGCGATGGCCTTCCATCCCAAATTCCAGCCGGCGTTCCATGATGATCGCATTCATCGCAGTGGTAGCATCGGTCCAAGCCGTTGTATATTGCCCGACCGCATACTTATCGGCATATGTCGAACCGTTATATGTATAGTTGGCCGCATTGAAAGAACCGTCGGAAGTGACCCAGTAGCTTTTATTGGCAGCACGGGCCCGCACCTGGTTCACCAGCGCCTGGGCACCCGCCAGATCCTGGGTCTTACCTAACACCTTACACTCGGCTTCCCAAAGCAGGATGTCAGGATAGCGGATTAGATTTACGTTGTTGGCATCGAGCTCCACGTTGGCCCAAAAGTTTTCGTTATCGGAAAGGGTCCCTTGCTGCGATTTGGCATAGACATTCTTTTTGGGAACGAAGTGGCCGTCATCTGCCGGGCTCCGGATCCAGGAATCACCCGGCATCGGACCCCAGTCGAGATAGGGAATACCCGCGCGACCGATCGTGATATCGATTCGCGGGTCGACATTGCCCGTCCAGGCGCCGGTAGGATCACTCACCCCTGAACCCGATTGAAAGGCCGTACCCAACAAAGGCAGACCACTGGCATCCGTTTTATAGGCATTCGCCAGGTCCTGGGAAGGGTTGAAGAAACCACAGCAAGCGCCAGGGCCGGCGCCGTAAGGAAAGTTCAGGGCATCCCCATAGGCCTTACCGCTACCGCCATTGCTGGCAGAACCGTCATTGACCGACATCTGCGCAGCAAAAACACTTTCAGAACTATTCTTGGCGCTTGGATCAGGATCGAAATTAGTGGAGTAATTGGTCAGCATTTTATATCTATCCCCGTGTGCAGTGACGCCATTGTTTATACAATCCATCAACAGCGGTTCGGCAGAATCATATTTCTGCTGGAACATATACGCCTTGGCGAGAAAAGCTTCGGCGGCATACTTATTAGCCTGGCCTTTATTCGCCTGGATGGCCGGCAGATTCGCCGCAGCATAGGCAAAATCCGCTTCAATTCGCGGCCAGATCTCTATGTAGTTTCCCGAGCCATCGATATTCGGTACATTCAGGTTGTTATTTGCAAACGAGATGTTCTCATCGACAAACGGCGGGTAGTGAAAGACCTTCCGCAGCTCGAAATGAAAGAATCCTCGCAGGAACAGCGCCTCGGCCTTCCATTCGGTGGTATCGGTGCCGCTCACACCTTTGACCAGGCGCATATTGCGGATCACGTCGTTGCAGCGCTGGATCGCGTCGTACATCGCCGCCCATTTCTGGCCCACATAGGGGTTGGTAGCGGAGGCATTCCACTGGAACAGTCCCACGATATCCCCCTGGTCCGAAGGCGTAGAACCTTTGTAGGCGTCGTCCGCGGCGACCTCACCATACGTCCAGTTGTCGACTGCAGACCCCCACCCGGAATTGTTCAAACCCGCTCCGTCCAGGCCCGCATATGCTCCGATCAGGATGGCCTGGATACCGGCGGCATTCTGGACCACGTCCGGGCTTATCGTACCCAACGGCGGTTTATTGAGAAATTTGCTTCCACAGGCGTAAAGCAATACAGCAATACTCAACGCCAAAGGGATCATTATTTTGGATATCTTTTTTAACTTGTTCATACAGTTAATTTTATCGTAGGTTTACCAGATTCCCGTTTTAGAAATTAAGATTTAGCCCAAAGATCCAGGTCTTTTGGTTGGCAGGATAGTTGCCAAGATCGATACCGAAGTTTGTCTGATCGGCCAAGCTGGACCCTTGCAATTCGGGATCGAGGCCCTTGTACTTTGTTGCCGTGAACAGATTGGCCCCCTCCACATAGAAATGGAGATTGTCGATGCCGGCCCATTTAAAGACGTTCTTCGGTACCGTGTAACCAATTGTCAGCGATTTCAGCCGGAGATAAGAACCCTTTTCAACATACCAGCTGTTGACCTGATTGGTATTGGCATCGCTGGAAGTATGGGAGATCCTGGGATACTTCGGGTTGAGGTTGGTCGGACTCCAGGAGTTCTGGATGAGATCTGACGATACGTTCCCTTCGAATACCTGCGGCAAATCGGTCCAGTACTTGATATAGTTGAAGATATCGTTGCCATAACTGCCATAAAAGAAGGCATTGAAATCCCAGTTCTTGTACTGCGCATTCAGGTTCAGGCCATAGGTGAATTTCGGGTTGGGGTTGCCGATCCAGGTCCGGTCGCTGTCCGTGATCTTTCCATCATGATTGACGTCCTCATATTTGAAAAAGCCGGGCGAGGCACCGTTTTGGGTGGGCGATTTCGTGACATCGTTGTTATCCTTGAAATAGCCGATAACCTTATACCCATAGAATTCGCCAATCGCGTGGCCGGGCTGAAGGCGGGTAAAGGCATTGATACGGCTGGAGCCGGTACTGTTATACGCATAATATTGGATGCCGGCGGGCAGACTCAGAACCTTGCTGGTATAATGCGTAAAGGTACCCGTGATATCGAATTTGAAGTCCCGGTTGACCTGCCCATGGTAGGTGATCGATCCGTCGAAACCTACGTTCTGGAGATTCCCGAAGTTGACGAAAGGGGCTTGAGCGCCGCCTGCCGTGTTCGGAAGCGCGGCCTGAAAGATCAGCCCGCTGATCGCCTTCTTGAACCAGTCCACCGTCACATCGAAATGCCCGAGGCTGGCGTCGACCCCGATATCGCTCAGCTTATCCTGTTCCCAGGTGGTCGTTCTGTTACCGATCTGGCTGGCATACAAACCCAGCTGGCTGCCGGTCGAAGTACCGTTAAGGTCGTAGTAAGAATTATACGAAGCGGAACCAAAGAGGTTATAAGAGTTCCCGTTCGGCACGGCCTGGAGGTTACCCGATTTACCCCAGCTGCCACGCAGTTTCAGATCGTTGATCCAGGTGATATCCTTCATAAACGCTTCCTGCGAGATACGCCAGCCCAGCGACACCGAGGGGAAATAACCTACCTGATGGCCGGGGGCAAAAAGCGACGAGGCATCGCGGCGTAACGTACCAGACACCAGGTACTTGTCCTTATAGGCGTAATCCACGCGGCCGAGATAGGACCACAGACTGCTCTGCTGCGGATACCCGGAGATATAGGCATATTGAAGGCTACCATTGGATTGCGTGGAGGGCAGGCCGGTACTCAGATTCCAGTACGCCGGGTTTGAGGAAAAATAGCTGGCGCGTTGTCCGACGATACCACGGCCGTAGTACTCTTTGGATTCCGTACCGATAAGTACCTTGATATCGTGATCCCCAAAGGTCTGGTGATAGTTTAACGTATTCGTCCACACCTTGGTAGACGAGTCGCCGGAACCTTCCGTATAACTGTTGACGGCCGTACTGCCTTCCGCATTCATGTACGGGGTAGGCGTAAAATAATAGTACTCATAGTTCTCTATCGTTCCGCCAAAGCTCGTCCGGGCCGTGAAATGCTTCAGGAAATCGACTTCGGCGAAGACATTGCCGGTGATCTGCCAGTCATTTCCCGTGCTCAAAGCGCTATTGGTCTGTACCGCGACAGGTTGCGACGAGTTGTTGATAGTAAACGAGTGCGTACCGGCGTAGTTGCCCATGATGTCGTACACCGGGATCAACGGCGGGATACGATAGCTATAGCTGATGGCATTCCCTTCATTCTGGTTCGTAATCTGCGGATTCTGTCTGTAGAAGATATAGGCATTCTCACCGATCCGGATATGGTTCTTTACATTGAAGACCGTATTGGCCCGCACCGCATACCGCTTGAGATAGGTGTCGATCAGCGTACCCTGGTCATTCAGATAGTTCAGCGAGAAGTAGTAGCTGCTGCGATCGCTGCCCGAGGCCACGCTGATCGTATGGCTTTGCCAGGGCGCCGCCTTGAATATCTCATGGAACCAGTCCGTCCCGATCTTATTGGTCCGGGTGATCTGGTTGTTCACGATATCATATTTGGACGGGTCCTGATCGGCGGCATAATTCGCGTTCGGGATCGTCTGGCCCGCTGGGTTTGTAGTATAGGGCGTCGGACTCAGGTAATCCGGCAACACAGGCGGTGTGTAATTTGCTGTGCCTACCCCGAACCAATTATTGGCGTACACGTTGTTGGGGCTTGCCCCGCCATAGGCGATGTCGTTGGAAAACTGTAATGCGTATACATCCGCATAGTTCTGGCTGCCCCCCAGCCGGAAACCATTTTTCAGCGGCTGCTGTGTGCCATAGAACGAATTGTACTGAACGGTGGGCTTGCCCCGACCGCGCTTGGTCGTTACGATGATGACCCCGTTAGACCCCTGTACCCCGTAGATCGCTGTAGACCCGGCATCCTTGAGAACCTGGATGGACTCTACGTCATTCATATTGAGATCATGCAGACTGCTCTGCACCCCGTCCACGATCACCAGCGGGTCGACGCTGCGGGTAGAGCCAATACCGCGGATGCGGATATTACTCCCACCACCCGGAGAACCCGAGTTGATCACCGTAACACCGGCAGCCTGCCCTTGCAGCAGACTCTCCGTAGTCGAACCGGGAACACTGTTCATGGCTTTCACATCGACCACCGATACAGACCCCGTGATGTCCTTTTTCTTCTGGGCGGTATAACCCGTGACGATCACATCGTTCAACGTGGAGTTCGACTGCATCATCACGATGTCGCCGAGATTGAGCCCGCCCGCCAGCGGAGCGCTGTAGGCTTCGAAGCCTATCGCCGTGATGGTCACCGTGGCATTGGCCTGATTGTCGGGAATTTTTAAAGCGAAGGTACCGTCGGCAGCGGTCGTAGTCGCCAGGCGGCTCCCTTTAATGACCACCGTTGCACCCAGGATCGGCTGATTATCAGCTTTTCCAATAACTCTACCGGTGACGGTTTTCTGAGCGAAGACACTAAAACTTAGCAGTAAGGCAAATAAAGCAAGGCTGAGGCCTTTGCAAGCGCCGTTAGTTTTGAATGGCATAAATCGCGTAGTAGTTTTTGAATGGTGTTTAAAATCGACAGATGAAACTACACCCAACCATTGACAAAAATTAATACTTTTTTAACTTTTTCTGATACTTTTCCAGCAGCCTATCTCCCTTTCCCCAAATTATGGAGCAAAAGGAAAGGCGGACCCTTTTTCCAATCGGTTGCAGAATGGCTCTTGGATGGTCCCAGCGAAAAATTTCCGAGGACGATATCGATCTTTCCATCCCCATCCAGATCACCCGCATCCATCGACAACCAACGGCCTACCCGGATCGCAGGCAGCGAGTACGGCTGGAATTTCATCCCACCCTGGTTTTCCAGGTACACGAACCCCTCCTCGGGATGATGCTTGAAGTCGGCAAAATAGGCGATCGTCGCCAGGTCCAGGTCCCCATCCCCGTCAAAATCCCGCGCCATCGCCTTATAACAGCCGTTTATGGGATAGAAATAGCTTTGCGTAAAATGGTTGTCCCCGTCATTCAAAAAGATATATACACCATGATAAGGCTTGAGCACCACCGAATAATCCCCATTGTCCCCGCAGGTATATACGATATCGGGATGACCGTCCTTGTTCATATCCGCCAGCTCGAAATAGGAGGAACCATAGATCGGCGGGAATTGCAGGACCCGCTGCTCCTCGAACCTCCCGTTCCCTTTGTTGATAAACAAAAAGATCCCTTCGTCTCCCTGCGCGAACAATGCCCATATATCCGGCAGCCCATCCCCATTGGCATCCCGGATATAGGCCTTGATGGCTCCCGGCTGCGCCCGGAGGATATGACGCACATAGTCCCCCTTCCCGGTGTTCTCCATCCAGGTCAGCGCCCCCTTTTGATTCCCGAACTCGCATACCAGCAGATCCTGCTTCCCATCCCCGTTGAGATCGGCCTCGCTGATCTGCACCGGCCGCATCAGCCCCTTTAAAAAAGGGTTGCTCTCCAGCCTCATCTTTCCATCGGCAGTATAAGCTATCCGGACTGCACTACCCAGCTCCGCATTAGTGGGATTGATGTCGCCGATATTGCACGCGACCGCGGAATCGCCCATACATTGCATGTCCACAATGCCGCCATAGACCGCCGCCGTATCGATGCGGTGCAGCTGCGGATCGTATTGCGATAGCACTCCGGGAAAAAGACTGCCCGTAAGCAGCCGACGCCGTTTACCCGACGTGTCGATCTTTACAAAACAGGTCACCGGTTTCACGCCCGTGGCCGGCACGGCCCCCACCGAACTCCCCCTTCCCCCCACGTCCGGCGTAACGGGCTGGAATAGCGTCAGATCCTCACGGATAGCCGCATGCGCAGGTTGCGGCGGCATGGAATCGGGCGCCGTCCCTGCGTAGTAATCGATGACGTCCTGCCATTGCCAATCCGCCAGGATCGGCTGAGAAGGATAGAAGCTCCGCCCAATATACGGATCATAGACATAAGAAGGATAATGGACGCCCTTGTAGACAAAGATGCCCAGACGCGGACCCATTGCCGGCAGCACTCCCTTTTGCCAGGATAGCTTGTTGATCAGCATCGGGTCCGGCAGCTGATGACACGAAACGCAATATTTTGCCGCCAGCGCCTTGCCGGCCACCATCGAAGAATCCGCAACCGGCTGCCCGTAGGCATCCTTCGCGGAAGAATGACAACCACACAACCCTATCGACACGAATGCGCAAAAAAGAATTACCTGTATCTTTATATACATGAACAGACGATTACCAATTTATATATTGCTGCTTTGCCTGCTAACGGCCGGATGCGAAAAAAAACCAGCCGACCCTATAAAAACACACCTGGAGAAAGCCATGACCGATTACCTGCTTAACGCACATGTCCCCGGCGCGCCGCCACCCCAGTTCCAGATAACGGATGTCGATTACTTCCTAATAGGCGAATGGTACCGCTGCCGCTTCACGGTAAAACTTCACCGGCAAAACGGCACCGATACCACAGGTTTTATTCAGGGAAAGGTTTCGACGGACTACGCGAAAGTTATCAAATAACCTTAGCTGTTCGTCATTAGTCCTGGCTGTTCATCATTAGCCTACGTCGTAGCCCAGGCCTTATCACCCTTCTTGTAATCGATACAACCCACATATTTTCCGGGGATCTGGACATAACGGAGCGCCTTGGTCGCACCAGGCTCCGATGTGAAATAACCCCAAAGGGTCAGCTCCTTCATCATCCGGAAATAATGCGACGGATCGTCCTTTTTCTTGGCAGC